>Ga0209605_1003780_pt1 | contig 12958 bp, 13 predicted proteins | sample AD_UKC035_MetaG_FD_184408 | JGI IMG/M metagenome (GOLD analysis project Ga0209605, IMG submission 184408) | Active sludge microbial communities of municipal wastewater-treating anaerobic digesters from USA - AD_UKC035_MetaG (SPAdes) (version 2) | ecosystem: Engineered > Bioreactor > Anaerobic >...
ATTGCTTGTGTGACATCTTCTTGACTCCTTCGGTGTTCGGTGTATTGTACACTAAATTCGTCGAGTAAGCTGTTTCACCTATTATAGACACAAAGGGCGAGCGGCTGCATGCACAGGCAACAAGGAGGTTACCATGCACAGGGTTTGTATCATAGGCGCTTCGGGAAAGCTCGGCCGGTACATGGTGCAGCACGCACTGGACCGGGGCTATGAGGTGGTTGGCGTCTGCCGGGAGCGCAGCGTGGGCAAGCTCGCCCCGTTCCAGGGGCGCATCACCGTCATCTCCGGCTTCACCAACGACCGTTCGGTTATCCAGAGGGCGGTCGCCGGCTGCGACGGCGTGCTCACTGTGCTGGTCCCCTGGGGCCATCAGCACTACGCGACCGGCACTGCGCAGGCGGTGCTCGACTATGCCCCGCCCGGCGCACGCCTGATCTTTTCCTGCGGCTGGCACATCACGCGCGACGGGCAGGATGTCTATCCGCCGTCCCTGAAACGGGAAGAGAAGCTCATGCGCTGGCTCACACGGCTCATTCCATTTGCCGATCTCGACGACCAGATCGAGGCGTGCCGGCGCATCTTTGCCAGCGATGCCCGCTGGACGGTCGTGCGCGGCAGCGATCTCGAGGAGGGGGAGAGCCAGGGGCTGCCGGTCTGGAGCCGGCACGTCGGCGATCCCGTTTTGCAGAGCAACAAGACCCGCCGCGTGGACTTCGCGCGCTTTATGGTCGAGGCGCTGGTCGATGACGCCTTGATCCACGAGGCGCCGGCGATCGTCGGCTGCCAGGCCCCTTCGGTGTTGGCTGCACGGGCGATGGCCAGCGCGTGAGCCAGGCATTCACGGCTGAATTCACAGACAACGAGCGGTGCATCATGGCAAACGAACTCACCTCCCAACCGGATCCCGTCCAGCCCGTGGTTTACCAGATCAGAATCAAGGGGCAGTTGGGTCCTGAATGGGCAGACTGGTTCGGAGGCCTGGCCATCGCGGTCGAAGCGGGCGGCGACACGCTGTTGACCGGCCCGGTGGTTGATCAGGCCGCGTTGCACGGCTTGCTCAAGAAGATACGCGATCTGGGAATGCCGCTGGTCTCGGTCAACCGGGCCTGAGGCAAAGCAACCCAATCACAACGTTCCAACAAGGAGAACCTCATGAACGCCAGCACAGCTTCCACGAAAAAGATCACCATCCCAGCCCTGCTTTCTACCCTGTGGATCGTGGTCATGATCAACATGCTGAAAGCGGACATCCTCTCGCTCTTCATCCCCGGCGCGGCGGAAGAAGTAGTGAAAACCGCCGCCAGCACGGGCGCATCCGTTCCTCAATTGATGCTGGGCGCCGCAATCATCGGGCAGCTCGCCATTGCCATGATTGTTCTGTCCCGCGTCCTGAAGTATAGGATCAATCGCTGGGCCAACATTGTCGTGGGCCTCGTCATCATCGCCTACATCTGGGGCGGCATGGTGACCTATCCCCACTACATCTTCATCGCCACCGTCGAGACCATCTGCCTGTTGCTCATCATCGCGATTGCCTGGCGGTGGCGCAGCGTCGACGTGGGCTGAATCACAACCACAAAGGAACAGAGACATGAAAACCTTGCAGAAATCGGGCGGCCTGGCCGCGCTGGTGCTGGCCGTCGCCTACCTGGTCGGCATGGTCATCTTCCTCGTCGTGTTGGGCTACCCCAGCATCGTCGACCCGGTCCAAAAGGTGGCGCTGCTGGTCGAAATGCAGGCGCTCACCTTCGCCACCAATCTGCTGATGTACGTCTTTTTCGGCGTCGCCCTGGTCGTCCTGGCGCTGGCGTTGTACCAGCGGCTGCACGCCGACGCGCCGGCGCTGATGCAGGTCGCCGCCGCGCTGGGGATCATCTGGGCCGGCTCGCTGGTCGCCAGCGGCATGGTCGCCAATGCTGGCATCGCACCCGTCGTCGCGCTCTACGCCCAAGACCCGACGCAGGCCGCGCTGGCCTGGCAGGGCATCGAAACCGTGACCACCGGCTTGGGCAACGGCAACGGCGAGATCCTGGGCGGCCTGTGGGTGCTGCTGGTCAGCCTGGCCGGCCTGCGGGCTGGCGGACTGCCCAGGGACCTGAACATCCTGGGCCTGTTCGTCGGTACGGTGGGCATCGTCTCGCTGATCCCAGCGTTGACCGCCCTGACCGGAGCATTCGGTTTGAGCCAGATCGTCTGGTTCGTCTGGCTGGCAGTTGTGCTGCTGCGCAGCAAGGTCGGTGAGACAGGGCAAGTTGTCGATACTTCATCGCCAACCTGGTCGCTCTCTATGGCCCCCAGCACGTCGCCCCCGACATCGCAGCGGGAATCGGACAGTTGATGATCCCCCTGGCGATCCAGGAAATGGTCTTTGCCGCCTGGCTGATCGTCAAGGGCTTCGATCGGACGGCAATCGCCGCCGGATCGGCAAGATCGACGACCAACGAGATCCTGAGCGCGGTGTAGACCGGTCGTGTGGGTTCGAGGGAGGGCCGAATGCCCTCCCTCGAACCTCCTTGCTCCATTGAGCCGCTCGACGCCGAAACGGGCATTGACTGACATCGCCAGCCTGTCAGGCCAGATCGACGCTTTGTTGCCGGTATTGATGAAGCCCGCGTCCCGAGGAACTCCGCGTAACATCTGGAGTCGTTGCAGTCCATGATCGCTTTGGTTGGGGATGTTGCCGCCTGCCGCCGAGCTCCTTTCCCCAGGTTGGGTTTATTCCCCCTCGAATGTATAATAGCCCTGCTATCCGAGTGATTTCAGGTGGATGAAAGGCGCCGATCGATGGACACGACCCAAAGCCTGTCTGACGTTCAATACATCACGCGCGAAAATGGCCAGCGAGTGGGTGTGGTGCTGACCTGGGAAGACTTTCGCAGCCTTCAGGCGCGTTTGATGGATGATCCTGAGCTGTTGTCAGGTCTGAGCGAAACCGAACTGCGCGCATTGAGCGAGGGCATGTTGGCGGCTGAACACCAGGAAAGGCTGAGCATGTTGTTGGAACGCAACCGGCAGCAGGCGTTGAGCGCTGGTGAAGCCCAAGAACTGGATCGCTATCTGGAACAGATCGACTCGCTGAACATTCTGAAAGCCAGAGCGCGCGTTACGTTGCAATACCTGAGCCAGACCGAGCAGGTTAACTGATGCCATATGCGTCCAACCTTGCCGCCTGCGCTGCGCGACCAGGTTCGAGCGATCAGTCACGGCGTCTGCGCCTATTGCCGTTCGCTTGAGGAACTGTCCGTCACAGCGTTCGAGATCGATCATATCATCCCTCTCAGTGCAGGCGGGGCCAGTGAACTGGACAACCTTTGCCTGGCCTGCACAGCCTGCAACCGTCTCAAGGGCAGTCGCCAGGAAGCAATAGACCTGACCACTGGGGCGGTTTCACCACTGTTTCATCCCTACCGTCACTCTTGGTTTGACCACTTCCGGTGGAACCAGGACCAGACAGAGATTGTTGGGCTGACTCCGACGGGACGGGCAACCGTTCATGCTCTCCAAATGAACAGACCGCAACTGGTTCGCCTCAGACGGCTTTGGCGCCGGCTCGGCTATCGATTGGCATAATCTCCTACGGCGCGCTGACCTATCTGGCCGACCACGAGGCGCCCGAAAGCTGGCGCGACCCGCGGCTGGCTGACTATTCCCGCCCTATCGTGACCACCCGCATCGTGGGGTCGCTGGGCGGTCTCATGACGATCGTCGCATCGGCTGTGCCTTCAGATAGGTCATGGAGCGCCACAGCCATTCAACGGGGCCATAGCGGAAGCGCTTCATCCACCAGTGGCTGAAGGGAATCAGGGCCAGAAAGATCACAACAGTCAGTAGAATCCCTGCGGCGGAACCCATCCGTCCAAAGAAACCCAGGCCGTAGCCGTTGAAAATCAAGGTGCTGATGATCGACTGCAGCAGATAGTTGGTCAGCGCCATCTGACCGAGGGGCGCCAGCACCTGCAAGATGCGCAGCCAGGCGGGCCGCAGCGCCAGCAGGCAGATGATCGAGGCGTAGGCCAGGCTGAGCAGCGGCGCGCCGATGCTCTGGCTGACCGTGGCCAACAGCATGGTCGGGGAAAGATCGATACGTTGCACTCCGATGATCAAACTGGCGTAGAGGGCGTTGGTGGCCAGTCCGATCACCAGGCCCACCACCAGCAGCCGGCGAAAGAGCGGCCGGTGCGCAGCGAGATCGTTGAAGATGTGCCGCTTGGCGAAGTAGGCTCCGATCAGGAACATGGCCAGTACGTTGAACCCCATGAAGAAGAACGAGGTGAGCGCCATGCTTCCATAGTCGTAGGCGCGTTGGGCGGTGACTTCCAGATAGTTGCCCTGGAGATAGACCTGGTTGGCGCGGGCGATATCGGCCAGATAGCTGGCCTTTGCCTGGGCCAAGCCGAGGTCGATCTGTTCGCCCGCCTCCGGCATCGTGCGTGCCAGTTCCATCAGCCCCGTTATCGCCGCGGTGAGCAGCAGCGGAATCACGATCAGAATCACGGCCCAGATCAGCAGGGTGCGCGGGCGGGCCTTGCGAAAAAGAAGCAGCGGAAAGCCCAGCAACGCGTACACGATCAGGATATCCCCCGGCCAGATCAGGATGGCATGGACGATGCCGATCAGCAGCAGAGCCAGCAGGCGCCGGATGTAGAGGGACACAAAGCGCCCGCCGCGACTCTCGACGCGCTCCATAGCTCGACCGTCTATGTTGGAACTCTCTGGCCTGTTGCCAGAGCGGTGACATGATACGGCAAGAGCGCGTTTCTGTCTAGCAGCGCCAATGCCGTGCGCGGCGGCCACTGTGTTGCCGTTCCGCGTCACACGGCGCCGGTCACACGCTGTGGAGGGGAAGCATGAGCCTGTTTGTGCCAGCACAAAGACTCGCCCGCGCTTTCTGCGTACACTGAGGGCCAAGACAGCGCCACCGCGTTGTTCCAAAATCAGAGACAATACCCTTTGCGGAGGCACTACTATGGCAACTACTTTCGGACTTTTCTATGGCAGCACCGAAGGCGCAACCGCCGTGGCTGCCGATGTGATCAAGGAAGAGATCGAAGCCACCGGCCTGGCCACGGTGGATCTGCACGACGTGGCCTACACCGATCTCAAGGTCATGGAAAGCTACGATGTCCTGATCCTGGGCATCTCGACCTGGGATATCGGCCAGATGCAGGCGGACTGGGCCTACAAGTTTGCTCAGTTGGACAAGCTCGATCTGAACGGAAAACTTGTGGCTATCTACGGCCTGGGCGACCAGTACGCGTATGCCGACAGCTTCGTCGATGCCATCAAGACGCTGAGCGAGAAGGTGATGCAGCAGGGCGCCATTCCCATCGGCTTCTCGATGGTGGACGACAGCTACGAGTTCACCTATTCCGAGGCTGTGTACAAGGACGTCTTCATCGGCCTGGCGCTGGATGCAGAGAATCAGGACAACCTCACCCGGAAGCGGGTGCGGGCGTGGGTGCAGACGGTGCTGGAAGACGTCGGTCTACTGGTTCCGCAGCCGGCGTGAGCCGCGCCCCGGCCAGCGATCCGACATCGAAGCGCGGCGCCGACCGCCAGCGATTCCAACTGTGGGGCTGCCAATCAGGGGTCGAGCCTTCAGGCGGGGCGGCGCGCTCAACTGGCATCGTCCAGACCCGGCTGAAGCCTCGACTCCGCGCCATGACCCGGCTGAAGCTTCGACGCCGCGCCATGACCCGGCTGAAGCCTCGACGCCGCGCCATGACCCGGCTAAAGCCTCGACTCCGCGCCATGACCCGGCTAAAGCCTCGACGCCGCGCCATGACCCGGCTGAAGCCTCGACGCCGCGCCATGTTTGGAAGCGCTGGCCGACCGCCGCTCGGTGCGGGCATTGCGTTCGCGCTGAGCGGCAGACGTGGCCAGCCGGTTTGGCAAAGCGGGGAAGGCGGGGGATAATAGGCGGACTTCCCAGTCTCGCTCTGCTAGAACAGGATCACCCGGCACCATGTCCAACCTGAAAAGTGAAACCGGCCCGCGCCTCGGGGAATTCGTCGCGATGATGGCGCTGATGACCTCGCTGGTCGCCATGTCCATCGACGCGATGCTGCCCGCGCTGTCTGAGATCGGCGCCGAGCTGGGCGTCCAGCGCGTGAACGACAACCAGTTGATTCTGACGACGCTCTTCATCGGGCTGGCGGTGGGCCAGCTCTTCTATGGCGCGCTGTCAGACACCATCGGACGCAAACGGGCCATCTATCTGGGCTATGGGGTCTTCTTCGCCGGCTCACTGCTGTCGATCTTCGCCGTCAGCTTTCCCATGATGCTGGCGGGGCGGCTGCTGCAGGGCCTGGGAGCGGCCGGGCCGCGCGGGGTTTCCATGGCGCTGATTCGAGACCGTTTCGAAGGGCGCGCCATGGCCCAGGTGATGTCCTTCATTTCGGTGGTCTTTATCCTGGTGCCGATCATCGCGCCGATCCTGGGCCAGGCCATTTTGCTGGTGGCCGACTGGCGCGCGATCTTTTCAGCGCTGCTGGTCATGGGCGTGATCTCGCTGCTCTGGTTTGCCCTGCGTCAGCCTGAGACCTTGCCGCCGGCGCGCCGGGCGCCCTTTTCTGCCCGCCGCATCGCCCGCGCTCTGGTCGAGGTGCTGACCAACCCGGTGGCGCTGGGCTACACGCTGATGGCCGGGCTGATCTCGGGCGCGCTGCAAGGCTATCTGAGCTCGGCGCAGCAGATCTTCCAGTTCCAGTATGGACTGGGAACGCTCTTTCCGCTGGTCTTTGCCATCAACGCGCTCTCCCTCGGCCTGGCCTCCTTTGTCAACGGCCGGGTGGTCATGCGCTACGGCATGCGCCCCCTGGTGCGCAAGGCGTTGTTGGCCCTGTGCACGCTGTCCATCCTGCTTGTCGGGGTTGCCCTGGCCACCGACGGGCAGCCGCCGCTGCCGCTGCTGATGATCTTCTTGCTGCCCAGCTTCTTCTGCATCGGCATCCTGTTCGGCAACATGAACTCCTTGGCCATGGAGCCGCTGGGCCACATCGCCGGCGTGGGCGCGGCCGTGGTCGGCTCGCTGTCAACCCTGGTGGCCACGCCGCTGGGCGCAGGCATCGGCCAGGTCTACAACGAGACGGTGCTGCCGCTGGTGTTGGGCTTTGCCGCGTTCGGGCTGGGCGCACTGCTCTTGATGCGTTGGGCAGAGGGCGCGCGCGCCGCCGCGGCCCGCAGAGCGCAGCCGACCGGATAAGGCGGCCGGCGCGGGCTGGCCAGGGCCACCCCGCCAAGGCCGGCCAGATCACGCGCAACGCGCCCTTTCGTCAGCTTGCACAACGGCGTAGTTGCGGTTATCCTATAGCGCACCAACGATGCCAACGGCGGCCGATTGGCCCCGATTCCAATCTATGCGAGGTGATCCCATGCAACCTGAGACGTTGACCTTTCTCGACAATCGGACTGGCCAATCCTACGATTTACCTATCACCGATGGCACGATACGCGGCCTGGATCTGCGCCAGATCAAAACTGGAGCGGATGAACCTGGTCTCACCTCCTACGATCCGGCCTTTCTCAACACCGCCTCCTGTCGCAGCCAGATCACCTACATCGACGGCGACCGGGGCATCCTGCGCTACCGCGGCTATCCCATCGAGCAGTTGGCGGAGCAGTCGAGTTTCCTGGAGACGGCTTACCTGGTCTTGCACGGCGAACTGCCCACGGCCGCTCAGCTCAGTCAGTGGTCCCGCTCGGTGATGGACGAGGCGATTGTACACGAGAGCATCCGCCAGTTCCTCAACGCCTTCCGCTACGACGCCCATCCCATGGGGACGTTGGTAGGCACCGTGGCCGCGCTCTCGACCTTCTACCCCGACGCCCATCACGTAGAAGACCCGGGTGTCGTGCGAAAGCACATTCTGCGCCTGGTGGGGATGATGCCCACGCTGGCAGCTTTTGCCTATCGCCACTCCATGGGCTTCCCCTACGTCTACCCCGACAGCGAACTGAGCTACACCGGCAACTTTCTGAGCATGATGTTCAGGATGCAGCAGGACGAGTACCGGCCCAACCCGGTGTTGGAGCGGGCGCTGGACGTGCTCTTCATTCTGCACGCCGACCACGAGCAGAACTGCTCCACCAGCACCATGCGCGTGGTGGGCAGCACCAACGCCGACCCCTACGCGGCCGTGGCCGCGGCGGCCTCGGCGCTCTTTGGCCCGCTGCACGGCGGCGCCAACGAGGCGGTGCTGCGCATGTTGAACGAGGTGGGCCACGTCTCCAGCGTGCCCGATTTCATCCAGAGCGTCAAGAGGGGCGACCGGCGGCTGATGGGCTTCGGCCACCGCGTCTACAAGAACTATGACCCGCGCGCCAGCATCATCAAGCGCATCGCCTACGAGGTGTTCGAGGTGACCGGCCGCAACCGGCTGCTGGACATCGCCACCGAGCTGGAGACCATCGCCCTGGACGACCCCTATTTCGTCGAGCGCAAGCTCTATCCCAACGTCGATTTCTACAGCGGCGTGATCTACCAGGCGCTGGGCCTGCCCACCAGCATGTTCACGGTGATGTTCGCCATCCCGCGCACCATCGGCTGGCTGGCGCAGTGGCGCGAGGGGCTGCACGACCCGGAGCAGCGCATCTCCCGGCCGGCTGAGTACTACATCGGCTCGCCTGAGCGTGATTACCTGCCCATGGCCCAGCGCCACACCGGGGCACAGGGCGCTCAACACACCCCCCAGACGGGCGGCAGTCTGACCATCACCGACAACCGCACCAACAAGGTGTATGAACTGGCCATCACTGATGGCATGATCCGGGCCAACGACCTGCGCAAGATCAAGGTGGACGCCGATGACTTCGGCGTCATGAGCTACGACCCGGCCTTCTTCAACACCGCTTCGTGCGCCAGCGCCATCACCGAGATCAATGGCCGGGAGGGGGTGTTGCGCTATCGCGGCTATCCCATCGTGCAGTTGGCCGAACACTCCAATTTCCTGGAGACCGCCTATCTGCTGATCTACGGCGAGCTGCCGACGCAGGAGGAGTACGATCAGTGGGAGTATGACATCAAGCATCACACCCTGCTGCACGAAAACATCCTGACCTTCATCAACGGCTTCCCGCGCGACGCCGATCCCATCGGCATCATGATCGGCGTGATCTCGGCCCTCTCCACCTTCTACCTGGACGCACGCAACGTCTCAGACACGGCCTCGGTGGAGCTGCAGATCCGGCGTCTGATCGCCAAGATGCCCACCATCGCCGCCTTCGCCTATCGCCACTCGCTGGGCCGGCCCTACGTCTACCCGGCCGACGAGCCGACCTACACCGGCGACTTCCTGCGCATGATGTTCAAACGCATGGAGAAGGGCTACCGGCCCGATCCGCTCTATGAGCGCGCGCTGGATATCCTCTTCATCCTGCACGCCGACCACGGGCAGTCCACCTCGGCCACCACCATGCGCATGGTGGGCAGCTCGCGCGCCGATCCCTTTGTGTCGGTCGCTGCTGCGATTGCCGCGCTGCGCGGGCCGAAGCACGGCGGCGCCACCAGCCACGTCCTGACCATGCTGGACGAGATCGGCCATCCCAGCCGCGTGCCCGCCTTCATCGAGGCGGCCAAGCGTAACCGGCGGCTGGTGATGGGCTTTGGTCACCGCGTCTACAAGACCTACGACCCGCGCGCGGCCCTGGTGCGCAACCTGGCCCACGAGGTGATCGCGGCCAGCGCCCAGACGGCGCGGCTGGATGTGGCGCTGGAGCTGGAGCGAGTCGCCCTGCAAGACAGCTACTTCATCGATCACCACCTCTTCCCCAACGTGGACTTCTACAGCGGCTGCATCTACAGCGCCATGGGCCTGCCCGACAGCATGTTCGCGGTGCTCTTTGCCGTCCCGCGTGCGGCTGGCTGGCTGGCTCAGTGGCGGGAGCTGATCGGCGACCCCGAGCAGAAGATCGCCCGCCCGCGCCAGATCTACGACGGCGTCTGGCTGCGCGACTACACGCCGATGGAGCAGCGCGGCTAGGGGCTAACAGCAAAGCAGCCAACTTTCCGAAGCGGAGAGTTGGCTGCTTTGTTTATGCAGTTGCTGACGACGGAATCGGCGAGGTCGCCGCGGAGAGGGAAATCAACCATGCCTACGATCAGTCGGTTTTACGGGATCGTCATCATGATGTATTATAACGACAGGCACGCTCCTCATTTTCATGCCAAATACGGTGAGTACGCGGCATTGATTGCGATTGAAGATGGCGCGCTGATCGCTGGCAAGTTGCCGATCCGCGCCTATCATCTGGTGCTGGAATGGCTGGCGCTGCACCGGGTTGAGTTGGTGTCCAACTGGGAACGGGCCAGGAAGCAGGCAGAACTTTCGGTTATCGAGGGATTGAAATGATCGAAGAAATGATCAGCAACGCCCAATATCCCGATTTGGTCTCAGTCCAATCGGTCAGATTGCGCGAGCGATCGGTGGTTTACGTCACTTTTACCGACGGCTCGGCCAGAGAGATCGACCTGGATCCCTACCTGCGCGGCCCGCTCTTCGACCCCATTCGTCAGAATCCAGACCTGTTGGCTCAGGTGTATGTCGATCCCGAAACAGAGACCCTGACCTGGCCAAACGGGGCGGACATCGACCCTGACGTGTTGTACTACGACGGCGATCCCCCCTGGAGCCAAACGGAACAGGCCGAGCAGGAATAATCACGGCGGGCGAGTCGAAGGAAGCGACGCAATCCACGGCCTTTGCCACGGTTCACGCTTTACATCCCTCTACTTCAGAGTCAGCTCCACCACCGGCACAATCACCGCGGGTTTCCTGACGGGGAGGAAGAGCAACTGCGTGTCGGGCTGCACGGTCAGATACTCCAGCTCCCAGGCGCTGCTGGTCAGCGGAACCTCGCTGCCGTCGTGCAGGAAGCGGGCATACGCCACCCGCCCGGCCAGCCCGGGCAGATGCAACTGCTTGAAGGGCCAGGCATAGATGTGGACGTAGACCGTGTTCCCCTTTTGGGTCAGGCGGCAGTCCTGGGGGGTCGGGAATTCGCTCTGCGTGCAGCCGTAGATGGCCTCGCCGTGCAGCGCCATCCACTCGCGGTAGACGCCCAAGGCCTGCTCCGCGCGCGGGTCGAACGTTCCCAACGCAGTTGGCCCCACGTTCATCAGCAGATTGCCGCCGTTGGCCACGGTGTTGATCAACATCATGATCAACTGTTCCGGGTTTTTCCAGCTGTCCTCGTCGCGGTGATAGCCCCAGGAGCCGCTGAAGGTCTGGCAGGCCTCCCAGACCACCGGCTCTCCCTCCACCCGCATCCACCCGGTGAGCTGGATCTGCTCCGGCGTGTAGAAGTCGGCGGGCAGGTTGGGCAGGTCCAGGCGGTTGTTGAGGATGATGTTCGGGCTGAGCTGCCGGATCATGGCGTAGAGTTGATCGCTTTCCCAGTCGGCGCGGCCCTTGCCGGGCAGCCCGTTGTAGCTCCTGTTGGGGTAGGAGAAGTCACACCAGAGAATGTCGGGGGCGAAGCGGGTCAGCAGCTCGGCCACCTGGTGGCGCATGTAGGCGGCGTAGCGGGGCATGACGCGCCCCTGGTTCAGTCGCGCCGCGTCGGGGTGATCGCGCAGCGGGTGGTGGACGTCGATGGTGAAGTCGGGGTGGCTCCAGTCCAGCAACGAGTAGTAGAGGCCGACCTTGAGCCCCTCAGCGCGCAAGGCCTCGACGAAGGGGACAATCAGGTCCTGGCCCCAGGGGGTGTTGGTGACCTTGAAGTCGGTGTAGGCGCTGTCCCAGAGGCAGAAGCCCTCGTGGTGCTTGGCGGTCAGCACGGCGTATTTCATGCCGGCCGCGCGCGCGCTGCGCGCCCAGGCGCGCGGGTCATACTGCGTCGGGTTGAAGCGCGACAGGTAACGTTCCCTGTACAGCGCGGGATCGATCTTTTCAGCGGTCATCAGCCACTCATGGCGGGCGGGCAGGGCATAGAGGCCCCAGTGGATGAACATGCCGAAGCGGTCATGGACGAACCAGGCGGTATCGCCAGCGGTGGGTCGGGGTGTGAACATGGGTTTCTCTTTCGTGGTGGGCGGGAGTTGGCGGTGATTCTCGGAAGTGTTGGCGGGGCACGTAATGCGTAACGAGTAATGCGTAACCGGAATGGCGGGGGGTGGTTGTGATTCTTGGAGGTGTTGGTGGGACAGGTAATGCGTGACGAGTAATGCGTAACCGGGATGGCGGGAGGTGTGTCTGGGTTATGCGTAATGCGTAACGAGTAATGCGTAACTGGAATGGCGGGGGGTGGTTGTGATTCTCGGATGTGTTGGTGGGACAGGTAATGCGTGACGAGTAATGCGTAACCGGAATGGCGGGAGGTGTTTCCGGGTTACGCATTACGCATTACGCATTACGTATCCCACAACGCGCACCCCATACCCACCACAACCGAAGTCCCTTCCGGGTTACGCATTACGCATTACGCATTACGCATCACTCCACCAACATGACTGGAAGCCATCTCCGCCACGGCATGACGCTGGCGAATTCGACGGCGCCGATGTCGCAGTGTGGCCCGATGGGTCGCATCATCCAGCGCTGATCGAGGCCGCTGATCGGGGCGGTCAGGCAGGTTGCATCCACGCCGCCATCGATGGCCGGACTGCCTGGCAACGGCGCCATGGTCAAGGTGGAACCGCCGTTGTCTTGCAGCGGGCCAAGCAAGGGGTCGGCGTTGATGCCCGGACAGGTGGCGTCAGGGTAGCTGAGATTGCCGCCCCCGTCGGTGATGGGGCCTGTGCAGTTGATGCCTGTCGAACTGTCGGCGACGATGGTGTTGCTGAGCACGATGGCGCCCTCCGGGAGTTGGTTGATGAGCGGGACGCCGTAGAGGGTTGAGTTGATGACGCGAACGGTGCTTTCATAGCCGGCCAGGATGCCGCCGACATTGCTGCCGCCGTTGGCGGCCAGGGTGCTGTTGGCGACCGTCACCGTGGCTTGACCGCCGCCGACGATGTCGA
>Ga0209605_1003784_pt1 | contig 12948 bp, 9 predicted proteins | sample AD_UKC035_MetaG_FD_184408 | JGI IMG/M metagenome (GOLD analysis project Ga0209605, IMG submission 184408) | Active sludge microbial communities of municipal wastewater-treating anaerobic digesters from USA - AD_UKC035_MetaG (SPAdes) (version 2) | ecosystem: Engineered > Bioreactor > Anaerobic >...
GCCCAAGCCGTCATAACGGATAGCCCTTCAGTATCCATCACACAAAGCCATGTCGGTACCCTCGAATTCTCTATCTCACCACTCACAATAAAATACGTTAGTGAAAAATTACATGTTACAAGGACAGGCGCGTTCTCATTCGGATTGTTCACCGGATATATGCCTTCTTTAGTCGTCATGGGTCTTTGAGGATCTGTATATATATTCATGCGTTGCAAAAGAAGGGGAAAGAGATACTCGCCCGAGAAATCACTTAACACTATGATACCTGCATACTTAGCTACAAAGGCTGATGCTATCAATGCCTCCTTCATGATATCGCCTGTCATCTCACATGGAAATGTAATGGTGGGAAACCCCAATGATTTAACCTTATTCAAAAGCGCTGCCCTGCGTATAATTACCTGCTCCTGAAAACCCTCTTTTATCTCACGCGTGGATGTATCAATAAAGATATCTTTCAAACCCATTCCGGCGAGCTTATCGGTCAAAACTGAAACCCCTTCAAGTCCTTGCCCTTTTACAGCAATAGGGCAACTGTATTCCTTTGCAAGACTACCAAAGGCTTCACAGTTGTCCAATGTAGCCGCATAAATAAGTGGTTTATTTTCTTTCGATATGTCGAGTGCCGCCCTCATTGTGTCGAGGTTGCCTGACATCAGCATAATTCCGTATGGTTCGTTGCATGCCTTTTTTACTATTGCGAGAAATTTTTCTCTGTTTCCTGTATCCTTTAGTGCGACCAATTCGGGTTTTAATATCTGCCCTACCCTCTCATATTGCAAGTAACCCAGTTTCGAGAATCTCTTTTGTATCTCGTCATCATCCATATCAGTTGTAATTAGAATCGCAAAACCTGGTTTATTGAAAAACGTCTTTTCATGTCGGAACATTACTGTTTCCCCGCCGACTTTTATTGCATTGTCTCCGACCCCAATTGACACCTGCCTGATAGGCGGGGCACTTGAATCCGACAATTGTTCTTTTGACTCTTGTGAAATATGGGGACATAAATCAAGTTCAGTCTTACCAGATGCAAGCGCCATTGCAAACGCAAGGCAGGTTGGAAATTTACATTCACCGCAATTCGTTTTTGGAAGAAGTTTAAATATCTGGATTCCAGTAAGCGCCATAAATTATCTCCTTTAGTTATAACTAATACTGTTTTTATCAGAAAATCGAGGTAGGATAAGACCTTCGTTCATGTATTTTTCAGTTTTTTCATCCGTCCCCTTGAATCCTTTCTTTACTAAAGAATAGATTCCATTGTCAGGCACGGATGACCTTTCATTGTTATACATTCGAGCACTTCCTCTTCTGTCTTTGCAATTGTTTCATCGGCGATCATGTCGACAAAATTAGGTATGCCAAGCTCATCAGCCCTCTTTTGCAGCCTTTCTCTTATTTCTTCCTTTAATCTTTTCGGCATCCATACAAGTCTCAGCAGACCACCATCACCTATTAAAAATTTTCTCTGAGTGATATTATATTTACTATGACCAAGAAAACCTGGACTCTGGGCACCACCTCCAACAGAACCCGCAAGTGTGGTAAATTTCATCCCACATGGTGTCATATCGGTAAAATCCCGGTCAACCGTCATTATCCCGTTGCACATCGGCATTACAGCAGCAATACATTCACAACATCCACAGGTAGTCATTGGATCCACCATAAGACTGTAAAGGCTAACGCCCTGGATCTTCTGCCTTGACGCCGTTCTGACGTACTCATTGCATCCCTTGAACTGTCCGAGTCTTTCATCGAGACATTCACCCTTTTTAATAGGCTGATTAGGCCCTGCAGGGTTTATTTCATACGCTGCCCGACAGTCAAGCCAATTGTATGCACCACAAAGACCGGTACGCTCTGGACTTATCACACATACATGGTCTGGCGCAAAGGACTGGCATAATATACATGAATAAAACGTATCTGTGGTCTCATCTGTCATGCCTTCAATCCTTGCGTCTCTGTGACTATACGACGCGCGTGCCATATCGAGTATCTCTTTTACCTTTTCCTCATCGGTATAGATTTTTATCTGGACCTTGTCGAATATGGCCCCGAAATCCTGATGGTACTTTGCATGGATTATCTTTCCAATATGTTCCAGCTTAAAACCTTTTTCCACCGCCTGTTTTGAGATCCTTATCCAGGCAATATCCCTCTGTCCTATATGCATAACACCCTGGGCCTGATTGATCAGATGGTGGTTTTGACGCTCGAGTATTGGCTCAAAGTCTTCCTGAAAATTCCGTCCGGCGACCTCTGCAAGCATTGCAAAATGCAGTCTCGTTCCTGGTGCAATATCAGTAACATCTGGCCCTATTACTTCAACCCTTCCGTCCTCAACCTCTTCCATGCTTTGCATGGTTGTCCATTCAACTGCAATTGTCCTACCGCCACCCATCTCAACATATATGTCTTCACCCCGAACCCTTTCACCCTCAAACGCCGGACCATAAGAAACCGGTATAGGTACCTTTGCAACTTGAACCTTAAGCCCCCTTACCTCAACTGCCCGCTGGACTATCTGGTCATGAGAAATATTGGAAACCACATGTTCATAAGTACAGATACCTGTAGGTAAAACCTGCGGTATAGGTGTATCTGCTATCGCAGGAAATCCCCAGTTTATAGCACCGGCAGCGTTTGCATACCACTCATCGGTTACCCTTCCAAGCGCAAGAACAAACGCATATGTTCTATCTTTGTTATAAATCAGATTTCTTCTGAAATCACCTGGCTTGATTCCGCCAAAAGCCATTGCAACCCGACATGCAAAGCCTATTGCAAAAACAGCAGCAGATACATCTGGACCAAACGATACAAGACGTGTCGGCCAACCTATCTGAACACCTGCCTCTAAAAGCTGCTCTGAAAATCTCTTGCCTTCGTTTTCAGCACACATAAACACATACAGATTTTTTTCCTGCAGTTCAAGTGCAATCCTTGAAGCCGTTTGGGCATCAGGAGCAGCACCCACAATCGCGGCAAAACCAGGCGCTGTGCCGTCTACAAATTCAACACCCCTTTTTCTGAAGATAACATCATTTGCTGCTCCAAGCCATATCTTTCCATCGTGGCCAATCTCTTCACTGTTTTCAAGATAATATCCAGGCTCTTCGAGGTATCTAATCGCCTCCATTATCTCTTCGGCAAAAAAGGTCGCCATTCCAGCATCAAGCGCAGGAGCAAGATAAGGAAGGTGTGTTATTTCTTTTACAGGGGGTGGGATAAGCCTTTTACAGATGTCAAGAACCTTTCTTATATCTTTTATCTTTGAAACACCAATACCTGTAATTGCATAAATAATTGGTAGGTAATATGCGGTATTCGGAAAACCGATCTCCTGGTCAGGACCATACCTTTCGAGCGATCTTTCATAACAAGCCTCAGCGTTATTGTAAATTTTATGTGCACCCCTTATTGCCGCAGATGCTATAATCTTAGACATCAATACCCCCTTGGTTTAAATCGGAAGTTGAGAAATTGCATTTCTTCAAAGCTTCGTCCTTTCTCTCTTCACATCTTCACTTTTAAGCCATCGCCCTTCTCATAGCCATATCAAACAATACCCTTTCTCTCGCCTTATCGAGACCAAGGGCTTTTCTTTTACTATCTATATGTTCAATCATAAGATGTGCAGCCTTTACAGGGTCAGGCTCAAACGCCCACATACCTTTATACAACTCCTTATAATCATTGAAAAGATGACCAGTCACCTTATCGCTGCCAAGGGTTGGCCATGTGGTACCAAAAACCGTAAAAACCCCTGAACCGACAAAATACTGGCCTATTGCTATCGCCTTTTCGCTCATCCATTCCGGTGCTGCACCTGCTGCCGGAAGATCACTTATGTCATCACCAAGCCCCCCTTCTTTCACCATGGCAGTGGCAGCTATAAGAATCCTCGAGTTGTCAACACATGAGCCCATATGAAGCACAGGGGGAATCCCAACCGCTTCACAAACCTCAGCTAATCCTGATCCGGAAAATTCACGGGCAGCTTCTGGGGTCAAAAGACCGGCCTTACCGCATGCCATAGCAGCACAACCTGTAGTCAACACTATTACATCATTTTTTATAAGCTCTTTAATCATTGTTATATGACCAACATCGTGGGGCATTCTTATGTTATTGCACCCAACAACACCCGCAACGCCCCTTATCCGCCCATTTATTATATTTTCATTCAAAGGTTTATAGCTCGCCCTAAAAATACCCCCCAAAAGATAATTTATCGTCTCATGACTAAAACCAGCTACCATGTCCTGTGAATACGAAGGAATGTAAACATTGTGTCTTCTGTTTGGATAGTTCTCTACCGCCATGCGCAGAATCCTTTTCGCCGTATCAAGACCATTTTCTGGATGAAATTCAATGTGTTCGGCACCTTCAATCTTTGCCCTGTTCGATGTAGAAATCAGTTTTGTGTGGAAACATTCTGCTACACTTTGCAAACCCTGCATCTGGCATTGGACATCAACTGTCATCAACTCAACCGCACCAGTTACAAGTGCAAGTTCCTGCTGAAGGAAGTTTCCCGCACATGGTATACCATGGCGCATGAGCACTTCATTCGCAGAGCAACACATACCGGCAAGGTTTATACCAACTGCGCCTGATTTTTCTGTAAGCGCCTTTATTTCGGGATCACGTATTGCAACAACAAGCATCTCCGGCAATAAGGGTTCATGTCCATGAACAATAACATTCACATGGTCTTCCTTTAATACGCCGAGATTTATACTGCCCAGCACAGGAACAGGGGTGCCAAACATTATATCCTGTAGATCAGTAGAGATCATGGAGCCACCCCAACCATCCGCAAGGGCACAACGCATTGTCTGAAGGAGGATATGTCTGTAGTCCTGATCTACACCCATATGTGTCCTGTGCATAATTTCAACAACTTCCCTGTCTATGCCTCTTGGAGTAACCCCCAACCTTTTCCAGATTTCCTGTCTTTTCAGGGGCGCCTTTTTCACATAAACAAGTTCTCCATGTTGCTTTCCAAACTCTTTAAATGCCTCTTCTCCTAATTCAATGGCAATCTCTCTGACGTCTTTTCCTTCAACCTCTATACCAAAATCAAGCGCAACCTCAAACAGTTTGATTTCATCCTTAATAGCAAAGCCCTGGGTTTCACCCCGGGCTGTTTTTAAAAAGGTTTCAACAACCTCCCTTGCATGATCACTGTGAGATGCTGTGCCAGCAGCAACCTTTCTTGCAAAATTTCTTGCCACAATGGTGTCTATTGAAGCGCCGCAAACACCCCTTTTGTCTTTATGCTCACCCTTTTTGGAACGCGGAAGTCTGCAAGGACCCATTGAGCATATTTTACAGCAACTTTCCTCTACACCAATCGGACAAGGTTTCATATCATCGGCACGGGAAAATACAGTGCTGATGTTTTCTTTCTGAGCCTTGTTGAACAACTCTATCGTTGCGCCATCGATACTTCTTGTTTTATCTTCGGGCATACAACCTCCTTACCTCAAAGGCAATTCATAACAATCGAAAAAACCATTATATTTTAAACAACATATGATGTTCGATATTCGCATCTGTCATTTCGCAATCCTCATTCCGTATTGCCTTTCTCCTCCAAATACGTTCATATCTCTATCAGGTTGTCAACGTTGCGATCATTTCATCAATCAGCGCAATGCTGTCAGGATGTCTCATAATCAATACATCCGCACCAGCAATAAGCAATGTCATCGAGGCTATTGCCTCCATCAAAACAGACCTTTTTCTTTCATCGCCAAGCTTTGGGTCTTCATCCTTTGTTAGCCTCGTTTCCCTCGCCTTCCACACCTCATTTGCAATATTACATATTACCGGGTATTGTAGTTTGACATCCTCTTGGGTAAGCGCTGCCATCCTGTCCCTCTCCATAACCGAATATGTATATTCTATGCCATAACCAAGTCCACCAGTGGTTGGATCGATGATAATCCTTTCGTCCGGTACACCAAGATTTCCAAGGAGTATATTTAACTGCTTTGCAAGATTCACGTCAATCGGGCTTGAAGCCATCACTACGTGGTTGTAGCCGATAGCCATCGCCCCTATCTGTTTATAATTTTTTTCAGATACAGGACCTAACGCTATGTTTTTGCCTTCGCATACCTCAGCAACACGCCTCAGCAATTCAATATCCTTTTCATCGTTAGATGTGCCCCAAACAATAAGCGGAACGTTTATATTGTTTGAGACATCTTTAACAACCCCCACAACCTCCTCTGTGTCTTTGTTCATGCCATTCGGATCAGCGCTTTTCAATTGCAATGCAATAAGTTTTGCCCCATAGACATCAATACATTTTCTTGCCCAGGCAACAGGGTTTTTTATTACATCAATGAATGGTTCTATTGCCCATTCTTGCCAGTCCTCAGGTTCACAATCCCATACCTCAAATGCAACCTTTGGAATATTTGGCATTTCGCCCTCAAATAAATAAAATGGATAGCAACCTTCGCCTCCTATCTTGACCGCGGCAGGCCCTACCCCAATAGTCACATCCTTGATTCTCCCTGTATATTTTACCCTTGGTATCTCAAAAGCCATCGTTCCTCCTCTTTTCAAAAATCAGCTTCATGCCTCCTGCTTGCGCTTTTCGCTTCCATACCATTCCTTGCTGTACCAATACCTAAGCGCTGCTCTCAGATATCCGATCTTATCTTCTTTTGTTACAAGTTTCAGACGCCAGTCGGAAATGGCCTCAGGTTTTCCTTTATCATATGTAGGACCCAATACCTTTATCTTTTTACCCTCAAAATTCTCTTTTTCTTCGTATTGGTATTCGCCACTCATTAAAACCTCCACTTTATTAAGCTCACAACCTTTAGCAATAACATAAAAACATGTATTTGAGCCATCAGCTAAGAACTAAACACCAATAACTGATTTAGCTGCCTTTACTGTATTGAGCATCAACATTGTTATAGTCATCGGCCCAACCCCCCCAGGCACAGGTGTTATCGCCGATGCTTTGTCTTTTAGCGCATCAAAATCCACATCTCCACACAGTTTTGCCTTACCCTCTGGTGTCATCCCAATCCTGTTCACACCTACATCAATGACTACAACACCTTCTTTGACCATATCAGCGGTTATCGCCTTTGGCCGACCTGCCGCCACAATAAGAATATCAGCCCTTTTTGTATGGAAAGCAAGGTCTCTCGTTCCAGTATGACACATAGTAACAGTGGCATTTGCCCCAACACTCTTCTGCACGAGCATCATAGCAATAGGCTTTCCAACGATATTGCTTCTTCCAACCACAACTACCTCAGCACCATCTATCTTTATATTGCTCCTCATTAGCATCTGTTGTATTCCATATGGGGTACAAGGATAAAAGCGTGCCTCGCCTATCATTAATCTGCCTACATTTACTGGATGAAAACCATCAACGTCTTTATCCGGATTAAGCGAATAGATAACTTTTGTTTCATTGATATGCCCAGGCAACGGCAACTGAACAAGAATACCATGAATTTTAGGGTCGTTGTTATATCTGTCAATCATGTCAAGCAGAGCTTTCTCTGAAACATCCTCAGGCATATCTTCTTGAACAGAATAAAAACCGAGTTCCTTGGCAGTTTTCTGCTTTGCAGTCACATAACTAACCGATGCCGGATTTTTACCCACAATAATAGTTACAAGACCAGGTTCAATCTCATGCCGTGCCTTCATTTCTGCCACTTCTTTACCGATTTCCTCTCTAACCTGGGATGCTATTTCAGTACCACTAATTATTCTGGCTGACATGTTTCGCCCCCTTTTAGCTTCTCGACTTCCTTATTTATTTATCTGAAAATGTTTCTCAAAATCGCAAAGGACATATGAAATATAAGCTCTTCATATTTATACTCAAGTCTCGGATCTATTTTCATCTCTATAAATCGCTCTATATAAAAGCACGGATCTATCCGATCAATGTTTCACCTAATATTCCATACGCATCAATTAGTGCTTTAGAGCCTCTATCCAGGAAAAATATCGTCTTTCCCTCAACATCATACATTTCAAGCTCCTCATCCTTTCTAATCGTGCCTCTAATCTTCATATCGTTCTTTGACGCAAGGTTCAATAAATTATCTTTTTCATTTCCTGATATCCTGTTTATAATCACATATGTGTTTTTGATATTTAAATTCAATTCCCCAATAAGTTCAAGGATCCTTTTTGCCGTTAAAACACCTCTCGGTGTCGCATCTGAAACCACATACAAAAAATCTATATCTTGGGTTACCAGCCTGCTTATATGTTCCATGCCTGCCTCATTATCAACTACTACATATGCATAATTGTCTTTCAATGAATCGATAGATTGCTTTGCAAGGTTATTTGCCGCACAATAGCATCCAGGCCCTTCCGGTCTTCCCATAACAAGCAGGTCAAACCCCTTCCCTTCAATAACAGCCTCGTTTACCTTGTACTCAAACCATACATCCTTAGTCATACCTACCGGCACATCCTTTTTCATAAGTTCACGCGCCTGGCCAATTGTAATATTTACCGGGACACCAAGTAATTCGTTCAAATTTGAGTTGGGATCTGCATCAACTGCCAGAACAGGAATATTTTTCATTTCCTCGATAATGTATCTTATAAGCATTCCAGCAAATGTCGTCTTTCCTACCCCACCTTTTCCTGCAACCGCTATAATCTTCGGCATACCATTCCTTTCATTTTCGATATCGACTGGTGCTTTTACAAGGCTTTGAGAGTTGTCGTTCCTGCACCATTTTCTTGGTTATTAAATCTATCAGACATTTTTTACCACGTTTATATGTTATCATTTTCAATGAACTAATCCAACCCATTCAACCATTTCCACGGTTTTTATCCCCTTCCTTTCTCGTTAAGTCTCGCAATCACACCCGGGAATGCCTTTTCGTTCGTATGAGGCAGAAACATCGCCGCCACATATTCTTCCATAAATCTGTTGTTATCAGACAATTCAATATTTGTCATCATCTTTGCTATTCTCTCAGCTTCTAAAAAACAGCTTTTTGACATAGACATAAGTCGCGCCCCAAGCAAGGAACCATTACCGACAAACATAAACCTCTCGGCTGGCAACTCAGGCAATAGCCCTATCGTCTGTGCCTTTTCAATGTCAATATAGTGTCCAAAACCACCTGCAATAATTAGCATTTCAACATCATCTAATGTAAGGCCTGCGCTTTCAACAAGCGTTATGCAACCGGCAAAAACAGCAGCCTTGGTTCTGATAAGATTATCGATGTCCGCCTCGGTAACAACAATATCCCTATTTATCTGCGTATCCTTTGCATAGCAAAGCACATACTCGTAATCGCCATCACCTTCTCTCAGTCTTTCGGTTTTTAAATCTCTGCTAAACTTACCATTTCGGTCAATCAACCCAGCAATCATAAATTCAGCAATAATATCAATCAATCCAGACCCGCAAATACCTATAGGCTTCAACCTTCCAATAGTAAGCACCATAGGCTCAAATGTTAAAGGGTTAATTTTTACCTGCTCAATAGCGCCCCTCCCTGCCCTCATGCCAAATTTAATCCCGCCGCCTTCAAATGCTGGACCAGCAGAACAGGAAGCACACATCAGCCAGTCGCTGTTACCTAGAGCCATTTCCCCGTTTGTGCCTACATCTACATACAATACAGTTTTACCGCTTTTTGAGATACCAGATCCCATAACACCGGCAACGATATCCCCTCCGACATAAGATGAAACACAGGGATATATATATGCATACGCATGTTCATTCACATCAATGCCGATCTGCTCGACATAGAGGCTTGGTATAATCGAAAAAACAGGCGTATACGGTGAAAGCATTATATATTTTGGATCAATGCCAAGAAAAAGGTGAGTCATTATAGTGTTGCCTGTAAATACAACGTGCGATACATGGTTCATGTCGACTTTACCAATTTCAAGAAGTTCTTTTATGACCTTGCTGATCGTGCCCTTAACTGCTTCGCCCAGCCTTTTCAGCCCACCTTTTTTCTGAGAATACATAATTCTCGAAATAACGTCGTCCCCATAGCTTATCTGGGCATTATAATCGGATGTCTCGGCGATTGTGCAGGTATCTAACCTGTTTTCCGGGCTATCGTCCTGCCCAGGCAATGAACAATTTGCCAGATCGAGCAACTGGCCACAGATTGTCGTTGTGCCTATATCAATTACTATTGAATAATTTTTGTCTTCTTTGTTGCCAGGCTCAATGTCGATAATTTTATAGCCTGTCTTTGTAAACGCGATTGTAACGGTAATCCGCCAACCCGCATCTCTTAATGCCTTAGCCAGCCTTTTTATTATCTTGAAATCAACCGATATATCATCAATCCGATACCTTCTTCTAATCTCCCTCAAAAGCCTGTCGGCGTCAGATATATTGTCTTGCATAGAAGGCTCTGGAAGCTCTATATAGATTTTTGATACAACCGGCTCAACCTCCACCCCCTTAACAAGACTGCCGATATCAGCGACAGAGAGTATTTGAGGAACATATCTCTTTCTCCTCAACGCAGTTCTATCAATTTGTGACTCGAGTGGAATTTCAACTACAATATCGCTTCTTGCACTGGTCTTACACGCCAATCTCATCCCTGCCTTGTATTCGTCTTCAGATATATTCGTGTTATCTTTTGAATAAACAGCGCCTTCGACTATTTTGACCCTACATTTACCACATGAAGCATTGCCACCGCACGAAGAATTTATATGAACACCATATTTCATAGCTACTTCGAGGAGATTTTCATCACCATCAGTAAAACAAACCCTGTCCATTGGAAGAAATGTTATTTTGTGTCTACGCATATCAGATTCGACCATATATTATTATCAGATTATTCCTCATTTTCAACCTAATAAGTGAAATATTCTAAAATCGTTATTTTGACGCACTGGGCAAAAAGGTACTATGTATTCATATCGTTCATAATGATAAACATAAGGCGAGCATATTACTCTGTGCATAAAAAATTAATATTATCATTGACAACTACAACTATATCATATATAAATGTTCACTATACTGAATTATGTACAGCGCACCTATACTAAAAAAGGCAATCGAGGTTTTGAAATTCATCGTTGAAAAAGGTGGTCCTCTTGGTGTAACAGAGATATCCAAACACCTTTCGATTAGCAAAAGCACTGTGTTTGGTATACTTAAAGCATTTGAAGATGCAAAATTCATCATCAAGGATAAAAATACAAAAAAATATGTAATAGGACAGGCGCTTTTTGCACTTTCTAAAAATGTCTTCAAAGGGGGTGAACTCACCACAATTGCAAGGCCATTCCTTGAAAAACTCGTCGGATTAGTCGATGAAACGGTATTTCTTTGTGTGAGAGAGGATAATGTAGTAAAGGTACTGGATGCAATAGAGACAAAAAAGACTTTTAAAATATCCTCTCCTGTCGGGGCAACATTTCCTATCACAGCATCTGTATTATGTAAGGCATTTCTCTCTCCAATGGACAATGAAAATATCAAAGACTTCCTTAAAGAAAGAGGACTGCCCAAATACACAGAAAACAGCATAACAGATATCGAGTTTTTCCTCGAGGAAATTGAAAAAACAAGAAAATATGGATACAGTCTTGACCTTGAGGAATACCTGACAGGGATTAGGGCAGTAGCAACACTCATATACAAAGATAATGAACCTGCCGGTGCCATTTGCGCACTCGGCTTTTCACGTTCTTTAAACGATGATAAACTATCAGGGGTAATAAAGCATCTAAAAAACACTGCGAAGCAAATAAGCGAAAGGTTTTCACAGTTCAGCCTCAAATAGTAAAACTCAAAACATCTCTTATTAAAACAGACCCTTTACCTTTCTTGTATCCACATCGATATCTATCTTTCTGAATGCTGGGTCAGAACTGGTACCTGGCATCAAACTTATTGTACCTGCCACAGGACACAAAAACTTAGCGCCTGTATAAACAAGGATATCCCTCACAGGCAACACCCAACCCCTGGGAACACCTTTTGCATCTGGCTCATGAGACAAACTTAAATGCGTTTTGACCATCATAGTGTAGTAATCTTTTTTCTCTGGGTCAGATTCAATCCTTTTAGCCTTTGCTTCTGCCTCAGGAATCCATAATACTCCGTCTGCGCCGTAAACGCTTTTTGCGATAACCTCAACCCTCTGCCTCAACGGCATTTCAATAGGATATAAAAACTGAAAACCTACATGCTCATTACAGGCATCAATAACTGCATCTGCAAGTTCAAGTGCCCCGTCTCCACCCTTCAGCCAGTGTTCTGAAAACGCAACCCGCGCACCTTCTTTTTCTGCATATCTTCGAATAAGGGCAATCTCATCTTTTGTATCTGAATAAAAAGCATTTATACATACCACAGGTTTTATACCGGACATCTTAACCGTTCGAATATGGTGTAAAAGATTTGGTAACCCTTTTTCGAGCAGCAAAAGGTCTTCTTTTTTATATTCCTCTGGAAGATGCAATCCTGGCGCAACCCTTGGACCTCCTCCGTGCATCTTCAATGCCCTTGTTGTACATGTTATAACGGCAACATTTGGTTTTAACCCACTTATCCGACATTTTACATTCCAAAACTTTTCAAAACCTATATCCGCAGCAAACCCACTTTCTGTAACATGGTAATCAAACATCTTTAGGCCAATGCGGTCAGCTATTATGGAAGACTGACCAATGGCGATATTTGCAAAAGGACCTGCATGAACAAGTACTGGCTGACCTTCTACGGTCTGAAGCAACGTCGGATTAATACTTTCTCTCATAAAGGCACACATTGCCCCTGCAACCTCTAATTCCTCAGCATTGATAGGCTTTCCGTTTTTTGAATATGCAACTGTAATTTCCCCGATTCTCTTACGCAAGTCTTTAAAATCCTTAGCTATTGAAAGGATAGCCATCACCTCGGAACTT
>Ga0209605_1003788_pt1 | contig 12943 bp, 12 predicted proteins | sample AD_UKC035_MetaG_FD_184408 | JGI IMG/M metagenome (GOLD analysis project Ga0209605, IMG submission 184408) | Active sludge microbial communities of municipal wastewater-treating anaerobic digesters from USA - AD_UKC035_MetaG (SPAdes) (version 2) | ecosystem: Engineered > Bioreactor > Anaerobic >...
TCCATCTTTTCGGAACGGTGAACATGACCCGGGCCGTCTATCCCGTCATGCAGCAGAAAGGATACGGCCGCATCGTCTTCGTCACCTCCTCGGCGGGTCTTTTCGGCAATTTCGGCCAGACAAACTACAGCGCGGCGAAACTGGGAATCGTCGGGTTCATGAACGCCCTCAAGCTCGAGGCGGGCAAGTTCAACATCCACACCAACGCGGTGGCCCCCATCGCCGCCACCCGCATGGGGGAACAGGTGTTCCCGCCGGATATCCTTCCCCTTCTCGACCCCGTCCAGGTCGTTCCCCTGGTCCTGTATCTGGCCAGCGACGCCTGCCCGTTCACAGGAAAAATCCTCACGGCGGCGGGCGGGCGCTTCGGCGCCGTTCAGATCGTGGAGGGCCCGGGACACCGATTTCCCGCCGGTAAACCCATCACCCCCGAGGACATCGCGGGGAACATCGACGCCATCCTGGCCATGAAAGAGGCGAAACCCTACGGTTCGGCCATGGAGGAAGTCCTGGACATCCTCACGGCACTCCAGAACCCCCCTGAGGGATAGAGGAACGGACAAACCGGGGCAGCGATAGGGTAAAAAGAACCTGTATTAAAACGGGAAACGTGATTCCGCCGTGAACGATTCTTTTAACATATCCGGTAACATCGTCGATGTGCTGCACCGGGAAATCATCCCGGGCACGATAACCGTCGCCGGCGGGAAAATCGCCGGGATCCGAAGGGACCGGAAGACATACCGGACCTTCATCGTTCCCGGTCTCGTGGACGCCCACATTCACGTGGAAAGTTCCATGCTCCCGCCCTCGGAATTCGCCCGGGTCGCGGCGGTCCACGGGACCGTGGCCACCGTCTCGGACCCCCACGAGATCGCCAATGTCCTCGGCGTCGAGGGGGTGAACTACATGATCGAAGACGGGGCGCGGGTCCCTTTCAAGTTTTATTTCAGTGCCCCGTCCTGCGTTCCCGCGAGCCCCTTTGAAACGTCGGGAGCCGTTCTCGACGGGGCGGCCGTCGGGGAACTCCTGGACCGCCGGGAGATCCGCTGCCTGGGGGAAATGATGAACTACCCCGGGGTTATTCACGGCGACCCGGTCGTCATGGACAAGATCGACCGGGCGAAAAAGAACGGCAAGCCCGTGGACGGCCACGCCCCGGGCCTTCGGGGAGCGGACCTGGAAACCTATGTCCGGGCGGGCATCACGACAAACCACGAGAGCCTCTCTCTCGAAGAGGCCCGGGAGGACCTGGACCGCGGCCTGTATCTCCAGATCCGCCACGGTTCGGCGGCGACCCTTTTCGAGGACTGCCTTCCCCTTCTCGGGACCCGTTCCCGGGCCTGCATGCTGTGCAGTGACGACAAGCACCCTCACGATCTCGTCCGGGGGCACATCAACGAAATGGTCGCCCGGGCCTGCCGGGCGGGTATCGACATCATGGACGTCCTCACCGCCGCGTCGGTCAACCCCGTCCGCCACTATCGACTGGACGTGGGCCTTCTCCAGCCCGGCGACGACGCCGATTTTCTCGAAGTGGACCTTCACGACGATTTCCGGATTCTCAGGACCTTCATCCGGGGCGTCCCGGCGGCGGAAAGAGGCCGTCCCCTGATTCGGCGGCAGCCCGCCCGGCTGGTCAACCGCTTCCGTTGCGCCAGGAAGACCCCCGGGGCGTTCGCCGTTCCCGCCGGGAAGGGCCTTCTCCGGGTCATCCAGGCCCTGGAGGGCCAGCTCTACACCGAAAGCCTGACCCTGGAGCCCGCTTCGGACAGGGGAGCGGCCGTCCCGGACACGGGGAGAGACCTTCTGAAGATCGCCGTGGTGAACCGGTACGAGGACAGGCCGCCGGCCGTCGGTTTTATCCGGGGTTTCGGCCTGGAGGAAGGGGCCATTGCCTCGAGCGTGGCCCATGACTCCCACAACATCGTCGCCGTCGGGGCCTCCGACGAGGCCATCTGCCGGGCCGTCAATCTCCTGGTGGAGACGATGGGGGGCCTCGCCGCCACGGGGAGAGGCCGGGAGGCGGTCTTCCCCCTTCCCGTGGCCGGTCTCATGAGCGACGAGCCTTTCGAAAAGGCGGCCTCGGCCTATCTCGCCCTGGACCGCATGGCCCGGGACATGGGTTCCTCCTTGAGCGCTCCCTTCATGACCCTGTCCTTCATGGCCCTCACCGTGATTCCGCGGCTCAAGCTCTCGGACCGGGGACTGTTCGACGGGGACCGTTTCACCTTTACCGGCCTGTTCACGGAAGACGGCCCCCCGGACACGGGCCGAAAGGGCCCGTGACGGCCGTAGATCAGCCCATTTTTAACATTCGTGACCCATGAAGCAGAACGATTCACCGGCGGGGAAAAACAGGCTCGAGAAGGAAAAGAGCCCCTATCTCCTCCAGCATGCGGAAAATCCCGTGGACTGGTATCCCTGGGGTGAGGCGGCCTTTGCCCGGGCCAGGGCGGAAGACCGGCCCGTTTTCCTCTCCATCGGCTACGCCACGTGTCACTGGTGCCACGTCATGGCCCATGAGTCCTTCGAAGACCCCGCCGTGGCCCGGCTCATGAACGAAACGTTCATCTCCGTGAAGGTCGACCGGGAGGAACGGCCCGACATCGACAAATACTACATGTCCGTGTGCCAGATGATCACGGGAAGCGGCGGCTGGCCGCTCACCGTCGTCATGACCCCCGACAGGAAACCTTTCTACGCCGCCACGTATCTCCCCCGGGAGAGCCGGTACGGCCGAATCGGGATGATGGACCTTGTCCCGAAACTGGGAGAGCTCTGGAAAACCAGGCGGGCCGAGCTGAACCGGGCAGCCTCTGAGATAACGGACGCCCTGAACCGGGAGGAGACCGCCGGCAGCGCGGGGGACCCGGGTCCGGACCTTCATGACCGTGCCTTCGAGAACCTTGAAAGCCTCTACGACAGGGAGAACGGCGGCTTCTGGACGGCCCCCAAGTTTCCCATGCCCCATCACCTGCTCTTCCTTCTACGGTACTGGAGCCGGACGAAGAGGGAAAAAGCCCTGTCCATGACGGAACACACCCTCACGGCGATGCGCCTCGGCGGCATTTACGACCACGCCGGCGGTGGCTTTCACAGGTATGCCACGGACGACAGGTGGACCGTCCCCCACTTCGAAAAAATGCTCTACGACCAGGCCCTGCTGGCCATGGCCTACACGGAGGCGTTCCAGGCGACAGGAAACCCCCTTTTCGGCGAGACGGCCCGGGCGGTTCTCCGGTATGTCCTCCGTGACCTGGCCGCCCCCGACGGCGGGTTCTGCAGCGGCGAGGACGCCGACAGCGAGGGGGAGGAAGGCAGGTTCTACCTCTGGACCTATGAAGAGCTCATGAATCATTTCCCGAAGGAGGCGTTTGACCTTTTCGTATCCCTTTTCGCCGTCGAGGAAAGGGGCAATTTCACCGACGAGGCCACGGGAAAAAAGCGCCGGGAGAACATTCTTTTCGCCCGTCGGACGAAGGACGGCGAAACCCCTCTCCTGCGTCTTCGGGGCCGGGAAAAACAATGGGCGGAAACGCTCCTTGACAGCCTCCGCCGAAAGAGGGAAAAACGGGAGAGACCCCGCCGGGACGACAAGGTTCTCACGGACTGGAACGGCCTCATGATCGCCGCCCTCGCCCTGGGCGGCAGGGTTTTCGACGACCACGCCTTCACCGCCGCCGCCCGGGATGGCGCCGCCTTTATCCTCGAGGTCCTTTCCCCGGCCCCGGGCGTACTGCTCCACCGTTACCGGGAAGGGGAATCGGCCATTTCGGGCCTTCTCGATGACTACGCCTTTCTCGGCTGGGGGCTCCTGGAGCTTTACGAAACGACCTACGACCCGCTTTACCTTCGGGAAGCCGTCCGGTTCACCGACACCATCCTGAGGGATTTCCGTGACGCCGGGCGGGGTGATTTTTACGTCAATTCCCTGGAAAGCGCGGATCTTCCGGCACGGCAGAAGGACGCCGCCGACGGGGCCATGCCTTCGGGAACGGCCGTGACGATTCTCAACCTGGTGCGCCTGGGGCTCCTCCTGGGAAGAACGGATCTCATCGACGGGGCCCGCGGGGCCCTGTCCGCCCTCTCGGGAACCCTGGGCCGGTCTCCCGTGGGGCACACCATGAGTCTCGCGGCCATGGGAAACCTTCTTTTCCCCTCGTTCCAGGCCGTCGTGGCGGGCCGGCGGCGAAACGACCGGGAGGTGGAGGCGTTCCTCCGTCCGCTTCGAAGCCGCTTCCTGCCCCACGGCGCGGTGCTTTTCCTGTCCCCGGAAAAGCCTTTCCGGGATGTCTCCGCCGTCGCTCCCTGGCTCTCACAAATGGCCCCTCCCGGGGAGGGCGCGGTACTCTACCCCTGTTCCGGGGGTGCCTGCCGCCTCCCCATCCGTTCCGTCCCGGAACTGGAAGCGTTCCTTGAAGCGGAAGGACGCCCCGGCGGAACATCCCTCTAGGAGAAGGACGACGTGTTTGAAGTCTTTTTCGACTCCGATCTTTTCAAGTGGGTTCTTCTCCCGCTGCTCATCGTGCTTTCCCGTGTCGTCGACGTCACCCTCGGGACGATCCGGATCATCTATATCGCCCGGGGCATGCGCTACCTGGCGCCTTTCTTCGGGTTTTTCGAAATTCTCGTCTGGCTTCTCGCCATCGGGCAGATCATGCGGAACCTCACAAACCCGCTCTATTACCTGGCCTACGCCGTGGGCTTCACCCTGGGCAATTTCGTCGGCATTCTCGTGGAGGAAAGGCTGGCCATCGGAAGCGTCGTGATCCGCATCATCACCCAGAAGGACTCGGACACCCTCGTCGACCGCCTCCGGGGCCAGGGATACGGGGTCACGGTGCTGAACGCCATCGGATCGACAGGCATGGTCAAAGTGATTTTTACCATCGTGAAGCGAAAAAACCTTGAGGAAGTCATCGATGAAGTGAGAAAATACAACCCCAGGGCTTTTTTCTCCGTCGAGGATGTCCGGACGGCGAGGGAAGGGATCTTCCCCCCGGCCCGGGAGGGGCGGGGCTTCCTGCGAAGCCTTCAGAAAGGACAGCGAAAAGGCAAATGAGGAGACAGTCAAGGAGGGCCTCATGAAAATTGAGAGAGGTTATTTCGAGACAAAAAAGGGGCTGGGGATACTCGCCACGGCGGACAAGTCAGGAAGGGTCGACCTTGCCCTTTACGCGCGGCCCCACGTGGTGGATTCCGAAACGGTCGTCTTCGTCATGACGGGCCGCAGGACCCATGAAAACCTGAAAGTCAACCCGTATGCCGCTTACCTGTTCAAGGAAGAGGGCGATGGGTACCAGGGGGTCCGGTTCTACCTCACGAAAATCAGGGAGGAGACCGATCCCGAGAAAATCGAGGCCTACCGAAGGCGAACGCTTCATTATCCCGATGTCGATAAGGAGCTTTATCTCGTCTATTTCCGGGTGAACGAGATCCGTCCGCTCGTGGGATCGGGACCGGAGGGAAGGGAGGCCTCCGGCCCGGTCTTCTTCGAGTGAAAAGAGCCCGTAACGGGTCGGCATAAAGCGGTTCTTCATGGAACTTCCCATACTCAAGGACATCCTGATCATCTTCGGCCTTTCCACCGCCGTCCTGTTTGTCTGCCTTCGCCTGAACATCCCGACGATCGTGGGGTTTCTTCTCACCGGGATGCTTGCCGGGCCTCACGGGCTCGGGCTCATCGATGGGATCCACGAAGTCGACGCGATGGCGGAAATCGGCGTGGTTCTCCTTCTTTTCACCATCGGTATCGAATTTTCCCTGAGAGACCTTTTCAGAATACGAAGGACCCTCCTCGTCGGCGGCTCCCTGCAGGTGTTTCTCACCATCATCGTCTTCACCATGGTCGATCTCGCCATGAAGGAACCCCTGAACCGGGCCGTTTTCATGGGTTTTCTCATCTCTCTCAGCAGCACCGCCATCGTCCTCAGGCTTCTCCAGGAAAGAGCGGAAATCGACAGTCCCCATGGTCGCACCACCCTGGGAATCCTCATCTACCAGGACCTGATGATCGTTCCCATGATGCTTCTCGTCCCTTTCCTGGCAGGCGCCGCCGGGGACGCCACACTTTCCGTCCCTCTGCTTCTTCTGAAAGGGACGGCGGTCCTGCTCATCGTCATCGGAAGCGCCCGCTGGCTCATCCCGGAAGTCCTCTACCGGATCACCCGGACACGGAACCGGGAGATTTTTCTCCTCGCCATCGTCGTCATCGGCCTTGCCGTGGCGTGGCTCACCAGCACCCTCGGCCTGTCCCTGGCCCTGGGGGCCTTTTTTGCCGGGCTCATCATTTCCGAATCGGAATACAGCGAGGAGGCCCTGGGGCACATCCTGCCCTTCCGGGATCTCTTTATCAGCTTCTTCTTCGTTTCCATCGGCATGCTCCTGGACATGAACTTCGTGTTCCGGCATCCCGGCGAGGTCCTGTTTTTCACCTTTCTCGTCCTCTTCGGAAAAACCCTGATCGGCGCCTTCACCACCTATGTCCTCCGTTATCCCCTGAAAACAATGCTTCTCGTGGGGTTCTCCCTGAGCCAGGTGGGGGAGTTCTCCTTCGTCCTCTCCCGGGCGGGACTCAAGGAGGGACTCATCCCGGAATACAACTACCAGTTGTTCCTGGGCGTCTCCGTCCTCACCATGATCGCCACCCCCTTCGTCTTAAACCTGGCGAACCGGCTGGGACAGGCGGTCGGACGTCTGCCTCTGCCCCAACGCCTGACAGCGGGACTCCAGGTTTCCTGTTACCCCGACACGACGCCCCGCCAGGACCACCTGGTGATCGTCGGGTACGGTGTCGGTGGGCGGCACGTGTCCCAGGCGGCCAAAAGCACGGGAATTCCCTATGTGATCATCGAAATGAACCCGGAGACCGTCCGGGCGGAAAGCAGAAAGGGGGAACCCATTTTCTACGGGGACGCCGCCCACGAGGCCGTCCTCAGGCACGCGGGAATCCAGAGCGCCCGTATCCTGGTGATCACCATCCCCCACGCCGCCGCCACCCGGGCCATCACCGCCCTGGCGAAAAGAATCAACCCCCTCATCCACGTGGTGGCGAGAACCCGCTACGTGCAGGAGGTGGAACATCTCTATGAACTGGGGGCCAACGAGGTGGTGCCGGAAGAATTCGAAACCTCGGTGGAAATCTTTGCGCGGGTGCTGAGAAACTACCTCGTCCCGAAAGAGGAAATCGAACAGTTCGTCGGAGACATCCGGGCGGGCGGTTACGAAATGCTCCGGACCCTTTCCCCCGAGGCCGCTTCGTGCTATGATTTGAGGCATTGTCTCCCCGGTGTCCACATCGACACGATCCGGGTGGAAAAAGGCGCCGCCGTCGCCGGGAAAACCCTGGGGTCCACGGAAATGCGCAAGCGACATGGCGTCACCGTTCTCGCCGTGCAGCGAAAAGGCTTCGTGAACCCGAACCCTTCCGTGGACCAGGTTTTCGAGGAAGGCGACCTCGTTTTCCTCATGGGGGTACCGGACAAGCTGTCGGCGGTGATCCCCCTTTTCGAGTCGCCGGGCAAGTTCCAGACCGTCCCGGAAAAGACATAAAACCCTTCGGAGGTCCGTTCATGCAGGTTCTCATCGTTTATTCGTCAAAAACGGGAAACACGAAAAAGCTCGCCGAAGCCATTGCCGGCGGCGCGGAAGAGGTTCCAGGGGTAAAAAGCATACTCAAACCGGTCTCCCAGGTCACCCGGGAAGACCTCCTCCAGTCCCGGGGCCTCATCGCCGGGTCCCCCGTTTATTTCGGGTCCATGACGGCGGAGATGAAAGAATTTTTCGACAAGTATGTGGGCCTTCGCAAGAAGATGGAAAACAAGGTCGGCGCGGCCTTCGCCACGTCCGCCGATCCGTCGGGAGGCAAGGAAACCACCATGATTTCCATCCTTCAGGCGATGCTCATCTACGGGATGATCGTCGTCGGAGACCCCATCGAGGCCACGGGCCATTACGGGGTCGCCTGCGTCGGGTCCCCCGACGAGAACGCCCGGTACAACGGGGCGAAGCTTGGAAAGCGGGTGGCCGCCCTGGCCCTCAAGCTTTCCGAAGGCTGAGAAAAAGGAGAACTCATGAAAAAGAAACCGAGGCACTTGTGGAACGCTGCCGGGATCGCCGGGTTCCTTCTCCTTCCGCTGATCTTCATGCCCGCCACCGTCGAGGCCCATCGTCCCGCGTCCATCGCCCTGGCCTACGAGGCCGGGGCCGGGAAGCTCACCGTCACCGTCACCCACCGGGTGTCCAATCCCGACCGTCACTACGTCGAATCGATCCGGATCTGGAAAAACGGGGCCCCTGCGGGCGCGTTTTCCTACAAGAGCCAGCCCGACAAGGACGGCGTTACCTACACGTACGACATTCCCGCCAACGAGGGCGACATCCTGAAAGTGGAAGGCGCCTGCAGTGTTTATGGCAAGCGGTCCGCGGAACTGACGGTGACAGCGGCAGGAAGCGGCCCCGAGGGGAGCGCCCCCGTCACGGGAAAATAGGCGCTTTGCCCGGGAAGTGAGGTTTCCGTGTTTTTGTATCATGCGGGATTCATGGCCGCAGGATTTCTGGCCCTTCTGGCGGGCGGCGCAACGGCCCGGTATGGAAAGAGGCGTCGCTGGTGGCTGAGGGCTCATCGGGGCCTCGGCTGGGGAGGCGTCATCCTGGTCCTGGCGGGTTTCGGCGCCGTCTTCATGGGCAAGGGGGAAGGCCACTTCCAGGCCCCCCACGAGTGGCTCGGCGCGGTCGTCGTTCTCCTGGCCGTCGCGACACCGGTTTCAGGACATCTCTCCTTCATCATGAGGGAAAAGTCGGTGACACTGAGGATGATTCACCGCTGGTCGGGCCGGACGACCCTCGCCCTCATGGGGCTGAACATCCTCTTCGGGCTTTTCTTCGCCGGGATTCTCTAAAAACCGATCATTGGAAAAGGTGCCGCCATGCTGGAACCGGAAAACACGTTTCTTCTCGTCATCGACATTCAGGGCAACCTCTTTCTCTCCATGGACAGCCGGGAGGACCTTCTCAGGAACCTGACCCGGATGATCCAGGGTGCCGCCCTCTTCGACCTCCCCATCGTGGTGACGGAACAGACCCCTGAAAAACTGGGGCCGACCATCCCGGAAATCGCCGGCCTGTTCGAGTCCTTCGCCCCCGCCGCCAAGTCCGCCTTCAGCTGCTGCCGGGACGAAGGATTCACGAAGCGCCTCCGGTCTCTCAGGCAAAAACAGGTTCTCGTCACGGGCATCGAGTCCCACGTGTGCGTCTACCAGACGGCCGCGGATCTTCTGCGGCTGGGATACGAGGTCCACCTGGTGGAAGACGCCGTGGCGTCGCGGACGCCGGAAAACCGCAGAATCGGGATCGAAAAGCTCGTCGAGGCGGGCGCCCTTCGGACGAGCGTGGAAATGGCCCTCTTCGAGCTCATGGGGGTCGCCGAGGGGGAGCGGTTCCGGAAAATGGTGCGCATCGTCAAGTGAACCCCGCTCCCGCCGCGACGCCGGAAAACCGCTGAAGAAAGGAGATGAAATCATGCGTATTCTTGTCGTTTTCTATTCCATGTACGGGCACATATACCGGATGGCCGAGGCCGTCGCCGAGGGTGTCCGCGAGGTGGAGGGGGCGGAAGCGATCCTGAGGCAGGTTCCGGAAACCCTGTCCGAGGACATCCTGAAAAAAATGGGGGCCCTGGAGACAAAAAAAACGTTTTCCCATATCCCCGTGGCCACGGTCGGTGACCTGGAAGCCGCCGACGCCGTCTTTTTCGGAACACCGACCCGGTTCGGCAACATGTGCGGCCAGATGCGCCAGTTCCTCGACGCCACGGGCTCCCTGTGGGCGAAAGGCGCCCTGGTGGGCAAGGTGGGCAGCGTCTTCACCAGTTCCGGAACGCCCCACGGGGGACAGGAATCTACCATACTCAGTTTTCACCTGACCCTTCTCCATCATGGGATGATCATCACGGGGCTTCCTTACACGTTCAAGGGACAGAGCCGGACGGACAGGGTCTCGGGCTGTTCTCCCTACGGGGCTTCCACCATCGCCGGCCCGAAGGGGGAACTGGCGCCCACGGAAATCGACCTCGAGGGGGCCCGGTACCAGGGAAAATTCGGGACCGCCATCGCCGCGAAGCTCGCCAGGACCTGAAAATCCATGGGAAGCCCCGTCTACCTGGACTGCAACGCCACGACCCCTGTCGACCCCGAGGTTGCGAAAGCCATGATCCCCTTCCTGGAAGAGGAATTCGGGAATCCCTCCAGCGCCTACGGGTACGGGATCCGGGCGAAGCGGGCCGTCGAGGACGCCCGGGCCCGGGTGGCGGCCCTCCTGGGCTGCAGGCCCGGGGAAATCGTTTTCACCAGCGGCGGCACCGAGTCGAACAACCACGCCGTCCGGGGCGCCGCCTGGGCGAACCGGCACCGGGGAAACCACATCATCACATCGGCCATCGAGCATCCCGCGGTCCTGGAAGTCTGCCGGCACCTGGAACAATTCGGTTTCGTGACCACGTACCTTCCCGTTGACGGCACGGGTCTCGTCGACCCGGAAGACGTCGCGGCGGCGGTGACGGAGGAAACCATCCTCATCACGGTCATGCACGCCAACAACGAGGTGGGAACGATCGAGCCGCTGGCCGAGATTTCGAAAACCGCCCGCCGGCTCGGCATCCTCTTTCACACCGATGCCGCCCAGTCGGCGGGAAAGATCGAAACGGACGTGGACAATCTCGGCGTGGATCTCCTCTCCCTGGCGGGGCACAAGATCTATGCCCCCAAGGGGGTGGGGGCCCTCTATGTCCGGGAGGGAACCCCGGTGGAAAAGTTCATGCACGGCGCCGGGCAGGAGCGGGGCTTTCGTCCGGGAACGGAAAACGTCCTCGGCATCGTCGGGCTGGGCAAGGCCTGCGACATCGCCCGCCGGGATCTGGAAAAAAACCGGGAAACTATGATAAGAAGCCGGGAAAGGCTTTTTTCGACCCTGTCGGCCGCCCTGGGCGACACGGTAAGGCTGAACGGCCACACAGAGCGGCGCCTCCCCAACACGGCGAGCCTCGGATTCCGAAACCGGGATGCCCAGGTCCTCCTGGCGGGGCTCTTCGACAAGGTGGCCGTCTCCGCGGGCGCGGCCTGCCATTCCGGGGAAACAACCCTTTCCCCGGTCCTGGAGGCGATGAAAGTTCCCCCGGAATTCGCCCGGGGTACCCTTCGCTTTTCCACGGGGCGGTTCACCACGGAAGAAGAGGCCGAAAGGGCGGCGAACCGTGTTCTGTCCGTCCTGAAAGAATGACGGCTTCGTAAAAAGCCGTCGATAACTGAACATTTTTCGGCTTTACGAGTTCATCAAAGAATGATGCTGAAGGAAAAACACTGAAATGCCCATAAAACTGTCACGATTTTTTCACACCCGGCGTCTTTTCTATGCCCTTGCCTTCATGGGAATCGGGGCCGTCGGCCGCTGGACCGCCCAGCCCCTCCCAGGACAGGAACGGGAAGAGGACCTGGAGATCGGCTTTCTCCGGAACGCCCCGCTCGAGGAAACACCGGAGAATGTTCCCGGCTTTTCCCTGCGGGTGCTGACCCTGAACCTGGCCCACGGGCGGAAAGACGGGAAACACCAGATGCTCCAGCGAAAAGAGACCATCCAGGGAAACCTGGACGACGTGGCGGCCCTCCTTCGGAACGTCCGTCCCCACATCGTTGCCCTCCAGGAAGCCGACGGGCCCTCGCTGTGGAGCGGAAGCTTCGACCATGTCCGGTATCTCGCGGAAAAAGCGGGCTATGCCTACACCGTCCGGGGGGAACACGTGAAACGGAAGCGGACGTCCTACGGCACGGCCGTTCTGTCCACCCTCCCTCTCAAGACACCCCGGTCGGTGACCTTCGCCCCCTCACCGCCCACCTTTCCCAAGGGTATCGTCCTCACGACGGTTCTTCTGCCCGGATACCCGGAACGGGAAGTGGATGTCGTTTCCCTCCACCTCGATTTCGCAAGCCCCGCCGCGAGAAACAGGCAGGTAAACGCCCTGGCGGACAGGCTGGAAACGCGGAAAGGGCCTTTCATCGTCATGGGGGATTTCAACTGCGAATGGCTGGAACGGGAAAAAACCCTCCGGGACTTCGCCGGCAGGACCGGACTGACGACCTTTCGCCCCTGGGACGGCACGATACGGACTTTTCCGAAATCCATGAGGCGGCTTGACTGGATTTTTGTTTCCCCGTGCTTTTCCTTTGAAAACCAGGTCATTTTCACAGACCCGGTCTCCGATCATCTCGCCGTTTACGGTGAACTGGGCCTTTCCGAAAGGGAACAGAACGACGCCTGCCGTCCCAGGCAAAAGGTCATCCGTCAAAGGTCCCTTTCCGAGATGAGGCCATGACGGGAACCCTCGTGAACAGCACCGCCATCCTGGCGGGAAGCGCCCTGGGGATCGCGGCGGGAAAACGCCTCGGCGAGGGGCTGAAGACGACGCTCATGCAGGCCCTGGGCCTGTCGGTCCTCGCCGTGGGCATCCAGATGGCCCTCACCGTGACGGAACTCATCCCCGCCATCGGCTGTGTTCTCCTGGGCGCCGTCACGGGAGAGATCCTCCGGATCGAGGACGGCATGGCGGCCCTGGGCAACCGTTTCCGCCGCCTGTTCCACTCGAGCTCGGGAACCTTCACCGAGGGGTTCGTCACCGCGTCGATCCTGTACATCACGGGCGCCATGGTCATCATCGGGTCCATCGAGGATGGAACGACGGGCCACGCCCGGGTGCTCTACGTGAAATCCCTCCTCGACGGAACGGCCTCCGTGGCCCTGGCCTCGAGCCTCGGGGCCGGCGTCGCCCTTTCCGCCCTGTCCGTTTTCGTCGTCCAGGGATCCATAACACTGCTCTCCTCGAAGCTGCTTTTTCTCCAGGATCCCGCCGTCCTGGCGACCATCACCTCCGCCGGGGGGATTCTCATCATCG
>Ga0209605_1003791_pt1 | contig 12929 bp, 16 predicted proteins | sample AD_UKC035_MetaG_FD_184408 | JGI IMG/M metagenome (GOLD analysis project Ga0209605, IMG submission 184408) | Active sludge microbial communities of municipal wastewater-treating anaerobic digesters from USA - AD_UKC035_MetaG (SPAdes) (version 2) | ecosystem: Engineered > Bioreactor > Anaerobic >...
CGGCTACGTGGCCATTGAATGGTGATGAAGGAGGAAAAAACGATGCCCAACTGGATTCGACTCGATAACGACCAGGTGGTCGAGACCACCGACACCGACCCCAAGGGCCGGTTTCATCCGGACCTCAAATGGACCAAGGCGGCTGTCGGTGTGCAAGCGGGGATGGTCAAGCAGGCCGATGGCAGTTTTGCGTTTTCTGAACCGGCGCCGGAGAACGCCATTGCGGCCACGCTGACCCCGGCGACACCGCTGACCAAGCTCGCCTTCATGAACCGCTTCACGATGGAGGAGCTGGCGGCCATCTATACCGCCGCCAAGACCGAGGTCATGGTTGAGGTGTTCCTCGACAAACTCAAACTGGCCGAACACGTCGATGTCACGGACCCACAGACCGTTGCAGGTCTGCAGGCGCTCGCCGCCAGCGGGCTTCTGACGGAGGCCCGGGTGCAGGAGGTGCTGCGGTGATGGCTGCTATCCAACACCGTCTGTCGATGCTGGCCATTTGGCTGCTCTGCCAGATCGCGGCGGTGATTGCGTCAATCTGGATGCTGTTGGCCATCATCACCGGCTCTCGCCGGGCCTGGACTATTGCCGTCGCCCACGACCAGCTGGCCAATGCGGCCTTTGGCGGGCACGAGGACGAGACGCTGAGTTCCCGTGCCGGCAAGGCTGCGCGCGAAGGCAAGCGCTGGGCCTGTGTGCTGTGTCGCTTGCTGGACCGACTCGATCCGAACCACTGTGAGAAGTCCATCGAACCGGATCGCGGCAAGCCGCTGATCTGATCCACCGACTGCCCGATCACCCCATCCCCCCGATTTATTCCGCCAATTGGCGGATTTTTTGTTTCTGGAGAACTGCCATGGCAGATCACTTTCTTCATGGGGTCGAGGTCGTTGAGATCGACAACGGCCCCCGTCCTATTCGCACCGTCCGATCCTCCGTGATCGGCCTCGTCGGCACCGCACCGGGTGCCGATGAGCACAGCTTTCCGTTAAACACCCCGGTGCTCATTGCTGGCTCGCGCCTGGAGGCGGCCAAGCTCGGCATCACGGGTACCTTGCCCATGGCCATCGATGGCATCTTCGATCAGGCCGGTGCACTGGTGGTCGTGATCCGGGTGGCCGAAGGGGCGACGGAGGCCGAGACCCAGACGAATGTGCTCGGTGGCGTCGATGACGCCGGTCAGTACCTCGGCCTGCAGGCGCTGCTGGCGGCCCAGTCGGTCGCCAAGGTCACGCCGCGCATCCTGATCGCCCCGGGTTTTACCCACCAGCGTCCCATCGACCCGGATGATGACACCCGTCAGTTGGCAAACCCTGTTGTGGCCGAACTGCTCGGCATTGCCGAGCGCCTGCGTGCGGTGATCATCGCTGACGGCCCCAACACCACCGATGCTGCCGCCATCGATTATCGCGAGGACTGGGGCTCGCCGCGCATCTATGTGGTCGATCCGCACGTCAAGGTGATGAAGAGCGGCGTAGTCGTGACCGAGCCTGTGTCGGCGCGTGTGGCTGGTCTGATTGCCAAGATCGACAACGACCGGGGCTTCTGGTGGTCGCCGTCGAACAACGTCATCAACGGCATCGTCGGTAGTCACCGCCCGGTGGACTTTGCGCTGGGTGACCCCAATGCTCGGGCCAACCTGCTCAACGAGAACGAGGTGGCCACCATCATCCAGGAGGATGGCTACCGCCTGTGGGGCAACCGTACCTGTTCCTCGGACCCCAAGTGGGCCTTCCTTTCGGTGCGGCGCACCGCCGACATGATCAACGAGTCGCTGCTCAGAGCACACCTCTGGGCGGTGGATCGCAACATCACCAAGACCTATGTCGAGGAAGTCACCGAAGGCGTCAACGCCTACCTGCGCCAACTCAAAGCCCAGGGCGCAATCCTCGGCGGCAAGTGCTGGGCCGACCCGGACCTCAATTCGCCCCAGTCTATCCAGGACGGAAAGATCTACTTCAACTTCGACTTCACCCCGCCGTACCCGGCCGAGCACATCATCTTCCGCTCGCACCTGGTCGATGACTATCTTGAGGAGATTCTGTAATGGCCATCGAACTGCCACGTGTGCTGAAAAACATGAACCTCTTTGTCGACGGTCGCGGCTACGCCGGACGCATCGACGAGATCCAACTGCCCAAACTCACCCTCAAGACCGAGGAGCACCGCGCCGGCGGCATGGACCTGCCGGTCGAGATCGACCTCGGCATGGAAAAGCTCGAAGCCGAGCTGACCATCGCCGATCACGATCCGGAGGTCTTCAAGCTCTTCGGTCTGCTGGACAACGCCGCGACGCAAATCACCATCCGGGGTGCCATCCAGGCACAGGGGGCGGAAGCCAAGCCCGTCATCGTCAACCTGCGCGGTGGCTGGAAGGAGCTCGATGCCGGCACGTGGAAGCCCGGCGACAAAAGCACCCTCAAGGTCTCGGTGGCCGCCAGCTACTACAAGCTGACCATCGACGAGGAGGAGTTGATCGAGATCGACGCCATCAACCTGGTCCGAAAGGTCGGCGGTACCGATCAGATGGAAGCCATTCGTGCCGCGATTGGTTTGTGATGAATGCCGTGATGAACAACAAGGAGCCCACCCATGAACACCGCTGAACGCATCACCCTGAACTTCCCCATTGAACACGACGGTCTGCCGATCAAGGAGATCGCCCTGCGCCGTCCCACGGTGGGCGACCACCTGGCCGCGCAGAAGTCGGCCGGCACCGACGCTGAACGCGAAATCCGGCTGATCGCCAATCTGGCCGAGTTGCCGCCAGCGGCGATCCACCAGCTCGATATGAAGGACTACGCCCAACTGCAGAAGGTGCTGGGCGGTTTTTTGCAGTGAATCCGGGTGAGCTTTCCGCCCTCGTGGTGGAGCTCGCCCTCTACACCCACTGGCCTCGATCCGAACTCCTCGCCCTGGAGGTGAGTGAGTTGGTCGAGGCCTTGTCATTGGCGCGGCGGCTGTCTGCAACGCCATCTTCCTGAGGTTTGCCCATGGCCGCGCATCCTGTTCAGATCAGCATCGGTGCCACGCTGGCGGCTTCCCTTGGCTCGGCGGTGCGCGGTGCCCAAGCCCAGCTGAACCAATTGGGTTCCACGATGGCGGAACTCGGCAACAAGCAATCCGGCATCAAGCAGTTGGAGACCCTGCGCGCCCAGGCCAAGGATGCGGCACTGGCCATGCGCGCCGCGCAGCAGAAGGTTTCCGGGCTGGAAGCGAACATTGCCGGCCAGGATGGTGGTGCCACGGCCAAGCAGGCCCGCGAACTCGAACGCGCCCGTGCAGCGGCGACGCGTGCGGAGGACGCCTACCGTCGCCAGCGCTCGGCCGTCGATGAACTGAGCACCTCTTTGACCCGGGCTGGGGTGAACACCCGCGCCATGGGCAGTGAGTCTGCGCGCCTCGGCAGTCAGCTCGAAACCCTGCGTACCCGCACCGAAGCCCTGACCCGCGCCCAACAGGCACAGGCCCGTAATCTCGAGAACCGCAGCGCCTACCGTGCCCAGATGATGGATGCGGTGGCTTTGGGCGGTGCGCTCTATGGCCTGGTGCAACCGGCTGTCCAGTTTGAGTCGGTGATGGCCGACGTCAAGAAGGTGGTCAATTTCGACACGCCGGATCAATTCGGGCAGATGTCCAAAGATGTGCTCTTGATGTCGACCCGCATTCCGATGGCTGCTGACGGCATCGGCGCCATCGTCGCGGCGGCCGGTCAGGCCGGCATCGCCCGCGAGGAGTTGCTGCGCTTTGCCGAGGACGCCGCCAAGATGGGCGTGGCCTTCGACCTGTCGGGCCAGCAGGCCGGTGCGGCCATGACCGGCCTGCGCTCGATCTTCGGATTGACGCAAGACGAGGTGGTGAAGTTGGGTGATGCCATCAACCATCTGTCCAACAACATGGACGCCAAGGCATCCGACCTGCTCAACATCGCCAACCGGGCGGGATCGACGGCGAAACTGTTCGGCCTGTCCGGCGCACAGTTGAATGCCCTGGGTGCGACCTTCCTCGCATTGAAGACGCCACCCGAAGTCGCGGCCACCGGTATCAATGCCTTGCTGATGAAGCTGGCGACCGCTGACAAGCAGAACGAGCGCTTCCAGCAGGGCCTGCAGGACATCGGGCTGTCCGCTGAGGTCATGAAGAAGATGATCCAGCGCGATGCCCAAGGCGCACTGACCACCTTCCTGCAGCAAGTGAAGAAGGCGCCCGATCTGATGGGTACGTTGTCGGACTTGTTCGGCATGGAGTACGCCGACGACATCGCCAAGCTGGTGGGCTCGATGGACACCTACGAGAAGGCGGTGGGTCTGGTCGCTGATCAGACCGCCTACGCCGGGTCGATGCAGGCCGAGTACGAAGCCCGCTCGGCCACCACCGCCAACAACCTGCAGCTCCTCAAGAACCAGATGAGCCGGCTGGGCATTACGGTGGGCAATGCGCTGCTGCCGGCCTTGAACAACTTGGTGGGCGCGCTGATGGCGCCCATCGACAGCCTGGCCAATCTCGCCGAACGCTTTCCTATCGTCACCCAGGTGGTGGTGGGTACTGTGGGTGCCGTGCTGGGCCTGAAGGTGGCCACCATCGCACTGGGCTATGCCTGGACCTTCGTGAAGGGGCCGATCCTGGGTGCGCAGGTGGCGTTTCAGTCGGCCCGGGCTGGTCTGGCGTTGCTGCAAGTGCAGGCGGCGGCCACCGGCGCCAGTGCCGGCATTTTGTCGGTCGCCTGGAGCCGCATTCAGACGGGCGCCCTCGGGCTGATCGCGCCCATCAAGTCGGCGGCGCTGGCTTTCTGGTCGATGTTGCCGGCGATTGGTGCAACGACGGCCGCGCTGCTCGCCAACCCGATCACCTGGATCGTTGCCGGGATTGGTGCGGCGGTCGCCGGTCTGGCCTTGGTAATCCGCAAATACTGGGACCCCATTGCCGCTTACCTTGGCGGTGTGTTCGAGGGCATCCGGTCGGCGATACAGCCGGCTATCACCAGCCTCGCAACAGCACTGGCACCGCTGGCGCCGATTGGGCAGGCGGTGGCTTCCGTGTTCGGTTTCATCGCCGATGGCGTGAGCCGGGTGGTGGGCTGGGTCGGACAGCTGTTTGCGCCGGTGACGCTCTCCACAGAGGCATTCAACAGCCTGTCCGCATCGGGCCAGTCCCTCGGTGCAGTGATCGGGGGCGTGTTGAGCACGGCTTTCACGGTGCTGACCTTGCCGATTCGTGCGGTGGGCACGCTGGTGGGGTGGGTGATCGAGGGGTTTACGGCCCTGGTGTCCTTTTCCCCCTTGGCTCTGATCAGCGCCGCCTGGCAACCGGTGGCGGATTTCATGACCAGTCTCTGGTCGGGCATCACCGCCACCGTCGGTCAAGCCATCGACTGGATCGCCGGCAAGATCGGCTGGGTGATGAATGCCGGCAAGCAGGTCGGCGACTGGTTCGGTTCGCTCTTCGGCAGCGATAAGCCGGCGTCGCCCACTGCTACGGCTTCGGCTACTGCGCGTCCGGCAGCGGTCGGTGGCACTGCTGCGCTGGTCGCGCCACGCCCCTCCGTCGGTACCGCACCCGTTGGCATCGCGCCGATGTTGGCGGGCAGTCCGTCAGTGGCGAGTGCCAGACCGGTGACGATGCCGGCGCAACCCCTGGCTGCGCGCGGCAACACCAGCGTCTCGCTGTCTGCCCCGATCACGGTCAACGCACCACCCGGGATGGATGCGCGTGAGATCTCCACGCTTATCGAGTCGCGCCTGCGCACTCTGATGCGAGAGACCACCCGCAGCCCGGCCGCCGCGATGTACGACTGATCCCAACAACGCCAGTCTCACTCCCCTTATTTTTCGAGGTGTTCCATGGCCGAACGTGTGATGTTGGGCTTGGGCGAGTTTCGCTTTGAAATCGCCACGGCCGCCTACCAGAAGTTCTCGCTCAACCAGTCCTGGCGCTGGCCAGAACAAGCCCGGATCAACCGCGATCCGGCCCTGCAGTTCGTCGGCCGCAATGTCGGCGAGATCGAGCTCGATGGTCTGATCTACCCGGGCTTCAAGGGCGGTCTCGGCCAAGTCGAAGCGATGCGTGCCCTGGCCGATGCGGGCAAGCCGCTGCAGCTGGTCGATGGCCTGGGGCGGATTTGGGGTGCTTGGGTGATCACGGAGATTGGCGACACCCGCACCGTGTTCGCCGATGACGGCCAGCCGAGGAAGCTCGAGTTTCGGATCAAGCTCAAGGCCTACGGAGAAGATGACCTTGCACAGGCCACGATCAAGCCTGCAACGCGCGCCGTATCGGCGGTTGCTTCGGCGACGTCCGTGGCCGAAGCCACGGCCAAGCTGGAGGCGCTAACGACTGCAGCCGATGCCCTGCCTGAGGTCACGCCGGCGATGACGCCGACCGCACTGCAGTCTGCGATATCGGCCACCCAGGGGGTGGTTGCTGAAGTCACCCAGACCGTTGCTGGCATAGCCGGCGAGATTTCCGGTGCGATCAACGGGGCCGCCGGGGAGCTGCGGCAGGTGGTGCTGGATGCGATCCCGCCGCAGGCCTTGCAAGCGGTACGCGATGTGCAGGACGCCGTGGGCGAGATCATGGCGCTACGCCAAAGCGTGCAAGCCACGGTCGCTGGCGTCAAAAACCTCCCCGCCGCCTTGAAGCGTGATGTCGCAGGCATCGATGGCGCGTTGCAACTTTCCAGTTTCCGGATCAAATCCTCTGGCGATGTGCTGCGCGATACGCAGATGACCTTGTCCACCATCGCCCGCCTGGGCGACGCTGCCGCCACCCGCGCCCAGCAGGCCGCCTCTGACACGGCCGGCAGCATCGCCAAGAGCGCAGAGCAGATCAATGCCTTGTGTGCCAAAGCTCAGGGCTGCACGGCGAAGATCGTCGAGAAGTGGGAGGGATGGCATGCCTAAACGCGTCACGACCCACGACGGCGATGTGCTCGATGCCCTCGTCTGGCAGCACTACGGGCGCAGCGACGTGCTGTCGGCCGTGTTGGAAGCCAATCCGCACTTGGCCCAGTGGCCACCAGTGCTTTCGGCCGGCTTAGGTGTCGAACTCCCTGATCTGCCGCTGCCGGTCGAAGCGCCGGTGATCCGGCTGTGGTCGTAAGGAGGCAAGGATGCAACCGATATTCCGCATCTACGCCAACAGCCAAGAGATCACTGCCGCCATCCGCGACCGCCTGATCGAATTGGTGGTCACCGACGAAGCCGGCATCCAGTCCGATGAGCTGAAGCTGACGTTGGACGACCGCCGCCGTGAGGACGGTTCCATTGCCGAACTGCCCCGGATCGGCACCGTGCTGACCGTCTCCATCGGTTATGCCGAAACCCGGCTGGTGTCTTTGGGGCGTTTCATCGTCGATGAGATCGAGATCCGCTCGCCCCCAGCGACGCTGTCCGTCTCCGCCAAAGCGGCCGACATGGTCGGGCCGTTTCGCAGTCCCAAGACGCGTTCTTGGGAGGAAACGACGCTCGGAGCCTTGGTCAGCGCCATCGCGGCTGAACACCGCTACCAGGCCAAGATCGATCCCGAACTCGGTGCCATCGCCGTTCCCCATCTGGACCAGACCGCCGAGTCGGATATGGCGCTGCTGACACGTCTGGCCGCCAAGCACGATGCCGTGGCCAAGCCCGTCGCCGGTTTCCTGGTGCTCGCCCGCCAGGGGGCAGCCAAGACCATCACCGGTCAGGCGCTGCCGACGCTACAGCTAGAACCTGAGCAACTGGCGCAGTGGCGCTACCAGCACAGCGCCCGCAAGCCGGCTGGCACAGGTAGCGCCCAGGGGGAAAACGGCCAATCCCCGCCGCAGGTCAGCACCGGCGGCACCAAGGCGTACTGGTGGGACTTCGAGAAAGGCGAACGCCGGGAAGTGACCACTGGATCACCACCCTTCGAGGAAATCCGCTACGTCCATGCCACCGAAGCGGAAGCGAAGGCCGCAGCGGCCACCCGCAAGAACACCGGCGAGCGGGGACAAGGCGAGCTGTCGTTCAGCCTGCCGGGTGACCCGAGGCTGGCGGCAGAAGGCCGGCTGTCCATCAATCTGCGCCCGGGCATCCCCACCGACTGGCGCATCAAGCGCGTCGAGCACCGCCTGGGTAGCCAGGGCTACACGACGCAGGTCGAGTGCGAGCGCTTCACCGCCGCCCCCGTTCCCATCACTGCAACCGAGTAAGGAGGCCACCGTGCCAGACAAAGATCCTTCGACCTACGGCCTGATCACCTATCTGTGGGTGACCGGTCTGGCCGCCTGGGGTGGCCTCGTCAATTTCTATCGCAAGGTGAAGTCCGGCGAGACCCGGGCTTTCAACGTGGTGGAGCTCATCGGCGAGATCGCCACCTCGGCGTTTGCCGGGCTCATCACCTTCTGGCTGTGCGAGGCCGCGCAGTTCAATCCCCTGGTCACCGCTGCGCTGGTCGGTATCTCCGGCCACATGGGTAGCCAGGCCATCTACCAACTGGAGCGCTGGGCGCAGACGCGCTTGGGTAATTCCACCAGCAAGGAGCGGTCATGAACCCCATCGACACCATCCTCGACGAGATCATCCGCCGTGAAGGCGGCTACGTGAACCATCCTGCCGACCGGGGCGGGCCGACGAACTTCGGCATCACCGCACAGACGTTGGGAAGCTGGCGAAAGCTTGGCCGCCCGGCCACGGCTGCTGAAGTGCAGGCGCTGACGGAACCCAAAGCCCGTGCCATCTACCGCCAGCAGTACATCACCGGCCCTGGGTTCGAGACCATCACGCATCCGGCGCTGCTGCATCTGCTGGTCGATGCGGCTGTGCATTCCGGACCGAAACGCGCAGTGCAGTGGCTGCAGACGGCGCTCGGTGTCGCTGCTGATGGCGTCATCGGTCCCAAGACCCGCGCCGCACTGGCTGCCGCCGATCAAGGTGTGCTCTACGGCAAGGTGCTGGGCCAGCGCCTGCGCCACCTCGGACGGCTGATCACCAACGATCCCAAGCAATCGGCCTTTGCCGCTGGCTGGATGAACCGGATGGCGGAATTCGTGGAGGGCACGGTATGAGTGCGATCCCAACGGTCTTCATCACGGCCATCGCCACCGCGCTTCTGGCCGCTGGTGGCTACGCAGTCGGGCACAAGCAAGGGGCAACCGCCTGCGCAGCGGATTGGCAAGCCCGAGAACTCGCCAGCACCCAAGCCTGGCAACAAGCCCAGCAGCGCCAACAGGCCCATGCCGATGAACTCCAACGGCAGCTTGCCCAGGCACAAACCAACACGCGCATTCGCTACAAGGAGATCCTCCGTGAAATTCCTGCCACCACATCAGGTCGTCCCTGTCTTGGCGCTGATGCTCTCGGCGTGCTCGACCGTTTCCAGTCCGGCGCTGCGCCAAGTCTCCGATTGTCCGCAACCGCCAGCGAGTCTGCTGGAGCCACTGATGCCGTTGCCAGCGATACCCAGATCGCCCAGTGGGCCCTTGACGCCATCGATCAGCACGAGCGCGAACGGGCTCGCTGCAACGCGCTGATCGAGTGGCATCGCCAGCCGTAGCGGCAACTATCGCGTCCCCCGATCTCACTGCCTTTGCTGGCGGTGGGGTCGGGGGATTTTTTCGTTTTTACAATGAGCAATTGTTGCATCAAAAAACACATGACCTGACTGGAAATAAAAGTCAATATCGAGTACAGTACATGAGCAATGTTTGCATCACAACGGAGGTCGCCATGAGCCGACTCAGCGTCAAAGACAGGATGGTTCGCTCCATCGCCCTGCGCAAGGGCGAGGTCGTCGTGCGCGCTGATTTCGAGGCCATGGGCAGCCCCAGCCAGATCAGCCGGGCACTCAAGGAGCTCATCGAGGCAGGCAAGATCGTTCGCTTGGGCTATGGCGTCTACGCTAAAGCACGCCCAAGCGCGCTGTCGGGCAAGCCGGTGCCGCGCGTCAGTCTCGCTGAGTTGGCGCAGGAGGCGCTGGAGAAACTGGGCGTCCCCGTGCAATTGGGTCGTGCTCAGTCCGACTATGCCGAGGGTAAGACCACGCAGATTCCCGTGCGCACCACGTTTAACACGGGCCAGCATCGCATCTCCCGCAAGATTACCGTCGGCATCAGCACCGTGCGCTATGAAAACAATTACAGCGCGCGAGCATGAACTGATCATCAGTGTGATGGGCGAGGGGCTGACAGCACTCGCCGAGGCGGTGATCGAAAAAGACCTGCTGATCACCGAAGTGCTGCGCACCGTCGTGGCGGTGGACAGCGATGGCATCCAGTTGGTGTTTTGTGGAGGAACCTGCCTGTCCAAGGCACACGGCCTGATCGAGCGGATGTCCGAAGACATCGATTTCAAACTCGTGCTGCCGCAGGGTTTGTCGCGCAGTGCGCGCAGCCGCTTGCTCAGCCAGTTCAAGAAGCGCTTGGCCGCAGCGCTTATGGACGCAGGCTTTGCGGTGCCAGCAGACGAGATCATCGCCCGGGATGAGAACAGCTACGTCTCGCTGAATCTGCATTACGAGAGCCGCTTTGCGCCGGTGGCCAGCCTGCGATCTGAAATCAAGTTGGAGCTCAATGCCCGGCCGCCCGTGCTGCCCACGGCACCGCTGCCCATCGCGTCCATGCTGGATGTCTTGATCCAGGCGCCCAGGACGGATTTGCACGTGGAGTGCATCGGCGTCGAGGAGACCCTCGCTGAAAAGGTGCTGTCCTTCCTGCGCCGCACGGCGGAAGCTCGTGCCGGTCGTAATCGTGCCGACTACGACGACCGCTTGGTCCGTCACCTCTACGATGTGAGAGCCATCGCCCGAGGGCGTGAAGGACTCGCGCTGCCGCACGAACACTTTGCGGTCATGGTCACTGGCGACGCGGTTCAATACCGCAACCAATATCCAGAGTTCGAGCAAGACCCTGTGGGGCAGATGCGTGTGGTACTGGATGCCCTGCACCACGAGGCGGATGCCTTCGAGCGCGATTACCTGCAGTTTGTTGACGAGTTGGTGTTCGGGGAGCAGGTGACGTTTGCTGAGGCCAGAGCAGTGTTCATCGAGTTGGCTGAATCCCTGATCGGGCAGCTGAAGGCATAAAGCAAAAGCGCGACAGCAATGTGTCGTGCCTTGTCGTGCTTGGCCGTCACATGGTGGCCACCGCCACTGCAGCCTGATTCGCCGCCGTCACCGGCCGCCTGCCGACCACATTCCCCACCACATTGACCGCCTCCAGCATCGCCTGCGGCGACAGGTGCGCGTAGCGCATCGTCACCTTCGGGTCGTGGTGGCCGAGGAGCTTTTGTACCTCGTACAACGACCTCCCGGCATTGACCAGGAAACTCGCGTAGCTGTGGCGCAGGTCGTGCAACCGCACTTCGCCCAAGCCCACCTTCTTCCTGATCGAGTCCCAGGCGTAAAAGATCGACACCGGCGGCTTCTTCGTCTTCGGGTTGAAGAACACCCAGGGGATGTCGTCTTGCCGGGGCAAGGACTGCAACAACTCGATGGCCGCATCCGACAGGGGAATGTGGCGCGGCTTCTTCGATTTGGACCGTGCCGCCGGCACCGTCAGCATCCGTCGGTTGAAATCGATCTCGTCCCAACGTGCGTCCAAGACCTCTCGCTTGCGAGCGCCGGTGTAGAGCAGCAGCCGGATCACCTGACCCACCTGCACATTGCGGTTGGTGTCCAGCTCATCAAACAGCCGCTGCACCTCCTCGGTCGTCAGGTACCGCTCCCGCGCGCCGTGGTCCTCAAAGGGCTCCACGCCATCGCAGGGGTTGCTCTTGGGCGGCAGGATGTCCCAGCGGATCGCGCAGTTGTAGATGAACTTCATCAGCACGATCATCCGGTTGCAGGTCCCGGCAGCGTAACCCTTCTCGAACACCGTGTGGTGGAAGGCCACCACATCGGAGCGGGTGATCCGGTTCATCCGGAAATCGGCAAACACCGGCAGCAGGTGATTGCGCAGCATCGTCTCATCCGTCTCCCAGCTGCGCTTGCGGGTCTTGGCGTAGGGCAGATACCGCTCGGCCACGAAATCCCCAAAGGTCGGCACATCCTTGAAGCGATGGCTCTCCACCTTCGGGTCGCCACCCTCGGTGACCATCTGTTTCATCTTGTGCGCCTTGGCCCGGGCGTCCGACACCGAAATCTCATCGGCCCGGCCAATCCGGTTCAGTCGCACCTTGCCGGCCGCATCGCGGTAGCGGAAGTAGAAGGTCGCGCCACCGCTGGCCCGGTGCTCCAGCAAGAAGCCCTTGATCTCCGTATCGAAGTAACTCACGGCCCCGGAGGCAGGCTCGCGACCTGGCAGCGTGGCCAGGAATTCGGTCGTCAACGCTTGTGCTGGCATCGTCGTGCTCCTCTATCTATTGAGGCTCATGCTACGATACAATGCGCCGGAAAGGACACAAAAAGCGTCTAATCAAACAGAAATATTCACCTACCAAGACCGAGCAAAAAAGAAGGAGTCGACCATGATCGACGGAAGACAGATCCGCGCCGCACGCGCGATGCTGGGCTGGAGCCGGGAGGAATTGCTCAAGGCCTCGGGCATCTCGATGTCGGCGCTGCTGCGCATGGAAGGAGCGCTGGCCGACAGCCGCAGCTCGACGCTGAACAAAGTGGTCAAGGCGTTGAGCCTGGCCGGCATCGAATTTGTCACCCGGGACGACGGGGCGATAGGCGTCATTCTCAAGGCACAAAATCCGCCTCAAGCGCCACAATGAGACGACCAGCAAGTCAAGCCGAAAAGCAACAAAAGCCACCCAAGGAGCAACAAAGGGTGGCTTTTTTACTTGATGGCTTCGGCTGGTAGGAAGTTGGTACGTCGGATTGGCTGCAAATTGCGTCCATTTGGGTAGTAAGCGCGGCTAAGTCTTTGAAAAGAAAAAGGAAATATCCGATAAGACTGAAAATATGCCTTTTGTAGTAGGAAAGTGGTCGGAAGTGGGCGTTTTGGGAGCTTCAAAAAGCGCGTAAGT
>Ga0209605_1003794_pt1 | contig 12920 bp, 9 predicted proteins | sample AD_UKC035_MetaG_FD_184408 | JGI IMG/M metagenome (GOLD analysis project Ga0209605, IMG submission 184408) | Active sludge microbial communities of municipal wastewater-treating anaerobic digesters from USA - AD_UKC035_MetaG (SPAdes) (version 2) | ecosystem: Engineered > Bioreactor > Anaerobic >...
TCATGGATTTGTCCAGTTGAAATATCCCTTCTTCCATTTTACTTGAATGCAAATATGCCGACCCGAGAAACGCCCTGGCGCTCACCTGGTCATCTTCGGCGAGCCCCAGCCGGAGCGCGTTCTCATATAATTCCACCACGCCGTCTAGTTTATCATCAAGCATCAGGGACATCGCCTTGGCTACTTCTGCGAGAGCAACGCTGTCTTCAAATAAATCGCAGAAATGTCTTCCTTGATTAATTTTAATACTATAAAAGGGGCTACGCGCATTATTGCAAATAGATCCGACAATTCGATGGGCGCAGGAAGCGCATCTTTGAGTATTCCCCTCCGCTACGAGCGCCTCTCTTTTAGCAAGAAAATTGATTGCGGCGGGAGACAACCTGATGTTTTTAAATTCCTCCCAAATATTGGAGCTTTTATTCTTTGTGTCGCTTAAATATAACAATTCACCGTCGATTTTAAGCTCTGTGGCGCAACTTTCTTTCTGACACATAAAATAAAAATATTGGGGCCTAAGGAAGGCTTTTTTCTTTTCCGAATAAGTCATGTTTCCCACGCATATCGGGCAAACAATTGCGATATCTTGCAATTTATTTTCAGCAAAATACTTATCCATTTGCGAGGTTCCTTTAGGGCGTTAGAAGAAATTCGTTACGCGGCTAAAACTTACTGTCTCGTTGCGGCCCAAGCCTGAGCCTTATACATTGCTTCGCTGGCATTATTTGCTTTCCCAATATGATTGCCGCCGACATACAGATCGTGTGATTGCGGATCCCACTTGACCTCATACGACGATCCCTTTGGAGACTTGACTCTTTCGAGAACGACGGTTGCCATGTGCCCTCCTTGTCCTGACGAGAATGTTTTATACATATAATAAATAAATGTCAATAAGCATGAAAAAATGTACCAGTTATAGGCACGAAAAGTGTACCACCCGCATGGTGAGATCAGGCAGGCGTGGCAGACACGGTTTCGCCTCCTTCTTTCGGATATGACGGCTGTCGGAAGCCGTGATCTTTGAGCCGGTAGCTGTGGCCTTTGATATTGACCACTCGGGAATGATGGAGAAGACGGTCGAGGATGGCCGAAGCGATCACCGCATCGCCGAACAGCTCCTGCCAGTCCACGAAGCTCTTGTTCGAAGTCAGGATCGTCGAGCTCTTCTCGTACCGATAGGAGATGAACTGGAAAAAGAGATAGGCTTCGCGGCTATCGACCGGCAGATAACCGACTTCGTCGACGATGACCAGGCTGGCCGAAAGGAAGGCTTTCCCCTTGCTCTGGGGTTCCTTGAGCTTGCCGATCAGCGTCGACATGGTTGTAAAGTAAACCTTGAAGCCGTGGCTGCAAGCCTTGATGGCCAGGGCGACGGCCAAGTGGGTCTTGCCGACGCCGGGCGGACCCAGGAAAACGACGTTTTCATGCTTCGCAAGGAAGGTCAGATCGAAAAGCTCCATGACCGCTTTTTTATCCAGATGCGGGTGGAAACCGAAGTCGTATTCCTCGATGGTCTTGGCAAACGGCAGGCCGGCGATCTTGAGGGCGGTCTGGAGGCGTCGTTTCTCCCGGGCCGCCACCTCTTCTTCCAGAAGATGATCCAAGAAGGCGAGATACGAAGCCTGGCCTTCTCCGGCCTGGGCGGCCACAGTGTCCAACACTTCCGCCGCCCGGGCCAGTTTCAGCCGCTGGAGATTGTCTTGGAGACGTTCGCAGGTCAGTTGTTCCATGCGACGCCTCCCTGGGCATATTGTTCATATTCGGAGAGCGGGCGATGATGGACCTCGGGCCAGAGGCTGCCGTTGAGAAGACCCCGGGTCGCCTTGCCCTTGGAGCGGCCGTATTTTCGTCTCAGCTGCTCCCGATCCCGCCGGAGCTCCTCGTAAAATCGCGGATCTCCCAGGACGTTCCGCTTCGTCACGGGCTCTTCATAAGAAGCCAGAAGATCCTGATCGAGGAAGATTCGGATCTGCCGATTTTTCACTTTCAGCATGACTTTTTGATCAACGGCCCGGTGAGGAACGACGTAGCGGTTGGCGTTGAAGGAGATCTGACAGTCGCGGTAGACTTTCCGGAATGTCTTTAGCGAGGTGTCGTAGTCGGAAGCCGGCAGCGGTCCAAGCCGCGGAATCTCCTCTTTCCAGAGAACGTCGATCGGCTGATGATGAGTTCCGTGGATTCGGCGGTTGGCGGTATCGTTCAACCAGGCGAGGACGTCCTCGTTGGTTTTTCCAATCGATTCGAAGCGATATCCGCGCCAGAACCGTTCCCGCAGATAATCAATCGGTCGCTCGACTTTGCCCTTCGTCCATGGGCTATAAACCGGACAGAGCCTCGGTTGGAAGCCGTAATGCCGGGCAAAATAGAGGAACTCAATGTTGAAAACGGGTTTTCCGAACGCGTCCCGCCCGATGACGACGTTTTTCATATTGTCGTAGAGGATCTCGGCCGGCACCCCGCCCAGATATTTGAACGCCCGGATGTGAGCGTCCAGGAAGCTTTCCATCGTCCTTTTGTCGACGAACTCGGTATAATCAGCCCGACTGAAGCCAAGAACAAGCTTGAAGGCAAAGACCGTCTCGGATCCCTCGACTTGAAAATCGCCCCAGTCGCACTGGGCTTGGCGGCCGGGCTCCGTCTCGAACCGGGCGAAGGCCAGGCGGTTCTTTTGAGCTTTGATCGGGCCGACGAAGCGTCTCACCGTATCATAGCCCCCGCGATATCCGTGATTCTTCAGCTTTTCCCAGATCCAAGTCGCCTGATAATCGTCTTCCTCCAGGAAGTCGCGGATCGTCTGTTGATAGGGCGCCAGGATCGAAATGTTCCGTTCGATTTTCCGATACCGGGGAAAATCCGTCTCGACCAAGTGCTTCTTAACCGTGGCCCGATGCAGGCCCAGCTCCTTGGCGATCGCCCGGATGCTTTTCCCGTTCCTCTGCATCGCTTTAATGTCCATGTATACCTCCTTGGAGATCATCGGGTATCACCTCCTCTCTTCGAGAAGACGATACCATCCTTTCAGATCCCAGGTGGTACACTTTTCATGCCGATTACTGGTACATTTTTACATGCTTATCGACAGGGAGGATAAGATCATCGGATCCTTGGAAAAGTTCCACGAGCTGACGAGTCAAATCGCATGCTGAAGAGAGTTACGATGGCCCCCATTTTGCAAACATCCGTTGACACGGCCCAAGAGAGAGGAAGTGTGCTTAAAAAGAGACATAAAAAGACATAAATCAGCTAACCCAAAAAATAGAAACATCCTTCTATCTAACAGATAATAATAGCAATATGAAATGCGCCTGGCCCGGCTCGAACGGGCGACCTAGGGATTAGGAATCCCTTGCTCTATCCATACTGAGCTACAGGCGCACAAATTAAAGGCGTTTTCATCTTAATCCAAGCGGGGCGGAAATTCCACTTCCTTCCGCGCCGCCCTCAAACGCCGAAGCGGGAAGATCCGCGACAATCCCTCTTAACCCAGCAGTCCGTGAATGAACCGTTTGAGATAGGCCAGAACGGTTCGGCGATCCGAGCCCTCCTCGACGTCGCGGGCTGAGAGCTCCTTGATCTTCAAAAGAAATTCCTTGTTCTGGGCGTTCCGGGCGCTGACGAGATCGGCGATCGCCTCGGCCGCCTCGGGATTCCGGACGAGCAGCGACCGGAAGTCCCGGGCTTCGATCTCCAGGAGCTCGGATTCCTCGGCGATGATCCCGGTGGCCGTCCGGGGCATCCCCGAAAACAAAGTCATCTCGCCGAACAGGCCGCCCGGGACGGTTTCGAATTCCTTAACGAATCGCTTGCCGTTCTCCTCGTAGACGATCTCTCCCCTGATCCGGCCGCGGGCCACGACAAAACAGCTCGCTCCCCTGTCCCCCTGGCGGGCAAGGACTTCGCCTTTCGTGAAAGTCGAGCGGCGGATTCGGCCGGCCAGCGCCCGGAGCTCGGATTCCGGAACCATCGATTGTCCGGCTTTTTCCCCGTCCGGATACCGGAGGAAGGAGGAGGCCAGGAGAATCTCGGCCGTGCGCCGGGCTTCCCGTTCCCGGGCGGTGAGCGTCTCGATTTCCCCCTCCCCCGCCGGACGCGGCGGCCCCGCGGCCTGGATCGCCTCCTTCATGTCCCCCAGCCGGTCCGGCCAGGAAACGGCGACTTCAAATCCGCGGCGGCGCAGCTTGTACCAGGCCAGGCGGCCGACGTCGGTGATGATCACCGGCTTGAGGCCGTATTCCTCGACGAAGAATTTAAGGGCGTAGGAAACCCCCGTTTCGTCGAAGCTCGTCAAGTACGCCAGGGGCTTGGGCTCGGCGGCGACGAAGGGGCATTCGACCGCCGCCTCCGTCAGCGCCTCCAGAATCCCGGCGGCCGGGGCGACGGGGCTGACCTTCAAATTCAGGAAAAGAGCCGTCCGCCGGTCGGGCTCGGAATAATTGACGATTTTTTCTCCGGCGACGACGTTGTTGGGCAGGATGAGGACGTTGGACTGGCGGTCGAGCAGCCGCGTCTCCCGCCAGTTCGTGTCCATGACCACGCCCTCGTGCGTTCCGAGGCTGATCCAATCGCCCTGCTTGAACGCCCGGGTGAAATGCAGCGACATGCCGGACAGGATGTTGCTGAGGACGCCCTGGAGGGCCAGGCCGATGACGGCGGTCAGGATCGCCGATCCGGCCAAAAGGCTGGAGATGTCCATCTGGAGCATGTTTTTCAGGATGGAAAAGAGGGCGACCAGGAGAATGAGGCCGATGATCAGACCCCGGAGCACCTTCGGCAGCGGATAAGCCTTCCGCCGGTCGACGTACCAGGCCAGGATGGCCGCGTCGAAAAGCCGGACCAGAAGAAAGATAACGAAGAAAAAGAAGGCCGCGTTCAGATAGGATTCCATCGCCTGGGACAGGGAAAGAACCGCCCGGACGGCCAACAGGACGGCCAGGGCGATCAGGGGAAAGGCCAGCCGGGAAGCCAGGATCCACCGCCCTTTTTTCCCCGCGCCGGGGAAGCGGCTGAAGGCCGCCCGGGCCAAGGCCGAAAGGATAACGATCGCGGCCAGGACGCCGAAGGCGACGGCCAGGTCCTGGTAGACGGTCTGGGAAACGGAGGCGATGTTGGTCATGGCCTTATCTCTCCAACCGAAGAATCAAGCCCTCCCGGGCGAACAGGGAGCGGGGAAACCTCCGGCGGGCGGCGTCTTCCAGCCGGCCGAGCTTCGCGTCTGAATGATCGGGATTGAAATGCGAAAGGACGAGCCTTGCCGCCCCGGCCGCCCGGGCCAGCTCGACTCCGGCGGCCCAGGTGCTGTGGCCCCATCCTTTCCGGCCGGCCGCGTACTCGGCCGGGGTGAAGGTCGCGTCATAGATCAGCGCGTCGGTCCCGCGGGCGAAGGCGGCCAACCCTTCGTCGGCGCCTCCGGGACCGTGTTCCGTGTCGGTGGCGAAGACGACGGACCGGCCGTTTTCCTCGATTCGGAAGGCGGCGCATCCTTGGGGATGATGGAGGGGGTGGGAGGAAACCTTCGCCCCGCCGACGGATGCCGGGCGCCGGCCGACGCGGCCGAAGGATTTTCGGGAAGGCGTGGCCTTGAATTCCACGGGAAAATAGGGCCCGGTCATGAATTCCTCCAAGCGGCGGCGGAGGGCGGCGGCCGGGCCGGACGAGTAAAACCGCAGGTCGGCGCCCGCCCGGAAAATCTCCGGGAAGAACGGAAGTCCGCTGACATGATCGAAATGAAAATGGGTCAAAAGGATGTGGAGAATCCGGAGCGATGTCCTCCGGCTGAAGGCCGGGGACTTCGCCAAGGAAACGAGGCCGGTGCCGGCGTCGACGATGAAGTCCGTTCCGGCGGAGGTCCGAACGAGGGCGCAGGGCGTGTGGCCGCCGTAAACGGAGCCCCGGCGCGGAGCCGTCGGCGCCGTTCCCCGCACTCCGAAGAATTCGATGCGCATCGGTCCTCTCTTTCTTCCCGGCCTCACTTGACCTGGAGATCGTAAATAAAATCCCAGTCGTCCGGAGGGGGCGACGCCCGCAGCTTCCGGCAGCGATCCCGGTAAAGGACGGCCGGGGCGTCGTTTTCGATCCGGGAAAAGACGTCTTCGGCTTCGCCGAAGGCCCGCCGCCGGAAAAGCCCGAGGGCGCGGCCGTAAAGCTCAAGACGGCGCGCCGTCTCCCCGGAGATCTTCCCTTTCTCCCCGATCAACTCGTAAATCCGGACGGGTTTCGTTTTGCCGACGACCCGAACGATATCCACCTCCCGGAAGACCAGCTCCTCCCCCGCTTTTTTCACCGTCGCCTCCCCGGCTAAAAGATCGGCGCCGTACTGTTTGCCGGCGCTTTCCAGGCGGGAGGCCAGGTTGACCGTGTCCCCGATCGCCGTGTAATCAAACCGCCGCGAAGACCCCATGTTCCCGACGATCGCCGGGCCGGTGTTGAGGCCGATCCGCATCCGGATCCGCCGGCCGTATTTCTTCTCCCATTCGGGGGCCGCCGCGGCCAGGCGGGCTTGGCAGGCCAGGGCCGTTTGGGCCGCCCGGAGAGCGTGATCCGGATCGTCCAGCGGGGCGTTCCAGAAGGCGATGATCGCGTCGCCTTCGTACTTGTCGAGCGTTCCGCCCGCGTCGAGAATCAAATCGGTCATCCCGGTCAGGAATTCGTTGAGGAAGGACACCAGGACGGCCGGCTCCAGGGCTTCCGAAATCGACGTGAAGCCGGCCACGTCGGAAAAAAACGAGGTGATTTCGCGCTCTTCTCCGCCGAGCCGGAGGCGGCCCGGATCCTCCAGGATCCGGTCGATCACGGCCGGGCTCAAGTAATGGTGAAAAACGCCCTTAAGGAAGCGCCGCTCCCGGCCCTCGACGCCGTAATTCAAAACGGCCGAGGCGACCAGGCTCAAAAGGACGGCGGCGGCCGGGGCGGAGAAATCCAGCCAAATCCCGGCTTGAAAAGCCGCCGCCGCTCCGAAGGCCGGCAGGAGAAGAAAGCCGGCGGAGGCCGCTGCCTGAGCGGCCGTCTTCCGGAGGAGGGACAGGACCAGCCCGGCGGCCAGAGCCAGGAAGGCCAAATAGGCCCAAGCCGCCCCGCGGGAAGGAAAACGAAATCCTTTTCCGTGAAGGAGCGTGTCCAGCGCGGCCGCTTGGATTTCAACGCCCGGCATGACGCCGGACAACGGGCCGGCCTTGATGTCGAAGAGGCCGACGGCGCTCAAGCCCACGAGCACTGTTTTCCCGGCGAATTCCTCCGGGGGAACCTGGGGGTTCGTCCCTTCCAGGGTTTGAGCGTAAGCGTTGATCACGGCCGCGGCCGGGTAAGCCCGGTATGTCCCGGCCGGCCCGTAAAAGCGGATGACCATCCGCCCCTCCCGGTCGACCGGCACCGTCCGGGGATCGAGACCGGGGCGGACGGCCGAAGCCAAGGCCCAGGGCACCGAGGGAACGCGGAAATCATCCCGGTAAGAAAAAAAGAGGGGAATCCGGCGGTAGATCGAATCGGCGTCCGGATTGACCCGGACGTTGACCGCGCCGCGGGCCGCGCCCAGGATTTCCGTCAAGGGCAGGGTGACCGACGGAAACACCTCGGCCGCGGAACCCGGCGGCCCGCTCGGGCCGGAGGCGGCCTCGGCCTTCGCCCGGAAGAGCTCCCCGGCGGCCGGATCGATTCCCGGCCCGCTCGAGCCCTCATCCAGGCTGAGAAAAACGGGCACGAAAACATTGCCGGCCGCGGCCGCCGCGGCCGCGAACGCCCGATCGTCCTCGACGCCGAACCGGGAGCCCTCGGTCATGGCGATGTCGAAAAAAATGGCGGCCGCTCCGCCGGCGGCCGGATGGCGGATGATCGCCCCGTAGAGCTCCCGCGGCCAGGGCCAGGTGATTCCTTGTTCCTGGTAAAAATCGAGGCTGTACTGATCGACGAGAATCAGGACGATGTCCGGCGACGCTTTCGCCGGCCGGGCGAAGACGCTCATCCGCGCGTCCCAGGCTTTCCACTCAAGGCGCCGGAAAACCCCGGCCGCGTCCAATCCCAGGATGAGAGCGAAGGCCGCCGCCCCGACGGCCAGTCCCCGCGCCCCCCGTTTTTTCAACATGACGAATCCGCCGGCCGGAAATCCCCTCCTCCCCCTCCGGTCCGCCCTTCACCGGACCGCGGAGACGGCCGACTTGAACCGCTGCGTCCGGACGGCGGCCGGGGCCGGCACGGGCTGCAGGCGGTCGATCTCGGCCTGGACCCGGTCGATCCTCTGCTCCGGCGCCGGGTGGGTTTTAAACCAGCCCTTGCCCGAGACGGCCGACATGTCGCCGACCATCGTCTTGAGAAAACGGGCGAGCCCCGCCGGATCGTAACCGGTCCGGCAGCCGAAAAGAACGGCCGATTCGTCGGCCTCGTATTCGAGCTTCCGATCGTATCCGCGCTCGACCAGCGTCCCGACGATATCGCCGAGGACGCCTTCAAAAGCGGCCGTGACCCGGGCCAGCTGCTCCGGACCGTAGGTCTTGATCGCCTCCAAGCCGATGGACGTGAACGCCTCGGTCACATTGGCTTTCCGGATGGACTGGAGCCCGTGCCGGGCGGCGACGTGTCCGACTTCGTGGGCCAGGATCAAGGCCAGCGATTCCTCGTCGGGGCAGCGCTTGAGAAGCCCCTTCGTGATGAAGATCATCCCGCCCGGGGCGGCCATGGCGTTGACTTCGTCCGTGTCGAGCGCCTGGAAGTGCCAGCCGGCGAAGATCTCCGGCCGTTCCGAAGACAGGGCCACGGCGTTGCCGACCTTGTTGACATAGAGATTGAGGGCGGCATCGTTCAAGGCCGGATAGCGGCCGAGAATGAGGGCCGCGACCGACCGGCCGATGTAATACTCCTCTTCCTCGGTGAAGTCGCCGAAGGCGGACCGGAGCTTGCCATAGGCTTTCACCGCCTTGTCGCCCTTGGCCACGGCGTCCTCGGCTTTACCCAAGATCTCGGTCCCCTGGTCGATCAAGCTGCAGGCGGCCCCGGCGGCCAGGAGAACGGCCAAAAGAAGGGCCCGCGCGGCCCGGCTCCGGGCGTTCACCGGCCGCCTCCGAGCTTTCCTTGATCCAGAAATTCCTTCAACTGGGACCACAACATTTTATTCTGGAGCATCCGGTCGACGGAGGCGTAATCGGCCTCGGCGTGTCCGGTCCGGAAATTCTCCTCGACCTGCTTATTGAATCCCTTGCCGGCCAAGGCCGCTTCGGAGGCCGTGGCCTGGGTCCGGGTTCCGCCGGCCGCGGCCGCCAGGGCGTAACGGGGAACCTCGACCGCGCTTTGATGGATCCAGCCGCTCAGCCCGGCCGCCGTCCTCACCTGGATCCAAGCACCGGAGACGCCGATTTGAGTCAGCGCGTCGCCGGCCTTGAGACCGGCCACGACGGGGGCGAAAAACTGCGCCTGGGCGCGGATCTGCGTCGACTGGATCTTGACGACGAGAACGTCGGCGGCCGCGGCCAGGCAGAAGACGGCCAGGACGCCGGCCGCCAGGACCGCTTTTCGAGGATGTTTCATGAGGTCCTCCTTCCCTTTGTTTTCATCTTAGAAAAGGCCCCCGGTCAAGTCAAACGCCTCTCCGCCGGAGGAGCCGGAGGTCTCCAGGGCGGCCAGGAGCTTCTCCTTGATCCGGCTGTTGCGCTGGACGGGCTTGTCGTTCTTGATGGCGATGTAAAGCGCCTTGTAGGAGCCGACGACGACGCTCAGGTTCTTGGCCCGGGTCAGGGCCGTGTAGAACAGATTCCGCTGAAGCATGATGAAATGCTGGGTCAGGAGCGGCAGGACGACGGCCTGGTATTCGCTGCCCTGGGCTTTGTGGACGGAAACGGCATAGGCCAGAGCCAGGTCGTTGAGCTCGTCCCGGTCGTAAAACACCGGCCGCCCGTCGAACTCGACGACCAGGCCGTACCGGACCGGATCGATATGGACGACGGTTCCGACATCGCCGTTGAACACGTCCTTTTCGTAATTGTTCCGGACCTGCATGACCTTGTCCCGCGCCCGGATCTCGCGGGATCCGAGCCGGAGAACTTCGCCGGACTTGTTGAGGCGGGCCTGCATCTCGGCGTTGAGCCGGTCGACGCCGCAAAACCCCTTGTACATCGGACTGATCACCTGGATCTGGGGAGAGAGGGGGCTGAGATGAAAGCGCCGGGGAATCCGGTACCCGCACAGCTGCATGATGGCCGCGAAGGCCTTGGCGTCCTCGTCGGCCCGGATGAAATAAAAATCGGACTCGGGATCTCCCTTTTTCGGATGGAGGATGCCCTGGCCTTGGTTGATCCGGTGGGCGTTGACGACGATCAGGCTGTCCCGCTCCTGGCGGAAGATCTCATCGAGGCGGACGACCGCCACCCGGCCGCACTCGATCAGGTCCCGCAGGAGGGTTCCCGGTCCAAGGGCGGGCAGCTGATCCTTGTCGCCGACGATGATGAGCCGCATGGACGACGGGATCGCCCGGATCAAGCCGTGCATCAGCGACAGGTCGACCATCGAGAACTCGTCGATGATGATCGCGTCCCCCTGGAGGGGACGGCCGGGATCGCGGCGGAAGCGGCCGGTTTTCGGGTTGTACTCCAGCGTCCGGTGGATGGTCTTGGCCTCCCGGCCGGTCGCCTCGGAAAGCCGCTTGGCCGCCCGGCCGGTGGGGGCGGCTAAAAGGACGGTCTTCCCCCATTTGGCGAACAGGGCGGCCACGGCTCGGATGATCGTCGTCTTGCCCGTCCCGGGGCCGCCGGTGATGACCAGGATCTTCCGCTGAACGCTCTCCCGGACGGCCCGGCGCTGAAGCACCGAAAACGTGATTCCGAACGAGAGCTCGATCTCGGCCGCGGCCGCGTCGATGTCAAACGGCGGGGCGAAAGACGGGGCCCCGGCCAGGTTCCGGATCGCCGCGACGACGTCCTCCTGGGCGTCATAATAATAAGGACGGTAAACCGCCCGGTCCCCGGGAAGTTCCTCGACGACGACCGCCCGGTCCCGGATCAAATCCGCGAGCGCCCGGCCGAACGCCTCCTCTTCCGTCCCCAACTCCTCCCGGCAGGATCGAGCCAAGCCGGCGGCGAAGGAAAAAACGTGCCCTTGCTCGTTGTCCTTATCGAGAAGATAAAGGAGGAAGGCCTTGATCCTTTCGGGAGACGCCGGGTCGAGGCCGAGCTTGAGGGCGATGGCGTCGGACGTCTTGAAGCCGATCCCCCAAATGTCCTGGGCCAGGCGGTAGGGATTCGTCCGGAGGACGTCATAGGCTTTCGGCCCATAGTGGCGGTAGATTTTCGTCGCCAGATTGGTCGAAACGCCGTGGTCTTGGAGGAAGATGATCAGGCCGCGGATGTCTTCGTGCTCGGCCCAGGATTTCCGGATTTCCTTGTATTTCACCTCCCCGATGCCCGCGACCTCCCGCATCCGCTCCGGCGTTTTCTCCAGGACCTCGAGCGTTTCCCCGCCGAACGCGTCGACGATGCGCTTGGCCAAGACGGGACCGATGCCCTTGATCAGGCCGCAGGCCAGGAATTTCTCGATTCCCGTCCGGCCGGCCGGAAGGGAGGGAATGAAGGTTTCAGCCTTGAATTGCCGGCCGAATTTCGGGCTCATCTCCCAAGTCCCCGCCACCCGGAGCCGCTCGCCGGCCGAAAGCGGAGGAAATTCCCCGACGACCGTGAGGCGTTCCCCGCCGTCGGAGACAAAGCGGAGGACCGAATAGCCGTTGTCGGGATTGAAGAAAAGGATATGCTCGATCGTTCCCTCGAGCGTCTCGGACATGCCGACATCTTACAATAAATCCGGCACCGGGGCCACCGAGCGGAGGGATCTCCAGGCCGGGGATTCGGGCGCGGGCCGTGAATCCCGTCTCCGCCGCTTCTTTCTTTCACCCGGCTTCGCCGTCTTTCCCTCGCCGCCCGGATGCCCGGTTCCGGACGGGAACGCGAGAGCCGGGCGACCGGGAGGCGGGAGGCGCCGGCGGACGCCTTCAGCTCTTGTCCGTGCTCTGAAGCGCCGGATCGAGGCGAGGACCGTAAACAAGCTCCCGGAAGGCGAGCTCGAAGGTCGCCCCCGCCCCTTCTCCCTCCACGCGCAGGCGGCCGTTCAATTGATGAACCAGCGCGTCGATGATCTGGATCCCGAAGGACTCCTTCCCCCGCGGGTCGAAGGCCTCCGGCAGCCCGATGCCGTCGTCCCGGACATGGAGGAGATATTCATCCCCGCGGCGGCGGAGACTGACGAAGATCTCTCCCTTCCGGTTTCCGGGAAAAGCGTGCTTCATCGCGTTGGAAAGGAATTCGTTGAGGATCAGCCCCAGGGGATTGGCCGTGGTCAAGTCGAAGAAGACCGGTTCCATCTCGAATCGCAGCGTGATCCTCGTCGGATCGATGGCGTGCGACTGGAGAAGATGGGTCGCCAGGCTCCGGGCGTACTCGACGAAATCGATGCGGGAGAGATCCCGGCTTTTATAAAGCTTCTCGTGGAGCAGAGCCATGGACCGGATCCGCCGCTGGGTTTCCCGCATGGCGTCCCGGAACCGGTCCTCGTTGAACTGGGCGGCCTGGAGGCTCAACAAGCTCGAGATCACCTGCATGTTGTTCTTGACCCGGTGATGGATCTCCTTGAGAAGGACTTCTTTTTCCCGGAGCGAGGCCCGGATCGCCTCATCCGCCTTTTTCCGTTCGTTGACGATCTCGGTGTAGACGATGATGCCGCCGATGGCCCCGTCGGCTTCATACCACGGCCGGCACTCCCAGCGGGTCCAATCCGTCGTCCCGTCGGCCCGCGGATAAGGATCGTCCTCGGCGCTCGAGATGAGACCGGCCAGGCCCTTTTGGTAGATTTCGCTCCACTTCCCGGGAAAGTCGGAAAACACGTCGTCCGGGCGCTTCCCGATGACATCCTTTTCTTTCACGCGATAATCGTCCAGGTACCGCTGGCTGACA
>Ga0209605_1003800_pt1 | contig 12902 bp, 8 predicted proteins | sample AD_UKC035_MetaG_FD_184408 | JGI IMG/M metagenome (GOLD analysis project Ga0209605, IMG submission 184408) | Active sludge microbial communities of municipal wastewater-treating anaerobic digesters from USA - AD_UKC035_MetaG (SPAdes) (version 2) | ecosystem: Engineered > Bioreactor > Anaerobic >...
CGCCGGTGCAGTGACGGGCCTGAGCATGGCTGTGGACCAGGCAGTCTATACTGGCGCCTGCCCGCATGCTTTTACCTTCTCAGCCACTTTCACGGTCAATCAAGCCTCTACCCTGACGTATGTGCTTGAGGGAGGTTCAGAAACATCGGGCTTTTCTTTCAACCTGCCGGCTGCTCAAACCTCTGCCTTTAACCCCGGCACTTACACCCTCAGCTTCCCGCTGGATTTCAGCAGTTCGGCTGTAGGTTGGGTACGACTGCACATCAGCTCTCCGGTTGACCTGACTTCGAACCAGGCCACCTTCTCGTTGACCTGCCAGCCATAAGTGTATGAGTAAAAGCGGCGGTGGCGCACCACCGCCGCTTTTGCTTGATCCAAACCTATGAAGACCGCCATCTTGGCCGAAGCACACCGCCTGGGGTTTACCCTGGCTGGCGTCACCACGCCCCTTCCACCACCGCATTTTGATGTCTTCACTGCCTGGCTTCAGTCTGGCCGGCATGGAGAAATGGCCTACCTGGCCTCTGAGCGCTCGCTGGCAAGGCGTGCCGATCCGCGCCAGGTACTGCCCGAATGCCGTTCGATCCTGGTCTTGGGCGCACCTTACCCCGGCGGAGCGGTGTCAAGCTCACCCCCTGCCGGTGGGAGCGTCGCGGCTTATGCCTGGAATGATGACTACCATGATGTGTTCGCCGTGCGCCTGCGGGCCCTGGTGGCCTTCATCGAGACCCTGGCGGGGCATCCGATACCTAACCGCTGGTATACCGACAGCGGCCCGGTGCTGGAGCGTGACCTTGCCCAGCGCGCCGGGTTGGGTTGGATTGGCAAAAACACCTGCCTGATCCATCCCCAGCTTGGCTCTTACTTCTTGCTGGCTGAGATTTTGCTGGGCCTGGATTTGGAGCCTGACCTGCCCATGCTCGCCGATCACTGTGGAAGCTGCCGACGTTGTATCGAGGCCTGCCCCACAGCCTGCATTCTGCCAGACCGTACCCTGGATGCCCGGCGCTGTATCTCTTACTTGACGATTGAACTGAAAGGCCCCATTCCTTTGGATCTGCGCCCGTTGATCGGGGATTGGGCCTTCGGCTGCGATATCTGCCAGCAGGTTTGCCCCTGGAACCGCTTCGCTGCTCTAGAGCAGGTTCGCCAGCCTGTCCTGGCCCCGACAGATGATCTAAGCCTCAGCGCGGAGGCGTTTAATCGCAAATTCAAAAACAGCCCTATCCGGCGCAGCAAACGCCGCGGCTACCTGCGCAACCTGGCAGTAGTCCTGGGTAACCAGGCCGCCGGAAAAAAGAATGATAATGTACAACATGTGCTGGTTTGCGCGCTGGAATGTGATCCCGAGCCCCTGGTTCGCGGTCACGCAGCTTGGGCTTTGGCGCAAATTGGTGGCCGCGAAATCCAGCGCGCGCTGGAAAATGCGCTGCGACGAGAACAAGAGCTGGATGTTCTTGTCGAAATCGAGCAAGCCTTAAATCTAATCTTGCTAAAGTTGTAGGGCTGCAGCTGTGCATTGCCAGCATCCCATCAATCCGCTGCAAGCTGCGCCCGTCAGGCAAACGATAAATAAGGAGTAAGCCGGCAAAGTGGGTCCAATCAACCGCTATAACCTTGAAGAAGTGCGAGCCTTGTGGATGAAAATGGCGCAAATTGCCGCCGGTATGTTGCATGGAAGAATTGGCATCATCGAGGGCAGCCGTTCCCTTCATGCTCTCCAACACAGCCTTCCTGAGATTGAGTTGGATCCTGATTTTACCGTTTTCGATGCCATCGTCAGTGAGACGGACCATTTGCCCATCGGCCAGGAAAGAGCGCTTTGGTCTAAGACCGCGCTGCTGGAGAAAGATAACGAGATCTCATTGGCAGAGAAGCATTACAAGGATAAAATTCTCCAGGCTTGTCAAAATATCATCCAGAGGAAGAATAAAATTGAGTAACACACACTGCCGCGTCGTCAAGCCGGCCCATTCCCTTCCCTTGATCTTATGTTTACTGATCCTGGCAGCCTGCCAGCCAGCCAGCGCGCTGCCCACGGCAGAGCCGCTTGTCTTAACCCCTACCTTGACGGTGACGCCATCTGAGTTGCTTATAGCCAGCCCAACTACTTTTTCTGTTGCGCCATCTCCCCAGCCATCTGCCACAGCAACCTGGCTACCTACGGATACCCCTGTCCCGCCATCGGATACTCCTACGCCTCCCCCATCCATTACCCTGCTCTTCACCGGTGTGATCGTCCCGGCGCGCTGCGTGCAGGCCGCCATTGATGCCCGCGATGATGCGCATTATGTCTACGCCGAAGTCAATGAGCTGATCCAGGGCGCCGACCTGGCGGTGGGTACGTTGAATGCCACCCTGAGCGATGCTTCAACACATAAAGGCTGCATATTTACCTATGTGCTGGTGGGCGATTCTCGCAGCGCCCAGGCTGCCGCCCAGGCTGGGTTTGATGTGATGAGCGTAGCCACCAACCATATCAAGAACTGCAATGGGCCTAGCTGTGAAGATCAAGGGAACCGCGCCTTTCTTGAAACCCTGGATAATTTGCGGGCTGCCGGAATCCAGCCGGTGGGCGCTGGAAGCGCGCTGGATGAGGCGCTGGCTCCGGTGGTTGTGACAGTACAGGGCGTGCGCTTTGGCATCGTTTCGCTGGGCATGGTTGAGCCGTTGGCCTTTGCCAGCGAGGATTCTCCGGGCATTGCCCCGCTGACGGATGAGAATTTACGCACCGCCATTGAGGCTGCGCGCCAGGTTTCAGACGTGGTCATCGCCATGCCGCATTGGGGGCCAGAAGATTCTCCGGATCCAAGCGACTACCAGATCCGTTTCGCTGAGCGCATCGTAGAAGCCGGCGCTGACCTGGTGGTAGGCAACCACACGCATGTTGTTCAGGCATACCAGCAGATCGATGGCATTGATGTGTTTTACGGCCTGGGGAACTTTGTTTTCGACCAAACCTGGGACCTGGCTCACCAACAGGGCGTGATCTTGTTGGTCCATTTTGAAGGCTCGCATTACACGGGTTATGAGCTGATCCCCACGCATGTGGACGGCGATGGCACGGTCCATATTGCTGGGGAGGATGAGGCGCAGCAGATTTTGCAGCGCATTCAAGACGCCAGCGAGCGGTTGAAATAGCAAGCCTTTAAGATTTGTTAAAGATTTGATTGTAATCGGGGAATAGATTGACCTCTTTGCCGCACTCTGATAGACTCTAGTTATGTCGCAAGCACTGTATCGCAAATGGCGCCCGGCCCAGTGGGATGAGGTGATTGGCCAACAGCATGTTGTGCAGACGCTGCGCAATGCTATCGCTGCCGACCGGGTGGCTCATGCCTTCTTGTTTGCCGGGCCGCGCGGCACCGGCAAAACCACCACGGCTCGCCTGTTGGCCAAGGCCGTGAACTGCCTGGATGCAGAGCTGTCCAAGCGCCCTTGCAACGTCTGCGCCCACTGCCAGGCCGTCAACCAGGGCCGTTTCATGGACCTGATTGAGATCGATGCCGCATCCAACACCAGTGTTGAAGATGTGCGCAACCTGCGGGATAAGATCAATTTCTCGCCCAACCAGGGCCGTTTCAAGGTCTATATCGTGGACGAAGTCCACATGCTCTCGACAGCGGCCTTTAACGCCCTGCTCAAGACGCTCGAAGAACCCCCCTCACACGCCATTTTCATCCTGGCTACCACCGAAGTACACAAGATCCCTGCTACTGTGCTTTCGCGCTGCCAGCGCCACGAATTTCGCCGCATCCCGGTGAACGAGATCGTGGCCAATTTAAAGACCCTGGCAGAAGGCGAGGGTATTGAAGTTCAGCCTGAGGCCTCACCTTGCTGGCGCGCCAGGCCACCGGCGCCATGCGCGACGCCATTTCTCTGCTGGATCAATTGGCCTCAGCCGGCAAGCCGGTGACGCTTGAAATGGCCCAGTCTGTTTTGGGCACAGCTACCAGCCAGGCGGTGCTCGACCTGGTGGAGGCTATTATTGCCCAACAGTCGGCCGAGGGGCTGGATATTTTGCACCGCACCCTGGATGCCGGCAGTGATCCGCGCCAGTTTGCGCGCCAGATCGTCGATTACCTGCGCAGCCTGCTCTTGGTGAGCATGGGCAACGCCGCCCAGGTGGATGCTACCGTAGAAGTGCGCGCCCAGATGGCGCGCCACAGCCAGGCCCTGCCTGCTTCTGAACTGCTGCGCCTGATCCAGGCTTTTAACCAGGCCGCCAGCGATGGGCGCGGCAGTTGGCAACCGGCTTTGCCCCTCGAGATGGCCTTTGTGGAGGCGCTCACCGCTCCTTCTGAGCCTGCCGTGCCAACGCCGGCCCCGGCCCGCGCCGCGCCGCCCCCGGCCAGGTCCACTGCCCAGGCGGCGCGCCCTGCCAAGGCCGCCCCGCCGCCCGACGAAGAGACAGAGGAAGCGCCCGCTGAAGAGCTTGCGCCTGAAGATGCTTCGGCTAACCAACGCTTGGAGGAAAATTGGCGCAAATTGTTGGGTGCGGTGCGCCATGCCAATCCCCAGGTGTACGGCTTGCTGAATTCCAGCCGCTCTCACCTGATCAAAGGCAGTGTCTTGATCTTAGGGTATCCCAGCGACATCCTCAAAACACAGGTGGAAAAGTCGCATAATCTTGAAGTGATCCAGGCGGCAATCAAAGAGGTGCTGGGCCTGGATGTTACCGTGCGCTGCTATGTTGCCAGCGGTAAACGCAGTACCCCGCCCCCCGATGTCGACAGCGACGGCATGGTTGCCGCCGCCCTACGTGACCTGGGCGGAGAAATCGTAGACGTGCAATAGGAGAAATAAAATGGCCAAAGGATTTCATGGCGCAAAAAAGAACCCCATGGGTATGATGCAGCAGATGCAGCGTTTGCAAGAACAACTCCAGCAAACCCAAGAACAACTTGCCAACGAGACCGTCACTTACTCTGCCGGGGGCGGTGCTATCAAGGTGGTTGCCACGGGTGACCAACGCTGCCAATCAGTGACGATTGACCCTGAGCTGCTTAAAGACAGCGATGTGGAAATGCTGCAAGACCTGATCTTGACTGCGGTCAATGGGGCCCTGGACGCTTCGCGCGACCTGGCCTCGCAGAAGCTGGGCCCCCTGGCGGGCGGCCTGCCCTTCTAAGTTGGTATGATCTTACCTGCCCCCATCCAGAATCTGATCAACGCGTTTGCGCGCTTGCCGGGTATTGGCCCTAAGACGGCCTCCCGGCTGGCTTTTTACCTCGTCAATGCCCCCGAAGACCTGTCTTTGGAGCTGGCCGAAGCCTTGCAGGCGCTCAAGGCCAACACGGTGGACTGCCCGATCTGCTTCAACATCACCACCTATGGGCGCGAAATGTGTGAGATTTGCGCCAGCAGCGAGCGCGACCCCGGCCTGGTGTGCGTGGTAGAAGAGCCGTTGGATGTGCTGGCTTTGGAGCGTACGGGGGGATTCCAGGGGCGTTACCATGTGCTGCGCGGGGCGCTCTCGCCCATTGAAGGGATTGGGCCTGAAGATCTGCGCATCCGCGAGCTGTTGGGGCGCGTGCGCGAGGGCGGCATCCAAGAGATCATCCTGGCTACGAACCCCAGCATGGAGGGGGATGCCACCGCCATGTACATCCAGCAGCAGCTTGCGCCCCTGGGTGTGCGGGTGACGCGCCTGGCGCGCGGCCTGCCGATTGGCGGCGACCTGGAATATGCTGACCAGAGTACGCTGCTGCGTGCCCTGATGGGGCGGCAAGAGCTGGGTTAAACGGGGAAATTGGTGGCAAATTGCTCGAAATTGCCCCTAAAAAGGCCTTGACATATTCTCGGTTTGGCATATAATTCTGTTCGCTCAAATGCACAACACTGTTCTAGCCCCCTTGAGGGCAGAATGTTGACAACCGAATAGAGACGCTCTGCGTCAGAGACTGCGGCCCAAAAGCCGGCTTGTCTGACGTGCCGATGTTGAAAACAACATCGGCAATTTTGTCTCTAAAAAGGCCTTGACAGGCCCAGGGGGCGGTGGTAGAATACTGCCCGCTCGGTTGAAAAAGAACCTTAACAACTGAAGAGTGATAGGAAGTGACGACTCGCAATTCCAGTTAAAATTCGCAAGAACCTATGCATCGAAAGATGCTTTTTTTTGCGGAGAGTTTGATCCTGGCTCAGGATAAACGCTGGCGGCGTGCCTAATACATGCAAGTCGAACGAAGAACTTGTAGCAATACTTGTTCTTAGTGGCGAATGGGTGAGTAACACGTTGGTGACCTACCCCAAAGAGAGGGATAACTCCGGGAAACTGGAGCTAATACCTCATGTGGTTGTGATGATTAGATGCTTCACATCTAAAGGAGTAATCCACTTTGGGAGGGACCTGCGTCCCATCAGCTAGTTGGCAGGGTAACGGCCTACCAAGGCGACGACGGGTAGGGGGCCTGAGAGGGTGGCCCCCCACACTGGCACTGAAACACGGGCCAGACACCTACGGGTGGCAGCAGTAGGGAATATTGCACAATGGGCGAAAGCCTGATGCAGCAACGCCGCGTGCACGATGAAGACCTTCGGGTTGTAAAGTGCTTTTCTGAAGGACGAGGAAGGACGGTACTTCAAGAATAAGGATCGGCTAACTACGTGCCAGCAGCCGCGGTAATACGTAGGATCCGAGCGTTATCCGAATTTACTGGGCGTAAAGCGCGTGTAGGCGGTTTGGAAAGTTGGATATGAAAGCTCCCGGCTCAACTGGGAGAGGCTGTTCAAAACTACCAGACTTGAGGGCAGTAGAGGGAGGTGGAATTCCCGGTGTAGTAGTGAAATGCGTAGATATCGGGAGGAACACCAGTGGCGAAAGCGGCCTCCTGGACTGTTTCTGACGCTCAGACGCGAAAGCTAGGGGAGCGAACGGGATTAGAAACCCCGGTAGTCCTAGCCGTAAACGATGCAAACTTGGCGTCGGTGGGGTAAAATCCGTCGGTGCCGAAGCTAACGCGATAAGTTTGCCGCCTGGGGACTACGGCCGCAAGGTTAAAACTCAAAGGAATTGACGGGGGCCCGCACAAGCAGCGGAGCGTGTGGTTTAATTCGTTGCTACGCGAAGAACCTTACCCGGGTTTGACATGCAAGTAGTAGGGATCCGAGAGGTGACCGATCCTTCGGGAAGCTTGCACAGGTGCTGCATGGCTGTCGTCAGCTCGTGCCGTGAGGTGTCCGGTTAAGTCCGGTAACGAGCGCAACCCTCGCTGTATGTTACATGTGTCATACGGTACTGCCGGTATCAAGCCGGAGGAAGGTGGGGATGACGTCAAGTCAGCATGGCCTTTATATCCGGGGCTACACACACGCTACAATGGTCGGTACAATGGGTCGCAAAGCCGCGAGGTGGAGCCAATCCCCAAAACCGGCCTCAGTTCAGATTGTAGGCTGCAACTCGCCTGCATGAAGTCGGAGTTGCTAGTAAACGCGCGTCAGCATTAGTGCGTTGAATACGTTCCCGGGCCTTGTACACACCGCCCGTCACGTCATGGGAGCTGGTAACACCTGAAGCCGGTATCCTAACCCGCAAGGGAGGGAGCTGTCTAAGGTGGGACTGGTGACTGGGACGAAGTCGTAACAAGGTAGGTGTACCGGAAGGTGCGCCTGGATCACCTCCTTTCTAAGGAGTTCTGAACGAACTGGCATGTCCAGCGAGTTCTACTCCATGTAATTTCTCGCCGCGGTGGCGAGAGCGCTGGAATGCGTATCTGAATTTCCTATCACTTCTCAGTTGTTAAGGGCACCGAAAGGGCCTGTAGCTCAGGTGGTTAGAGCACAGTCCTGATAAGACTGGGGTCACTGGTTCGAATCCAGTCAGGCCCACTACCTTACCAGATCATCCGGGGATGTAGCTCAGTTGGGAGAGCGCCGCCTTTGCAAGGCGGATGCCAGGGGTTCGAGTCCCCTCATCTCCACAGGGCTGCTCAACAAAAAGAGGTGTGCTTGGGTTGTAGTCTTGTGATCTTAAAAATATAGATAAGTGTGCAGCATCGTTAGGGTACCCTGGCCCGGCGGTGTGCCGGGTCTTCTTGTCTCTAAAACTGGTTGGCTGTTGAGGGGTGCCCCTCAGATCTGATCTGAGAGTTACCTGTCAGCGACTAACTGCTGAACGGTCGAAAGGCCGGTGAACTTTACCAACTGAATAGCAGAATAATAATTGCGTCATGCGAGAGTTATAAAATAAGTCTTTTTGAAATGCGAAAAGTTTCGATTTCTCCGCATCACGTGGTTAAGCTACTAAGAGTTTACGGTGGATGCCTTGGCGTCAAATGCCGATGAAGGACGTGGGACACTGCGATAAGCTCCGGGAAGCCGTGTACAGGCGCCGATCCGGAGATTTCCGAATGGGGAAACCCGCCGTTGCGATCCAATGGCGTCTTCTGTTTGAATATATAGAGCAGAAGAAGGGAACCTGGGGAACTGAAACATCTAAGTACCCAGAGGAAAAGAAACAATTTCCCTAGTAGTGGCGAGCGAAAGGGAAGTAGCCCAAACCAGTCTGGCTTGCCGGACTGGGGTTGTAGGGCCTGGCACATGGAAGTTACAAATCAACCCGTTAGCAGAATGGTGTGGGACAGCCAACCAAAGAAGGTAACAGTCCTGTATGCGAAAATTGGTTGACTTCCGCTAGGTACCTGAGTACTGCCGGGCACGCTAATCCGGTAGGAAGCTGGGGAGTCCACTCTCCAAGGCTAAATACATTTGACGACCGATAGTGAACAAGTACCGCGAGGGAAAGGTGAAAAGTACCCCGATAAGGGGAGTGAAAAGATCCTGAAACCGTAAACTTACAAGCAGTCGAAGGGCTAATGGCGGGCTGTGCGCCAGCGAAAGCTGGATGCGCGCCGCTATGCCTGACGGCGTGCCTCTTGGAGAATGAGCCTGCGAGTTAATCTTTGTGGCGAGGTTAAGGGAGTTACACCCGAAGCCGTAGCGAAAGCGAGTCTTAATAGGGCGTATAGTCGCAAGGATTAGACACGAAACCTGGTGAGCTACCCATGGTCAGGGTGAAGCGAGTCTAACCGCTCGTGGAGGCCCGCACCTACTAATGTTACAAAATTAGGGGATGAACTGTGGGTAGGGGTGATATGCCAAACGAACTAGGAGATAGCTTGTTCTCCCCGAAATAGCTTTAGGGCTAGCGTCATATGTTCAGTATCGGAGGTAGAGCACTGGATGGGCTAGGGGGCTTACTGCTTACCGAACCCAACCAAACTCCGAATGCCGATACTCTAGAATATGGCAGTCGGACTACGGGAGATGAGTTTCGTGGTCGAGAGGGAATCAGCCCAGATCAACAGCTAAGGTCCTCAAGTTCTGGCTAAGTGGGAAACGATGTGAGATTACTCGGACAACCAGGAGGTTGGCTCAGAAGCAGCCACCCTTTAAAGAGTGCGTAATAGCTCACTGGTCAAGTGGTCTTGCGCGGAAAATTTAACGGGGCTAAGCCAGACACCGAAGCTTTGGGCCTCAGTCTTAGACTGGGGCAGTAGGGGAGCGTTCTGCCAGCAGGGAAGGTCGACCGTAAGGACGGCTGGAGCGGGCAGAAGTGAGAATGCAGGCATGAGTAGCGTAAAACACGTGAGAACCGTGTTCGCCGTAAGTCTAAGGTTTCCGACGCCAGGTCAGTCCGCGTCGGGTTAGTCGGTCCTTAGCTGAGGCCGAAAGGCGTAAGTGATGGACATCCGGTCAACATTCCGGAACCACCAAAGAGGAGTGATGAGGGGACGCAGATAGGTAGACCAGCCTGCGATTGGTTGTGCAGGTGGAAGTGTGTAGGCGTTGAGGTCTGGTGAAAACAGACTGAGCTGAGGCACGAGTACGAGCCCTTGAGGCAGAAGTGGTTAAGCCTGGCTGCCGAGAAAAGCCTCTAAGCGTTGATTCTTTGGTGTCCGTACCGCAAACCGACACTGGTAGACGGGTAGAATATACCAAGGCGAACGGGAGAACCCTCGTTAAGGAACTAGGCAATTTAGCCCCGTAACTTCGGGATAAGGGGTGCCTCTTGATGTGAAAGTATTCAACTGGAGCATTGGGAGGTCGCAGTGAAATGGTTCTAGTGACTGGTTAACAAAACCACAGGTCTCTGCTAAGCCGAAAGGCGATGTATAGGGGCTGACACCTGCCCAGTGCCGGAAGGTTAAGGGGAGAGGTTAGCGCAAGCGAAGCTTTGAACCGAAGCCCCGGTGAACGGCGGCCGTAACTATAACGGTCCTAAGGTAGCGAAATTCCTTGTCGGGTAAGTTCCGACCCGCACGAACGGTGTAACAACTAGAACAGTGTCTCAACGAGGGACCCGGTGAAATTGAAATACGAGTGAAGATGCTCGTTACCCGCAGCAGGACAAAAAGACCCCGTGGAGCTTTACTGCATCTTGGCATTGAGTTTGGGCATTGTCTGTGTAGAATAGGTGGGAGGCATTGAAGCTGGGGCGCTAGCCTCGGTGGAGCCATCAGTGAAATACCACCCTGATGATGTTTAGACCCTAACCCTGTCCGTGATCCGGATAGGGGACCGTGCCAGGTGGGCAGTTTGACTGGGGCGGTCGCCTCCTAAAAAGTAACGGAGGCGCCCAAAGGTTCCCTCAGGCTGAATGGAAACCAGCCAAAGAGTGTAAAGGCATAAGGGAGCTTGACTGTAAGACCAACGCGTCGAACAGAGACGAAAGTCGGGCTTAGTGATCCTACGGTTCCGTGTGGAAGGGCCGTAGCTTACCGGACAAAAGCTACCCCGGGGATAACAGGCTGGTGAAGCCCAAGAGTTCATATCGACGGCTTCGCTCGGCACCTCGATGTCGGCTCATCGCATCCTGGGGCTGGACAAGGTCCCAAGGGTCGGGCTGTTCGCCCGTTAAAGCGATACGCGAGCTGGGTTCAGACCGTCGTGAGACAGGTCGGTCTCTATCCGCTGTGGGCGCAAGGGATTTGCGAGGGCCTGCCCCTAGTACGAGAGGACCGGGGTGGACAGACCTCTAGTGTGCCAGTTGTCGTGCCAACGGCATCGCTGGGTAGCTATGTCTGGTTGAGATAACCGCTGAAAGCATCTAAGCGGGAAACTCGCCTCAAGATAAGATCCCTCATCCCTTAAGGGAGTAAGACCGCAGGTAGACTACCTGCTTGATAGGCAGCATGTGTAAGCGCAGCAATGCGTTCAGCTAAGCTGTACTAATGGTCGAGGGCTTAATTGCGTGGTGCGGAGAACTCGAAACTTTTCGAAAGACTCATCTGCTATTCATGGTAAATTAACAACGTAAAGAGAAGTCTCTTGGTGATTGGAGCGGCGAGGGTACACCCGGACACATCCCGAACCCGATGGTTAAGCTCGCTAGCGCCGATGGTACTTGGGGGGCAGCCCCCTGGGAGAGTAGGTCATTGCCAAGAGACTTTTTCTTTTAACAAAACCCCCAAACTCGTAAGAGTGCGGGGGTTTTGTGTTTTATATCTTCACCAGTGATCATTCCGCTCATACCATGCCGCCTGGGCCTGGAACATGCGGGCGTAGGGGCCAGGAGTGGCGATTAACGTTGCGTGGCTGCCGTCCTGCACGATGCGCCCTCGCTCCATTACAAGGATTCGATCCGCAGTGCGCGCCAGGCCCAGACGGTGCGTGACGATGATGGCGGTTTTGCCACGCGCCGTGTCAAGGAAGGTGCGATACACCCGGTTTTCTTCGAGTGGGTCGATGGCGGCGGTTGGCTCATCGAGGATGATCATGTCATAAGGGCGATACAGGCCGCGGGCGATGGCCACACGCTGCCATTCGCCGCCAGAGAGATCTATGCCTCCGAATTCGCGTGCCAGCATAACATCGAGGCCGGTGTCGAGATGGGCATCCTGGCAATCATAGAATCCTGCCTGAGTCAGGGCTGCGGTTGCGCGCTCACGTTCACCAGTTCCCGTACTGTTGGTAGCAGATCCGGCTTGCGGCGCACCCACGCGGACATTGTCGAGCAGCGTCATGTGGTAACGCTGATAGTGTTGAAAGACTCCAGAGAGACGTTGAAAGCGCGTTTCATCGTTGGTATCGCGCAGGTCAGTGTTGCCAATATGCACCGAGCCATTATCAGGGTGGTATAAGCCGGCAATCAGACGCACAAGCGTGCTTTTGCCGGCGCCGTTTTCGCCCACCAGCGCAACCGATTCGCCGGGGTCTATCGAAAGAGTCACATTTTCGATGGCGTTCTCATTCGCTCCAGGGTAGCGAAAACTCACCCGGTGCAGTTCAACGCCGCGGTCACGCCTCAGCGGCGCATGACCACCTTCTCGCTCTGGCGATGCTAAAAAAGCGAGGTAGTTGCCGCCAAAGGCAGCGTTCTCAAAGGCAAACCCCAGCCGGTCGAAGAGTTCCTCGAACCACTTAAAGATGGCATCCATGGCAAAGTACACCGCGCCAAACAGCCCTGGCGAGACCCGGCCCGTCAGCACAAAGTGTACTAACAGGAGCAGCAGGCCAACATAACCGGCCAGGGTCAACGCCTTGAGACCAAGGTCGATGACACCAGTGCGTAGCTCGGTGCGCCACATCTCTAGGTTGTAAGCCGCCAGCGCCTGGTCGTATTTGCGGCGGAAGAAGGGAACAGCCCTGGTGGTGCGGGTTTCTTTGAAAAACGCCCGGTCGGTCAGGGCGGCTTCGTAGTGGTTGAATGCGCGACGCAACGGCACCACCTTGTTCTCAGTGTTGTAGAAGGCCGATGCCCGAATCACCCGCGAAAGCGCTACCGGCAGGAAGGCAGCAAAGACACCCAACACCAGCCGCGGCTCGAGTGGGGCCAAGTAAAACCCCAAGGCCAGGAAATAGCCCCCATGGAAGATCAAGGAGCATAAAACTGTCTCCATCGCCTCGAAACCGCGATTACGCCCGGCGCGCGCTTTTTCAATGCCGTCATACAATTCCGCCGA
>Ga0209605_1003810_pt1 | contig 12869 bp, 11 predicted proteins | sample AD_UKC035_MetaG_FD_184408 | JGI IMG/M metagenome (GOLD analysis project Ga0209605, IMG submission 184408) | Active sludge microbial communities of municipal wastewater-treating anaerobic digesters from USA - AD_UKC035_MetaG (SPAdes) (version 2) | ecosystem: Engineered > Bioreactor > Anaerobic >...
CAGGGCCCTGAACGAAAGCAACCGTTTCGGCAGGATTGTCCTGAAACACCTCGACCCCCTTTTTCCCAGGGGAAACCGTAACCTGCGGGAGGCGGCCATGTTCCTTTTCGAAGACCCTTCCATCCCGGCCGTACTCGTGGAAACCGGTTTCGCCACCCACCCGGAAGACAGGAAGCGGCTTCAGGACCATGGCACCGCTGAGGCCATCGCTTCGGCCGTCAGCGCCGCTGTCAGAGAATTTTTCGATGAATCGGGAGCGGCGAAATGAGGACCGGCGGCCGGAAATGGGACGAGATACGGCCTCTCTCAATCACGCGGGATTTTCTTCTCCATCCCAGGGGGTCCGTCCTCATTGAAATGGGAAGCACCCGGCTCATCTGCACGGCGTCCCTCGAGGAAGGCGCCCCGCCCTTTCTGAAAAACACCGGGCGGGGGTGGCTCACGGCGGAATACGCCATGCTCCCCATGGCCACGCCGAACCGCAAACTCCGGGAATCCACCCGGGGGAGGATCGACGGGAGGACCCACGAAATTCAGCGGCTCATCGGCCGGTCGCTCCGGGCCGTCACCGATCTGGACATCTTAGGGGAAAGGACCCTCTACATCGACTGCGACGTCATTCAGGCCGACGGCGGAACGCGGACGGCCGCTGTCACGGGCGCCTTCATCGCCCTTGTCGACGCCCTTCGCCGATATCACCGTGAAGGGACCCTGGACCGCTTTCCCGTCCGGGACTACGTCGCCGCGCTGAGCGTCGGCGTCGTCGGCGGAAAAACCCTTCTCGACCTCGATTATGCCGAGGATTCACGGGCCGATGTGGACATGAATTTCATCATGACGGGAGGCGGGAAATTCATCGAAATCCAGGGGACGGCGGAAAAAGAACCCTTCGGCCGGGACCTTTTCGACGGGATGTGGCAGGCCGCCGTGACAGGAATCGCCCGTCTCATCGACCGGCAGAAGGAACTGCTGGGCCCCCTCCACCCGTAACGAGTAAATTCCGGCTTTCCGCGGGAAACCCATGAAAATAGTCGTTGCCACGAAAAACCCGGGCAAGTTGAGGGAACTGAAGGCCCTTCTCGACGAGCCGTCCCTGGAGATCAAGTCCCTCGCCGATTATCCGGACATGGCCGATATCGTGGAGGACGGAACGACCTTTTTCGAAAACGCCCTGAAAAAAGCCCGGGCGGTGTCCGAATACACCGGTGAAACGGCCGTCGCCGATGACTCGGGGCTGGAGGTGGCCGCCCTCGGGGGGAAACCGGGAATTCACTCCGCCCGTTTCGCCGGGGAAAAGGCGGGAGACCGGGCGAACCTGGAAAAGCTCCTGGAAGAGATGAAAGACCTTCCGCCGGTCCGGCGGGACGCCGCCTTCCGGTGTGTCCTCGTCCTCTGCCGGCCCGATGGTTCGTTTGAACATTTCGAGGGAACCTGGAAGGGAAAGATCACCATGCTCCCGAGAGGGGAAAACGGCTTCGGGTATGACCCCGTTTTCCTCGTGCCCGAATACGGTAAAACGGCGGCTGAGATTCCCCCGGAGATCAAGAACCGGCTGAGCCACCGTGCGAAGGCCTTGGCGAAACTGAAGAAAAAACTTGCAGGGAAACCCGAGATCCGGTAGAGCCTGAACCGTCGGGACGTAGCGCAGCCTGGTAGCGCACCTGCCTTGGGAGCAGGGGGTCGTGGGTTCAAATCCCGCCGTCCCGACCATTCTATCAAATATGCTAGAGGTTATTTCAAATAACGTAAAATTTTTTTCGCTTTTTTACAGTCATCTTTAGAAGGTGAAGAATGACCTGAATCTCCACACGGCACCAAATTTAAATTACTTTTTGCATAACAAAGAATCTCGTAAATTTACAAATGAAATACTGTGATCAGATCGGAAGCAGAACCCTCTTCAAATATGCTTCCTCCCCATATCCCTAAGAAACGGTAAAAGGGATTTGACCTCTTCGTACCCGACGAGCCAATCCTTTTTTCAAACCCAGCCAGATGCTGCGAATGTTTTCACGTTTCCCACGGACAGCGCGACAAACCACACGGCCAAGAACACTGATTCCGACAGGCAAAAACCAGAATCGGCTATGGCGGCTGAAAAAGCGAATGGATGAGGCGGTGTAGTGTAAATCGCAACCACTGCTTTGAAAGACCGTCGAACAGGACCCCCTGTGATATACTCGGGAAGTCTCGGCCACGCCCAGGCGCCACCCTCTTTTCTTCAAACGGAAGCTGATATCCGTATCTTCCCAGTAAAGGAAAAACTCCTTATCGAAAAAACCGACATCTTCGAGGGCTTCCATTCTGAATAAAAGGCTGGCGCCGCACAGGTAATCCGGTTCTCCGGGCAAATGGTTCTTCAAGTGCCGGGAAATTCCAGTTATAAACGATACATGGCCGCCTCCAGAGGTTTCCTTATCGTATCCTCTTTCTTTTTTTAACAGGGTGGACCCGACAGCACCCATCCTCGCATCATTTTCGGCCTTGGAGAGCAGAGCCGAAAGCGCCCCGGAGGTCACCTCCGTGTCGTTGTTCAGAATCCACACATAACTGGCGTTGTTTGCTCTTCCATGCAGAATCCCTTGGTTACATGCCGCTGCAAATCCCCTGTTTTCCGAATTTCGAATCACCTGAATCGCAAATGCACCGGTCGGCGATAGGCGAAACCCGCCTTCCTGTGGCCCGTTGTCCACGACAATGACCTGATAGTTGGGATATAGCAGGTTTTCCAGCGATCGAAGACATTCCAAGGTTACCTCCCAACTACCGAAGTGCACCACGACAACCTGGACCGAGAGACCCCCCCCTGATACATCCCCCATTTTCCCCTCAGGGGTCTTATTTTTGTTTAACCGTAAATGATCATGCTGTTGTTGCAAGCGACTGCTCGACATCTTTTAACGACCTGACATTCCACAAAGAAATTTTAACACCAGCGGGTGTTCAGTTCCCTTAACACAACTCCCGCGCCCCAACAGAAAGGTTCACGTAACGTTTTTCTCTATCATCCTTCTCTTTGATTTTTCAGACCCTTCGTATACCAGCCTTCATGGCTATCCATCTCAGGATCTCCCGCAGGCGCCTAATCAAGAACCACATCGAGTGCCTTCTCCAGAGCCAGCGTCTCAGAGAAATCCGCCACCAGGGCACTCGACCCGTGGCGATGGGCAAAGCTGCAAAGAAACCCAAAGGGGGTTTCGTGCTCAATCGTTCCCACTGGATGAGTCCCCGGATAACGGCATCCCAGGCCATGACGAGCGAAAGTGCGTGAGAGAGGTCACCATCATTTTCCCTGTCACTTCTTATGGCCAAGGCTTCATAGGCCCGGGCCACATAATCCGAAAAATCGAAGTGGCGGGAGTCGCTTTCGTAGGTATCCCGAAGAGCGTAATCCACCTGCCTGCGAATGAACTCTTGGAGACTGGGATAATTCCGGTGGTGGATGTGAGGACAGTCCGGGGACCTTATTTCGAGGAGACGGCGAGGACCAGTGACAACTTCGGGCAGGATATGGGTTCCGTCAATCCACTTCACTGTCCCTTTCCTGAATAGGCGTATCTGGTAGTCGGGATACCACGCACCGCCCTTCATGATCTGGCCGGCGATGATGTTGTATCTAGGCATTGCAAAGGCATCGTATTTCCCACCCAGACGGGTGATGAGACCCTTCAACTCTCGAGGAGCATCATAAGACAGAAATTCGTCGGAATCGAGAACAAGGATCCACTCGGATGCCGCTTCCTCCAGGTAGCGGTTCCGAACGCCGTCAACACGGGAATAAAAGGGGATAGAAATAATCCGATCCGTGAAACGCCGCGCAATTTCGAGAGTGGCGTCTTCGCTTGCCATGTCAACAATGATGATCTCGTCAGCCCATGAAACTGATTCCATTGCCCTTTCCAGGGTTTCTTGGCTGTTCCTAGTATGCATAACGACAGATATTCTTGGAAAATTCTCAACCATCGAGAGTATAATGCCCTTTCCAACGTTTCATGAACAACTTTCGAGAAGGGATGTCGAGAGCCCTGCGCCCAGGTGTCATGGCTTCCAGGTGAAGTGATTCCGTTTCATTGTGGCACATCACGTTCCATCCTCGCTGCCTGGCCCTGAGACACAGGTCGATGTCTTCAAGCCCGAAGGGGTAACTCTCATCAAGACCACCCAGTTCTTCCCACACCGCTCTCCGGACCAGAAGACAGGCTCCTGTTACAGCCTGATATTCACGGTTAATACGTGACACCTGGTCGGACGGTTTTTTTCTGAAGCCATGATATGGTCCTATTCCACCGGGACCGAAAAGGACACCACAATGCTGGATCGAACCATCGGGAAAAATCAACCGCGATCCACATAGGCCTACCTGTGGATGATCCCTCATAAGTTTGTGCATACCAAGAAGGGTCTCTTCAGTCAAAAGTACATCATTGTTGAGAAGCAGATAGAAATCGTTGGGATAGAGGGTCGCAGCCGCGTTGTTTGCCGCGGCGAAAGATAATGGCAGATCGGCGCGCAGGAGCTTCACCCCGAGAGTTCTGTATAAATCCTGGATATAAGGCGGCCTTGAGGCGTTGTCGACAACCACTACACGGTGCACTTCGCCTCCCGACATCAGTCTCTGCAAGGCGCGCTGGAGGGCCGTCAGGCAAAAATGGAGAAGTCCCTCCAATCCCTTTGAAACAACGATCACCGTGATTCCTTCCTTCGTCATTTTTTCAGCCAGGCCAGTTCATCTCGCAAAAGTCGTTCCAACTGTCTTCTCTGCACAACCATTCGGTATCGTTGAGCCGTTGACACGGCCCTTAAACGCATAACGCTCCTTGTTGCCGCGTTTTCTCGTCGTGTCAGCCAGTCTAGTTTCTCCGGCATTTCTTCCGCTGATACGACAAAACAATTGAAGCCATCGTGCAGGTATTCCATGCCGCCTTTTACCGGTACCGAAATCACGACACATCCTGCAGCCATAGCCTCGAGGGCTGGAAGACCGAATTGTTCTCCTACTGCTGTAGCCAGGAAAATTCCAGACCTTTTAAGACACCGCGCGGCTTCCTGCTCATGAAGGCCATCCACGGGAATGAAATCCTGGGACCCCACCTTGCGCATGCAGTCCCTCGCAATGGAATAACCCCGGCGGGGCATGTACGCAACTCTGTTGTCTTCCTTACGGCTCCCGTCGAAGAAAAAGTCATCGGAGATGGCAATACTCACATCGACCGTTTCCCGGTCAAAATGTAATCTCACATATTCCTGTGCCTGTTTCCAGCATGTAAGGAGAGGGACTGAGGTATCGGCGAAGATGGGGTGCATGCGGTCATCCGTGCCCTGACAGTGGCAGACAAGTCGGCCCGGAAGCCGTTTGAGCCATTCGTAATCCGGCGGCCAGGTGATCATGATCCAGTCCGAAGAAGTCGTGTTCTCGAGAGCCATCTGATGTGTCACAACGGGAGCCGTGGCTGAAAACCATCGAGGCGCCTTGCCTTCAGGCAGTGCCACCACGGCTCGGGCACCGGTGGAAAGGAGCATGGACACAAACTGGCAGGCCACTTTAACCCCACCGAAAATTCCCGGGTCCGGAAGAAAATAGTAAACCATCATCGAAACCCCAATCCGCCCCTGAAAATGAGAGCAGGAAGAGCGATCACGGCCAGAGTTAGAGCCAATCCCATACCATAGACGGAGGCTGCGTAGCGAATCCTCCCCATATTGAGAAGGAAGAGTCTTCGCCAGTAATTGATGGAACTTCCCATCCCTCCGCCATGATCCACCGTGCATCGGAGGAGTGTTACACGGCCGCCAGCATTGTATAGCCGTCTTCCAAAGTCCACGTCTTCCATATAAAGGAAGTACCGCTCGTTGAAGCCGCCCAATTCAAAGAAAAAATCTCGGGCGACGAAAAAACACGCACCATGAGGCCAAGACCACGCAAGATCATCATAATCGTCGCGATTCCGCAGCCAGCGCCAGAGTCGATTCCTGCCGTAATTCGTCATCAGGGTGTCACACAGCAGTTTCAAAGACGTGTATCCGGGCTGACACCCTGGAACCATTTCCCCCTCGGCCTCAAGAATCAATGGAACGGCACAACACTGCCGGTCTGACAGAACGGCTTTCTTTCCCTCCGTAAAGAGTTCGCGGCCCGGTCGACAATCGGGGTTAAGGAAACATAAAACAGGATCTGAAACCATACGCGCACCGGCATTCGCCGCACGAGCGAACCCCAGATTGTATGCATGCTGGACCACCACGACGTTATGTTCCATGGCTATTTCCACCGTTCCGTCAATGGAAGCATTGTCAAGGATGAGAATCCGTTTTTTCAAATCAGGGTCAAGGCCCCCAAGCAAGCGACTGAGAGCATCCCTGGAATTGTGTGTGACTGTTATAATGGAAAGCCTCATCGCTTTTCCACCATCCCTATGTCTCTTCCATTCCTGTAAGCCTGATCCTGCGAAACGATGCTATAATCTTGTGGAACCGCAATGCACCTCCCCGCACATACCTTCTCACGAATGAAAAAACTCTGGTAAAGGTGTCTTTGGCTTTAACCCCCCGGTGACCAAAAAACGCCATTTCGGCTATCTGAAGACGTGTCGGTTTGAGGCAGAAGTTGCTGAAATGAAGGATCATGGCACCCTCGCGGGGAAACGGGTCATCCCAGTGTTCACAGTGATTCCAGTGCCAGGTAAGTGTTTTGCAGGTCCCAGGTTCCATCGTATTCACCCGGTACTGATAGTAGTCCTGATCGGTGATCATGTGACAACCCACCCGATGTGCCCCTTTTTTTTGAAGGCGCCATTCACCGGCCCAATTCAGAAATTCCTGAATGCCCTCCCGCCGCGCCAGAACAATCCCACTGTTATAGAAGCGAAATGTATCAACAGGTGGAGCGGCTGCAACGTTTCCGAACCAGACAAGCGTGTGATGAACGTAATGATCAAGCAACTCCCTGCGTGTCATGTCCGACCCTATAATGCCCGTCTGCTCAACCATGGCCAGTGATCGTCCGTCCAATTCTTTTTCCAGCATTTCGGAAGTGATTCTCCGGACTACGACGGCATCGGCATCCAGAGCAATGATAAACGGATGCCTGCAATGGTTAAGGCAGTATTGGAGCGCTTGGAACTTATTAAGAAAAGGCCAGGCCCGGTCGTGACCAGGACAACCCTTGCCCAAAATAAATTGCGTGACTCGACGGTTATTTTCAAGGTCTGGTAAGGTTTCCCGGTCATGAGCAAAAAAAACATCAAAATCCGTAAACCTCAAAACCGACCGCACAGCAATGCACGCGCTCCTGAAATAGGAGGAATCCCCCGATGAAAGGATGCATACAACCGCTTCGCTCATCGGCGTCTGCCCATCATTACGAAAAAGAAACGGCAAGAGATGTTTCTTCCCGTATCATGAGTCACTTCTGTCATCAGCATCTCGCTCGGGTCAGTTTCCGTTTCAATAAACACAAATGGTACCTGCAGTGACGCATGCGATCCTTCCAGGGTTCTCCGTAAGCCTTGCGGATTCCGGAAAGCAGGCCGTCCAGACGTTTGTAATCCACTCCCCTCAACGGTTTCCGATCCGGCCATCGTGACCCTGTCTCCTCCAAGGATTCACCCCGTAAAAGGTTCTTTTCTGAAAACCAATCGTAGAACCAGGATCCTGGAATGGGGTTCAAGTAAGAAGGTGAAACATATCTGGGACGGATTTTCTCAATGGCTTCAGTGGTGTCCAGGTCATCCTCAATGTGCCATGTCCCGTCTTCCCGGGGAATTCCAAATATGACGTTTGCATAAATGTCAAGCCCCAGTTCCTGACAGATTCTGGCGGCCCGGAAATTCGTTGCCACATCGACCCCTTTGTTCAGCCACTGCAACATCGAATCGTTAAAGGATTCGAAACCGATACTGACAATGGCGAGACCGGCCTCCTTCATCTCCCTGATAGCCTCAGGATGGCGGCAAATCATATCAGCCCGGCTAGCCGCCCACCAGCGAACACCCCGTTTGGGATAACCCTCGTCGTGCATCCTCTGGCAAAATTCGGTCGTCCATGTCGGGTCTGTGAGAAACTGATCATCGTGAAAGACGAGACTCTGGAATTGATATTTTCGAAAAAGATGTCGCAATTCTTCGAGCACATGACTCGGTGAACGACGGCGGATATAAGGCCTTCTTTCCCCGGGGTGCTTTCTTGAATTTCTCGTAAACAGATTTTTCTCGCCTGGGCCGCAACAGAACCGGCAGTTCCAGGGGCAACCGCGACCTGTCAGAATGTCGACGGTTGGCGGGGCAAGATCCCAAAGCGGGAAATAGATATTGACAGAATAGTCCGGGAAAAGCTCGCGGTCTTCAAAGGGCAAGTCGTCAAGCTCCGGAGGTTCGCCCCAAAATATGTTTGGGAAATCGGCTGGTTTGGCCATAACCTGCAGGAGTCCAATCTCACCTTCTCCGCGAATCACGAAGTCGGCGTCACCATGGGTTATGGCTTGGTCGGGAAACATGGTCCAATGGATGCCCCCCGCCACGGTAACGCATTCAGTTCGTGCACGCTTCGCGCGTCGAAGGGCGTCCAGGCTGATTCTTGCTTCACTCGTATGGGATGTGACGCAGACAAAATCTGCGTCCGATCTCTTTATTGTTTCCTCAAATTCCCGCCAACCGGAGAGGAGCCTCAGATCGACAAGCATCACGTTATGTCCGGCTCTTTTGAGAACCGATGACAGGTGGGTCAAACTGTGCCTGGGTAGCGCTTCCTCCATGTTTCTTGGGCGTTTTCCGGCACCCCAGGGGATTGAATCTAATTTGGGATTTATCAGAGCAACGTTCAGCAACGCCCTCCTCTTTTCTCCTGGCAAAAAGCTGATACCGTAACCGGAGCGGTAGTTTCCCCTCTTTGCGAGTCAGATCAGGTGATCATGGAAACGATTCAATTGAGACCTTCACGTATCTCTGCTTTTTAATTCGTTATAACATGGGTTCCATATCCCGTCTATGGTCTCCCAATGACTTTTTAATCTTCAAGATATTTTTCCTCTCACCGCCCTACAGGACCGTTTCTATGAGTTACCTGAACGGTTCTTTTACGGCTCAAAGATAACGTGCGTGTGCTTAGGGGATTCTCTGCGGGATGTAAATCCACAGAAAAAAACATGAAATGAGCCTGTGGCGGAAATAGAAGGTGTCCTTTTAGAAACTCCTTTTCAAAGAGCCCTCTTCGGTGCACTCTTAGGTTGATGTAATTCAAGAAAGGTGCAAAAGTAACAGTGCGAAAATTGAGATGTTCAGAAATGCCTGAACCGCCCGGCGAAACGGAAATGCACGTGAGACTGGGTTGAAAAGCGGGCTAGTTTATAATAAGTGAGCACTAAAGGAAAATGAAGAATGCCTCATCCACAGCAACGGTTCGATGTAACCGTTGATCTAACGATATACATGCTCTGTAAACAGGACAAAAATCGTTTTCGTTCTGAAAAGCATTTATCATGAAATTATCCCTGCTCCGTGAATACCAGGAAATGGGTATATCCCCCCTGACCCTCGGTAAACTTATTCTCTTCACAGTAATGTTCGCCTTCTTTGAAGGCATCGGGATCGGCATGCTTCTTCCTGTCCTGGAATACATAGAGGCTGGAGACTCCCGCGTCTCCTCAGGAACCTGGGAATATGTTTCCATGATGTTCCAGAAACTCGGCGTTCCGCCGGGTCCTTATGAAATCCTCGGATTTTTGTTCCTGGCCTTTCTGGCATTGCTTATGCGGTCCCTTCTGAACTACATTCGCGATATCTCCGTAGCCCGGCTCAAATACACGATTTCCGGAGAACTGCGTAAGAAAGCAATCTATGCTTATTTTTATTCCGATTTTTCCTTTTTTTCGTCCCATCAAATTGGAGAAATCCAGTCAGCCCTGACTTCGGAAAGCGACAGGGCAGCAGATGCCCTTGCCTCCCACATGGCTTTTATAACAGCCCTCACACTCGCCTTGATCTATTTAATCCTCATGTTCGTAATCTCGCCACCCCTTGCTCTGCTTACAATCCCAATCTGTATGGTGGTCGGTTCCATTTTCAGCTTGCAGAGCCGTGCACTGCACAAACTCAGCACCCGTGTATCCATCTGGAACCGGATGTTCGGAGGCCAGATCAACGACCGTTTACAGGGCATGCTTCGCATCAAGATGGAAGGACAGGAGACGGAGATGGCAGAGGACCTCTCCAGAAATATCTCCGGAATCGTCACCAGCCTTTTCGATATCGAAAAACGACGCATTCTCGTGGAAATCGGCATTTTCCCCCTGCTTGTACTGGCCTCCTTCACTCTTCTCTTCCTTGCTGTGGACTATCTTAAGATGTCCCTGGCCAGCCTGGGGATTTTTCTCTTTCTGCTTATGAGACTTTCGCCGCATCTTATGCTCATGAATACCATCTGGTCATACATGAATGCCTTCATGGCCAGTTTTCATGCCCTGAAACTGTCTATACAACAAGCCGTGCTGCGTCGGGAACCATCCGGTGGAAAGGTAGCATTTAAAGAACTTAGCTCGGATATTCGTCTTGTAGATTTGGGATTCCGTTATCCTCTGGAAGATGATCGTAAATTCACCCTCCAAAACATCTCAGCCGTCATCGTGAAAGGCTCACTGACAGCTCTTGTCGGTCGCTCGGGATCCGGCAAGTCCACCCTTGTCAAACTCATCACGGGATTATTTCCACCACAAAAGGGCACGATTCTCTTCAACGATCGTCCCATTACCGACTTCAACCTCGCAAGCTTGCGGCGGAAGATCGCAATGGTTCCGCAGGAGCCATACTTTTTTGATGGAACTATAAGAAGCAACATCACCTTCGGTTTGGATCCTGTTCCCCATGAAACTGAACTGGAATACCTTCTCGAACAGACCGGTTGCAGTTCATTCCTCAAAAGCTTTGACCATGGAATCGAAACGGTGGTTGGCCAGCGGGGAAACCGCTTATCTCAAGGCCAACGACAGCGTCTCGCGATCGTCCATGCCCTTGCGAAGAAGCCTGACATCCTGGTTCTTGATGAACCAACGAGTGCCCTGGATTCGGAATCCGAGCAGGCCATCCGACAAACATTGCAGCAGTGGCGAGGGACCTTAACTATCCTTGTGATCGCTCATAGGCTGTCAACGATTGCCCATGCTAACCGCATTCTCGTTATGGACAATGGGCGCCTTGTCGCAGTAGGAACCCACGAGAGCTTGATTGAGATGAGCAGCCTCTATAGAGACCTTTTCGAAAATCAGATGGTCCAATGAGTCCCGACCGATTCTTTTTCCGTCCGAATATCTTGTGAGGAATTACAGCATCTCCCCAGCGGACCACGGTAAACCCTGTTGGGGTGGTCTCGTTCATAAAAAGGAGCAAAGGCCCCGGAGATATTTGTTTAACCCGGGAAGCCGCAATTATTCACGGGCCTTGTTTCCTTCTGAATTTGTGTTATTAGAGAAGAGTTTTGGTTACCGGAAAGACCAGCCGGCCGTAAGCGGTGTTTGCCGCTAATGCTCCGGGGCAGAGCTGAAACAGGGCATCCTGGCTAATCAGTAATTGGGCTTGAATTTAAAATGAAAGACCGTCCCGAAGGACGGCCTCCTCACACGTCTTGCAATCAATTTTAATGGGCCGGCAGGGATCGCCTCACCCCCCGGCGAGTGAAATGCCTGAAATCGCCCGAATGAAGTCTCGCGGAATCAGTAAGCCCGGACACAGCCCATAACACCCTAACTGTAGGGCTCCGGTCTCCCCGCGGTGACTGTCTTGAGATTCTGATAACGGATGAGAACGGGCTTCTCGTAAGCCTTCTTGGGTTTTTCACCAGCAGGCGGTTCTTTTTTCATTTTTCTCTCCAGGGCCCGGGATTTCCTCTCGATCCGACCCCCTTGGCTATCCCGGGAGGTTCGAGTTTATTTATTTGATATTGCATTTTGTTGATTTCGTTGACGCGGCCGCCGTCATGTCCGTCAACCTTCCCCGCTTCTCGACGGCGGGTTTCTCGTAGGCTCTTTTTCCCTTTTTCAAATCTTCACGGTATTCCTTCATGGCCCCCTCCTGTTTTTTAAATTAAAAACATTTATCCCATGCTAAAAAACTCCTTTTTTTCTGTCAAGAAATATCTGACAAAAGAAATATCTGAACCTTATAAAATTTTTTCGCCCTATTTTTTCCAGGGTGACAGGAGAAAGAAAACTTTCCCCCGCGGTTTTCACTTTCCCCAGGCCCGTCGGCTTCATCCCAGGGCCCTTGCCAGGCTTACCGCGGGACGGGATCCGGCAACGGAACGGCGGCCTGATCCCTATCTTTTCGTTGACACATACGGGGCCTTTTTCTACACTTTAGGCATTGTCACGGAAGATCCTGTGTCCCCATCCAGGATGTTGCGGCACGGGTTTCATGGAACCTTTTTTCTCGGGAGAACCTTTATGAAGCATGAAAAAGTCACAAGCCCATCCAGTCTTCTCGCCAAAATGGGAACCACCCCCGCGGACAACCCCATGGGGCTGAAAACGGCGATCCCCTGGAAAAGCATGATGGGAGGCGCCCAGACCCGGGCGCTTTTTCAATACCAGCGTTTTCTCGACGATGTCAGCCGCAGCCCCCTGCTCTTCGGGCCCCTGTCCGTCGCCGCGGGCATGCAGGCCGCTTTTTTCAGGTCCACTTTCACGGACCCGATCAGGGTCCATGCCCGCATCACCGCGCGGGCGGGCAAGGAGCCCGACATCTACCGGGACATGAACGGCTGGATTTACAAGAATTACGCCCGCTCCCTCCACGACCTCTGCGGCTATTTCATGAAAAGCGGCAGGTTCGACCGCGAAAAAGCCCGCCGCGTCTCGACGACCCCCGAGGGCCGCCGGATGCTGG
>Ga0209605_1003814_pt1 | contig 12862 bp, 10 predicted proteins | sample AD_UKC035_MetaG_FD_184408 | JGI IMG/M metagenome (GOLD analysis project Ga0209605, IMG submission 184408) | Active sludge microbial communities of municipal wastewater-treating anaerobic digesters from USA - AD_UKC035_MetaG (SPAdes) (version 2) | ecosystem: Engineered > Bioreactor > Anaerobic >...
CCTCTGCCTCGGCGGTTATGTCGACGGCCCGGTACCGCTCGGGCCTCCAGACAGCCCAGATAGTCATGAATTCTGACAGGTTGAAAAGAAGGGAAGGGGCAACACGCCCTTCCACGTAAACGGGCTTCCCGAGCTGCATGATGGGAAAAATCATGGCGATGACGAAGGGGTCCGCCCATCCGGTCACCTGTCCTTTCGCGCTTGACGGCACACGGTACCAGACGGTGAGGGGTTTACCCCGGCCCGGGTGCAGCCGGGCTTCCAGGTGAAGGATACCGTCCTTTTGCTTCGGATCTTTCAGGAAGAGACGGGCTCGGTTCATGGCATTTCCCCTGTTTCGCTCCTGTCCGGAACGGCGGCGTGGGGGATGCTTTTCCCCCTATGCTCCTGTCGATGGAAGCCCTTCATGTTGCGGAAAGTCACGATCCTCCATATGCCTGGAACAGTCTGGCAGCCCACCGTGGTGTTTTCCATGAGCAAAAAATGACAGGATTCGAAAAGAGAGATCATTTCCTCAATGCGAGGTATGGACTGGACAGGGATTCGCTGTTCCCGGTAACTCTGATTCAAACCCCGGGTATCAAGAACGACTTCTGTAACCTTGAATATGCGTTCCCCGAAGATTTCGAAAAGGTCACAGGAGACCTTGCCGGTCCAATATCTCCACTGTTCATCACAGAGTTTGGCTGGATCCGTGTTTGCCTTGAAGAAGGCATAAAACCACAGTTCACTGACGGTGTTTTTAACGAATATATCGTCCACAGGATCGTTTTTCTCGAGTTTCCATTCTCGCAGCCGGTTCATGATCTGCCGGTAATAGCTATCCAGTTCGTCGGGGGATCTTTCCATCCACACCATGTTCCGGATGACAACCAGGCCTCCATCGGAAATATATCTATTGAGATTCCGGCATATCAAAAGATAATCGTCGGGAAATCGAAGAAATGTGAACGGTCCGTCTCCCAGAACGATGTTGTACCTGTCTGTCAGGTCATCAAGCGGGGTTCTCCAGTCTCGGATAATGACTTCGACACGGGACCAGTTTTTCGTGGCCATTTTTTTCATGGCGGTGACATTGGGAGGAAACCGGTCCATGATTGTAACCCGGAGAGGGTTTTCCTCGAGAACCATGTCGACAAGTTCGGGTGTGCATCCCAGTATGAGAACCCGCGACTCTTCAATGGATTTCAGTTTTTTCTGGAACAGGAGGATGTCTTCCTGTCCAGGGCGTACGGGACAGCCCCACATGGACCAGTTTCTGATGATTGTATCACTTGCCGATGGGTCGTCAAATTTCATGGATGGCGATGGCTCAGGTGTCAAAAATTTGAGATTTTTTCGGTCTCAAGAGTTCTAAACACTCCACTCAAAGACCGATCCCCAAAGAGCGATCATTCTCTGAACGAAACCAAGATCGGTCGTCAACTTCTTTACATCTTCCAGGCGAGGAAATGAGGCCAGGGTGAACCCCTCTTCCTTTTCCGTTTTCAGACAAACGCGACCATGAATACCCTGGCATCTTTTTTCCGAAGATCACGATCCAGTTTTTCGGGCAACAAGAACGCTGACCGCTTCCTTGAACGGCCTGTCGCCGGAGGGAATGTCCAAGACGCTTGAAAAGCCGGTATTTAAAAGCAGTTTACTCACTTCTTCCAGAGGGGGGACGGAGGACACGCTGTATTCTCCCTTCTTGAACGCGTCCACAAAAAGAATATTGTCAATCGTGTTCCAGTAAGGCGTTTCCTTGAACAGCCCGGCCAGTTTATCTCTGGCGGACTGTATCAGTTTGTCTCTCTCCCGCGCGGAACAGCGGGACCCGGCATCGATGACAGCCATAGTCGTTCCTGTGCGCAGGCTTGTGATCTCATTGCGGAAAATCGACATATTCGCATCGGAGGGCATTTCCTGCCGGATTTCCATGACCCTTTTCAGGGTTTCGTCGAGGTGATGATCGAAACCGAAGGGCTTCGTCGGCTGGAAAAAGGACCGCAGGACAAATCGCCCTCCCGGGGCCAGGTATCCGTGAAGGATCCGGGAGAGATTCTTCCAGTCCTCGGGATACCGGGTGAAAAGAAAGGCGTTGTCTCCCAGAATGACATTGAACGTTTTTTCAAGGTTTTTATTTTCCGTCCTCCAGTCGGACAGGACAACTTCCACGGAAGACCAATCCTGTCCGCCCAGGATCTCCATGGCTTTTACGTGGGGTCCGTAATGGTCTATAACAACTATTTTTTTGGCTTTTCTTCGAAGGAGGAGGTTGACGAACTCGGGAGTCGCCCCCAGGATTAAGGCGGAAAGGTCCTGCCCGGTCGGAAGTTGCTCTTCGATAATCCTGATTTCGTCCCCGCCGGGCCGGATGGGTTGGCCGATGTGGGACCACCAGAGGGCAGTTTTCTCGATTTCGCTCTCTTTTTTATCCTTTTTCATCTGATACCCCATGGAAGGTCTTTTGTCTCGAGCATGGTCTCGACGGTCACTTGCGGCAAAAAGAAGCGGTTGGACCCTGCGGTTCAGGTTTTCACGGCCGTGAGGACGAACGAAACGTCCAGGCCGAATCGATTTTCCACAGGTTGAAAAGATCGTACCGTGAATCCTGCGGCGTGAAAAATTTCCGAAATGTTTTCCTTACGAGGAACGTATCCCCCCTTCCGGGCTTTCTGCTCTTTTTCTGTTCCCAACAATATTTCAATGATTTCGTGATCCTCCTGGAAGTCGGCCATTGATTTCAATTTTTGGCACGCTTCTCTTTCAAGCTTCCGCCTCAGGTCCTCTAACACGAGACTCGTGGAATCGACGGATCCGACAAAGGCCGCCTGGCGGACGGTCGAGAGCAGGATTTTCAGGGAGTCCCTGTTTTGATTCACCGTTCTGAAGTGACGAAGGGCCTCTTCCAGGTGAGCCGTGAACGAGAAGGGGGTGCTCGGACAGGTCAGGTTTCGAGCGATGACGCGTCCTCCCGGGACGAGATAGGCGGCAAGATTTCGTAAAACGGTCTCCCATTCTTCCGGGTAGGAAACCATGTTGAAGGAACCGTCTCCTAAGATGGTGTTGAAAGCGTTTCGCAGATCCTCCCGAGGCGTTCTCCAGTCGGCGATGATTTTTTCGACTCCCGTCCAGTCCTCCGATCCGAGGGATTCCATTGCCTTCACCCAATCTTCCGACTGATCCATGAGAGTGATCCGCGAGGCTCTTTTCCTGAGAGAGAAATCCACGAGTTCCGGGGTTGCCCCCAGGATCAGGATTCGGCTGCGTTCAGTCCCGTCCATTTCCCGGGCGAGAAGATCCAGGGTTTCCCATCCCGGTCGGATAGGCGGGGCGCGCAGAGACCACTCCGTGGCGATCCTTTCCGCCTGATCTTTTTCAAGGGAAACCATACAGTTTTTCATAGCGTCTTCTGAAATAATAGCGGTCCATCTGAAATTGGCCGCAAACATACCAGGAATTGTTTAAAGAGACAACAATCCGGTTTATTTTTGATTGAATTTTTCTGTTTAATCTGCGTAAAGAAAAACGGCCGTTACTGGCGCACAAACACTCATGGTTGATACCCACATGATTCGCAGGTCCGTTTCCGTCCTCATCCCGACAAGAAACAACGAAAAAACGATCGAGGCGTGCCTCCGGAGCATTTCCCGACAGACTGTGTCCGACTTCGAGGTTGTGGTCGTGAACGACGCATCGACGGACCGGACCCTGGAGATCGCGGCCCGTTTCGCCGACGGGGATGCGCGGTTTCGTGTCTATTCCCTCGACGAGAGCCGGGGCATTTCGGCGGCCCGCAATTTCCTTCTCGATAAGGCCCGGGGGGACATCATCGTTTTTCTTGACGGTGATGCCTTCAGCCCGGAAGACTGGCTCGAAAAACTCACCCGGCCTTTCGAGAATCCCGACGTGGGCTGCACCGGCGGGCCCGACAAGGTTCCCCCGGATCATCCCCTCCTTCTTCGCTGCATCGATTATTCCATGCACTCCTTCATCGGGTCCGGCAGCATGAGGAAGAGCGGCAACCCGCTCGTCCGATACCTGCCGGCGGGCTGCAACATGGCCGTCCGTCGGGACGTGCTGGACCGGGTCGGTCATTTTGACGAGTCCTTCAAGACCCGGGGCGAGGAAAAGGAACTGGCCAACCGTATCCGAAAAGCCGGTTTTCGCATCGAGTACGTGGAAGACGCCTGGGTCTGGCACTGGCGGCGGGGCAACCTCCCGGCCTTCTGGAAACAGACGTTTATTTCTGGGAAGGTCAGGGTCGATATCCTCCGGAACGCCCCCGAGGCGTTTGAGTGGCCCCATTTCTTTCCTGCTTTTTTTGTTGTTGTCTGGGTGCTTCTTGCCTTTTTCTCCTTGTTCAGCGCAAAGATCATGGCCCTGTGGCTCGCTGTCACCGCTTTGTATTTTTTCCTCCTTGTCGCCGACGGTCTTCTCGGGGCCTTGAAATTAAAGTCGTCCAGGGCTTTTTTCATCATTCCCGTGACCTCCGCCATCGTTCCCCTGGCCTATGGGATGGGGACGCTGGTCCGCCTCCTGGAGAAGAGGTGAAAAAAATCGTCCTTTGCAACGACGGCGTCGACTCCGCCAACAAGGGGGACCAGGCGATCCTTCGCGCCATGCTTCCCGCCCTTCGCGAACGATTCCCGGATGCCCGGATAGAGGTTTTTTCCTACTCGGGGACCCGGTCGCCCCGCCGGGTCCTCGAACTGCTCCGGGCCATCGCGGGCTGCGACACCTTCATCCTCGGCGGCGGGCATCCCTTTCAGGACCTCACGAGCCAAGTCTTCCTCCTCTTCGGGTTGCTTCTCATCGCGGTAGCCAGGGGTCTCGGGAAGAACGTCTTCTGCCTCGGTGTCGGCGCCGGGCCTGTCGAGTCCTTCCTGGGAAAGGCCGTCACGGGACCGGTAGTCAGCATGGCTGACCGGATCGGTGTGAGAGACAGGCTTTCCATGGATTTGCTTGAACAACTCGGGGTGCGGGATGACAAGATGGAACTCACGGCGGACCTGGCGTTTCCCCTTCCCTCGGCGGGTCGCGACAGGGGGCGGGCGATCCTGGAGGCGGAAGGCATCCCCCAGGATGAAACGCCCGCTGTCGGTATTTCCCTGCGGCGGTGGTTCCATTTTTCCCACCGGTTTCTTCCCGGTTCCACCCGGCGGGTTTCGGTGGAAGACAGGCAGCAGGCGGATCGCACGGATCGGGTTTATGTCCGTTTTCTCGATTCCCTTGTCGACGACTGGGGGGTCCGCCTTGTCTTTGTTCCCATGAGAAAAGCAAGAAGTGAAGACGATTACGGCCAGGACGACGATAGGTACTCGGAAGAAATCCGGGAAAAGCTGTGTAACCGGGAACGGACCTTTGTTCTGAAGGGCGACTATACCCCGGAAGAGTTGAAGGCCGTCTTCAGTCTCATGGACATGGTCATCGCCGTCCGCATGCACGCCATCATCCTGGCCGCTTCTTCCGGCGTTCCCGTCATGGGGATCGCCATCACCCCGGCGAAGGGACAGGGGGTCTTCGAGGTGCTGTCTCTCGAGTCGGGGTTTCTTCCCGTTGAAAGCCTGGACGGCCCCTTGCTCAAGGAACGCTTTTCCGCGCTCTGGCGACGAAGGAAGGAAACGGAGGCCCTCTTCCGGAACCGGATGAAAACCTGGAACGAAAGAGCCCTGAAGAACTACGAGATCCTGGGGAGGTCATGAAGGATGACCCTGGCGGGGATCGGTGGCATCTGGAATCTTTCGGGCGAGACGGTCCCCCGGGCCGCCCTGGAGATCCTGTCGGAAAGCCTTTCGCGGCCCCGTCCCGGAAGAGGGGAGATTTTTTTCCGGAAAAGCGTGGGTCTCGTCCGGTGCCGCTGTTTTCCCCCGGTCGTTTCCGAAATGGAGCAGGAAGGCGGTTTCGCCAGGGGGCCCCTCCGGGTTGTCTGGGACGGGACCCTCTGGAACGCGGATGAGCTGACGGATGAATTGGCGGGAAAAGGTGTGCGGCTCCGCTCTCCCGTCCCGGAGGAGATCCTGATCAGGGCCTACGAAGTTTGGGGACCGGCGTGCTTCTCCCGTTTTCGAGGCGTCTGGGCCATGGCTTTCTGGGACGGGAGGTCGGAGCGCCTGACCATCGCCCGGGACCCCCTGGGAATGAGCTCTCTTTTTTATGCCGCATCCCCCGACCGTTTTGTATTCGCCTCGGAGACCGGGGCCATTCACGCCGCCTTTCCGGAGGAAAGGCAGGTCAATCACCGGGAGCTTTGCTGGTTCCTGGAAGGCGGGTCCCCCGACGCCGGGGAGGAGACTTTCTTTCGTAACATCCGGTCCGTGCCGCCGGGATCGTTTCTCGTTATCCAATCCGGGAAGCGGGAGACCACCGAATACTGGTCCCCCCTCGGGGAGGAGGAAATTTCCCGTGAAGGTCTCGACGAAGCGTTCCGGACTCTCGTGAGGCAGGCGATCTCCCGGCAGACAGAAGAAGCCCGCCCCTTCTCCGTTTTCACAAGCGGCGGCCTCGATTCCACGGTTCTTTTGAGAACCCTTGCCGGGATGACGAAAAAAAAAGTTTCCTGCGTCGCCCTTCGTTATGATGAAGACAGAGACCTGGACGAAAGCGGTTACACAGCCGCAGCCGCCGATGACTTGGAAAAATACGAAATTCACTGGGTGACACCCGATCCCCGGGACATGCTGACGACAATGACGGATATCGTCCGGGTTCACGACGAACCGACACCTCTCAGGGGCCGGTTCGCCCAGTGGTTCCTGTTCAAGGAAGCGGTCCGTCACGGAGGCACGGTTTTCGACGGAACGGGTCCCGACGAGCTGATGGCGGGGTATCCCAATCTCGTTGTCCCCTATCTGGCGGATCGGGTCTTTCTCCGGGATGGAATGGAAAGGAAGAAAGAGGCGGGTCTGATTTCCGATATTCTTGGACTGATGAAAATGATTCCCTCTCCCCTGGCTTGGTTACGGATCCTGCTGGTACAGCTATTCTTCCGGAAGGTCACCACAAATCTGTGGCCCTTGACTTCCGTTTTGAGCCGGGATTTCGTTCTTTCCCATCCTCCGGTGCCGCCGGAGAGATGCCCCGAAACATGGTTTCGTTCCGATGTGGAAAAACCCTTTGAAAGCCGGCTGAACAACGCCTTGTGGCTCACCTTCCGGTACTCCGGCCTTCCCGAGATGCTTCGATCCTCCCATGTCTTGAGCCGGGCTTTCGCCCTGGATCTGAGAATGCCCTTTCTGGATCCCCAACTGGTCCGCTTCTGTTTCCGCCTTCCCTGGAACGAGAAGATCCGCGACGGGTGGACCAAGAGTCTCCTTCGCAGGTCCTTTTCGCAAGACCTTCCCGCCCCGATCCGGTTCCGCCGGCGGAAGCTCGGCATGCCCGCCCCGGTGTTTCGATGGATGACCATGCCTCGAAATTACGAGGAAATCCGGGATCTCCTCCTGTCCGCCCGGAGCCTTCAGAGGGGGGTTCTGGACGAAAAAAAGTTGCGTCGTCTTCTACCGCCGCGAGGCCGCCCGCCGGCTTCTCATCGTTTCCCGAGGCCGGAGCAGCTCTGGCGACTGGTAATGACGGAGCTGTGGTTCCGGAAGTGCGTCGACGGCCTATGAGGGAAATCTTTGTTTCAGGATGTCGACGAGTCGGTGGAGCCGGTCCGCGTCTTCGGAACCCTTGACCAGGATGAGGTCTCCCGGACCGGCCGTTTCCCCGAGGTGACGGGCCAGGGACGGAAGGCCGTCAAAACCCCGGACGCGCCCGCCGAAGGCCGTGTTCCGGAATTTTTCCGGGGTGGAGGTCCGAAGGGGCCCGACCATGTAAATTTCGTCAACTGCCTTGAGGCCTTCCCTGACGACCGCCTTGTATTTACTCGAGGAGTCTCCCGGGTAGTCCGACAGGGTTCCGAGGATGAGGATCTTCCGTTTCGCCCGGGCTTCGGCGAGAAATTCCAGGCAGGAGGGTACCGAAAGATAGGGGGCCTTGCAGTCGTCCCGGATGACGGTGATATCCCTTCCGAGATAGAGGGGGGACATCCGGAGGGCCGGGGGTTCAAGGGATGCGAGGGGCGGAAGGGCATCCTCCAGGGGGATGCTCAGGGCCAGGGCCGTGCCCAGGGCGGCCAGGACCGCCGTTACCCAGTGTTTTCCACAGAGTTTCGTTTCCACGGGAAAGGCCCCGTCTTTTGTGTGAACGGTGAAGGTGAGCCGTTCCGGCCACGGCGAGCGGATGTTGGAAGCCCACAGGTCGGCATCGGGAGATGAAGCGCTGAACAGGATTTTGCGGGCCTGGGTTTGTTCTCCCATGGCAAGGACGAAGGGATCGTCGGCGTTCAGGACGGCGACACCCGTCGGGGGAAGGGCGGCGACGAGCTTCGATTTTTCGGCGGCCACGGCCTCCCGGGATCGAAAGGCGCTGTAGTGGTCCAGTCCCACCTGGGTCACCACCGCTATGGACGGTGCGACGACGGCGATTCCCCGGTCCAGCGTTCCCGGGCCGTATGCGGCCATTTCAAAGACGGCGGCGCGATGAAAGGGGAACGTCCGCAGGATCGTTTTGATGAACTGGGGCAGGGTGTTCCGGTCTCCTCTCGTCGCCGTGGCCGGCCCACGGCTTTTGAGGACGGCCGCGGTGAGTTCCTTGGTCGTCGTTTTCCCGCAGCTTCCCGTTATTCCGATAAAAACCGTCTTTTTGAGGCTTTTCCTGTACGAGGCGGCCGCCGGCTCCAGTCGGTCGAAGAGAAAATCCGACAGGCCGCCTTTCCATCCCAGCAGAACGTTCCGTATTTTTCTCATGTCAGGACCCGGGGAGGCCGGTTTCCGGTTAAAACCATGCCGGTCCGGCGTTCATTAAAAAATAAGGAAAATCCCCCCAGATGAAATAAAGGGAGACGGCCGCTACGAGAACGAGCTGGATCTTCCGGCCGAAAGGCTTCAGCATGTAGAAGCTCATGATTCCGTAAAAGGGGACGATGACGGGAAACAGGTATCGCCCGTGAACGGTCTTTCCCACCGTCAGGCTTTGCAGGTAGATGGGATAATTCACGAACTGCATGAGGACGACGGCATAGAAGAAAAAAAGCACGAGGGCGTCGGTGGTCATGCCTTCCCCGTCGGAAGGGCGCCAGGTGGGGATGAGAAGGATGAGGGCAAAAAGGTATATGCCGATGTACACGGTGAAGGGATGACCATATTTCCGGAGGGATTGGTGGGCGAAGATCCCCACCGTCCGGTTCAGGACGATGGTCAGCCATGTCCCGACGTACTCCAGGCGGTTCATCAGGGGATAGGGCTGCTCCTTGTATCTCCTGGCCCTTTCGAGAAGATAGAGGGCATCCATCCGGTCCCCGGGGTGGGGAATGGCCCTGGCCTGCTCGAGAGCGTCCTCGAAGCTGATTTTACCGGCACGATACAGGGACGTGACGCTGTCCCGGGCATAGATCCGGAATTTCATGGCCTCCTCCTTCCCGAGAATCTGGGAGGCGCCGGGAAAGAGGGTGCCGTACCGGGCGTAATTGCCCATGTAGAGGGTGCCGTTGAGAACGAGAAGAAGGGCGGCGAGGGCCGTGAAGCCGAAACGGCGTTTCGAAAAAGTCCCGGTCCCGGGGACGATGGCCCGCGCCAGGGCGCGGAGGTTTTTACGCTCATGAAAAAGGAGAAGGAGAACAAAAACCGGCACGAGGGGAAAGAAGGTTTTTTTGGTCAGGGTTCCCGCCATGAGGGAGATGAAAAAACAGAGGAGGGCCTCCGAGTCTTTCTTTTTCAGGTAGGCGTGGAAAAAAAAGAGGGTCGACACGGCCAGCAGGTTCGTCAGGTTGTCATAGGAAACGGCGGCGGCCAGGAAACTGAACATGGGGGTGTTCGTGAGAAGGACGACGAAAAAAAGATGGACCAGGGGGTTCGGGGTCATCAGGCGGATCCAGCGATACCCCGTGTACACCGTCAAAAGGGCCAGGAGGCCGTTGACAAGACGGAGGAACACCAGGTCCGAAAGGGGAAAAACATTCAGTGAGAGCATCTTCCCCATGAGAAAATAATACAGGTAGGGAATGTGGGTCGCGGGGCCGAAAGCGGGATCGGCGTCCCCGCTTCCGGGGAGCAGAAGGGCCCCGGTGTAGACACGGCAGAGACCGTAGTGAAAGTCCTCGTCGGGGGGAATGCCGTGGGCGACGTGAACGGCGAAATAGACGAGCCGGGCGGCGAAATAGAGAAAAGACAGGAGGATCAGGAGGGAAAACAATTTTTCCCTTGATGTCTCCGCCTCTTGTGTTTTATCCAGTGAAGAAGCGGTGCCGGATCTCCTTTTTTCCCGCCGTCTGGCCATAAAAACTCTGAACGCCTTTATTTTTTGGGAAAAGGTAAAAGAAACGGTAAATCATGTCAAGGTTCATCTCAAAAAAGCATGGCGGGATCGTTCTTCTCTCCCTTTTTCTTTTCCTCGCCGCCTGTGTCCCCTATCTTCAGACGGCCCGTTTCGACTTCCTCGTTCTGGACGACGATCTTTACGTCACGGCGAACCCCGCCGTTAAGGAAGGGCTTCGTCCCGAGGGGATACGCTGGGCCTTCCGGACTTTTCATTCCTACAACTGGCATCCCCTGACCTGGATCTCACACATGGCCGACGTGTCCCTTTTCGGCATGAACCCGGGCGGTCACCACCTGGCCGGCGTTTTTTTCCATGGGGCGAATACCATTCTGTTGTTTCTTCTTCTCGCAATCGGCACCGGCGCTATCCGGAGAAGCGCCTTCGTGGCCGCTCTCTTCGCCCTTCACCCCCTTCACGTGGAGTCCGTGGCCTGGATATCGGAGCGGAAAGACCTTCTCAGCGCCTTCTTCGGTTTCGGGTGTATCGCCCTTTATTTTCTGTATGCAAAGAGAAAGGGGAGAGCTCTCTACCTGGCGGCCCTTCTCCTTTACACCCTGAGCCTCCTTTCAAAGCCCACCCTGGTCACGCTCCCCTTCCTGCTCCTCCTGCTTGATTACTGGCCCCTGGAAAGATGGGGCCCGCCGCCGCCCGCCGTGCCCGCCGGGGGGGAAAGAAAAAGAAAAAAAACGGCGGCGCCGGAAGGCGGCGGTTCGTCCACGGGGCGCCTGCTTCTCGAGAAGGCCCCTTTTCTTGGCCTGGCCCTGTTGTCAAGTGTCATGACCTTCCTGGCCCAGTATTACGGGGGCGCCGTTCGTTCCCTCGACGCCATCCCCCTGGCGGTGCGGGTGGAAAACGCTCTGTATTCTTATGTCGTTTACATCTGGAAAACGGTCTGGCCCCTGTCTCTGGCCGTTTATTACCCCCATCCCATGGACCTTCCGGACTGGCCGGCCATGGGGCCCCAGGTGCTTCACCTGAAGGCGGCGGCGGCGGCCGTTTTCCTGGCCGTCCTGTCTTTCCTGGTTTTCAGGGCGGCAAAGCGCCGCCCCTTCCTGGTAACGGGCTGGTTGTGGTATCTCCTGGCCCTGGTTCCCATGATCGGGATCGTCCAGGTGGGATCCCATGCCGTGGCGGACCGTTATACCTACATTCCCCTGGTCGGTCTTTTCATCATCGCCGCCTGGGGGGTCCCCGACCTTCTCGGGGGGTGGCGGTGGAAACGGGCTTTCCTCGCCGCGTCCGGCGGTGTCGTTCTCGCGGCCCTGGCGGCCATAACCTTTTCGCAGGTATCCCACTGGAAGGACAGCGAGTCCCTTTTCAGGCGGGCCGTCGACGTCGTGCCCGGCAGCGCCCTCATGGAGGTGAATTTAGGGAACGTTCTTCTCGGGAAAGGCGCGGTGGACGCGGCCGCGGCCCATTACGAGGCGGCCCTGGAGATCCGGCCCCATTACGGCGTGGCCCTGTATTTTCTCGGACAGGCGTCGCTCCGGGGCGGTGACACGGAGAAGGCCGCCGCCTCTTTCCGCCGGGCCCTCGGGATTCCCGAGGACCGGGAAAGGGGGTATTACCCCATCGGCCTGCAAAAGGCCGTGAACGCCCACTTTCAACTGGGCCGGCTGGCCCTCCTGGAGGGGGATGTCGAGGGGGCGGAAAAACACTTCGCCTTTGTCGTGAAATACGCGCCGGAACACCGCGGGGACCTTTACCGCGAACTGGCCCAGGCCCTGGAAAGGCAGGGAAAAACGGATGAGGCGGAGGCCTGGCGGAAAAAGGCGGAAGACAACCTCCCGGCCCCCGGGCCGGGAAAGGTCGGGGAGCCGGGAGGGGAAGGGCCCGGGAGACGGTGACGTCACCTGGAGAGGCAGTGCCGTGGCGTCGGTGAACCTGAAAATTCCTGTCAGCGGGTTTTTCTTCCCGGCCCTTCGCCGCGATAGCCCCGGAGAGCGTCGAAGAACAGCTTCAGTTTCATGAAACGATCCGGGCCGAGGGTCTCTCGAGCCTCGAGGATGAAGCTGAACCGCTCCCGGGACAGGTTCGCCCGGGCGTCTTCGAGTTTTTCGAACTGGCTCACGAGCTCGGGCCGGGTGGACGACTCTTTTTCCAGAAGCGTGTCCAGTTCGAATTGCTGGCGGTCCACCTCTTTCTTCAGGTCGAAAAGGTTCCGCCGGGTCTTCACGTATTGTTCATCGAGAACGCGAATTTCATCGTCCGTCAGGTCGAGCTGCCCGACGGCCCTCCGGTCATGCCACCACTTGCCCATGGGGAACTCCTGGGCGGCGGCGCTCAGGGGGCCCAGAACGAGGGCCAGAAACAGGAAAAGGGCGGGGGCCGTTTTCAGCAGTAATTTTCTTTCCACGGAATTTCTCCTTTCATGCGGGTGTCCGTCCCTGGTTCTTCTTCAGGGAGGGGGGCGACGAAGTGGAAAAAGTCCTCGTCACCGGGGACCTTCTCTTCGGCAACCATGTCCATCACCACCGGGGGAAGCGGGTTTTCCACGAGCAAGGCCACTTCGGTCATGAGG
>Ga0209605_1003816_pt1 | contig 12852 bp, 15 predicted proteins | sample AD_UKC035_MetaG_FD_184408 | JGI IMG/M metagenome (GOLD analysis project Ga0209605, IMG submission 184408) | Active sludge microbial communities of municipal wastewater-treating anaerobic digesters from USA - AD_UKC035_MetaG (SPAdes) (version 2) | ecosystem: Engineered > Bioreactor > Anaerobic >...
AAGCTCTGAGGACGGACGAGACATGAATTTCGTGATGCCCGATCTCTACCCCGCCTCGGCGGAGATTTTCATCCTGCTGATGGCCTGCGTGCTGCTGGTCGTCGACGTCGCCGCCGGCAAGGGCCGCCGCTGGCTGGCCTATCTGCTGGCGCAGCTCACGCTGGCCGGCTGCTTCGGCATTACCCTGGCGACCCTCGACGGCCAGGGCGTGACGACATTCAGCAACATGTTCGTCGACGACCTGTTCGCCGACTTCCTCAAGCTGGTGCTTTATCCTGCGGTGGCGGTGATGCTGGTGTATAGCCGCGAATACCTGGCCGCACGCAACCTCGACAAGGGCGAGTTCTACGTGCTGGTGCTGTTCGCCACGCTGGGCATGATGGTGATGATCTCGGCCTGTCATTTCCTGACCCTTTACCTCGGTCTGGAAATGCTCGCCCTTTCGCTGTACGCCCTGGTGGCGATAGACCGGGACTCGGCCCGCGCGACCGAAGCGGCGATGAAGTATTTCGTTCTCGGCGCCATGGCGTCCGGCCTGCTGCTGTATGGCATGTCCATGGTATACGGCGCGGTCGGCAGCCTGGAACTCTTCGAGATCGGCCAGCGCATCGCCACGGGAAGCGGCAACAAGACGGTGCTGGTGTTCGGCCTGGTCTTCATCGTCGCCGGGCTGGCCTTCAAATTGGGCGTGGTGCCCTTCCACATGTGGATTCCCGACGTCTATGAAGGCGCGCCGACGGCGGTGACCCTGTTCATCGGTTCCGCCCCGAAATTGGCCGCCTTCGCCATCGCCATGCGCCTGCTGGTCACGGGCCTGGCCGAGCTGGCCCAGCACTGGCAGGTGATGCTGATGATCCTCGCCGCCCTGTCGATTGCCCTGGGCAACCTGGCGGCCATCGCGCAGACCAATCTCAAGCGGATGCTGGCCTATTCGACGATTTCCCATATGGGGTTCATGCTGCTCGGCCTGCTCTCCGGCATCGTCGGCGGCGATCCGCGCTTTGCCCTGAACGCCTACAGTTCGGCGATGTTCTACGCCATCGCCTACGTGCTGATGAGCCTGGGTTCCTTCGGCATGATCCTGCTGCTCTCGCGCGCCGGCTTCGAGGCGGAAAATATCGCGGATTTCAAGGGCCTCAACAAGCGCAGCCCGTGGTTCGCCGCCATCATGATGATCCTCATGTTCTCCCTGGCCGGCATTCCCTTCTTTGTCGGCTTCTTCGCCAAGTTCGCCGTGCTGCAGACGGTGGTCGCCGCCAACCTGACCTGGCTGGCGGTGTATGCCGTGCTGTTCTCCCTGGTCGGCGCCTTCTACTACCTGCGCGTGGTCAAGGTGATGTATTTCGATGCGCCGACCGACACCGCGCCGCTCCAGGCGCCGCGCGACATGCGCGTCCTGCTGTCCATCAACGGCCTGGCCGTGGCCCTGATCGGCCTGCTTCCGGAAGGCGTGCTGAAGTACTCGATCTACGCCACCTATACCTTCCTGGTCGGCAGCTGAAACCGCCGATCCCCTCAGACGGCGCCGGCAAATTCGGCTTTTGCCGCTCTTGCTGCGCGCGCCTCCGCCGCCGAATAAGCCTTGCCTGACCAGAGCATGCGATAGACGGGCTCCTCATTGCCGTTTTCGCATAGTTCCAAGGCATGGCGGAACAGCGGCTGAAAGGTCGGGCTGCGGTGCGAGGCCTCGTGTTCGGCGAATGAGCGCCAGAAGGTGACGATCAGCGCCTCCCGGTCCTTCAGGTGGCTATCTACCGCCTGTCCGATTGTGCTGCCCTCGTTGGAAATCATGCCGGAATTGAGGACGACAAAGCCGCCGACGAAACCGGTGTCGGAGTGGTAGGTTTTCACGTTTTCGCAGAGTACGGCGATCCGTTCCTCGAGATCGTCGACGCTATACTCGGGCTTCAGCAGCACGCGGTTTACCGTTACCACCCCTTCGTCGTTGAAGCCAGGAATGAAACCGGACATGGCCTTCCTCCATTAAGTAAATAAGAGAATCCTTATAATAGACCAATTTAGTAGGAAATGTAAATTATTTATGCCTGATGTAAATAAGCCTAGAAAAGACAATTTGTTACGCGAATTTTGCGTGAACAGGGAGGAGGTTTTTCGCGGCCAGTTGTTGCGTGTCAGACGGGATACGGTGCGCTTGCCAGACGGCACCCAGACGATACGGGAATTCGTTGCCCATCCCGGGGCGGTAGTGATGATCGCCGAATTGCCCGACGGCAAGCTGCTGTTCGAGCGGCAGTTCCGCTATCCCCTCGACCGAGTTTTTCTGGAATTGCCGGCCGGCAAGATACACCCAGGCGAGGACACGCTGGTCACGGCCCGGCGTGAACTGCAGGAGGAAACGGGTTACGTGGCCGAACGCTGGCACAGGCTCGGCATGCTCCATCCCTGCATCGGCTATTCCGACGAGCATATCGAGATTTTCCTGGCGCGCGGCTTGTCCCATGTCGGGCAGGCGCTCGACGACGGCGAATTCCTCGAAGTGCATGCGCTCGATCTTGGTGAAGCCATTGATGCGGTGCGCGACGGGCGGCTGACCGATGGCAAGAGCGTCGCCGGCCTGCTCTGGGCCGAGCGGGCGCTCGATGGCCGCTGGCCATTGCCCGAGGCAATCAAATAATCAGTATTTCAGCGAATACTTATAGCGTGTAAAATCAGATCCGCGGCAAGCGGACGGGATTGGGTGGAGACGAGGCATGAAGCAAGGCATAACCGTGCTGAAGCAGCCGGAGGGCGAGGCGCACCAGAACGAGATCAACCGGATCCAGGCCCTGCGCGTCCTGTCCGAAGTCACTGCCACGCTCGCCTCCGAATACGATCTCGAGGCGCTGCTCGACCGCTTTCTCGGCATGATGGTACGGCTCTCCGGCGCTTCGGCCGGTATCGTGCGCGTGCTCACCAGCGACGGCCGCCACCTGAAGCTCGCCGCCTCGCAGGGGCTGCCGCCGGAGCTGGTCGAGACCGAACGCCTGGTCGATATCAACTGTGGCGCCTGCGGCGCCGCGCTGCACAACGACGAGATCAGGCAGACCTTCGATCTCAAACCGTGCGCCGCCCGCACCGGCCAGTCTTTTTTCGGCGCCTGCCGCTCGATGGTCGTCGTCCCGCTCGAGCACAACGGGCGCCTGCTCGGCGTCTACAACCTCTACATGACCGAGGAGCGGGCGATTCCCGAGGAGGTGTCGCTGCTGTTTCGCTCGATCAGCGAGCACCTCGCCATGGCTCTCGAGAACACCCGCCTGATGCGCGAGAATCTGCGCATGACGCTGATGAACGAGCGCCAGCTCATGGCCAACGAGGTTCACGACTCGCTGGCGCAGACCATGGCCTACATGAAGATGCGCATCGAGTTGCTGCGCGAGGCCCTGCTCGGCTACGAGAGCGGCAAGGCGCTCAAGTATTCGACCGACATCCAGCAGGCGCTCGACGAGGCCTACGCCAGCCTGCGCGAACTGCTCACCCAGTTCCGCAACCGCATGGATCCGCTCGGCCTCGAGCATGCCCTCAAGGAGCTCGCCGCCGGCTACTTCGACCGCACCGGCGTGCAGCTGGATTTCGAGAACCGGATTCCGGACCTCAATCTCAGCGTAGACCAGGAGGTGCAGGTATTTCACATCCTGCAGGAGGCGTTGTCCAACGTCGCCCGTCATGCGGGGGCGAAGAACGCCTGGCTCACCCTCGAGGTTGTCGACGACCAGTATGCCTTCACCGTCGAGGACGATGGCCGCGGCGTCTTCGTCATGGGCGCCGCGCCCGACCTGCGCCATCATTTCGGCATCAGCATCATGAGCGAGCGCGCCCAGCGCCTCGGCGGCAACATCGAGATCGGCAACCGGCCGCAGGGCGGCGCGCGCCTGCGCCTGCTGGTGCCGACTCGCCCGGAAAAAACGCCATGAGCGAAGATGCCATCAAGGTCATGCTGGTCGACGACCACACCCTGTTCCGCAAGGGCCTGGCGGAACTGCTCGACGGCCGCGACACCATCGACGTGGTCGCCGCTACCGGCCAGCCGGCCGAGGCGGCACGCCTGATCGAGGAAGCCCAGCCCGACGCCCTCGTGCTCGACCTCAACATGCCGCCGCACGGCGGGCTGGCGCTGCTGCGCGAGCTGCAGGCGAAGGGCTGGGCCAAGCCGACCCTGATCCTCACCGTCAGCGACGCCGAGGACGACCTCGCCAACGCCATGCGCGCCGGCGCGCGCGGCTACCTGCTGAAGGACATGGAGCCGGACGACGTCGTCGATGCCATCCAGCGCGCCGTGCGCGGCGAGACCGTGGTGGCGCCGACCATGACGCTGAAGCTGGTCAACCTCCTGCAGGGCGGCGGCAGCAAGAACGCCGCGCGCGAGAACCTGCTGGCGCAGCTTACCGCGCGCGAGCGGGAAATCCTCGAGCACCTCGCCCAGGGCCAGTCGAACAAGGCCATCGCCCGGTCGCTGGACATTTCCCACGACACCGTCAAGCTGCACGTGCGCCACATCCTGTCCAAGCTCAACCTCACCTCGCGCGTCGAGGCGGCGGTGTTCGCCGTCGAACAGAAAATGGCGCCGCGGCCTAAATAGCGCCGTCTTGCGGAGACTGACTTTCGCGGGGGCGGAATGCTGGTCCCCTCGACAGGAATCGAACCTGTATTTGCCGCTTAGGAGGCGGCCGTTCTATCCATTGAACTACGAGGAGCGTGGGCGCGTATTTTAGCCGCTCCGCTATAATCCCGCCATTGCATTTCGTCCTGGCGCGCACTTCGCGCCGCCTGTCCCATGCCGCTGTTGACTCTCGACAAGGGCAGCCTGGCCTTCGGCCATGTCGCGCTGCTCGATCGTGCCGACTTCCAGATCGACGCGAACGAGCGCATCGCGCTCATTGGCCGCAACGGCAGCGGAAAGTCGAGCTTGCTGCGCGCGCTGGCGGGCGAAGGCGCGCTCGACGACGGCACCCTGTGGCGGCGCGACGGCCTGCGCCTTGCCTACGTGCCGCAGGAGCCGGCTTTCCCGCCGGAGCAGACGGTTTTCGAAGCGGTGGCCTCGGGTGTCGGCGCGTCCAGCCGGCTGCTCGTCGCCTATCATGCCGCCGCCGAGCGCCTCGCGCACGACCATGGCGAGGAGGCGCTCAACCGTCTGCATGCGCTGCAGAGCGAACTCGAAGCGGGCGACGGCTGGCGCCTGAATACACGTGTCGAACAGGCGCTGTCGCAATTGAACCTGCTGGGCACGGCGCGCCTCGGCGAGCTTTCCGGCGGAGGCGTCAAACGCGTGGCGCTGGCAAGCGCGCTGGCCGGCGAACCGGAGTTGCTGCTGCTCGACGAGCCGACCAACCACCTTGACCTCGACGGCATCCTCTGGCTGGAACAACTCATCGCCGGCTTCGGCGGCGCGGTAGTGGTGATCACGCACGACCGGCGCTTCCTCGACTCGGTGGCGACGCGCATTGTCGAACTGGATCGCGGCAAGCTGGTTTCTTTCCCCGGCCGCTTCGCCGACTATCAGGCGCGCAAGGCCGATATGCTGGCGGCGGAAGCGCAGCAGAACGCGAAGTTCGACAAGCTGCTGGCGCAGGAGGAGGTATGGATCCGCAAGGGCATCGAGGCGCGGCGCACGCGCAACGAAGGCCGTGTGCGGCGGCTGGAGCAGCTGCGCCGCGAGCGGGCGGCGCGGCGTGAGCGGCTGGGCGGCGTCGGCTTCCAGCTGGCACGCGGCGAGGCCTCTGGAAAACTGGTGGCGGAGCTTGAGCATGTCTCGAAGCGCTATGGCGGGCGCGACATCGTGCGCGACTTCTCCTGCCGGATTCTGCGGGGCGACCGCGTCGGCATCATCGGCCCCAACGGCGCCGGCAAGACCACGCTGATCCGCCTTATCCTCGGCGGAACCGCGCCGGATGCGGGCAGCGTGCGCCTCGGCACCAAGCTCGCCGCGGCCTATTTCGACCAGTTCCGCGCCGCGCTCGACGAGGAGGCGACGCTGGCCGAGGTCATCAGCCCGGGTTCGGATTACGTGCAGCTCGACGGCGAGAAAAAGCACGTCATCAGTTATCTCGAGGATTTCCTCTTTCCCGCCGCGCGGGCGCGCGCTCCGGTGAAGTCGCTCTCCGGCGGCGAGCGGGCGCGGCTGCTTCTGGCACGGCTGTTCGCCAAGCCGGCCAACGTGATCGTCCTCGACGAGCCGACCAACGACCTCGACATGGAGACGCTGGAACTGCTCGAACAGCTGCTGCAGGAATACGACGGCACGGTACTGCTCGTCAGCCACGACCGCAGTTTCCTCGACAACATCGTCACGCAGGTGATTGCGGCGGAAGGCGAAGGGCGTTGGCGCGAAACGGTCGGCGGCTATGAGGACTGGCAACGCGAGACCCGGCCCCGGCAGGCGCAACAGGCCGCCGCCTCGCCGGCGACGGAAAAGCGCGAGGCCGTCGAGAGAAAGCGCGAGTCGCGTCAAAAGGCGAAGCTGTCTTTCAAGGAGGCGCGCGAACTGGAAACCCTGCCGGACAGGATTGCGGCCCTGGAGACTGAGCAGTCCGACCTTAACGCACGGCTGGTCGATCCGGCGCTCTACCGGGGCGCGCCGGAGGAGGTGCGTTCGCTGCGCGAGCGGCTGGCCGCGCTTGATCTGGAAATAACTCAGGCCATGCAGCGCTGGGAGGAGCTGGAGTCGCGTGCCGCGACCGGATAAAAGTCAGTCGCCGCGGCACGGCGGGCGGGCCGTCAGGTGTTGGCCATGCTCCAGAGGACCGGCAGGGAACCCAATGCGCCGAGGAAGACCGCGATATGGAACCATGCCCACAAACGGTATTTTCCGGCGAGCTTGTCCGGCTTCAGGTCGGAAATGAGGTAGAGGCGACCGTCAGCGGGCAGGCGCATGACGTTCAGTTCGGGCGAGGCGCGCAGTTCGCGGTGATTGGCCAGGATTTCGCGCTTTGCCTGCGCCCGGGCAAGTTCCCATTCCCTCAGGTCGAGTTGGCCGCTCTTGTCGAGGTCGAAGCGTTGCAGCAGCTCTGCCGGCCGTGCCTTCCATTCGGCGAGCAGTTGCTTGACGTCCTCGTCGACGCGCAGGTCGAGGGCGACGCTGCCTATCGTGGAAAACTGGCCGAGCACGTAGATGTTCTGGTGCTCGAGGAGCAGCCACTGCGTGTAACGGCGGTCATCCCGTATCCATCTGTCTCTTTTGGTCACCAGCATCTCGGCGCCGTCGGGGTCCACCACGCATTCGCCCGTGCCGTCGTCGAGGATGAAGGAGGCATCGCTCTCGCCCTTGCTCTCCTGCACCCACTTGTTGTCGCTGTCTTTGCGCTCGATGGTGTAGCGGTACCACAGGCAGGGCAGCTGGTTGACCGGACTCAGCAGCGGGGCGCCGGCAAGCGGCTTGCCGGCGCCGATCAGTTCGACATAGCCCTGCGCCGCCGAGGCGACCCTGGAGGTCGGCGTGTCGTCGATGGCGCGCGCCCGGCGATAGGTGGATGTCCACGCGACGAGGCTGAGCGGCGCCATCAGCGCGACGCAGACGAACATGCCGAGGCTCGACTCGGTCTTCAGGCCGACGAGGAGCAGGATGAGCTGGCTGCCCGAAGTGATGAGATTGCCGTATTCCCGGCGCAGGGAAATCAGCATCGGGCCGCAGGTTCAGCTGAACAGCGCCTTCATGTCCACATCGGCCTTTTCGGCACTGGCGAATTCGAGCAGGGGCCTGGCTCCGAAGCGGAACAGGCCGGCAATGATCGAGTCGGGGAACTGCTCGATGCGTACGTTGTTGATATTGACCGCTTCGTTATACAGCTCGCGCCGGTCGGCGATGGCGTTTTCCAGAGCGGTAATACGGCTTTGCAGCTGAAGAAAATTCTCGTTGGCCTTCAGGTCGGGATAGGCTTCGGCGATGGCGAAGAGCCGGCCGAGCCCCATGCGCAGCGCGCCCTCGGCCTGGCCCAGTGCCGCGATGTCCTGCGATTCGCGTGCCGCATGCACCTGTGAGCGCGCCTCAATGACGCGCTGCAGGGTTTCCTGCTCGAACTGCTTGTACTGCTTGCAGGTCTCGACCAGCTTGGGCAACTCGTCGTGGCGCTGCTTGAGCAGCACGTCGATGTTGGCCCACGCCTTGGAAACGGCATGTTTCACCTGAACCAGCCCGTTGTAGATCATTACGCCATAGACGACGGCGACCAAGATCAGGCCCAGTACCACCAGCGATGCGATGCCCATGCTTTCCTCCCTGGCTTGAAATGGCTGCGGGTATTCTAAACGATTATGGCGGCTGGCAGCGTCAAGGCGCGCCGGCGTCCCCGGCGGCGTGAGCAGTCCCCTCGGCCGGAGGAATGTCCGCCAGGCGGCGCAAACGTTCCATCACGGCCTCCGCGGATAGGTTGAGCAGCTTGCCGATTTCGGCCAGGTCGTCGGGAATGGCCGGGTCGTTCCAGCCGTTGGCCGAGTGGCGGGCCAGGTTGACGGCGTTGATGACGTTGCGCGCGCGCGGATGTTCGGCATGATTGTCGTCCATCAGGCTCTGCAGCAGCTCGGGCAGATGCCAGGCGCGGGCGAGAGCGAGTTGAAGCTCGGTGGCGCGGATGCCGAGCACCGCCTGCTGTGCGGCGGCGCTGCGCAGGCCCGGGTTCTCCATCTGCTGATCACGGATGTTCAACATCAGGGCCGGGGCGAAGCACCAGAGCAGGATTTCCGCCGTATCGTGGAGCAGAGCGGCGACGGTGATCTCTTCGACATCGAGGTCATGGCGCAAGATGGCCCAGTCGCGCGCGTAGAGCGACGCCTGGCGTGCGCGGGAAATGACGCGCAGCAGACCGAGGAGCGCCTGGGGATATTCCTTCAGGCTGACTTCGACCAGCGGCAAGCTCTCGAACCTGGTGAAAAAGGGCGTGATGCCGATCATCATGACGGCACGGTCGATGGTGGTGATGTCGGCTGTCTGGCTTTTGCGTCGTGCGGCCTCGATGTAGGCGAGCACGCGCAAGGTCATCAGGGGGTCGTGCAGGATGGTGGTCGCCACTTGCCGCCCGGTGACGTTCTCCTCATTCTCGCGCAGACGCGACAATTCCCTTGCCGTGCGTTTCAGGACGGGGATATCTGTCTGGCTGAAGTAATTCACCCAGGATTCGAGCGAGGGCAAGGGGCGTTTCAACATCAGCATCAAAAAACAGTTTTGTTACCGATAGTTATAATTACGGCAGGAGTCTGCCCAGCTTGAGGCTTGGGCGTTGGGTAGAAGCCGCGGGTAGTTAAATAATTACAATTAATCAAATAGATACAAAAATGTCGCAATCCTGGGACGTGTTCTGCAGTGTTGTCGACAATTACGGCGACATTGGCGTCTGCTGGCGCCTGACTCGTCAATTGGTCGCTGATCATGGTTTGCACGTCCGGCTCTGGGTGGACGACCTAGAGGCTTTCCGGCGCATTTGCCCGGAAATTGATCCGAGAAGGGCGATCCAGGGATGTCGGGGTGTGGAGGTGTGTCATTGGCGGGATCCCTTTGGCGACGCGAAGCCCGCTGAAGTGGTAGTGGAAGCGTTTGCCTGCGTGCTGCCGGAGCGCTATGTCTGCGCGATGGCAGCCCTTGCAGACAAGCCTTGCTGGATCAACCTGGAATATCTCAGCGCCGAGAGTTGGATCGGCGAATGCCATGGCTTGTCTTCGCCGAGTCCGCGTCTGCCCCTCGTGAAGCGTTTTTTCTTCCCCGGCTTTGCATCGGATACGGGGGGGGTGCTGGTGGAGCGCAACTTGGACACGCGACGCAGGGCCTTTCAGCAGGATGCCCGGGCGCAGGCGGAATTCTGGGCCGCGCTCGGTCTGCCGGCACCCCATGGCGAGGAAATCCGCATCTCCCTTTTCTGCTATCCGGGCAGCCGTGTCGAGGAATTGTTCTCCTTGTGGCGGGGGCAGGGGCCGGTGACTTGCCTGGTGCCGGAGGGGATCGCCGGCGAGGCTATCGCCGCATTCTTCGGGCAGGCTGCGCCGGCTGCCGGCGAAGCCCTGCATCGGGGCGGTCTGGAACTGCGCGTCCTGCCGTTTCTCGAGCAGGACCGTTACGACCGCCTGCTCTGGGCCTGCGACTGCAATTTCGTGCGCGGCGAAGACTCCTTCGTGCGGGCGCAATGGGCTTTGAGACCGATGGTCTGGCAGCCCTACCCGCAGGCCGAAGGCACCCATCTGCACAAACTGGATGCGTTTCTCGCGAGATATTGCGAGGGCTTGTCAGAGGCGACCTCTGCTGAAGTTCGCGCTTTCTGGCGGGCCTGGAGCCTCGGCGAGGGATTGGCGGCAGCCTGGCCGGCTTTCTGGGCCCAGCAAGTGGTTTTGGCACGGCATGCCGAAACCTGGGCGGCGAAGCTGCGGGACAACGGCGATCTGGCGACAAAACTGGTGCAATTCTGCGGCAATCGGATATAATTTTCCGCTTCTTTTTCGCCGCTTAACCGCGACGACCCACTTTCCGCAGGATCGAGCATGAAACTGGCACAGGAACTCCGCGTAGGCAACGTCATCATGATCGGCAAGGATCCGATGGTCGTGCAGAAGGCCGAGTACAACAAATCCGGCCGCAACGCGGCCGTGGTCAAGATGAAATTCAAGAACCTGCTCACCGACGCCCCGAGCGAGAACATCTTCAAGGCCGACGAGAAATTCGAAATCGTTACCCTCGAGCGCAAGGAAGTGGCCTATTCCTACTTCGCCGATCCGATGTACGTCTTCATGGATGCCGAGTACAACCAGTACGAGGTGGAGAAGGAAAACCTGGGCGATGCACTCAATTACCTCGAGGACGGCATGGCCTGCGAGGTGGTGTTCTACAATGGCAAGGCCATCTCGGTCGAGTTGCCCACCAGCGTAGTGCGCGAGATCACCTACACCGAGCCGGCGGTGCGCGGCGACACCTCGGGTAAGGTGCTCAAGCCGGCGAGGATCGCCACCGGCTACGAAGTCTCGGTTCCGCTCTTCTGCGAAACCGGCGACAAGATCGAGATCGACACCCGCACCGGCGAGTACCGCAACCGCGTCAAAGGTTGATCTTCCGGCGCCGCAGACGACAACGCCACCCGCAGGTGGCGTTGTCGTCTGCGGATACCCAGGTCAGCGCCAGACATCCTTGCAGAAGGCGATTTCGGCATCCGTCATCACGGGCTTGATGACGCAGAGGCGTTCGCGATCCGCACGTTCCTTTGCCAGTTCCCGAGCGCGCTCCGCCCGCGCCAGTCGCCGCGCCTCGGCCTGTTCTTGCTTGGTGAGAGGCTTGGGCGGCTCCACTGTTTTGACATTGGGCGGGCTTTCTTCGACCGGCCGTTCCTCCGCGTTCTGGGCCAAGCTGGCAGCCGACAGGGACGTCAGCCAAGTTGCAGCAAGCAGGGTGAGGGTGAGAGAGGAGCGCATCGTTTTCTCCAGGGGGAATTACCAAGGTCAAGATTACCTTGGTATAGGGAAAAACGCCACCCGCATGGGGTGGCGTTGAGATTTGGTGGCGGACGGACGACGGTTCAATTCCGTCTCTCTCACTTGAATAGCAATGCAGCGGGTGTGAGCGGTAATGGGCGGATCAAAGAACCGCTTCCAGCCCCTTGCGCTCGAGGATGTCCAGCAGTTTCTGCGACGGCCCGCTGGGGCGCTTGTCGCCCACCTCCCACTTGCGGACAGTGGAGGTGCTGGTGTTCAGCACGCTGGCCAGCACGGCCTGGCTCAGGTGCAATCGCTCGCGCAGCGCCTTGACCTTTTCGGCGTCGTAGTCCTGTACCGGCTCCAGGCGCAGCGCGTCGTATTTCCGCATCTTGCGCTTGTCGATGAATCCCAGGCGATGCAGATCGCTGGCCGATTCGTGAACGGCTTCGAGGATGCGGAAATACGTCTTGGTGGTCATTGGCAAATCTCCTGCAAAGCGCCGTCGGCAACGGCTTCATCCAGTTGCGGGCCTGTCCGAGCCAGCAGGTCGGCGGCGATGGTCTGCAAACCTTCGAGCTCCTCGTCGCTGACGTTCGCCCGTTCGTTCTTCTCGAAGCCGAACACGAAAAACCAGCGGGTGCCCTTGTTGGTGGCGACCAGTGTCCGCACGCCGCCACGCTTGCCGCGCCCCGCCAACCCGACACGTTTCTTCACCACGCTGCCGCCGAGGTCAGCGTCGATCAGACCAGCCGCCATCTCCTGAACGGCCTTGCATAGGACGGCATCGGTGAGCTCCGTCTTGCGCATCCATCGCTGGAAGTGGCGAGTTTTGAATACTCGCGTCATCAGCTTCATTGTGCCACCGAGTGGCATAGATTGTCTACTCCCGCCTGTTCCAGCACCCTGCCCAGCCGACATCACCAGTCAAAACTGCCTACGGCCGACGCACCCGAATCGACGCGATACCCCATCGCCCGATAGCCACGCTGGCGCTTGTCCCACATTCGCAGCAAGGCCGGATGCCCCGTGTCGACGAAGTCGATGATGCGCACATCGGTCTTGCTGGCGTGTTCCCGGTGCAGGCGACCGGCGTATTGCTGCAGGGTGCCTTTCCACGAGACGGGCATCGCCAGCACCAAGGTGTCCAGTGGTGGATGGTCGAAGCCTTCGCCAACCAGCTTGCCGGTGGCCAGCAGCACGCGCGGCGCGTCCGGCGGCAAGGCATCGAGGGCGGTGATCAGCGCGGCGCGCTGCTTTTTTGACATCCGGCCGTGCAACACGAACGGCTCCGGCACCTGACCCGCCAACGCGGCGCGAATGGCGTCGATATGCTCAGTGCGCTCGGTTGTCGGCGCGCGTTTAAAACTGACCACCTGTGCGCGTTGAATTTTGACCAGGGGCTATAGCCGTCCGTCATAGGGCGGCTTGTGGATAAGTGTAGCGTATTTTCTGTTTGGATCTCCTTGAGGTCGA
>Ga0209605_1003824_pt1 | contig 12808 bp, 17 predicted proteins | sample AD_UKC035_MetaG_FD_184408 | JGI IMG/M metagenome (GOLD analysis project Ga0209605, IMG submission 184408) | Active sludge microbial communities of municipal wastewater-treating anaerobic digesters from USA - AD_UKC035_MetaG (SPAdes) (version 2) | ecosystem: Engineered > Bioreactor > Anaerobic >...
AAACTCTAACTTAATTACCTCTGTAATCCCTACCAGAAACGCTGCTCCGGCTGGTGCCGGCTTGTATCTTGGCGCCGACTATATGGGTTTTTATAACGGCACCGTATGGAAAACATACATGGATAACTGCGGTAATTTCTACCTTGGCGGTTCTGCTGTTGGTGGTTGCGGGCTTGCTTGGAATGCCGCCACGAACTGCCTAACCGTTTGTGGTTGTATTACTTCTTGTGCGGGCACTATTGGCGGGTGGAATCTTACAAATAGTGCGATTGCAACAACAACTACCCCCGAATGCGGGTGGATTTCAATCGGCGATTGGCATCCTTCATATTCTGCTGGGGGGTACCGCGGTAGTATTTTCGTTGGCAACGGCACATTTTCTGCGTGCGGCGTTATCAGTATTGGCACCTGCTTGCGATTATTCAGCGGCTTTACCAATTTGTATTCTGGAATTTCGATTACGTCGCCGACCGGCCAAGTATTTAGAGCAACAGCCGACCGAGCTACTGGCGCAAACTTCTGCGGTATCCTCGCCGGTTGGGACTTCAACGCCGCCTGCCTCTATAAAGGCAACTTAATTCTTAATTCCGCAGGCTCAATCACCGGCAACTATACCGCTGGCTCTGCCGGGTGGTGCATCAGTAGCACCGGCGCGGCTGAGTTTAACAATGTGACGGTCAGAGGCACTGTTTATGCTACAAGTGGTTCATTTACTGGAACAGTCTGTGCTTGTGCTGGTTGTATTGGCGGTTTTACAATAAACAATACAGAAGGTTTATATTCTGGAACCGGTGCTACGAGAGTACAAATGAAATCTGGTACTGGTTTCTGGGCTGGTGCTGATGCTTTCGCCTCAGCACCATTCTCAGTTACACCTGCCGGTGTATTAAAGGCTACCAATGCGACTATTACTGGTACTATTTGTGCTTGTGCTGGTTGTATAGCTGGATGGAATTTTAACGCCGCATGCCTCTACAAAGGCAACCTAATTCTTAATTCCGCAGGCTCAATCAGCGGGTGTTACAATGGCGACTCAACAGGCTGGTGCATCGACGCGGCGGGTAATGCTAAGTTTAATAATGCGACGGTTAGGGGCACTGTTTGCGCAAGCTGCGGAGCCGTTGGATGTTATTCAATCATATCCGGTGCTTTGGTTGGAACATTCCCAACATCAGAAACCAACGGAATTGTGGTAAAGAATTCTGGGTACTGTGCTCATATGTACCCAGAAGGTTTTTATGCATGTAGATGTTATTCATCAACGAAATTTATAGAAGGTCATCATACTTATAAGGGTATTAGTTTTATAACTTGTTGTACATCACCACAATGTTACATAACGGTTGGAATGAATTCTTATGGGATAAGTTTAGGAACGAATGCCGCAGGAACTTCTGTATGTTCCAGTATTTTAATGGATGCCACGGCAACAACAAATGCTATTGAGATCACAATGTATGGTGGTCGCCTTTGTAATATGTTATGTGGTAAGGGAAGCATACATATAGATGGAAACTTAAAACTAATTAGTTCTGCTGCGGCTGCTACCGATATATGTTTTCGAGCCGACTGTATGGGGAATACATCAGCCACCGCACCACTATTGATAAATCTGATTGGTGATCCTGCATATGGAGAAAGTACAACATGTTTTGCAATGTGTACTAACGGAAGAATACAAGTATCTGGAACAGTTTACCCATCTGATAGAAATTTAAAAACAGATTTCAGTGAAGAATCTGTTCTTGGTTACTTAAGGTGCGTTCCTATTTATAAGTTCAGATATAAGGGGTCTGAAAACTACCAATATGGGCCGGTTGCTCAGGAATTTAATCCAATTTTTAAACTGAGTCATGATTGGCAGACAAATTTAACAGTTAGTGGTATTGATGGTATTGCACTAAAAGCAGCCAAAGAAATTGATGAAAATGTTCAAGTCCATGACAAATGCATTGATTACTTGAAAAACGAAAACTCTACACTGAAGGAATGGATTGCCAACCTTTCAGAAAAAATAACCAATCTTGAAACCAGAATGGACAATAAGGATTAACAAAAATGACAACATTTGAAACTATACAACTCGACGATATTAAACGTGGTGAAACCTTTGAGTTCACTGTTCATTTTCATGACGAAGGAACAACTGTAGAAATCCCTGTTGATGATGTTCGTTGTGAAGTTCGTTCTAAGGCTTCTGGTAAACTTCTTGAAGAATGTACAAAAGAAGAAGTTACCCCCGGAACTATCAAATTCTCAATCTCAGATACAGATGAATGGCCGATTGGTGACGTAGAATTCGACATTGATTACACGATAGATGATGTTAAATTCACTTCTCCTACATATGTCAGGAAAGTGGTCAAAGACATTACTCGACCATAAGTGAGGTAAATTTATGGAAGAAATTATTGAAATCAATGTTAATCGTCTAGCAATTATGCTAGAATTACAAGTGTCTAATTCTATGGCAACTCAAGAAATTGACGTTCATGAAAAGGTAACACAGATGGTGTACGATGTCCAAGTTTAAGCCAAAAGAGCTTCCAGAGATCAAACGTGGTGATTATTTCTCTTTCTTGTTCCAGATGCTTGATGGAACTCTATAAAGGTTTAATGTCACAAGATGATATTCTAAAGTTCTTACTTCGTTTCTTATGGATATCATTTATTCTATTCGTTATTTTAATGGTTGTTGCCGATTGTTCTTAATTGTGATAAGATGTATGAAATTCGATCTAGGAGAATAACAATGTTCAATGCGGTTCTTAAAAGAGAAAATACACCTTTAAACTACGAATTTGCTAACGCAGTGTTCGCGGTTGAATCGTTTAACTATGACGTTAGACGGGCCGAAATGGATGTCAGGGTTGTTGGTTTCGCTGATGAATACGCATACAACGCATACAAAGCGAAACTTGCCAACAATGAGTACCATGATCTTGAAAGATCAATGATTCTCAATCGCTCTTTCACTGTTAAGAAAGCCGATGTTGAATCAGCACAATTGAGTTTGGCTGGTGAAGGTATTCTCACAGCGATTGAAACTGTTCTTCAAGAGCAAGAGGCTATGTTCCAAAGTGCATGAAATCACTGTTAAGCGGGAAGATATCGCAGATGCTATTTTCGACACATTAACTTTATATTGCGTTGAGAATGGTTTTCATGATATCGTTGGTAAGCTTACAAAAGCTGAAATGAAACCGCTTCAAGAAGCGGTTGAAGCTATTTTAAACAAACACGGAGTGAAAATTGATATATGACAAAGGCTAAAAAAGATTTTCCTGAAATAGAATACATTAACTGGCGTTCTGGTGGTGGTCTTGGTAAACAAATAATGGCGACTGCCGTGCTTAAAGCTCTTCGCTCACAAAAACCAAATGCTGTTATCCATGCAATGACCAGTTATCCAGAAGCCTTTACAAATCTGGAATTCATTGATAGAACATATCCTCTAAATATTGTTCCCCATTTTTATGAAGATCATAAAGATTATTCTGTTATGGAAGTTGAACCATATACAGATATTCAATATCGCAAGGGAGAATTTCATCTCATTGAATCGTGGTGCAAAATGCTTGGAATTCAAGCACCAAGCAACCTTGCTGGAATAATTGAATTGTCGGAAGAAGAAAAAAATGTAGCACAACAAATAAAAATGCAATGGAAAATTGATAGACCATTGGTAGCATTTCAGCCATTTGGTGGTACTTCATATTATTCACCACAGGAAGCTCAAAATCCAATCAGACCACAGCATTATCGTGAACTTAAAAAAGAAACAGCACAAGCAATTGTAAACTATCTTGTAGAACTTGGTTATGCTGTTTTACACATAGGACTGCCAACAGAGCCAGAATTGCAAAATTGTTTAAGACTGTCTGATAAAGAACCAATGAATCCGCGATATATATTTGCTTTGTTAAATATATGCGATCATGGGATTTTTATAGACAGTTTCTCACAACATGCATGGGTAGCTCTTGGTAAAAGCAACGCAATTGTTCTTTGGGGTGGTACAAACCCAAAAACGCTTGGTTACACAACAAACAAAAATCTTTCACAGCCAGAATCATGCACAAATATTCACTGCAATAGACCAAATACATTTATGTTTGATTTTGGCGGTAATGGTCAACATTGGAGATGTGTAGTTGGTGGTAAATGTATGAAATTCGATCCAAAAGTTGTAATAACTGAGTTTTTAAAAACAAACTCACCAGAAAAGCTTGAAAAATTTGAAAAATCTCAAGAAAAAAAGAACAAGGAACAAAAAGCGTAGTTCACTTCTTTAAATATAACAAACAGTTATCAATGTGTTAATTTACCGACCATTTGTGTTATAATAAAAATGGTCGGTAAATTTTTTAAACAATGGTTGATTATATGTTAAATGCCCCAAAAATGAAAACTAAAAAAGATTGTGGCTTAACAGCGATGAGCTTTGTATCCTCAAACATAATAAGCGAGGATTATGACAAAGTTTATAATTGTTTAAAATCAATTATGGAATATGATGATGTTGATCTTGATGACAATCCGGCTGAACACGAACGAGTTATAAACGAATTCTCAAAAGCATACCCAGAATTCAATCTAAAATATAGTTTAATTGAACCAATATCAGAATCACTATTTTCAGGTAAATTACCAAACAATAGAACGATAATATTAGTTCATCGGGTAGAAGAAGATAAATCACATTTAATGTCATTGATATTTGGTCTTTTAAATCAACATTGGTGCGTTCTTCATAGTGTACACACAGAAAGTCGGCATGTTGTTGTATGGTGGCTTGATGGAACGATAAAAAGCTTCAGCTTTGATTTGTTTTCAAAAATGCTAACTATTACCACGCCACAATGTGTTTATACAATTGGTGAAAGTCCTAAATCAATATCAAATCCTTGGTATTCCAAATTGTATGCATTCATTGTTAACATGATCTTGAAGATTTTCAGAAAGTGAGTATCACTATGACACCCCCGATTCACAATGATGAAAATTTTCGCTTCGATAGCGAATTTGTAGCATTGATTAAAACACAATCAGAACAAAAAATACAACTCGACAATCTTCAAGAAAAAATACAAGACATTAAAGAATTCAATGCAAAAAACTTTGAAAATATAAACAAAAATCTTGAAAATCTTGCAGTAAGTATAAGATCAGTTCAAACTAATTGTATTTCACATAAAGTATTAGAGGAAGAAAAAAGGAAAAAGGAACATATTGAAGATGAAAAGAAAAAACAAGCAGAAAAAGATTCATCATCATTTCTTCTTAGCATAAATCCAGTTGTTTTAAAAGTGATAGCGTTTGTAATTGCTATGGTAATTGGATATCTTTTGAACATACCAATAAATACTACACCATGAAAGTTATATTTTGTTTGTATTCAAAAAAACAATGATTCAAAAACAATCAAATTCCAAAGAAAACATAACACACGGATTTTGGCACGAACAACACTTAGAAATGTCAAAGAAGTTGTGGTTGCCTATCGACCCAGATTGTGTTGGGTTGGAATCAATTAGTGGTTCTTCTCTCAATACAATGTTAAGTTCGTGGTTCTCTATGAAATTAAAATTTCCACAAAACAAGAACACATTGATGAATTGTTGTCCATTACAACCGCTTTCTCCTGTCGGATTCGTGGAATCTGAAAATATTCTGAAACGCGCCAAAAAGATAAGATTTTACCCAACCAAACAACAGAAAATAATTCTGTTTAAATGGTTTGGTGCGGCAAGATATTCATTTAATAAAGCACTGGAAGAGCTTAGACAACCCAATATTAAAAATAATTGGATGTTATTAAAAAAAGAATTAATTAAAAAAATGCCAGAATGGGCCAAAGAAATTCCATATCAAATAAAAACAATCGCTATAAAAGATGCATGTGATGCTGTTAAAAATGCTAAGTTAAAGTTTAAACAAACTGGAAAAATACAGAAAGTTAAATTTCGTTCTCGTAAAAATGCAGATTTTAATATTTATATCCCAATGTCTGCGTTTCGTGATTCTAGTTTTTATAAAACAATAATGGGTACAATAAATTTTAGAGAACAAATAGGAGAATTAAAATATGGTTGTCGTGTAGTTCTTGAGAATGGTAGGTATTTTGTCATTAAACCGGAAGATAGAGCTGTTAAAAGACCTGATAACCAAAGGCTCCCTGTCGTAGCTCTTGACCCCGGAGTAAGAACATTTCAAACCATTTATTCAGAATCATTTGTTGCTAAAGTTGGTAATTCTGATTTTTCTCGTATTTATCGTTTGTGTTGTGTTTTAGACAAGCTTTACTCTAAACGAAAGAAGGAAGCTTCTAATAGATATAATGCCAAACTAAAGAGAGTTTGTTGGAAAATCAAAGATTTAATTTCTGAAATACATCATAAATTGGCTTTGTTTCTGGTGAAAACATTTGATTGTGTTTTGATTCCATCATTTGAAACATCAGATATGGTAACAAAACTACATTCAAAGGTAGCAAGAGCAATGCTTGGTTGGTCGCATTACAGGTTTAAGCAATTTCTTAAATGTAAAGCAGAAGAATATTCTTGTAAAATTATAGAAGTTGATGAGTCTTATACAAGTAAAACTTGTACCAACTGTGGTAAGCAGCAGAATATTGGTTCTAAGAAAATCATGAAATGTTCTTGTGGATTAGAATTAGACAGGGATTTAAACGGAGCAAGGAATATATTCTTAAAGAATATACATCTTGCGTCGAAAGATTCTTCCATGCTGGACGTATATTCTAGTATGAACTTAACTTAATAGATGGAAACATTTGTTAAGAGAAATGAATCGGCAGGTTCTTCTGCATGACAAAACGACCCCCAGAATTTCGGAATAATAGACAAGATGTTATTACAAATAATGAAATTAAAAAACCACAAAAAGTTTGTATATATTGTGAAGAGATATGTGAGTTGACTCTCGATGGTCAACCAATGTGTCTTGATTGTTTCAGAGAACATTGTGAAGTATGCCATCAAAGAAAACCATTCATAACTGTTAGACGTGATCCAAAGAGTCCATTACAACAGGATATAAAACAAGCATGTTCTGATTGTTATTCCTCTGCATGTAATGATATAATAAGATTAGATGCTAGTTATGGAATTGAAAACATTGATTCCAAAAAATCTAATAGGTATGATGATTGATGGAGGTAAACATGAAGTGTCCAAAATGTGGCTACACTGATGAAATAAAAACAAATGAATCTGGTGGTATGAGAATTCCACCAAGAATAAGTGATATTGGTCTTGAACTTGTAAAATCATTTGAAGGTAAATACAATAAAGCATATTTATGTCCTGCTGGTAAATGGACTATTGGTTATGGACATACTGGCGAAACTCTTGGAAAACCAACACCACAAGGCATGACAATAACAGATAAACAAGTTGATGAATTACTTAAACAGGATATGAAACGTTTTGAAGATGCAGTTATTAAAAACGTAAAAGTTAAATTATTACAACAGCAATTTGACGCACTGGTTTCGTTTGCTTTTAATGTTGGCTCTGGAGCATTGGCTTCATCTAATTTGTTGAAAAAATTAAACGCTGGTGATTATGCTGGTGCTGCTGATCAATTTCTTGTTTGGAATAAAGCAACGGTTAATGGCAAAAAGACAGTTCTTGCTGGCTTAACACGCCGAAGAAAAGCAGAACGGCATTTGTTTTTAACAGGCGAATTAAAGGTAAATTTTTAATATGAACAAAATGATTAATCCTCGTTCTGGTCATGGGCCGATGTTTCAATTTGGTTCATTTTAGATATTTACATTGATATATGGTGCATTAGGTTTACCTGGTGTTGTCATGTGGGTTTTGTGTGTTTGCTTCCCTCTTGATGTATTTAAAATAGAAATACCTGATATTTTTATAACAATCACATACTGGTTATTTGCAACTATTGGTCTATACATAAATTATAAAATAATTTATTCTATTTACAAATATTTCTGGGGGTCGTGATGAAAATAGCACTTCTAACAAACCTAATCGAAGATTATACTGGTCATAACAATGTTGGTGATGTTTTCATCAGATTTGGTTTACAACACATTCTCAATAAGGCTATTGAAGTACCAGTTGAATGGCATCTAATCAGTCGCTTCTCAAAGCCGAAACCAGAAGCATTAGAATTAATGAAAACATGTGATTATATCATCTATGGTGGTATGCCGCAATATAATAACTTGGATGATTGGAAGCTTTATTATGATGATGAAATATGGGATGATATGAACCCGCTTGGTGTTCCAATATTATCACTTGCTGGTGGTGGTGGTTATCCTTCAGAAACAATGACTCCACAAGAATTTGCAGATCATCTAAATAAATCACAATTAACAAAAGATGTTCTCCAAAAGAGACTTACTAATACAAAATTAATCACAACCAGAGACAAAATGGCTCAAGCTTTTTTGGAAAGCAATAAAGTTGATTCAACCCTACTTCCATGTTCTGGTACATTTGCCTGTCGATTTAAAGGTGTTGAAAAAACAGATAATACAATAAACGCTATTTGTTTAACGGCAGCATATTTCAAAGATAGGCCAGATCGTGATAAATTGGTAGAAGAATTTAAAAAAACAAAAGAATATCTTGAATTAAAAACAGGAAAGCCTTGTTTATATTTTGCACAAGAAAAAAAATCTGATCTTGAATTGCTTAAAGAATGGTTTGGTAATCATATTGTTCATGTGGACAACGCCCTTGATATAATTGATTATTACAAACACATTGAATATTGTGTTACAACAAGATTACATTTTGGATTACCAGTTCATGGTATTGGTGGAAAAGTTGTTCTTGTTCGTGTAGATACAAGAGGAATTGCTGGAGAAGAATTAGGAATTCCTGTAATAAATTTAACAGATTACACTAATGAAAAATTCAAAGAGATTTTTGAAAATAATAAGTTTTCAAAACTTTCTCCAGAAGAAACATTAAAAAAAGAAGTAGAATTTTACAGAAGTTTTTTCATTGATAATACTTGTGATAAGTGATAAATTTGAGATATGATTAAATCGTTTAAATACAGTAATGTTCACAAGGAATTCTTTAAATAAGATGAGTCAGGAATTTAAAATAGTAAAAAGGGAAGAATGGAAGGCGGCGCAGCCAAAATATCCATATATAAACATTTTCCCAGAAAGAATTGTTGTACATCACCATGAGTTTGAATTTAAGCAAAGAACCGCCACGTCTAAATATTATAAAGGCCCGGAAACCATTCTTTATCTTCAAACAAAAGACATTAAAGAAGGTTTAAATGATATTAAATATCACTTTATAATAACACCAGATGGTTGTGTTTATGAAGGTAGACCAATTGGAACTGCTGGTTGTCACTGCAAGAGTTACGATAACACAACAATAGCTATCTTGTTTTATGGAAATTTCAACATAGAACAAGTTGATACTGTTTATATTAGATCGTTTATGTTATTGATGAAGCACATCAAAAGCATTTATCGTCATCTAAATATACCAAAATGTATTAAAAATCACAGAGATTATGAATTAACACTGTGTCCGGGGCATCATCTCGCCAATATAATCAATCTAATGAAAACAAGAACATGGAATATTTAATTAAATAATGTTACAATGTTCTTATCTTAAATATAGGAGAATTTGTTTATGACCGAAACCGCAATTAATATCTTGAAAATTCTCGGCTTGTTTGTTGTTGTTCTTGGTGGTGGTTTTGTTATGTTTTACATAACTGTGTTGATCAAGAAATTGGCAGATAAATATGGTGCTGAAAAGATTTCTTCACGTATTTATGATGCCATTGAAAAGATGAAGATGGTTGTTAGTGTATTATCAACCAACTTGCTTGCAAAGTTATCAACAGAAACAGTTAAAGCTCTGGCCGATGGCGTTGTAACAAATGATGAGATTGGTAATATGCTTGATGAACTTGCAGACGAAGCCATGAAAACTCTTGGAACCGAACTGCCTACATTGAGCAAATACTTCCTCGGTGAGAATGTAAAAGGATTTATCAAAAATCTCGCCAAGAAATATCTCGTTGAATATGCAAAAGCAAAACTCGGTGTTGGAATGTTATCTTTACAGAAATAGCTGACTTATGCGAGAAATATATCCTCGACGGTATACAAAAACCATCAACAGATACACTTAAATTATTTAAACAGGATGTGCAGCAAGTAACCGAAGAAGGATTCCATTTTAAACCTTTTAAGAAGGTTGTGGATGGAAAGTTAACGGTAAGACCGGCTATAACTTATAAAAAAGGTTCACTTCGTGGATTTGTGGATTCTGATCTGAATAAAGATCATAGAATTTATATAGAAAAAACGTGGACTTTTTGATTGACAATGAATTAGAATCATGTTAGCATGGAAACATGCCCCAAATGAGCCTCCAATTCATTTTCGCCAAAGAAACAGCCTTAATTTTGAGGCTGTTTCTTTTTTATAGCAATCAATTTATTAAAAGCTTCTTTCAACTCATCTTCACTGGCCTCTGTAGGGTCTTTCCCTTCAGGTAACTTGCATTAGTAAAGCTGTTTCGTGGGTGAGATTTCCAGAATCAAATTAGAAGCCTTAATAACGGCTTTCTGTCCAGCTTTAGACTCTTTATCATCATCAAAACAAAAGATAATCTTATTGAACTGTAGAATGTGTTGTAAATGCTTCTCACTAACTCTTGTAGACAATGTGCTTATTACATTCTTATACCCAAGTTGTCTGAGTATCATCAAATCAAATGGGCCTTCTACAAGAACACAATAATCATTATCTACAACATTTTCCAAGTTGTAAACATAGTCCTCAAACTGTGAATGTGATAAAAAATACATGTATCTGAACTTCTTATTACCATCATAAATGAATCGACTATTGAAGCCGATCAACTTTCCATTCTTGAAATATGGAATGATAACCCTGTTTTTATAATCACCTTCAGATGAATAATGGAGTTTATGGCTTGTGATAGTTTCTTCTGTAAGTTTACGCTTTACACCGGTCAGATATTTAACAGCTTCTTCGCATTCCATAGCCGGTTTAAAATTCTTCAGCTCATTTCCCATAGTATCATCAAATTGAATGATGTCATCATAGCGGGAAATCCCTTTAAGGCTTTGTTTATAAATATTCTGTACCTTGAATCTAAATTCCTCATCAAGTGAAACGTATTGTGAAAGATCAACATCTTCACCAGAAACAACTTTAATAAGGCGTTCAAGATTACCTTTGAAACCACATGAACGACAAAGCCAAGCACCTGTTAATGTGTTTATATCAGCAGAGGGGCTTGAATCGCTGTGTTTTGGATTGATACATCTGAACCTTAATTCTTCACCATCTTTGTGTTCGACGTATTCAATTTGTAACTTCTCAAAAATAGCATGAACAACGCTCATTTAACGCCTCTTTTAAGTTCGTTATATCTTGTTAAAATGCGATTTTTTGCAATTTCAAAATATTTATCATCTTTCTCAATACCAATGAAGTTCCTACCAGTATTTAAGCAAGCAATCCCTGTAGTACCAGAACCCATTGTAAAATCTAACACAATTTCATTCTTGTTTGTATATGTTTTAATAAGATATTCCATGAGAACCACTGGTTTTTGAGTTGGGTGTAAACCACGATCATTGTTTATTATTTTAATCAATTGATTTGGATAGTTCGTATATTCTGAAATATTTGTTAAGCCATGACCACCAACCGTTTCTGTTTGATTGTAGCGACGATTTATTTTTTTTGTTCTGATCAATCCCTGTGGGTTATAAATTCTTGAATTGAATACACAGATATCTTCTATATTCCTCATTGGTTGTTTTTTGGCATTTAAAAAATTGACAGGTCGTTTTTCCCAATACCAACAATATTTATAATTTTGTGTATTACTCATAATAATGGCCGATGTAAATGGTTGAGAAGCAAAAAGAACAATTGCCTTGTCTGGTTTAATAACTCGTTTTAACTGTTTCCACATCGGTTCAAATGGTATAACACTATCCCAAGAACAGGCGGTTGTTCCATATGGCGGGTCTGTTAAAATTAAATCAACAGAACCATCTGGTATTTCTTTCATTCTTACAATACAATCGCCTTTCATCAATTTAATCATTTTATTTATTCCTTTCATTGTAATGTTTTGTTATCCGGTCTTTAGCTATTGAAAAATAGTTATCATCTTTCTCAATACCAATGAAATTCCGACCAGTATTTAAGCAACCTATTCCTGTAGTACCAGAACCCATAGTGAAATCTAACACCGTTTCGCCTTCGTTGGTGTAAGTTTTTATCAGATATTCCATCAGGGCTACGGGCTTTTGGGTGGGGTGGAACTCTGCTTTCATATCCACACCTATTTTTTTTACTGTTCTTGGATAGTTTGTGTGTGTCTGAATAGCGTCTTTTCCAGCAAACCCATATACATCACCACTACTACCATTACCTTTCTTCCCTCTATCACCTTTTGAGATAGTTGGTTTTTCTTTCTCAATTACGTCTTGTGGATTGTAAGTCGGCTGACTGCCGTAAAAAACACATATATTTTCATGCGCTTTCATTGGTTTCCTTTTTGAGTCTAAATGTCCTGTTGCTTTGTTCTTTTCCCAAATCCACTCATACTTAAACATTTTCACATTGCTCATAACCAGTGCGCTTGTAAATGGCTGAGAACCGAAAAGCACAATCGCACCGTTAGGCTTAATCAGCCGCTTTAACTGCTCCCACATCGGCGCGAAGGGTATCACTGAATCCCAAGCGCAATTTGTCGTACCGTATGGGATATCTGTT
>Ga0209605_1003830_pt1 | contig 12800 bp, 13 predicted proteins | sample AD_UKC035_MetaG_FD_184408 | JGI IMG/M metagenome (GOLD analysis project Ga0209605, IMG submission 184408) | Active sludge microbial communities of municipal wastewater-treating anaerobic digesters from USA - AD_UKC035_MetaG (SPAdes) (version 2) | ecosystem: Engineered > Bioreactor > Anaerobic >...
TGGCTACCCGGCAGGAGTTTTTGGATAATATCTCGCGGGGCTCAGAGCCAATGCGTTTTTAGCTCAATTACTGATCAGTGGTTAGTTGGCGGCGTTCGATCTCTACCCCAACTGATCGGGTGAAATCAACCGCGGCGGGCTTTTCTACCCGGACACGAACCGATTTTACGCGTTCATCTGCCAGGCAAATTTGGGCAATATCTTCTGCTAACGCCTCAACGGTGAGGCGGGCGGTTGTTTCGGCGTGCTGCTTCACCTGCAGGGCCAGGGTATGGTAATTGATGCAGTCGGCGATGTCGTCTGTCTGCCCGGCGGTGCGCAGGTCGGTTTCTAATTGGATGTTGATCAGGATGTCTTGCGCTGTTGTGCGCTCTGCATCATAGATTCCAATGATGCCATGCGCTAAAAGATCTTTGATGATCACTTTATCCATTTTCTCAATCCCCATAAGCAGGCAGCGAGAACAATCCAGGCGGCTAATTGCGCCAGGCGCAGCCCGCCTGGTAATAAGGTTGAATCGCCCCGGAAAGCCTCCAGAAAGAGGCGGGCGGCGGCAGTTAGGGCGATAAAGGTCAAGAAGCGCACACCCGGAGCCTGGGGGCGAATAAAGCCCTTTTGAGGCCAGAGGGCGAATAAGATGAATAAGGCTGCACCGGTTTCGTATACCTGGCTGGGGTGACGGTAAGCGCCCCACAGCCAGATGGACCAGGGTAGATCAGCGGGCGCTCCATAGGCGTCGCCAGAGGCCAGGTGTGAAAGCCCACTTGCTACAGCGAAGACGGCGAGCAGATGGGTGAGGGCGTCGAGGGTGTTCCAAAACGGGAGCTGGCTGCGGTGACCGTAGATAAGGGCGGCCAAAAATGCCCCGGCTGCGCCGGCCCAGGGATCTAATAAGGCTGTGTTCAACGAAACGATGCTGCCAGGGCTTTCTGCAAAGCTAGAGAAATGCGAGGCAATATAGGACAGGCGAGCCGCAACGATGCCAGCGGCTGCTGACCAAAGGATCAGGTTGTAGATTTTGCCGGCAGGGATGGCGTGGTGGTGCGCCTGGCGTTCTGTGAGCGATATGCCAATCCACAGCCCGAGCAGCAAGATCAGGCCGGGGGTCTGTATGGCGAGAGGACCAATATGCAAGATGGGCAGCATCAGGGTTGCTCCAGCAGGCTCTGCACCTGCTCGTGCAGCAAGGCTTGAGACATTGGGCCGCCAACCACCACTTCTTGAATAACTCCATCTCGATCGATAAAAAAGGATGTCGGCAGGGCATTTGCCAGGTAAGTTTGTGCTACACTGCCAGAGTCATCGAACAAGACGGGAAAGGTCAGGCTATATTCTTGGATAAATGACAAGACTGCCTGGCGGTCATCCTGGTTGGCGGCGTTTACTGCCAGGATGACAAAGCCATCTTCCTGGTAGGCCTCGTAAACGGCTTGCATGGCGGGCATCTCGGCCTGGCAAGGCGGGCACCAGGTGGCCCATATGTTGAGTAATATGGCCTGGCCGCGCAGGTCGGAAAGGCGAATGCTTTCTCCTGCGGCATTTCGCAATTCGAAATCTGGGGCAAGGAATCCCTGGTGGGGCGCCTGGACTGCTTCACTGGCCGCGAGGTCAGGTGGGGCGGTACTGAACCAGATCCATGCGGCGCCCAGCAGCAGCACCAGGGCTGAAAGCGGATACCAATACTTGGCAATTGCCTGGGATTTCATGTTTGGGTTCCAAAAAACAGGGTGAAGCTATGCAGCTTCACCCTGTTTTTGTTTGTCGTGTTAGTACGAAGAGTTTTTATACAACACCGGATCGGTGGGGATGCGCTCTTTCCAGTAATCAAAGATCTGCACATCGCTGGCCTCGCGCTGCGCGGTCAGCCAGTCTTGCATGGCCTGGTCTTGGATGTTTTGGAATTCAGCGTCAGAGATTGAGCGGACTTCGCGGCCAAGCACCTGGATGATATGCCACCCAAACGATGATTGGACGGGTTCGCTGGTCTCGCCGATGCCGAGGCTGAAGGCGGCTTGCTCAAAGGCAGGGTCCATCACGCCGGTGCCAAACCAGCCCAGGTCGCCACCTTGTTGGGCGTTACTGCTGTCAGTTGAAACCTCGGCCGCGATGGCAGCAAAATCCTCGCCATTGTTCAGCCGGTCGAGAACCAACTGCGCGGAGGCTTTGTCGGCTACCAAGATGTGGCGCGCCCAAACCTGGTCCTGCTCGTGGGTGATATCCGCGGTGATGGCATCGGTTACCTTCTCGCGATACAGGCTCATCTCGTAGAGCCAGCGGAATTCGGATTCGGAGAGGCCGGCGATACGCTTGGTTGTGCTTAACTGCTCTTTATAGTCGGCGCGGTACAGCGCTTCGGTATAGGGAGTGGGCAAAGCGGTTGGCGTGCTCACGGTATCTGCGGTGGGGGCTACAGTGGGGCTGGGCACGGTTGTGGGGGTGGCTGTCTCGGCGGGGGCAGTGGCGGTTGCGGTAGGCGGTACCAGGGTTAACTGCAACGGAGACAGTGTGGATGTAGGAAGAACGGGCAGGGTGGCTGCGGGCGTGGGGGTGCCGTTGGGGTAGTAACCAAACAAGCTTTCGATCAGGGCATCGACCTCGGCTTTTGTAACGGTAATACCCCGCCGGGCAGCTTCCTGGCGGATCAATTTATCTTCGATCAGTTGATCAAGCGCTTGCTGGCCCAAGATGAGAGGGTCGGTAAGCTGGTATTCGATTTGGGAAAGGTACTGGGTGAAGTAAGATTGGCTGGCTTCATCGCTACCAAACATGGCGGCGATATTTTGGTATTGCGAGTACTGGTTAAGCAACTGGTAGCGAGAGAAACGGACGTAGTTTTGAAACTCGTTCGTAGAGAAGGCATCTCCGGCGACGATGGCAATCGGCTGGCGCTGGAAGGCAATCTGGTTGACGATGCCCCAGCCGATCAGAAGCACGACGATGCCGATCACGACGGCAGCAACGATCATGATGTAGCGATTTTGAAGCTGCTCGCGCTGCATGCGGGCCAGGTGCTTCTTTGATACAACGGTTTTTTGTGGTCCTTTAGGCATAGCTTGACCTCAGATGAATAGACAGTCTTTGGAAATGGGGTGTTTTACGTCCGCTTGCGCGGCGTAAAACACCCCATGCTCCAAGTAGGTGCGAAGTGATGGGTATGAAAGGGTGTTTTAGCGCAGGACTTCGCCGGTGAAGGGCAACAGGGCCAGGTGGCGGGCGCGCTTGATGGCGCGGGCCAGCTCGCGCTGGTGCTTGGCACAAGTGCCCGATTGGCGGCGGGGGCGGATCTTGCCGTTATCGGTCACAAAGCGGCGCAGAACTTCAGCCTGTTTGTAATCAATTTTTGCACTGCGGTCAGTGCAGAATTGACAGACGCGCGGCTGGGCGTAGAAGCGACGCGGACCGCCGCGGCTATCGGTTTGGGTATCGTTATTATCCACGAGAACTTACTCCTGATTTAGAAGGGGAATTCATCTTCTTCTGCAGCTTCAGAGTCGGGTGAAGCCTCGGCTGATTCGCGGCGATCGCCAAGCATGATCATTTCGCTGGCAACAATCTCAACTGCGGTATGCTTTTTGCCTTCGGGATCTTCCCATTGGCGAGATTGCAGCCGGCCTTCGATATACACCTGCTGGCCTTTGGTGAGATACTGCTTGCAGATCTCTGCCAGGCTGCTCCAGGCGACAACGTTGAACCACTCGGTCTCAACGCGCTTTTCGCCATCCGCGGTATTCCAGGTGCGGCTGGTGGCAACGCTAAAGGTGGTGACGGGCCGCCCAGAGGGGGTGTAACGCATCTCGGGATCGCGCCCAAGATTGCCGATGATCATTACTTTGTTCAAGCCTCGACTCATGATCGACTCCTTGATCTAGCAGAAAGTACTTAATTACTCAACACTGGTAACCAGGAAACGCAACACGGGTTCCTGGAAGCGCAGGTTGCGTTCAAGTTGAGCCGTGAACGTGGGGAGCATTTGGGCTTTAATCAAGATATACTGGCCTTCTTTCTGCTTGCGAATCGAATAGGCCATCTTGCGCTTGCCCCAGAAGTCCACCTTGGCAATCACGCCACTGGCTTCAACAATCCAACCTTTGACCTTTTCGACCAACTCTTTGAGAGCATTGTCGTCCAGATCGGGATGGACAATGAAGATTACTTCATAGTCACGCATAGGGGAAAAACCTCCTTTCCTCGGGATTGCCCCTGGACTAGGCCGGGAGGCCTGCCGGGAGCGGAAAGATAGCCACGTATGGGCGTGGCTTTGTAACGCCCAAGTTTAGCATAAAGCCGTTATTTTGCAAAGGGTTGGCCGGGGGCAGAAATTTATGATCCGGACCCTTTGAGCGCGCCAAAACCAACCAATTTGTGTTCTTTTTCATCCCATAGGCGCAACCCCAGGCATTTCAGGCTGCTTTGCAAGGTGATCGGCCTGATCTCTTGAAACCGCGGGGTTTCACGCTGGCACTTTTCGAGCAGGTAATTGGGGATACGCGGGTTAAGGTGGTGGATGTGATGAAAGCCGATATTGCCGGTGAACCATTGCAGCAAAGGAGGTAATTTATAGTATGACGCACCCAGGGTGGCTGCCTGGATAAAATCCCAGCGCTCGTGCCGTTCCCAGTATACACTTTCGAATTGGTGTTGGACGTAAAAGAGCCAGACACCAGCCGCGGCAGCAAAGAAGAGGATGGGGAATTGAACCAGGATGTATTCACGCCAACCGATCAGCAAACTCATCACGATGAAAATGCCCAGCAGGGCCAGGTTGGTCCAGATGACGCTCATGCGTTCGCGTGGGCTGGCTTTGGGATGCCAGAAGCGGTGGCCAATCAGGAAAACAAAAGTTGAGCCAAGCCCGAACATCACCAGGGGGAAACGGTACAGCCGGTACCCCAGCCGTTTGATGGGGGGCAATGCTAAATACTCGTCAGCCGTCATGGTGTATACATCGCCCACGCCGCGGCGGTCCAGGTCGCCGGCAGTGGCATGGTGAACGGCGTGAGAGTGTTTCCATTGATCGTAGGGTGTAAAGGTGATTATCCCGGTGATGGTCCCGATGATGCGGTTGGCACGCTGCGATTTGGTGAAGGAGCCGTGGCAGCAGTCATGAAAGATGATGAAGATGCGCACCATGAATCCGGCAGCCAGGGTGGCAAGCAGGAGTGTCAGCCAGTATGAGATTTCCAGGCTGCGGTATGCCAGGTAGAACAAGGCGATATAAGGGATCACCGAATTAGCAATTTGCCACGCACTGCGCCCTGGCGTAGGGGCCTCGTATTGTTTTAGCCCCTTGAGCCAGGATTTATCGACAGATGATGAAGCTGCAGGGGCAGTCATTAAGTGGCTTGCTCGGCGGGCGGAGCCTGGTCATCGGCGGCGGGGGATTTCTTGGCCCGCGGTTTCTTTTCGGCTGGCTCAGCAGGTGCGGGTTCAGCGGACACGGATGCTGCCGACGCAGATTCTGCAGGAGCATGGACGGCAGTTTTCAGGCCCGGTAAGTTCTTGATCGAATCAATCAGATCAACGCCAGTGAGTGAGTGAACGACTTCGGGCATCTGTGAGAGCAATTGCATCACGTCTTGGGTCACGCGGGTGGCGCCTGTGCCGCCGCTTTCGCCGCCGTTGTTGATGACGACGATCTTCTCGGTCTTGGCGAGGGGCTGAGAAATGGCATCGGCCAGGGCGGGCAGGTTTTGAATGAGGGACTGGAGGATGGCGGCCTGGGTGTACTGTTCCCAGGCTTCGGCCTTGCGGCGCATGGCTTCGGCTTCTGAAAGGCCCTGGGCCTTGATCACTTCGGCCTCGGTAAGACCGCGGGCGCGAATGACATCGGCATCGGCCAGGCCTTTGGCTTTGAGCACCTCGGCATCGGTCATACCGCGCGCCTTGACCACATCTACATCGGCCAGGCCGCGGGCTTTGTTGGCGTCAGCCTCGCCCATACCGATGTTGCGCGTAGCCATAGACTGGCCGTTGGCTTCAACTTCCAGCTGGTAGCGGTGGGCGTCAGCCAGGGTCTTGACCTTGAACTGTTCGGCCTCGGCGGGTTTCTTGACGGTGGCTTCGAGCTCGCGTTCTTTACGCAGGGCTTCTTGTTCTTGCACTTCGATCTGCTTGCGTTTTTCAACGACCTGCACCTGCACTTCTTGCTCTTTCACCTTTTGGGTGGTGATGTTCTGCTGCAAGGCATAAGCCAGGTCGGCATCGGCCTGCTGGCGGTTGACGGAGGTGTCGTATTCGGCCTTTTTGATCTTGTAGTCGCGGTCTGCTTCAGCGATCTTGGTGTTGGCGGCGAGCTGGGCGATCTCGCCTTCCTGGCGGGCCTTGGCCGATTCGATGGCGGCATCGCGGGTGGCGCGAGCTTGCCCGATGGTGGCATCGCGCTTGACCTCGGCGGTGCGCGCCTTGCCGAGCGAATCGAGGTAACCTTCGGCGTCGTGAATGTTTTTGATGGTGAAGGAGATGATCTGCAGGCCCATGTTGCGCATATCTTGGGCTGAGACAGCCTGGACGGTTTGGGCAAATTTGTCGCGGTCTTTGTAGATCTCTTCGACGGTCATGGTGCCCAAGATGCCGCGCAGGTGGCCTTCCAATGTTTGCAGGGCCACATTCTTGATCTCGACCTGGTTCTTTGATAGGAACTGCTCGGCGGCAGTGACGATAGAAACATCGTCTGAGGCGATCTTGACCTGGGCCACACCATCTACGGTAACCGGTACACCTTGCAAGGTATACACATTTTGGGTGATGACTTCAATGGTGATCAACTCGAGGGATAAGATGTCCACGCGTTCGACAACTGGCAGGATGAAGGCGCCGCCGCCGCGCACGATGCGGAAGGAGCGGCGGGATTTTTGGCCGCTGGCGGGGTCGGTATAGGTGCCTTTACGACCCGAGATGACCAATACCTGGTTGGGGCCAACCTTCTTGTAACGGGAGGCAAAAACCAGGCCCAGGATCAGTAGAACGACAAAAAGAACGACAATCGCAAGAATGGCCCAACCAAAGCTGTTCATATTTTATATCTCCTTGATCGATTCGACATATGCCACGCCGCCCAAGATGCGCAAGATGCGCACAACCTGGCCGGCTGGGAGCCCGGCACCGTCTTTGGTGCGGGCTGAATAGGTGACGCGCCCACCCTGGGCAACCAGGGCAATCTCGCCCAGGCCGCCGGCGGGGATGGGGGTGATGACCTCGGCTTCGATGCCCACCAGGTCGGCAACGCGCACTTCGCTGGAGCCCTGCGGCTTGATGAACAAGTAGGTAAAGCCAATGTAGGCCAGGGTTGAGACGATCAGCCCGCCAAGGGTGGCCCAGATGAGGCTGGGGCGTTCGGATGCCTGGAAGAGCCCGCGGGCCACCAAGCCGGTGGCGCCGAAGGCGGTGACAAAGATGGCGATGGTGAAGGGGCTGATGGGCGATAGGCCGGTGCGGTCTTCGCCACCTGCGGCGTGGTCGCCGCCTGGGACGTGCAGGTCACCGTGGTCCATGCCGCCATGTCCCAGGTCCAGGTCTCCGTGCCCAAGATCGGCATCGCCGCCGCCAAACTGCCCGCTAAAAAGCAAGAACAAGGCGTAGATGAGGCCCAGGATGAGCAGGACCAGGTAGAGGGTGCTGACAGTGGCTCCAGACAGTATATCCATATCAATCTCCTGGCAGTGGATGAAAAACTGCCAGAAAGATTATAGCACGTAAACAAGAAAGCCGCACCGGCCTGTCATTGGCGATGGTCTTTTGTGAACCGGATGATCAAGAAAACGCTGACCAGGAGGATGAGCACAACGCTGTAAGCGGAGCGGATGCCGATGTAGTCGGCCAGGCGGCCCAGCACGAGAGGCAAAGCCAAGATGGCAGTGCCAGAGGCCAGCGTAGCGCGGGTGCTGGCGGCAACGGTGTTCTCTTGGGCGGCGCCCAGGGCCAACGAGATGATGAGGGGGTAGAGGCTGGCAACGCCCAGGCCGGTGACGAAGAGGCCAACCAATCCCAGGACCAGGTTATTGGGTATCCAATACATCAAAAAGCCGGCGCCAGCCACGAGGATGGAGGCGAGGACGACTTTGCGAATTGGGAAATGCTGTACCAGGCGGCTGCCTGCCAGGCGGCCTAGGATCATGCCGATCAGGAAGGCACTGACTGCCAGGGCGGCGTTGGCTCTTATCATCCCAAGATGCTTTTCGAGATAGTCGGCGCTCCAAGAGATCATGCAGAATTCGACCGATACCGCTAAGACCAGGGCGGCCCAATAAATCCAATAGGCAGCAGGCAGGGATGATGAGATGGGCTTTTGGATGGTCGAAGCGCTTTGGGTCTGTGGCGTTTCTGGCGGGCTGGCCTTGCGAAAGGCCAGCCATAAGAGGATAGGCATGAGGGCGAACAGGGCCAATGAGATGCGCCAGCCGCCGGGCAAGCGGGCGGTCCACCCCACCAGCAGAGGGGTGAAAGCCGACACGATAGAGGCGATGACATTGCCTTCGGAGATGGCAACAGCACGCAATTGACCATGTTGATCGGCGAGGGCTGAGGGGATAATGACAAGAATGAGTGAACCTACCAAGCCCATGGTGAAGGATGCGCCAATGGTGATCCAGGGGTTCCGTCCGGCGATCAGGATGAGTGCGCCGGCGCTGAGGCCCAAGGCGCCAAGCCAAAGGGCGCGCCGGCGTCCGATGCGGTTGATCACCCAGTGTCCACCGAGCCCTACCATGAGCATGCCAACGGCAAAGGCGGTGTAATGCAGGCTGCTGATGGTGTATGACAAGCCCAGCTCTTCCTTCAGGAAGGGAGTGATTGGACCAATGATATTCAAAATACTGCCGTAAAAAGCCAGCAAGAAATAAGCCAGCCAGGTGAAGCCGTTGCGATGAAAGGTATTGATCATTGAAAACCTGTGCAAGATTGAAAGGGATGTGTGAGTGGTTCGTTAATCACTATTGTTCGATCTCATGCGCGATCGGTGGGGGTTCCGTGTGTGAAACCCCCACCAGTGCCCCCGGAGAGACTCGAACTCCCAACCGTCTGATCCGAAGTCAGATGCTCTGTCCATTGAGCTACGAGGGCGAGAAAGCGATTTGAATTTTACCACGATGCGAGACGATTATAATAGTTTTGGTGTGATGTTGGGGCGCGATTCGTCTCACCTGCACTGACGTTCGAAGAACACAGGGCAGGTCTAGAAACAACACCCGCAGGCGAAACTCAGGTAAAATACTGGTTAAGGTGCTCGATGAAAAAATGCCCAAATTGCCAAACCGACAATCCTGAACAGGCCAAATTTTGTTTTGAGTGCGCGACACCATTTGAGATAACCCCAGCTCCTAATACTGTGGTTGGAAATATCGGTCAAGGTAACTACTTCGCGGGCGAAATCCGTATGCAGGGTGGTGATTTGGTAGTTGGTGACAAGGTGCTTGGAGATGTGCTGATCAACTCGATCAAGATAATCTTTGGGGCAGATGACCAGGCACGGGCCAAAGAACATCTGACGCGTTACCTGCGATGGATGATCAATGAGTGCGCGCCGCTGCGGCTGGCAGCGATTGACCATAGCGCAGGGCAGCCGGGTCAAAGACCTTTGGGCCTGGCGCACGTGTATGTTGATCTGAATCTGGATTTCCGCTTGCCAAAAAAACATACGCTGGCTCAATATCTGGCGGTGCGCCAGGCAAATAAAGTGGAAGGGGAAGTGTCTGAAACTCAAGATGGGCGACTGGCAACAGCTCTGGAAGCGCTGGCTTGCCATCCAGCCCTTGTTCTGCTGGGCGCGCCGGGATCGGGCAAGTCCACCTTCTCCACTTACCTGGCCCTCAGCCTGGCCGAAGCTGGGTTGGGTCATCCAGCCGCCCTGGAGCGCCTGGGGCAAGATTGGAAATATGGCCCCCTCTTGCCGGTGCGCGTGACGCTGCGCAAGTTCTCTGAGAGCCTGCCAGCGGATCTGTCGCAAGGTCGGGCAGTTCATCTCTGGCAGTTCATTGACGATGAATTGATCAAATGCGGTCTGCCTAAAGATGTTGCGCCTGTCATCCACGATATGGCTGAAAAGGGTGGCGCGCTGTTCCTCCTGGATGGCTTAGACGAGATAGGGGAAGTGGCGCGTAAGGCACGTGTTTTGGAGGCGGTGACCGAATTTATTCGCAATGCCGGGCCGTTCTGCCGTTTCCTGTTGACCGCCCGTCCTTATGCCTGGATAGATTTGCAGCCCTCTCCGACAGAGCTGCCAGTACGTTACAGCCTGGCGTGCTTTGACCACGGGCAGATCCAAACTTTCATTGACCGCTGGTACCAGGCAGTGCAGGTACTCGGTTGGATCAGCGCCAGCGACGTCACAGAAAAGACCACCAGTCTGCAAAAGGCCATCCACCGGGCAGACCTGCGCCCCCTGGCAGAAAACCCACTTTTGCTCACCCTCATGGCCACCCTCCACACCAACCGCAGCCGCCTGCCGGATGACCGCGCCGATCTGTATGATGAAGTAGTCAGGCTGCTCTTACAACATTGGAGCACTGCCAGCGGGGCAGAGCGCAGCCTGTTGGATGCGCTCGCCATGCCGAGCCTGAAGTTGGATGATCTGCGTAATATGCTTGAGCAGGTGGCTTACGAGGTGCATGCCAGCCAAGTTGGTGTGGCCAGCCGCGGAGGAATGGCCAGCCATGGGGACCGAGGCGGCACGGCTGATATTTCCGAGACGACCTTATTGGCTGCTTTCCGTCCGCTGTTGGGCGGCAGTTGGGACAAGGCCGCCCTGATACTGACCTACATCGAAACCCGCACTGGCCTGCTCCTGGGGCAGGGGCCGCGCGATGGTGTCAGGCAGTTCACCTTTCCGCACCGCTCTTTCCAGGAATACCTGGCTGGCTGCTACCTGGCGCGCCAGGTTGATTTCAATTCACGTGCCGTCGTCCTGGCGCGTGCTGCCCCCGATCATTGGCGAGAAGCATTGGTGTTGGCGGCGCGGCGTGCCGGGCGCGAGCGCGGCGTGGCCGTCGCCGATGAGCTTTTGCACCACCAGGATGTAGACGCTTATCGCCGCAAGATTAAGCGCATAAGCGAGTTGGACTGGCGCTGCGCCGTTCTTGCCGGGATGCAACTGCTGGAGTTGGGCCAGGCTACGTTAGATAGCTCTGAAGCTGCCCGCGTGGTGCGCGAACGCGCTGCCGGTTGGCTGGCTGCCCTTTTGGAAGCTGGTGCCCTGCCGGTGCTAGAACGTGTCCAGGCTGGCGAAAAACTGGCTCTGCTGGGTGATTTGCGCGATTTGGAAGAATTGGTGGAAATCCCGGCTGGTAAATTTTGGATGGGCAGCGATGTTGAATTTGATGCAGATGCATGGGATATTGAAGAACCGCGGCATGAGGTTTCATTGGAAGCTTTCAAAATTGGCAAATACCCGGTCACGGTTAAGCAGTGGGGTTACTTTGTGGCACAGACGGGATATGCTTGTGATCCCAAATCGCTAGAAGGAGATGCCAATTGTCCGGCGGTTTATGTTTCTTGGCATGATGCACGCGCTTACTGTGAGTGGCTGACTGGTGAGTGGCGTAAAACAGGCCACATTGCCGCAGATGAAATTGTCCGCCTACCGAGCGAAGCAGAGCGCGAGAAGGCATCTCGGGGTACAGATGGACGTATCTGGCCTTGGGGGAACGAATTTGACCATCTCAAAGCCAATATTTTTGAAACCGACATAGGCCACAGTAGTGCGGTAGGCTGTTTCCCGGCTGGGGTCAGCCCCTATGGTTGTCTGGATATGGTTGGCAATGTGCGAGAATGGACATCTTCTCTGTTCAAAGAATACCCTTACCATTCAGAGGATGGTCGAGAAGACCCTGGTGGTGATGGCAAGCGTGTACGGCGCGGTGGCGCTTTCGATGTGGGTCGCAAGGTCACGCGTTGTGCATCGCGCCGCTATAATGAGCCAGATTTTCGAATTCACTTCGTAGGCTTCCGGGTTGCTTGTTCTCGCTTTTAACACTCAAATCCCTGATTGCCCCCTTGCTTTACCACACAAAGGGAATCACCCGCCAGCGCACTGCGGCAGCATATTCGCTGTAGCCGGCGATCACTTTTTCTTCAATGTAGACCCGGAAAACGATGCTGGCGATAATTAGCACGAGCAGGCCAATGTTCAGGGCGGTAGGGGTCCAGGCAACGACGGCTCCGGCATTCAGCAATGCCCCGGCATACATGGGGTGGCGCAGAATCTGGTAAGGACCCCGGGTGACCAATCCCCGGTCGGCAGGGGCGATGCCAAACGACTGCCCCAGGCTGGTGATGGCCCAGATCGTCAATACGATGCCGGCCCCGGAAAGGATGCTCGCAAGGATGGGCGCTGGTCCCAGGCTGGCGATGCCCATCGGCAGGAACACAGAAGCCCAGGCGATGGCAGTCACATACCAGGGCTGGGGAGCACCGGTGTCTTCTTTGCGGTTTAGCAGGCGCCAAAAGACCAGGGCGCTCTCGATTGCCAGAAGTAATGGTAAGATCGAGCGGTTGTTCCAGGCAATTTGTGCCTGGATGCCCGCAATCAGGGCCCAAAACCCGGCTGCCAGGTAGATCCACATCAGAAGATTACTCCTATCTTGTGATTTTGTGATGACAAGTTGACACTGGATGGGCCTTTCGACCCATGACTGTATCCAAACGCCGTGGTATCATACCATAACTTAACTTTATCATTAGCTCAAAAGGATTTCACTTTTTATGCGTCCCGTAATGGTTTTGACAGACAGCACGGCTTATTTACCCCCTGAATTTGTGACTCGTTATCCGATCCATGTTGTCCCACTCACGGTGAATTGGACAACATG
>Ga0209605_1003834_pt1 | contig 12790 bp, 10 predicted proteins | sample AD_UKC035_MetaG_FD_184408 | JGI IMG/M metagenome (GOLD analysis project Ga0209605, IMG submission 184408) | Active sludge microbial communities of municipal wastewater-treating anaerobic digesters from USA - AD_UKC035_MetaG (SPAdes) (version 2) | ecosystem: Engineered > Bioreactor > Anaerobic >...
TTTCTTTAAAATGTTCGGCCATCCTGCTCTCAATATCTGCCATAATTTCCCTGCGATCCTTATCCGAACGGAAATGGATTTCGAGCTTATTAATGTAGGCGGACAAGCGGTGGTAGGCATCTTCTGCAAGGTGGAAGACCATACCCCCAAGACTCACGGAAATATTTCTTTTCATTTTTATTATACATTGTTAAGAATAGTAATTTTTTTCTGCAAATATAAATAGTAAATTAATACCATGCAATACATAGTACATATTTTTTAAAAATATTTGTTTTTTTTAAGTAAAAGAATATCTTTTAATTACAGACATGCGGAATTTATTGTAGGTACTTTTTCTTAAAAACCCTATCTTTATAGTAATAAAAATTGCACGTTATGAACAGTAAAGGCATACTGAATAAAATGACCTTTGTGAATAAAGGTAGTGAGTTCAATATAATTCCGAGCTATGAGTTGGAAATGGGCTCAACAAAGCTTGATTTAGCGGATATTATAGACAAATCTATAAATCTAAGATTTTTAAACAGAATTACTTGCATTAGCTGCGGTAGGGATACTAAAAAATCGTACGGACAGGGGTATTGTTATCCCTGTTTTATATCAGTACCTCAAACGGAAGAGTGTGTTTTCCGCCCTGAGCTTTGCAGAGCGCATGAAGGGGAAGCGCGCGACATGAAATATGCCGAACAGAACTGTTTGGTTGACCAGTACGTTTACCTGGCGTTATCGGGAGGGCTTAAGGTAGGAGTCACACGGTATCATCAGGTACCCATTCGGTGGGTAGATCAGGGTGCAGTAAGAGCCATTAAGGTAGCCATTGCACAAAACAGGTATCTGGCCGGTTTGATAGAGGTTGAACTGAAAAAAATATATGCCGATAAAACCAACTGGCGCAAAATGCTGATGGGCAATGATCCCCGGAAGGATTTGACTGAAAAGAAACGGATGGCCATAGAATATATTGAAAGGCAAGGGCTTAGTTTTCGCATAGCTGATGATAATGAATATTCAATTCAGTATCCTGTTAAATCGTTCCCCTCAAAAATCACCTCCCTTAACCTTGATACCGATCCTGAAATCAGCGGAGAGATTGTGGGGATTAAAGGGCAATACCTAATCTTTGCCGAAGGCCGTGTGCTAAACATTCGAAAATTTTCAGGCTACCACGTGGAAATCGACACTTAGTCGATTTCCGGTACGCAGTGGGTTACAACCGATGCAAAGGGCTAAGCATTATCGGTGTTAGCAGTAATGTCGGTGGATAGCTTCAAAATTTTGTAAACCTCACCGTTGGCATCGTGAATAGGGGTATATGTTTCATGGAAGGTATAATTCTTTCCGGCGATCGTAAAGCAGGTAGTTTGCTTTTGGATATGGCCATTGCGGAGGTTGGCCCAAAATTCACTGTAACTGCTCCTTTGCTGATCGCTCATCACCAAATTTTCTGAATGATGCCGCCCAATGGCCTCTTCGCGCTTAATCCCCTGTAACTCCAGATAAGCTTTATTCACATTGACAACATAGCCATTGATATCATACTCAGCAACATAAGAAGAGGCATTGATTGCCTCAAGAAGCCCTTCCATCTCAGACGCTTTTCTTGCCGATTCCTCCTGAGTGGCCTGCAGCTCTTCCATATTCTGCCTCATCTCTTCCTCTTGTGTTTTCAATATCTCCGATTGTTCCTGAGAGACCCGAAGCAGTTCAGCAGTTTTCTGATTTATTCTCACTGTTCGCAGGGCAGACGCAATGCTTTCGGCCATTTTTTCCATAAACTCAATCTCGTGGGGAAGAAATTTTTTGAGGGAAGCCAGTTCGATGACACCCAGCACATCCTCATCGATTTTAAGAGGTATAAGAAGAACTGAATTGGGACGGGCTCCGCCAAGTCCCGAGGTAATTTCTATATAGTTGTCGGGTACTTCCAAAAGGTAAATGGTTTCTTTCTCCACAGCACACGACCCCACAAGACCTTCACCCTCTTGAAAACTTCTTTCGATATACCTTATCCTATCGTAGGCGAATGCCGAAACCAAATCGTAGGTTACTTCTCCCTGGTTTTCGTTGGCAATAAATAATCCACCAAGATTTGCTTTTAAATACCAAACTATATTCTTTATCAGCTCATCTCCTAATTTTAACAGGTCATCGTTATTCTGTCTAAGAATTTCAGCAAATTTGGCTAATCCTTCGTTTATCCAGGATCTCTTTTCTTCTTCATCCTTTCGGTTTTTCTCCTCTTCACGGGCTTTTTTCAGGCTGTCGCGCATTTCGATAAGCGATTTTCCTAAAACATCATCCTCATCGAGGAGATCCAAATCTTTATCCAGTTCTCCCTTGCCAATGCTTTTGGCAAATTCGGTTTTAACCAGTAGCCCATCAATTGACAATGAGAGTGCTTTTGCCATTACCGATATTTCGTCACTGGAGTTAAAGTCGAAATAAAATGAGGTGTCAATTTTTCCTCTGGCTAACTGCGAAAGCATATCGGTAACTTGTTTAATGGGCTTGGTTATATTATTGGCCAGATAAAAAATAATGAGTATCAGTATAAGCAAGCCACCAACACCTACTATAATACCAACGTTGAGATTACGATTGGCTTCGGTCAGGATAACATTTTCGGGGACCATAATGCCCAGCGACCAGGGAGTTTGAGTTCTACCTATGACAATTGGAGAAAATGAGTAGTACATTTTTTCTCCATCACCATTAAATGACGTGAAGTTAAATTTTTCACCCTTTTTTATTTTTTCCAATATTCGGTATTGGGAATTGAGCTGTGGATAAACCTCCTCAATGTTTTTACTAAATAATGTAGAATCGGGATGGGCAACGAACGTTCCGTTGTATGAAATCAGAAAGGCATTGCTTTGTGGGTAAGGTTTAATTTCGCAGATTAAATTTTGAAAACGCCCAAGGAATAGGTCGATGCCAACAAGTCCTATGAATCGTCCGTTTACAAACATGGGAGTTGCCAGCGAGGTCATCAGCCCTCCTTTTTGCAATGCCGACAGGTATGGCTCAAGAATGGTTTCCTTTCCCGCATTTTTCAATATGGCATATGTTTCGGGATCGCCGGTTAGGCTGCGCTTTTCGTACTTCGATAAAAGGTTGCCATTTTCGTGGTAGAAAATTTGAATCCATCTACCGTATGGCTTATCCCAATCGGGATAGAGGTATGTAAATTCCCAGCTGTCCCAGATGGCATCAATATGCTTATTGTCGGTTATGATTTGCTTATACATTCCCATGATTAGCTCTCTCCACATATCGAAATCCATCCTTTTATGTTCCAGAAATGCTCGTGCGAGAGTCCGTGTAATAGTAATATCGCTATTCAGCCAGTTTTCTACAACAGCCGCATAGTTATCAGTATGAGAGTTGGTCAATTTAATAGCGCTGTTATACAAATTCTTTTTACCCGACAGGCTGAAATAGCCAATGGTAAGAGAGAATAAGATTACCGATGTGCCCAGAATCAATACTAGTATTTTCTGGCGAAGTGAGAGTTTAACTTTCATTGCCGTTGTTGTATGGAAATAAACAGGGTTTTAAAACCATAAACATAGTAAAAAAAAACATACTTAATTCTGCGTGTCTTATCGATTTGCTAAATATGACCTGTAAGTTGGGGCAAATCTAATTATATCGTTATGATTATTGATAGAATATTGATAAATTTGAGCCCTTCAAACTTGTGGCATCGACACTAAATAGCATGGTAACCAACGATAGTAGCGATAGGGTTAAGATATTAAAATCCATCCAGCTGTTTAGCGCTATGGAAAACGCTATGCTGATGGAAATATCCAAGTCGTTAACTACCGTAAATCTTAGAAAAGGTGAGGTTTTATTTAAGAATGGAGATCTTGATTACGCTCTTTATCTCATAGAGAAAGGAAAGGTAAAAGTACACGTTGGAACCCATATATACGCTTACTTTGGGAAGAATCAGTATATCGGAGAGTACTCACTTTTGGACTCATCGCCCCGTAGCGCTTCGGTAACAGCAGTGGACAACACCCAGCTGCTACGTTTCGACCAGAAGGATTTTTTAAACTTAACAGATGAACAGCCCGAAATATCCCGTTCGCTTCTCAAGGGATTGGTACACAGGCTTAGAGATTACAACACCATAGAAGTTGAGCTTACCAAGAAGAATATCGAAGTTGAGAAACAGAGGAAAGAGTTGGAAAGGCAGCGCATGGAATTGGAATCGCTTAACTCTACAAAGGATAAATTTTTTGCCATCATTGCACACGATTTAAAAAATCCATTTAGCACAGTTTTGGGCATTAGCGAATTGCTTGCCCGTGAGTTTGAGTCGTTTGACCCGGGAAGCCTTAAAAATTTTATAACTCAGATTTACAAGTATTCCAACAACACATACAACTTGTTAGAGAACTTGTTGCAGTGGTCAATGCTGCAAACCGGCCGTATGCCTATGCGTCCGTCCATTGTCAATGTAATGGATATAGTTCAGGAGAATGCTGAATTGCTTTCCGGGAATGCAAAGCAAAAAAATATTCGAATTACCATTTCCAAGAGTAGCGACTGCTATGCTTATATCGATGTAAACCAGATTACCACGGTCGTTAGAAACCTGCTTTCCAATGCCATTAAGTTCACAGAGATCAATGGAAAGATTAATATCAAAGTGAAATCTAAAAACGGGTTCTGGGTTGTATCGGTTGAGGACAATGGGATAGGCATTGCCGAAAAAGACATGAATCGTTTATTCCTGCTGGACTCCAACCCCACCACCATCGGGACTTCTCAGGAAAAGGGAACTGGACTGGGCTTAATTCTATCCAGGGAATTCGTTGAGCGCAATGGGGGGAAAATATGGGTGCAAAGTCAAATGGGGATTGGGACAACCTTTTCTTTTACCGTACCCAAAGCCCAAACGGAGCATACCACCTAAACCATATTATCATACTCAATAATTAGCAAATGGCCACTGGGCACTACATTTTAATGCCCAGAATGGTTACATCGTCAACCTGAAACGAACTTCCCATCCAGCTGCCGAAGGCATTATATAATATCTCCTGTTGCTCCGCAAACAGTTTTGTGCTGTTTGAAATGATGTTGTTTTTCAGCTTCACCGATCCGAACTTGCTGTTTTTACTTCCTCCAAGTTGGTCGGCAAAGCCATCGGTTGCGAGGTAGATGGTGGCACTGGCGTTTTGAAGCGAGAAGCTGTGGTTTGTGAAAGCACTCATTCGGGGCGACTGCCCAACGGGCATTATATCTCCGTTGATTTCGTATAAAACCCTGCCATTTTGAGAAATCTGCTTTGCAGAGCCCTTAATATTGTCAAACGTAGTTTCATCGTCCGATACAATCCATAGTGGAATTTTTGCTCCGGCATACTGAAGTTCGCGTGTTTTCGAATTGAAAGAACAAAGTGCTATATCCAATCCATCTTTATGTAAATGCTCAACATCGTTCTGGCTAAGTGTTTCGATAACGCTTGAGCGCAGGTGCCCAAGAATTTCGCTGGGTTTCGTTATTCTGTGCCTTACAACAATGTCGTTCAGAGCGGTGATCCCAAGTATACTCATAAAAGCTCCCGGTACCCCGTGCCCGGTACAATCGGCCACGCAGAAAATCTGGTGCTCGTCAAAGCAGGTAGCCCAGTAAAAATCGCCGCTAACCAATTCGCAGGGCTTCATCAGCACAAAAAAATGGGGGCTAATCTGCCTGATCACTTGCTCAGATGGGAGTATGGCTGCCTGTATGCTTTGGGCATAGCGAAGGCTATGGGTTGTATTTTCGTGGAATCGCTCCAACAGATAATTCTGGTCCTGAAGCATGTCGCGCTGATTCTCAATCTCATCGCGCTGGGTGGTGATTTCCTCCTTTTGTTGATTGATTTCAGCATTCTGCCGTGTAAGGAGTTGATTCAGCCTTTTTCTCCTGATATTGTTCCAATAAAGGAATGCTGTGAATACCAGTGCTACTAAAAGTCCAATAAATGTAATGTGCTGTACAAAGGATTTTCGCCTCAGCTCAAGCCGGTTGATCTCTTCGGATTGTTTTAATAGCTCAATCTCTTTCTCTTTTCGCTCCGTTTCGAATTGGGTTAAGAGTTTATCAATGTTCTGCTGCCTGGAAACATTACTCATGGAATCTCTTATGACCGTGTATTTATAAAACCAATCGTATGCATTTTTGCAATCACCCAATTGATCATAGTATTTCCAAAGGAGACGGAAGCCGGTTTGGATAAGCAAATCGTAGCCATTCTTTTGGGATATCTCAAGGCATTTGTCAATGTACCTTTTGGCCAACAAGGGTTTATTGGTATTTATGTAGAAATATGCCAGGTCGCTGTTGACCTGCGCAATAGAGTACAAGTTCTGAGTAGTGTTGAAAAGCGAATCGGCATTGAGGAGGTATTTCAATGCTTTGCTGTTTTGCGACAGCTCTGCGTGTATATTTCCAAGATTTGCTAAACATTGCGCCTCGGCAAGTTGCATATTACCAATGGCCTTGAACTGTTTCAGGGCTTTATTGTAGTAGAATATGGCGGAATCGGGAACGTGCAGTTGTTTATAGCAATTACCGGTATTCATACAGCTAATGGCCTCTCCTGATCGCCTCTCAAGCGCAATGAACAGCCTGCTTGCTTTTTTGTAGAAAACAATACCCTCATTATAGTTTTTATTCTGGTAGTAAAGATTTCCCAGGCGGCCATAAAGCACTGCCATTTCAGAAACGTTTTTATTCTCATCCAGATAGCCAATGGCCTTGGTGTAGTTTTCAATGGCCTTACTTAAATCGCTTTTTTGAGCGTAGCAATTGCCAATATTACTGATAATCCTTGCGACGATAACCGGATCTGTTTTTTCATTTGTATTTTGTAATGCCGTTTGCATGGTGTGCAGCGCTTCTTCGAAATGCCCAAGGTCAAATGAGAGATTGCTGCGGATAATTTGATTGTTTAAATAATCATCATTTACCTTGGTTTTCGTAATCAGCCCGTCGGCCTTATCGATATGGAAAAAGGCCGAATCGGGATTGGAAGTCCAAAACAGTTTTGCAATTTCAATATGGGTTTTAGTCAGTACGTTTATGTCGTTGGTTTGCCTTAAAATGGTGTAAAGGCTATCGAGTTGACGATCTGTAGCATGTGTGCAAATCGGATTGCACAGGGATAATGCAAACAGAAATAAAACTACTCTTATTGATGAATGGCTGTTAAAGGCTTGCGATAGAATGGTTTTCATATGCACTATGGCGTAAGGGGTTAATGGTTATTATTTACGATACAGCAACCAGCTAAAATGGGTACAGGAACAATTGCTTCACGAAAAAAGGCAGAGCAATTTACTGCAAAAAATTGAATTAATTGAAAAGGTTAAGATTCAATAGTGAAAAAAACTATTCCGTAAGGAAATCTGCTATTACCCCATCGGAAACGATAAACTTTTTCGGTTTAATGCTATAGTACGAATCTCGTTTTTCAAGTATTTCCAGTTGTATGTATTTATTGGCTACCCTTTCTATTCTGTTGGCCTGATCAATGCCAAATGTTCCGGCTATGTAGCCATTATCTATACCCCATATTGTTCTTAGGGAAGTTAGCAGATACTCATTAAGTTTATCCTTCTCTGATAAAAGCTCGCTTTCAACCTCGATACTCCCTTTACTGATGGAATTAATCCAGGCGTCAACCGACCTTGGGTTCCACGCTCTTGAGGTTTTGTTGTATGAATGTGCCGAGGGGCCTAATCCAAGGTAGGGAATCTGTTGCCAGTAGGCTGTGTTATGCCTTGAGAAGTAATCCTCCTTTCCCAGGTTTGAAATTTCGTAATGGATAAACCCATTTTGAGAGGCCAAATCGTGGAGCAGATCAAACTGCTCTACGCTCACCGCTTCGTCAACGGGGGTTACACGGCCCATGGATACTTTTCGTTGGAGTGGCGTTCCCTCTTCGTATATGATGTGATAGCACGAAAGGTGCTGTATGGGCAGCCTGAATGCCTTTCGTAGGTTCGATTCCCAAACGCTTGTGGTGGCATAGGGTAACCCATAAATCAAATCAATGCTTATGTTGTTGAATCCCAGTTGGCTTGCCATGTTCACGGCTTTCGTTGCCTGTTTCGCGTTGTGCCTTCGGCCAAGCTGTTGCAGGTCGTTATCGTCGAAGGATTGAACCCCGAGGCTGAGCCTGTTGATGCCTGTGTCCAACAGCGACCTTATGTAGCCGGGGTTGAGGTCGTCGGGATTTGCCTCCAGGGTTATCTCCGGCAACGGGGAGATGGAAAAGGTTTTTGCAATGCCATTCAGCATGGTAGCAATACGGTCAGCCTTCAGCAACGACGGGGTACCGCCCCCAAAATAAACCGTTTCGATGGGTTCGGTTGGCAAATAATCTTTTCGTAACCGCAACTCCTCAAGAATCAGATTTGCAAATTCATTCATACCCCGGGCATCCTCCACGGAGTAAAAGTCGCAGTAGTGGCATTTGCGTTTGCAGTACGGAACATGAATGTATATACCCGACATTATTTGCCTTCTAAGCCTTTTTCAATGGTAAAGCGGTTATCTTTGCAAAAATAGCTGAATATTATGAAAACATATTTATTGGCCATTGCATGCGACCATGCGGGTTTTCAAACCAAAGAAATCCTGAAGGAGTACCTTACAGGCCTGGGGCATACCCTAAAAGATTTTGGTACCTACTCCGAGCAAAGCGTTGATTACCCCGATTTTGCTCACCCTTTGGCCGAATCTGTGGCCTGTGGCGTGTACGATCTGGGGATAGTGCTCTGCGGTAGTGGGAATGGAGTGAATATGACAGCCAATAAGCACAAGGGAATCAGGTCGGCCCTGTGCTGGACTCCCGAAATTGCCTCGCTGGCGCGACAGCATAACAATGCCAACGTTTGTGCCATTCCTGCCCGCTTTGTGTCGGCCGAAATGGCCAAAAGTATTGCCCAAACCTTTCTTACCACCGAATTTGAGGGAGGACGCCATGAGAACAGGGTGGCAAAAATTGAAGGGGAGTAGCGAATTTTTACTGTTAATGCCTCTGACTGTGAATCCAGTTTAACGCTTTAGGCGTTATCGTTTCTTCACAATGTAGTGCGATGGTAGGGTCACCAGCAGGGAGTGGGTGACATGCTCGATTCGTATGACCACCCTATTCTCTCCGGCTATTCTCACCAGTTCACCCTCAAAACCCCTCATGGTGCCCAGCTCTATTACAACCTTTTCGCCGGGGGATATGTCATGTTCAAGAACCTCAATGTTAACCTGTTCGCCAATAAGCATTTTAAGCGTATCAATCTGCCTGTCGGGTATGGGTGCAGCCTTTCCCTCAAAGGAAACGTACCGTACCACACCCGGGGTTCCCAGTACCCTGAAGTAGTCCTTTTCCGTTATCCTCACAAAGATGTACGACCTGAGCAGGGGCTCTTCAACCAGCTTCTTTCGGTCGCTCCACTGCTTCATCCGCTTTTGCAGGGGCAAAAAGGTTTCAATCCCTGCATCCACCAGACGACGGTACACCTTCTTCTCGTTTCTGGGCTTGGTATATGCTGCAAGCCAGTGGGGTTGACGAATATCTAACACGCTATGCCGGAATTATGGTTGGTACAAATATAACATTCTAAAGCCACCAAAGTTTTAAATTCTGTTTGATGACTGCCAAGTGAAATATTCCCTGATACAGTGGTGTTTACAGTATTGAAATCGCAGCACCTCCCCCTTCCGCAAGGGTAAGGGTTAGCTCGGTATTGCTATTCACAACCTGATGCTCAATACGATAGCTGGTGGGATTGTTATCCCAGTGTGCATCCTCCCCGTCCATGTAAAGGGTGGCATTATAGGTTTTGTTTGGCTCCAAAAAATCCAATCGTATGGTCAGGGTTCTCGGGTTCTCATCGGTAACCGCGCCCACAAACCAATTCCCCGTTTCGCGCTCCTGACGGGCTATGGTAAGGTACTCCCCAATTTCGCCATTCAACACCTTGGTCTGCTCCCAGTTAACGCCCACATAGCGGATAAACTGAAATGCAGGATGGTTGTGGTAGTGCTCGGGCAGGTCGGCGGCCATCTGAATAGGGCTGTATATGATTAGGTAGAGTGCCAGCTGATGGGCCAGGGTTGTGTTTACCTGATTATTCGGTTTATACGGCTTCAACTTGATGTTAAAGATTCCCGGGGTATAGTCCATGGGACCGGCAAGCAAACAGGTAAAAGGGATAATGGTGTGGTGCTTGGGCGGATTGCCCCCATCGGTTGACCAGGCGTTGAACTCCTGACCCCTAAACCCTTCCTGCGATATAAAGTTGGGATAGGTACGCCTCTCGCCCGTTGCCATAAACGGCTCGTGAACATTTACGGCAATCTTATACTTGGCGGCGGTTTCCAGTACCCTCCGGTAGTGATTTACCATCCACTGCCCGTGGTGGTACTCCCCTTTGGGTATGATGGTGCCCACGTATCCGGTTTTCACCGTATGGAGGCCCAGGCTCTGCATCAGGGCGAAGGCCGTGTCGAGCTGCTGCTCGTAAGTGGTTACTGCCGATGATGTTTCGTGGTGCATGATGAGGTCAACCCCCTTTTTACGGCCATACTCTACCACTTCCTTCAGGTTGTAATCCTTGTAGGGGGTAACAAAATCGAATACTCCCTCCCGATCGTCAATGCCAACCCAGTTCTCCCAGTCGGTATTCCACCCCTCCACCAGAATGGCTCCTATACCATTGGCACTGGCAAAATCGATGTAACGCTTGGCGTTTTGGGTTGTTGCGCCATGCTTGCCCCCGGTCATTTGCCATGTGGACTTGTCGATGTGCATCTCCCACCATATCCCCATGTACTTGGTGGGCTTAAACCACGAGATATCGCCAATCTTGTTAGGTTCGTTCAGGTTCAGGATCAGTTTGGAGTCAATCAGGCCCCCCGGGCTGTCGGCAATGATAATGGTGCGCCAGGGGGTGCTAAAGGGGGTTTGGGTTTTTACCTTAAAGCCAAAATCGTTGCCCACCAAGCCGCTTTGCAGGCAAAGCGTTGCCGTATCAACCTTAAGGGTGATACCCGCGTAGTTGTCAACTGCAGCCTCGTGGAAGCTGAGGTACAGCCCGTTGTCGGTTTTCATGGTAACGGGTGTGTTCACGGCGTTCATGGGGATATGGGTTTGCGCCAGCTCATTCTTACTCTTGGCGGCAATGGCATCGATGCGGCTCACCCGCGTTGTGTTGTAGAGATGCTCGTAGATATCCCAGTCTCCGGGCTGCCACCAGCAGGTGTGATTGCCCGTAAGCTGAAAGCGGGTATTCTCATCGGTGATGACCACGTGCTCCATGCCTTCCTGACGGGGAAAATGGTATCGGAAGCCAATACCATCGTCGAAAAGGCGGAAGACAACGGAAAAGTGGCGTCCGGGGGCATCCCTCTCGCTGAGGAAAAGGGTGAGTTCGTTGTAGCTGTTGTCCACGTGGCGTTGCTCACCCCAGGGGAGTTCCCATCCCTCGGAAAACTTGCGTGTTTGGAAGCTGTCGATGCCAATGCCCTTATCGATGGAAGGGGCACCCCGGAAATCGAAACCCAGGTGCGAGAGCCCGATAATCTCCCGGCCATTTACCTCCACGCGGTAGGCGGGTCGTCCGTCCCGGTCGGTAAGGAATTTGGCCACGATATGACCTGATGGTGAGCTGACTGATATTTCTTTCTCGTGCCTGCACGATGTGCCCATCAGTGCAATGAGCAGTAGGGTAATTGCTACGATTCGGGTCATGGTTAATAGTTGTTTTGTAGGTTTAATGCTGTGTGAAGGCTTTTATATTGGTGAAGATTACTACCTCAAGTACCAAGAAACGAATTTCAAATGTAGTAAAAAAATGGTGGGTCTTCCTGTACACTTTTTCTCTGTACGTTGACTTTTGTGACCTTGACCTGTCTTTTTGTCTCTATCGGGTGAGTAGTTCTAGTATTTCCTTTTTAAGTTTCTTGAGGTCTTTAGTTACAATTGCCCAAATAATATCATCAGAAACAGAATCATATACGTGGCTTATTCTATTCCTTGTATCAACTATTTTCCTTGCGTTTGAAATCTTTATGTGTGGGTTAACCTTAAGTATTCTATTTATAGCCTCCCCAATTATTTCAATGTTACGTTCAATCGCTTTCCTCCCTTTTAAATCCTTTTGGAACTCGAAGAAATTTTGTTTCTCAGGCAAGAATGTTTCGATTTCATCAATCGATTTCTTAATATCCTCAAGCCATGCTTGAATTTTCTTTTCCATATATTTGAACTTTTGTACGTTCAATCTCATTTTTCAAAAAGCTATTTCTAATGGCCTTCTGTTCGAGCAGGTCGATTTGCCTCTTTAGAATATCCTCGAGTTGAAATTTTAAATTGAAATATTTGTCGGAGTACGAAATGGGGTCGTTATCGTCGATATCAACCACTAAATCTATGTCGCTATCGGGCCTGAAACTTTCTTGAGTCACAGAGCCAAATGCAAACAAAGCCCTAACGTTGTTTTCTTCACAAAGCTGGGTAATCTGCTTAATATGTTGCTCTATTAATGTCATATTAAGACAAAGGTAGTGAATTTTTTAAAGATGTCAATGCAAGTAATCGGAAGCGGTGGCATAGCATTACTTCTACAGAGACTTGGTATTTAGTAAACTGCTATCCACTTTACAAACTCCTGGCTTCGTCAATGCGACACCTTTTTAAACTTTACACCAAAAACTATCTTCAAACAGCTTTGCTATTGACTTATGCTTTTCTGTTATTAGCATAGTTTTGGAAATTGTT
>Ga0209605_1003839_pt1 | contig 12780 bp, 7 predicted proteins | sample AD_UKC035_MetaG_FD_184408 | JGI IMG/M metagenome (GOLD analysis project Ga0209605, IMG submission 184408) | Active sludge microbial communities of municipal wastewater-treating anaerobic digesters from USA - AD_UKC035_MetaG (SPAdes) (version 2) | ecosystem: Engineered > Bioreactor > Anaerobic >...
GTTTGACTCGGGATTGGTTGCCCCAAGATCGAGGAGAATCTGATACAGACCCGTTTCGATCGAAGTCAATTCAGTGTTTCTTCTTCTTGAAGTTATTATTGAATGGCCATCTCTGGTCAATGATCCCTCAAGTATACCTGACGTTACTCTGCGAAAATGCCCTTCTTTCCAGATATCTTTGCCCAACTCATCATTAAGCCGGTAGTGTCTGTAGATAAGAAACTTTTTTGATTCCTGTAACATCAACAAAATTCTCGCGTCGGTGTCGGCGATCAATTTTGCCAGAAAATCAAGCTGTCGACGAATTTGTGTCTGGCATTTTATTTGATTCATCTTTTCATCATTTGCTTCATACTGGCGACTGAACAGAAATACTCCGATCACCGGCAGCATGACTATTACTGTGACTGCAATGCGCAGTTTTCGTGCGAGTCGCATGCCATAATCAAGTTCGTGCATGAATGATCTTATCAGCAGCGCAAAAAATACTAATATCAGGGCTCTGGTCAACGCTCCGTTGATTCCCTCAGCAGCTGAATAGCTCGATTTAAGATTGCTGCTGGCAATTCTGACGCAGAGGGCATGTGTATTTAAGAATTCGCGCAGATCCTTGCTGGTTTCTGGGTCTGTTATAGCATAGTCTTCAATCAGCGTCGAATAGTGCGCAGGAAAGGCTGAATAGTAGTTCAGATAGTTGTCATTATAAACAAATTGCGGCTGTTCGATGCTCTTTTTGAAAATAAACCGTTCTATGCCAGGGTCGACATGTGTGAGTGCAGTTTTCATCACCATTGCTGGCGACATATCGCAACTGTTGAAGACGAAGTAATAGCAACCAAGCATGCTTACGCGCAGACCTCTTGGTCGGGTTATCTGGTTGACAATCTGAAATGACCTTTGGGCGCCAAACCGGTTGGAGAAGAACACCCGGCAGATACTGCTTGCGGTTGGAGGCGTCGCGAAAGCAGATACGTGAGTCTGCAATAGGTCGCTGAATCTCTGTTGAGTGTTTTCATAGCCATCGTTGCCGCTGTTTTTGTATGCTTCATTTTTTTTCTGCAGGTCGGGGGTTGTCGAAAGTTCGTTAACCACATCATGTTGTGAAAAAACCATCCAGTAAGCGGCAGCACTTTCGAAACTCTCGCGTTCTTTCTCGTCTGCAAACAAGTTTTTAGAATAAAATGAATAGAAGTTTTGCATATCGCAATCGACTGCAAAAGCAAGCAGAGGAGTTATGTGGTAGTTTTGTCTGAGAAATTCGCTGGCGCTTGCCGGGAAGTGACTCTGGATAAGCATTGGGTCGGTTGCGTAGGTAAAGCTCAGATTGCGGTAATTATCGTTGTCGATATTGATCCCAAACTCTTTACGCATATCTTCAAGTGCCGCCTCGATATGATTTTCAGCTTTGAGGCGCTCCTGAAAACTTGCCATCTCGTTGAGCAGGCGCTCGCGGGCCTGCATGTCGAGATAAATCTCGTCTTTCTTGCGAAGCTCTGTGATCAGGTGGTTGAGCCAGACCATCGGGGCCAATACCAGCATGGCAAGCAGCAGAACCCAGATAAAACCGGTTCGCTTCTGACTGGAAGTGATAATCAGCACTCTCGCCACCCTGCCTGACTCTTAAAACTACAGATGGTAATTTACCATAAACTGCCAGAAAATTCCGTGACTCGCACAAAGCCTCTAAGGCACAACGCTGGAAGCTGTTGCAAAGCGCTTCTGTCACTGTGAGGAGACTCATGTCCCGAATGGCACTAAGATAAGAAGCTGAATTTTGTGAATCGTGCGCGTAATCGTAATCGTGCTCGTAATCGATTTGTGCTGTCGGTTTTTCGATTTCGATTACCGCTTTGCTCATTACGAGCACCGCTTCGCTGAGCACGAGTAAAACATCTGAGGTTAGACCTGTCGTTGACTTAGTGCCATTCACTCATGTCCCCGAAGTAGTCTTATTGATAAGTGAACTGTTTTATAAACTTGGCGTTCATAACTCGAAATTTACAATTACAGACTTGTCTTTGTGTATCTGTGTCTTCGTGCGAGGTATCTTCTGGCGAGACAGATCGCTATTTTGGGTTTTTCACGTATTTGCGCATGAAACCGCGCAGGTTCGAAAAAATACCCATCAGCAGATTCACTTCGCGCAAGGTAGGGGTCGAGCGGTGAAAAAATGCCCGCAGAACCTGCATTACCGCGTCGCCATTGACCAGCGGTAGAAACTCACACATGCTGAGCACTGCTTCCATGTGGTTGTAAAGGCGCGCCAGTTCTTCGGTCGTTGGCGGCTGTTCGTAGGGGTCATCAGCCTGCGCCTTGGGCAGCGGCACCGGGTTGCCGAAGTTCTGATAAATTTCATAAGCGACCAGCAGCACGGCCTGCGAGAGATTTAGCGATGTACAACCGGAATCGGTGACGATGCGCATGGTACCCATGGTGTGGACCAGGTCTTCTTTGGTCAGACCCCATTCTTCGCGGCCAAACAAAATCGATACCGGGCCCTTGTCGAGAACCTGCCTGATTTTGAGCATGCCTTCCTGGACTGTCAGATTTGGCTCGTGGTACTCGCCGCGGCGGTTGGCCGTGCCCAGCACCAGCAGGCTTCCCTCGATAGCTTCGGGAATTGTCTGCACTATGCGTGTCGATTCAAGAATATCGGTTGAATGCATCGCCATTTTAACGGCATCGAGGTCGAGTTCGCAGCCTGGCCGCACGACGCTGAGATGGCTCAGTCCGAAGTTTTTCATGGCCCGGCAGGTTGCGCCGACGTTAAGCGCGCCCTGTGGTTCGACAAGAATGATGCGTATGTTGTCTAACAGCGAGTTGGTTCCTGGCAAGAACGGGCTCCGTAAAATTGGGATAAAAAATAGGCCCGAGCGGACTTGAACCGCTGACCCCCACGATGTCAACGTGGTGCTCTAACCAAACTGAGCTACGAGCCTTTGCGTAAATCTGATATTACCATAGTCCGGTCAGCAAGTCAACCAGCCTGCGACAATTTTTATGTGCGCCAGGTTGCCTTGGCAAATCAATTATGCTCATTCAGATTTTATGACTATTGTCTGCCAGAGAACTCGAATACCAGCGGCGCCGTTTCGTCGCCGTATCGGCTGAGAAAGCTCAGCGCGACATACCTTGCGGCAGCTGGTTTTTGCAATGGCAGCAGTTTTCGACTGCTTTCGTCGAGATGCATCTTTTGAAAAACTGCAGAGCCACTGCGGTTTTTGAGATCTTCCAGGCTGGCGGCCGCATATATTACGGCAAAGCGGTAGTCCTTTTCCAGTGCCTGGGTGAATTCAAAGGCATATCCCTGTTCATGCCGCACCAGCACAGGTGAGCCATCAGCTTCTGGTTTTGCCGGGATTCTCAGAACCTGCGGTGGCAGGGCAGGGTAGTTGTAGTAACGTTCGCGCAGAAGCGTGGCAACATCAGTGTTTTTGTGATACATGGATTTGGCGCTGAAATAGGCATTGCCGTAAATATTTGGTGTGCTGCGGGAAAGGCGAAGCTGATTGGGAATTTCCATCGGGTCTTGCCAGGCCGTATCGTCATCGCTGCGGATTTTATAAGGCCCATTCCCTATGTAGATCTTCGTGTTATAGCTGTGGCGCGACCACCAGCCGACGAGTTCGCGGTAAGATGCGCGCGAACAGTCGAGGCTCCAGTAAAGCTGCGGAATCAGGTAGTCGATCCAGCCATTTTTCATCCAGGTCAGCACGTCGGCGTAGAGATGGTCATAATTGCTCAGGCCGGCTCTGGTTCTTGATCCGCCCGGGTCACTGGCGATGTTGCGCCAGACTCCGAATGGACTGATGCCGAACTGCACCCATGGCTTTTCCTGCTTGATCACGCTGCTGACCTCACTGATCATCATATTGACATTGGCGCGACGCCAGTCAGCCAGCGACTGCCCCTTTTTTCCATATTTTTTGAATGCGGCTGTGTCATTGAACACAGCTTTGTGCTTGAACGGATAAAAGTAATCGTCGAAGTGTATGGCATCGATATCGTAGTTTCTGACTACTTCTTTAACGATTTTGACCAGATGGGCTCTGACTTCGGGCAGTCCGGGGTTGTAGTAATACCTGTTGTCATACTTGATCATCCATTTCGGAAACCTGAAATAATCATGTTGTCGACTGAGCGTTCTGGTTTTGGCATCCATGGTAGCGCGATACGGGTTCATCCAGGCATGAAATTCCATGCCTCGGGCATGTGCTTCGCGAATCATCCAGACAAGAGGATCTTCATTGGTCGCAGGTTTCTGCCCTTCTTTACCGGTCAGATATCTGGACCAGGGCGCGTATGTTGACGGATAAAATGCATCGCCGGCACTTCTGATCTGAACTATCACCGCATTGAAATTGAGCGACCGGTAATAGTCAAGCATGCGGATAAAGTCGTCTTTTTGCTTTAAATAATGATCAGTCGCCGAAAGCGGCCAGTCGATGTTCATTACCGTCGCGATCCAGACGCCGCGAAACTCGCGCGGGCTGGGTGGCATATCGACTTTTACCGCGCGGTAATGAGTCGACTGCTTCAGCATTTCAGCAGTTCGCGGTGGTAACAATTTTGCGCTGATCCGGGGGGCTCCCTCTATCGTAATCCGCGGCGCGCTTTCCGGCGCGATCTGCGAAGCTGCTTCGCACGTCTGTTGACCGCAAGAAAGCAGCAAAACCATAAACAAAACGATAAGGCACTGTGTTGCTGCAATATTACGTATCACGACAGAATGACTCCCTGCGATCAAGATGTTGCATTATATCTATCGTCAGAGATTCTGGTCGTAATAACTCGATTTTGCGATGATGATCGGCAATTTCAGAAGTCAGACAATCAGCTGGTTTTCGATGTCACTCATTGCTTTTAATGCGAGATCGACGAATTCGGGAAAAGGAATGCCGGCATTTTCGCATTCGAGAATGTTTTCGCGCGAGACATTACGCGCAAATGCCTTTTCTTTCATACGTTTGATGATCGACTTGGCCTTGACCGACGAAATCTTGCGGTCGGGATAGACCATGGCGCAGGCGACGACCAGGCCGGTAATGCTCTCTGATGCGGCCAGCGCATGGTCAAGTACGCTGCCGCGTACTTCGCCGGTCTCTTCGTTATGTGCCATGATGGCGTGCAGATACTCTTCGGGCAGGCCTTCGCCGCGCAGAATATCGGCAGCGATGCGCGCATGGCTTCTCATGTCGTCTTTGGTCTTATCAAAGTCGAGATCGTGCAGCAGGCCGAGAATCTCCCAGTCTGTGGCCGGCTGGCCAAGCCTTTCGGCCGCCGCCTTCATGACAGCGGCGCTGGCCAGGCAATGTCGGCGCAGGTTGTCGCTGCTGAGATGCTGATCGAGCAGTTCGAATGCTCTTTCACGGTTGATCATGTTGTGGGACCCCCGTATATGGTTTCTGATATGTTAGCAGAATTTTCAAACTGAATCACGTTGTAAGCTGCTCTGTTTTTTGACAGAGGCTGACTGATATGTTAGCCTGACGTGAAATCGCGGTTTGCTGCCAGCTGATTTCAAATCGGTTCGCCGCTCGATCATTGATCTGATCGGCACCAACTCAGGACAGGAGAGAGTGTATGCCGCGATTTTATCCATATCATGCTTTGTTTCTGCGTTTCATGTTGCTTGTTGTTTTTATGTCTGCAGGATTTTGCCAGGTTGCAGCCGGCCAGCAATGGGTGCAGGACGACCAGATGAATTTCAAGATCCGCATTCCTTCTGACTATCATAAAAACCGACTGGTAGAAGGAACCGACGTCGTTCATGCATTTTTGAGTCCTGATCAGAATGTGGCTATACGAATCCGCTCTTTCAAGGTCGACAAGAATGCCTCGATAGAGGCTATAGTCAAGGCTTTCGAGCAGAATATCATCGCTGGCGCACAAAAACTGCTCGAAGATAAGTATTCGCTGAACAGCATTTCCGGCAAAATCTGCGGCTATAAATGGATGTTCAACAATACACCTGTTGGTCTCGCGATTTTTTATACGATCAGAAACAATATTGCCTATATCGTCTGGTCAATTGTGCCAGAACAGATTTTTAAACAGAGAACACCTGAAACCGACGCTATTATCAATACTTTTACCATTATCGAGCCTAAAAACTCTGCCGCGAAAGCTTCAACAACGAAGGCAGGCACCGCAAAAAAGCAACCTGCCCAAAAGGAGCCGGCAGCTAAGGCAGACGCCAGATTTTTCGACCTGGTTTCTGATGATGCCGGCATTACTCACAAGGTGCCGACTGGTTTCAAACTGACCGACAAACAAGAGGGCCAGTCGATCTGGCAGAATGACGCCGGTGTTAAGATGGTGATTCAGACTGTTATCATGCAGGGCGAGCTCAAAAGCTATGTCAACGGGCTGATTACCGACATCAAAGACAATGGCGCGACGGTCACCAGCAACGTTTTTACGGTCGAAAACGGTCTGACCGTGGCTAATTACGCCTACCAGTATGGCGACAGCTATTTCGCCTACGGCGCGACTGCCGGCAACAAGGTTTATTATCTCGTCGGCTTTGTCGGCAAGATCAAAGACAAGGCCCTGCTGACTTCATATTCAGAAGATGCCAACATGAGCCTGAAAAAAGTTAAATAAATCCAGATAATTTGGTGGTGGTTATGTTCAGATCCAGGTGTTTTTTCTCATCAGCAGTGCTTTTTTTGATGTGTCTGGCCGGAACCGTGCTGGCGCAGCAGGCAGCAGTCGGGCGTTTTGTCGAGCACGTCAGCAGCGGCGTAGAGTCTGCCAACCGGTTGATGGAAAGCGGTCAGGTCGAAGAAGCGGTTGCCGCGCTGAACGACGTTAACCGCTATATCGAGAGCACGGTAAATCATGATCTCGAAGATCAGCTGTTTGCCGCGAGAAAAGAGAATCGCAGTTTTGCCTTCAATCTACAGGTCAGCCTGGCAGGCGGATTTTCGGCAGACTTCTGGAAACGAAAATATGACCAGGCCAATACTTCTATGCGCCTTGCCCGCGAAGCCATATCTGGAATCGGCAGTATAAGAGTGCTCGACCGTCAGGACGAAGCGCTGGTTTACGCAAAAACCATTTACGACTCAGTGGTGACGATCAAGGATGTGGTCAGTAACGTTAAGACCCAGTCGTATCTGCAGGCGATAAAGGATGCCAAAGAAGGTATCGATGGCTTTATCGAGAATTATAAAGCGATCGAAGAGGCAAAATTCAAGAAACAACAGACCGACGATCTTGAAATGCAGATGAACGGGCTGGTGCGACGCGCCAATCGGGTAATCAATTCGGTTGAGCCCGTTCTCAGTTTCATGAAAGCCAACGCCGAAGAAGCCGACCGCTTCAATAACCTGCTCGAACGCGTACAGGCGGTCAAGCAGAAGGTTTTTTCCGGTGTGGCGCAGAAAATGGTTTATGGCGATCATCGCTATACCTGGAATTACGAGCCTTTCACGCGCGAGGTTAAAGAGCTTGTCACTCGCGTAAAAACCGAAAAGATGGCCAAATCGGCTGCCGAAGGCGAGTTCGCTAAAATAACCGCCAGTGCCCGTGCCAGCTGGCAACAGGTCTGTAAAAATGTCGCTGATTCAGACGACGAAGAACAGAAGCCGATGATGGTAGCTGCTAATGATAAGCAGTGGGCTGATTACGACAAGTTTTCGCGGGAAATGCAGAATGAAGCTCTTGCCGCGATAACCGAAAACAGGGCTCCGGGTAAGAAAAGCCCGGGCGTCAACCTGTTCGCCGGCAGTTCAGAGGCTGCCGGCAAATCTTCGGCTGACAAGCAGCCAGAGAAGCCGAATCTTTTTGTCGGCGCTGATGCTGGTGATGTTGAAGATGAGGATGATCGAGAAGAAACAGAAGAAATAACCGAACAAGGCAAAGTAAATATGTTTGCCGGACTGGATGCCGATTCTCGTCAGGGCAAACCAGCTGAACCTCAGAAAAAGCCTGCTGCCGACCATGCGGATAAGCCCGTCAGAAAGCCGGCTGATGCAAAGTCGGCAGCCGCAAAAAAACTCGGTGAGATCTATAACACCGGAACCGGCGACACCAGCACGCATGTCGGCGGCAACTACGTTACGGTTCCGCTCAGTGATCTTGCTGAAGATGACGTAATTGAGGTCGAGATTACTTCTGGCAGTTTGAAGTTCGTGCATGTTCATCTGAGAAACTCGCGGGGTGTCTGGCTCTCAGTCTATAACGGAACCAATACTCTGTTTCGTGCCGGAAATCTGCTGAAAAATAGCGACTGGAGCGCCTTCACTCATTTCATTTTCAGTATCAACAGCCAGCACACAAAAAATCTGCCGCTGGCGTGCCGCGCCAACCTTTTGCTGCACAACGCTGGCAGTATCGATGAAAAGACTGCAGAGCGGTTCGCTGCGCAATGGCGCTCCGGCAGCGGTGAAATTCCGAATGAATATGTGCAGCAGCGGCCAAATCTTGTCTACAAAGGGCAGAAGCCTGAGATAACGCAAAATATTGCTGGCCGCCAGGCACCGCCGCCAACGTCCTCAAGTCAGCAGAAAGGCGCCGCGCAATCGACTTCTCAACCGACCGGCAATTCCAGCAACTCGGTCAGTGGCGCAACTGATGACAAGCTCGCTCTTGCCAATCAGGTAAACGCGATAATTCGCCGCGCCGACGAAGAATTCAACAAAAAATACTGGAACGAAAAGACGCCGCCGCAGACAACTCAGCAGGCGATCAATTCAAAGGCTGCCTGTCTCAAAATTCTGCGTGAGGCAATGAAGGTCTCTGATGGCGCGAACCTTCCTGAAAACAAAATTTTTCTGAATAAGCTGATTGCAGGCAAGCTGACCGAGTATGCGCGGCGGGTTTTCGAGTATGTTGGCAAAGCTGAATTTCACGCAGAGGCTGCCGCATTGATAAAGAAGACCGGCGATCTGATTGGCAAAGTCGATTCAGGCAAGGTTACGGTATCTTTTTTATACAGCGATCTCGGCGACCTGTGGCGCGAACTTGGCAAGGTGGCGCTGGTCGGCAAACATGCTTATAACAAAAATGAATGTTTCCAGCTCGAGCAGGCCGCATATGAAAGGGCTCTCAGTGTTTATCCGCAGAATCACAAAGCAAAAAAAGCCCTGAATAGATAGACTTCAACAGTTCATTATGAATCACAGGCCGTATTGTATTGTTGAGTTGTAGCCAGGTTGAATGTGAATTTGACTTGATATTGTTGAAAAATGTGTCTGATTTTTCTGGTAGTATAATCTGCGGGAGAGCTGAAAGATGCTGATTTTACGACTGGCAGGGTGTCTGGCAATGATGTTGGCTTCTTCGGCGGTTCTGCTGGCGCAGCCAGCGGAGCCGGTGCGCTATAATCTTGTCGATCTGCAGACGCTGATTTCTGACCTGGTGGTCGATATGCCATATGCCACGCCGCATAATTTTACCGGTGAAACGCTTTACCCGGCCAATCGCGCCTTTCTGGTGGAACCGGCCGCGCAGGCGCTGGCGAGTGCGGCAGAGTTGCTGCGCGCTCAGGGCTTTCGCCTCAAGATTCTAGATGCCTACCGGCCGCTGTCGGTGCAGCGCAAGCTCTGGCACAAGAATCCCGACCGCAATTTTGTGGCGCACCCGTCGACTGGCTCGCGGCACAATCGCGGCGCCTCGGTCGATCTGACGCTGATAACGCTCGACGGTGCCGAAGTCGAGATGCCGAGCCTCTATGACGAGTTCGGCGCAAAGGCCGGTGCCTTTCAGAATGGGCTGTCACCGGCGGTAGAAGCGAATCTCAAGATCCTGCAGCAGGCGATGCAGACCGCAGGTTTCAAGCTGCTTGCCAGCGAATGGTGGCACTTCGACCACCCCAGCTATAAAGATAGTCCGCTGCTCGATGTTTCCCTGAGTGACCTGTAGAATCAGGCTGTCAGTGAGATATCGCCGGCTGACGAGCAGAGAACGACATCACCGGGCAGCGTCATGATTTCGCGCATGTTCGCCAGGGTGTCGAGTGTTTCGGCTTCGGACGGAGCGTCGAATCCGGCCAGCACGACCGCCGAGTTGCCCAGGCGTTCTTTGACATCTTCGACTGGCTTATCAGTCGGGAATATTATCAGCTCAGCCTCTATTCGAGCATTTTTGAGCACTGTCTTCATATCTGCGGTGACCTTTTCTAGATCTGCTTTCGGCGCGGTGGGTCGCAGAATGCGCAGCTGGCAGTCACGCCATTCACGGTTTTCCCTGAGCAGAAAGCCGAGCAGAAGCAGCATGACACTGTTGGTGTTGTCCTGCCAGAGAATGTTGATCGAGCCGCTCGGGGTATCCCATTCTCCCTGTTCCTGCGTGCATTTTACGACCAGCACGCTTCTTTTCATGCGTTTGCCCATGTTGAGAATGTAAGAAAAGGTCGGCGAAGCCGCTCCTTCGTTCGTCCAGCCAAGCAGCAGCGTGTTGGGTTTCAGGCCGCCGATTCCGTGGCATTGCAGAAGCGCTTTGAGCGCATTCGAGAAATCATGATCGACAATTACCACAGGAAACGCCGGCAGCTCTTCCTTTTTGATGAACTTTCGCATGGTCTTTTCTGCTTCCTGTTGCCTGACTGCGTGTTCTTCGAGGTCGCCGATAATGACCTGCGCCAGCGACACCACGCCCTTGCCAGCCGAAAGCGCACAGGCATACTGCAACAGATGCAGACGGTTCCAGGTTCCGCCGCTCAGCGCGAGAATCGACGGGCGCCAGTTCTTGGGGTGAAACTTTTCGTTTTCGAGGCGTAGCAGGGCTTTGCGCGCCTGTTCGTAAGCATGACCGCTGTTCAGATCGCCCCATTGCACAATTATTTCCGAACGCTCGATGTAATAATACACGCCGGCCGCCAGAACCATGGCGATGGTTGCCCACAGCGGGTTGATCAGAATCATTACCGCCAGGCAGCCGAGGGCGCCCAGCAGCGCCACCAGCCAGTGATGCATTCGAAAAGTTGGTCTGAAACTGGGATTTTGCGAAATCATCTCATAAAAGCAGGCGAGATTGAGAGTTCCGTAAGTGAGCAGAAAAAACATGGTGATGATCGGCGCGACGCTGTCGAGGTCGCCGGCCATGATGCCGGCCTGCGCGATAATAAAAGTGAGAACTATGGCGCGGCGTGGCTCGCTGGCTTTGCCGCTGCCGGCCCCGAACCATTTGAGCTTTTGGAAAATGTTATCGCGGGCGAAAGCCTGAAGAATTCTGGGTGCCCCCATCATGCTGCCGAGAGCCGAAGAAATCGTTGCACAGAAAACTCCGGCGTAAATCAGTGCGCCGGACCATGCCAGATCTTTGATGACGAATGTATCGCCAAGCAGTACCGATCTTTCGCATGATGCGGCCAGAAAAATGGCTATGGCAGCATACAATGCCGCGGTCGATCCGACTGCCCAGAAGGTTCCTTTGGGAATCGCCTTGCTGGGGTTTTTCAGGTCGCCAGACATGTTGACTCCGGCCATAATTCCGGTAACTGCCGGAAAAAACAGGGCAAAGACACTGAAAAAACTGTGTTCTGATGTCCAGTTTGCTGCCAGGTTGGCGTTGAGCGTATCGACTGAAAAACTCTGCGATGCGCCTGCAAAAAACGATAAGCAGGAAATCGACATTACCGCGAGAATTCCGTATTGCAGTTTGATAGTCCAGCCGGCGCCGATGAAGACCGAGATGAAAACCAGAAGATTGGTAATTGTTGCTACGGCCTGAAACGACAGTGAAGTATCAGGAATCGCCGAAAATACCGCTTCAGTGAAACCGATTACATAAAGGGTAACTGCAATTGCCTGGGCAATATAAAAGAAAATGGCGATGACGCCGCCAAACTCGATGCCAAGACTGCGGCTGATAAGAAAGTAGGCACCGCCGCCCTTGACGCGCATATTCGTCGAAATCGACGCGAGTGACAGGGCAGTGATAACCGAGATCGACTTTCCCGCCAGCAGTATCAGCAGCGCCGACCACAACCCCGCGTAACCGACCACCGTCGGAAAGCGCAGGAACATGATAACGCCAAGAATGGTGAGAACGCTGGGTGTAAAAACCCCGCCAAAAGTCCCGAATTTAGCTGCCTGTTTGTCTGTCTGCCTGTCGTTGCTCATATAAGTGCCTGGATTCCCCGCATCGGCATTTGTCTGTGTGTCTGCAGGTTACCTGTCGTCGCCGATTTAGTCAAGAATGCGATTAGACGGGCTGTGTTTGCCGGTTTTATGAAAAATGTGCTGCCGGATAGGCTCCGACAGCACATTCGGGATGCAGACTCTATTACTTTTTACTGATTTGCCTCTTCAACCGGTTCGGCAACCCTGTCGCCCTTGCGTGCGGCTCTGCTGGCGTGTCCTAGCCAATTGCGGGCATTTTTGAAGAGGCAATTCATCTGCAGGGCTTCGTTGAGCAGTTCAACGGCCTTCGAATAGTGGCCCTGCTCATACAGCAGGTAGCTCCACTTGCGCAGAGACTCGGACGCATACTGCTTTACCAGCGGAATATGCTGCGAGTCCGGGAATGCTGTGACAAATGCGCGCCAGGTTTCGGATTCTCTGGAATAGAAGTTGATTTCCCGGTATTTCAGGCCGAGTTCGAACTGGTATTTTTCGGTGTTTTCCGGGTCGTTGCTAATCAGATGTTTAAGTGTTCTGATATCGAGGTCCGCTCTGGCTCTGGGCGACTCGCCAAGCTTGAGCTGTTCACGCACTTCGGGTTCGATCGACCCAAGAATGCGCATTTCAGCCAGCGGTGCAGCGCACTTAACACAGTAGTCGGCATCGATTCTGTTATCGGTGCCGCACTTCAAACAATGATTCATCGGCG
>Ga0209605_1003841_pt1 | contig 12780 bp, 10 predicted proteins | sample AD_UKC035_MetaG_FD_184408 | JGI IMG/M metagenome (GOLD analysis project Ga0209605, IMG submission 184408) | Active sludge microbial communities of municipal wastewater-treating anaerobic digesters from USA - AD_UKC035_MetaG (SPAdes) (version 2) | ecosystem: Engineered > Bioreactor > Anaerobic >...
AGCGTTCCCTGCTGCTCTCGTCGCTTCTGCTGGTCGCCGGCGGCCTTCAGGCCCAGGACCAGGCCCCGGACCTCGAAAAGGCCAAGCAGACCGCCGAGACGGTCTGCGCGGCCTGTCACAGCGCCGATGGCAACAGCCAGCTCCCGGCCAACCCGAAGATCGCCGGCCAGCACGAGGACTACCTCTTCAAGCAGCTGCGCGAGTTCAAGGGCTGGAACGGCAACCCCCCGGTGCGTGAAAACGCGATCATGGGCGCGATGGTCGCCGGCCTCGAGGAGGCCGACATGCGCGGCCTCGCGAAGTACTTCGCCTCCAACGAGCTGAAGCCCGAGCCGGCCAAGAGCCTGGGCACCATCGAGCTCGGCCAGAAGATCTGGCGCGCTGGCATCGCCGAGAAGGGCGTGCCCGCCTGTGCAGCCTGCCACGGCCCCGCCGGCGCCGGCATGCCCGCGCAGTATCCGCGCCTGTCCGGCCAGTTCGCCGAATACACCGAGGCGCAGATGAAGGCCTTCCGCGACGGCGTGCGCCTGAACGATCCGAACAGCATGATGCGCATGATCGCGATCAAGATGACGGACCCGGAAATCAAGGCCGTCGCCGACTACGCGACCGGCCTGCGCTGACCCGCTGTCTGCCCGGCCTTCGGGCCGGCGGGACGCCTCGCCACGTCAGGATGTGCGCGCCCGCGAAGGCGGGCGCGAGCATGTTTCCGCTTTCCGGCGCGACTCGCGCCCGCCGCCCGCAAGGCGCGGCTCGATCGCCCGCCGCACCGCCTGGCCTGCGGTGCCGGCGTCCGTTTTTTCTCCGAGGTCCGGATGCATAGCGGCATCGCGCGCGCCCTCTTCGAGCTGCTCAGCTCGATGCGATTTGCCATCTCCCTGCTGACGATCCTGTCGATCGCCTCGGTGGTGGGAACGGTCGTTCGCCAGAACGAGCCTTTCAACGCCTATCTCAACCAGTTCGGTCCGTTCTGGTTCCCCGTGTTCGAGAAGCTCGGCCTGTACTCGGTGTACAACGCCGGCTGGTTCCTCGTCATCCTCGCCTTCCTGGTGCTGTCGACCACGCTCTGCATCGTGCGCCAGACCGCACCGATGCTGCGCGAGATGCGCAGCTTCCGCGAGCGCGCGCGCGAGGCCTCGCTGCGCAGCTTCGCCCACCGCGCCATCCTCGTGCCGGCAGTGCCCGAGGCCGACACGATCGAGCGCGCGCGGGCCTACCTCGCGCACGCGGGCTTCGCCAGCCGGGTGGCCGACAACGGCGAAGGCACCCTGCTCGCCGCCCGCCAGGGCAGCGCCGGGCGCATCGGCTACTTCCTCGCCCACGGCGCGATCGTGCTGATCTGCGTGGGCGGCCTGCTCGACGGCAACCTGCCGCTGCGCCTGCAGGTCTGGCTGGGCGACAAGCACACGACCACTGGCAACCAGCTCATCGCCGACATCCCCGAGTCGGCCCGGCTCGGCACCGGCAACCCGAGCTTCCGCGGCGACGTCTTCATCCCCGAGGGTCGCACCACCAGCTTCGCCGTGCTCGGGCTCGCCGACGGCATCCTGCTGCAGGAGCTGCCCTTCAACGTCGCGCTCGACAAATTCCACATCGAGCACTACGAGAACGGCATGCCCAAGCGCTTCGCCAGCGACATCAGGGTCACCGACCGCTCGAGCGGCAAGACCACGCAACACACGATCGAGGTCAACCGCCCGCTCACCGTCGATGGCATCACGCTCTACCAGTCGAGCTTCGAGGACGGCGGCTCCAGGCTCACGATCAAGGCACGCAGCCTGCTGCCGGGGCGCCCCGGCGTACTGCGCGAGATCGAGGGCGTGGTGGGCGAGAGCCTTGCGTTCGCCGACGCCGGCGCGGGCTTTGCCTACACGCTGGAATTCACCGACTTCAAGGCCTTCAATGTCGAGGACATGCGCGGCAGCGAGGGCGGGCAAGGCGACGACGCCCCGCGCGGCATGGACAAGCTGCAGCGCCATCTGGGCAGCGGCGCCAAGGGTGCCGAGGACCGCGACATGCGCAACATCGGCCCCAGCTTCACCTTCAAGCTGCGCGACCCGGCCGGCCAGGCACGCGAGTTCCACAACTACATGCTGCCGATCGAGCAGGGCGAACGCTGGTTCCTGTATACCGGCCTGCGCGACGCACAGGCCGACGCCTTCCGCTACATGCGCATCCCGCTCGACGAGCGCGGCAGCGTCGATTCCTGGTTCGCGATCCGCGACCGCCTGCTCGACCCCGCGCAGCGCGACACCCTGGTCGGTCGCTTCGCCGCGCGCAGCTTCCCCGCGGGCCGCGGCCAGGACGCGATGCGCGAGGCGCTGGCGCAGTCGGCGCGGCAGACGCTCGGCCTGTTCGCCGAGAAGGGCTACGAGACACTCGGCGGCTTCATCGAGAAGTCGGTGCCCGAGGCCGAGCGCGGCCAGGCCGCCGACGTGCTGGTGCGCATCCTGCAGGGACTCGCGTTCGAGGCGTGGACGCTGCACCGCGAGACCACCGGCGAAGCTGCGCTCGAGTTGAACCCGGCGCGCGCCACCTTCCTCAACGACACCATCGCGGCGATCTCGGACAGCCACTTCTACGGCGCCCCTGCCTGGCTGCAGCTCGACGCCTTCGAAGAGCGCCACGCCACCGTGCTGCAGGCGACGCGCTCGCCGGGCATGCCGCTCGTCTACCTGGGCGCGCTGCTGCTGGTGCTGGGCGTTTTCGCCATGCTCTACATCCGCGAGCGCCGCCTCTTCGTGCTGGTGAAGCCGAACGAGGCGCTGGTCGCGATGTCTTCCAACCGCAGGACGCTCGACGTCGACGAGACCTTCCGCCAGCACGTCGAAGGCCTCGCCGCCGTGCTCGGCGCCCCCGTGCCCGCATCCGACTCCAGAGAAGGTGCCTGATGGAAATCGCCCGCCCCTCCCCCCGCACGCCCTCGCCCGGCACGCCCTCCAGGCCGCAGCCTCCCGTCCTGCCCCCGGCCGCGCTCGCGCCGCGCACCCCGCTGCTGCGCCGGCTCGACGCCCTCGACTGGCTGTACGCACTCGCGCTGGCGTTGGGCGCCGCCTTCGCGCTCTACCGCTACCACACGGCGATGGACGTCTACGACGACCTCATCCTGGTGCTGCACGTGCCCGTGCTGGCGGTGATCGGCTGGCACTGGAAGCCCTTCCGCGCCTTCCTCGCCGCGGTGGCGCTGCTGGCGCTGGCGAGCATCGCGCTTTACCAGGGCGATCTCGCGCGCGCCGAACAGACCTTCCTGCTCAAGTACCTGATCTCCAGCCAGACCGCGATCATGTGGATGAGCGCGCTGATCTTCATCGCCACCGGCGCCTACTGGCTGGGCCTCATCGGGCGCAGCGACTTCGGCGAGCGCACCGGCTCGGCGCTGACCTGGATCGCCGCGACCATGGGCACCACCGGCCTCTTCGTGCGCTGGTACGAGTCCTACCTGCTCGGCCCGGAGATCGGCCACATCCCGATCAGCAACCTGTACGAGGTCTTCGTGCTGTTCACGCTGATGACGGCGCTGCTCTACCTCTACTACGAGGGCCGCTACGCCACCCGGCGCATGGGCGCCTTCGTGATGATCGTGATCTCGGCCGCGGTCGCCTTCCTGCTCTGGTACACCTTCACCCGCGAGGCGCACGAGATCCAGCCGCTGATCCCGGCCCTGCAGTCCTACTGGATGAAGGTGCACGTCCCCACCAACTTCATCGGCTACGGCGCCTTCGCGGTCTCGGCCATGGTCGGCACCGCCTACCTGCTCGCCGCGCGCGGCATCCTCGCCAGCCGCCTGCCGGCCTTGCGCGTGCTCGAGGACGTGATGTACAAGGCGATCGCGATCGGCTTCGCCTTCTTCACCATCGCCACCATCCTCGGCGCGCTGTGGGCAGCCGAGGCCTGGGGCACCTACTGGCAGTGGGACCCGAAGGAGACCTGGGCGCTGATCGTGTGGCTCAATTACGCGACCTGGCTGCACATGCGCCTGACCAAGGGCCTGCGCGGCGCGGTGCTGGCGTGGTGGGCGGTGGTGGGCCTGCTCGTCACCACCTTCGCCTTCGTCGGCGTGAACATGTTCCTGACCGGCCTGCACTCCTACGGCGCGCTGTAAGCGTGCCGAGGCTCGCAGCGCGGTCGCCCATCGAGGACGGACCCGAAGCATGAATCCCAACCCCGCAGGCGGCGACGACCGCAGCTTCCTCGCCGTCGATGCCGCACGCGCGGCGATCCTCGGCGCGCTCGCCCCCATCTCCGGGCGCGAGCGCGTGGCCGTGCGCGCCGCGCTCGGCCGCGTGCTCGCCGAGGACGTGATCGCGCCGTGCAACGTGCCCGCGCACGACAACTCCGCGATGGACGGCTACGCCGTGCGCGCCGCCGACCTCCGCGCCGAGGGTGAAAGCGCGCTCGCGGTGGTCGGCACCGCCTTCGCCGGCCGCCCCTTCTCCGGCATGGTCGGCACCGGCCAGGCGGTGCGCATCATGACCGGCGCCACCATCCCGCAGGGCGCCGACACCATCGTCGTGCAGGAAATGGCCCGCCGCGAGCACGATCGCGTGTTCATCCCCGCCGGTCAGAAGAAGGGCCAGAACCTGCGCCACGCCGGCGAGGACCTCGCCGAGGGCGGGGTGGCGATCGCCGCCGGCAAGCGCTGCGGCCCCGCCGAGCTCGGCCTCATCGCCTCGCTCGGCATCGCCGAGGTGTGCGTGCGCCGCCGCCTGCGCGTGGCGGTGATGTCCACCGGCGACGAGATCGCCTCGATCGGGCGCCCGCTCGGCCCCGGCGAGGTCTACGACAGCAACCGCTACACCCTGCACGGCGTGCTCACCCGGCTGGGCTGCGAGCTGCTCGACCTCGGCGTCGTGCCCGACCGCCCGGAGGCGCTCGAGGAGGCCTTCCGCGAGGCCTCTCAGGCCGCCGACGTGATCATCACCAGCGGCGGCGTGTCGGTTGGCGAGGCCGACTTCATCCGCGAGATGATGAACCGCATGGGCGAGGTGGCGTTCTGGAAGCTCGCGATCAAGCCCGGGCGGCCGATGGCCTTCGGCCGCATCGGCGACGCCGTGCTGTTCGGGCTTCCGGGCAACCCGGTGGCGGTGATGGTCACCTTCTACCAGTTCGTGCAGGATGCCCTGCTCCAGCTCATGGGGGTCGCGCCGCTGCCTGCGCCCGAGCGCTTCCCGGTGCGCGCCGCCTTCTCGATGCGCAAGCAGCCCGGCCGCGTCGAATACCTGCGCGGCCGACTGCAGCGCGACGGCGGGACACTTGCCGTGGCGCTCGCCGGCGCGCAGGGCTCCGGCGTGCTGAGCTCGATGTCCGAGGCCGACTGCTTCGTCGTCCTGCCGGCCGACTGCACCGCAGTGCAGGAGGGCGACACCGTGCTCGTGCAACCCTTCCACGGCATCGTCTGAGCACCCTGCCGCACCTTCCTCCTCACCTCATTCCCTTCCCCGCGCACATGACCCAGGACGAACTCAAGAAAGCTGCCGCCCACGCCGCCCTCGACCATGTGGTCGAAGACAGCATCGTCGGCGTCGGCACCGGCTCCACCGTCAACCACTTCATCGACGCGCTCGCGGGCATGCGCGATCGCATCCGCGGCGCGGTCTCCAGCTCCGAGGCGAGCACGCAGCGCCTGCGCGCGCACGGCATCGAGGTCTTCGACCTCAACGGCATCGAGTCGCTGCCGGTGTATGTGGACGGCGCCGACGAGATCGACGGCGGCTTCGCGATGATCAAGGGCGGCGGCGGCGCGCTCACTCGCGAGAAGATCGTCGCCGCGGTCTCCGCGCGCTTCGTGTGCATCTGCGACGCGAGCAAGAAGGTTGACGTGCTCGGCCGCTTCCCGCTGCCGGTCGAGGTGATCCCGATGGCGCGCAGCCACGTCGCCCGCGAGCTGCGCGCCATCGGCGGCGAGCCCCGGCTGCGGGAGGGCTTCGTCACCGATAACGGCAACCTGATCCTCGACGTGCATGGGCTGTCGATCAGCGATCCGGTGGCCACCGAGACGCGCATCAACCAGATCGTCGGCGTGGTCACCAACGGTCTTTTCGCCGTGCGCGGCGCCGACGTGCTGCTGCTCGCCGCCCCCGGCGGCGTGCACAGGCTGGACGCGCGCTGAGCGCCCTGCATGGCAGGCGTGTTGCAGGCAACAAAACCTTAACAATCGCCTGTTAGCCTGCACGCTTCCCGGACTGGATCGTGGCGAACATGACCGAACACACTCTCAGGCAGTACGACATCGAACTCGAAGAAGTCCGCCGTGGCGTCCTCAACATGGGCGGCCTGGCGGAAACCCAGGTGGTCAAGGCGATCGAGGGCCTGCGCAGCGGCCAGCTCGACCTGCTCGACACCGTGATCGAAGGCGACAAGCCGATCAACCTGGCGCAGATCGAGCTCGACGACGACTGCAGCCACATCATCGCCAAGCGCCAGCCGGCCGCGGGCGATCTGCGCCTCGTGCTCTCGGTGATCAAGATCGCCTCCGACCTCGAGCGCATCGGCGACGAGGCCAAGAAGATCGCCAAGGCCGCGCGTCGCCTGCACAGCGCGGAGGCCCCCTTCGTGCCGCGCGTGGGACTCACCCAGGCGGTCGAGCTCGCGCTCGAGCTCTTGCGCGCTTCGCTCGACGCCTTCGCCCGGGTCAATCCGGAAGGCATCGAAGACCTGCGCCGCAAGGACGCGGAGATCGACGCCGGCTTCAAGGGCGTGATGCGCCAGCTCATCACCTACATGATGGAAGACCCGCGCACGATCTCCAGCTGCCTCGAGATGCTGTTCATTGCCAAGGCGATCGAGCGCGTCGGCGACCACGCGATGAACATCGCCGAGCACGTGGTGTTCGTGGCGCGCGGCGAGGACGTGCGCTTCGAGAACACGCAGGCGAAGCTCGGCAAGGGGTGAGGCTTCAGCCGTCAGGCATGAAAAAGGGGACCCTCGGGTCCCCTTTTTCATGCTGCACATTACCGGCTCAGGGTTGCGGCGGGACGTAGCCGGCGATCTGGTCGGCGCCGCCCTCGAAGAAGTGCTTCTCCATCTGCTCGGCCAGATACTTGCGCGCGCGCGCATCCATCAGGTTCAGGCGGTTCTCGTTGATCAGCATGGTCTGGTACTTGACCCACTGCTGCCAGGCTTCCTTCGAGACGTTCTCGAAGATGCGCTTGCCGAGCGCGCCGGGCACCGGTGGCAGGTCCAGGCCTTCGGCCTCGCGACCGAGTTTCACGCAGTTCACCATGCGAGCCATGTTCAATCCTCTCTGCTTGCGGGTTCATCGGGGTTCGAGGACGGCATTCTAGCCGATTCACCGCCCCGCCTCCCGGACACCGCAGCGCGATTGCGTCCCTCGGACTTGGCGCGATAGAGCGCCTCGTCGGCGGCGGCCACCAGCGCCTCGCCCTCGCGCGCGTTGTCGGGGAAGCGCGCGATGCCCACGCTCGCGGTCACCGCGGCCTCGCGGCCGTCGAAGACGAAGCGCATCGCGGCCACCGTCTCCACCAGGCGGTGGGCGAGTTCGCGCAGGCCCTCCGCGCTGCCCTCGGGCACCAGCAGGGCGAACTCGTCGCCGCCGACCCGGAAGAGCGTCTCGTTGCGGCGCACGGTGCGGCCGAGCTCGACCGCCAGGCGCACCAGCACCTCGTCGCCGGCCTGGTGGCCGAAGGAGTCGTTGATCGGCTTGAAGCCGTCGAGGTCGAAGGCGAGCAGGCCGAGGCGACTGCCACGGCGCTCGGCGTCGGCCAGCATGCGACCGAGCTCCTCGTGGAAACGGCGGCGGTTGTAGAGGCCGGTGAGCTCGTCGCGCTCGGCCAGCTCCACCAGCCGCATCGAGGTCCGGCGCGCCACCGTGACATCCTCGTAGATCCACAAGCGACCGATGCGCCGCCCGGCCTCCTCGGCCGCGACCACCGCCGAGCGGTCCGTGGCGATGCGACCATCGGTGAAGTGGAACTCGTATTCATCGCTGATCGCCTGCTTGCCACGCACGGTGCGGTCGATGTGCGCGAGGTAGGCTGCAGGATCGGAAAGCACCACCGGCGCCCGCTCCTTGAGCACCGCGTCGCGGCAGCCGACCAGCAAGGTCTCGGGCGAATAGCCCCAGATCTCCAGCATCGCGCGGTTGTGGTAGAGCACGCGGCGGTCCTGGTCGATGAACAGGATGCCGATCCGGATCAGGTTGAGCAGCGCAGCCAGGCGCTGGCGCTCGTCGTTGCTGCGCACGAGGTAGAGCTCGCGCAGAGCCTCCTGGCGGCGCAGCTCGGCCACCGTCTCGAGCAAGGTGAACTCGGTCTCCTTGCGCGCCTGGATATGCTCGGCGGACAGGCGCACACCGCCCCCGGCGCGCGGACGCCAGTGCGTCTGCACCCAGACGGTGTGGTCGTCGCGCGTGCGCAGGCGCAGCTCGAAGGCCTGCTCGATGCCTTCCGCCTCGACCCGCTGCGCCATGCGCCGGCAGAACACGCGGTCGTCCTCGAACACCAGCAGTTCGAAGGGATCGGCCGCGCCGACGCAGTCCTGCGCGCTGAAGCCGGTGAGCGCCTCGATCGAGGGGCTGATCCAGCGCAACGCCAAACCCGGCAGGAAGACCGCCTCGACGCTGCGCACACCGAGCGCGATCTCGGCGAGCAGTTCGGCGTCTTCCCGAGCGCCGGGAGCCGGGCAGGCGCTCATAGCGGCTTGACGAACACCTTGGAACGGCGCTGGAAGTTGTACAGCTCGCGCTTCTGCCGCGGCAGCGCCTCCGGGCCGATCTCGCTGAAACCGCGCTCGCGGAACCAGTGCGCGGTGCGGGTCGTGAGCACGAACAGACGCTCGAGACGCTGCACGCGCGCGCGCCGCTCGATGCGCTTGAGGAGCTGGTCGCCGAGACCGGAGCGGCGGTACTCGGGCGTCACGGCGAGGCAGGCGAGCTCGGCGGCGTTGTCCTCGCTGAACGGATACAGCGCAGCGCAGCCCACCAGCACGCCGTCGTGCTCGACCACGGTGAAGCGCTCGATCTCCTGCTCCAGCAGCTCGCGCCCGCGCCGCACCAGGGTGCCGTCGGCCTCCATCGGCGAGATCAGCGCCACCAGCGCGGCAACGTCGTCGACCGTGGCCTCGCGCAGGCGGAACAGCGGGTCGCGCGACACCACGGTGCCCACGCCGGCATGGGTGAAGAACTCGAGCAGCAGACCGCCGTCGAGGTCGTGGTCGATCAGGTGGCAGCGCGCCACGCCTTTCTTCACCGCGCGGATCGCGCAGGGCAGGAAGAGGTGCAGGTCCTCGGTGAGACCCTCGCCGGTGTCGAGCTTGCCCTGCGCCTCGTCGGCGGTGACGGACTCGACGAGCTGACCGTCGTCGTCGAGCAGGCCCGGCGCGTCGCACAGGTAGATCAGCTTCTCGGCCTTGAGCGCGACCGCCACCGCCTCGGCCACCTCCTCCATCGCGAGGTTGAAGATCTCGCCCGCGGGCGAGACGCCGAGCGGGGTGATCAGCACCACGTTCTGCTGGTCGAGGTCGGCGTTGATCTCCTCGGCGATGATCTTGCGCACCGCGCCGGTGTATTGGTAGTCGACGCCATCGACCACGCCGACCGGACGTGCGGTGATGAAGTTGCCGCCGGTGACGCGGATGTAGCTGCCCGCCATCGGCGTGTTGGGCAGGCCCTGCGACAGCAGCGCCTCCACCTCGAAGCGGGTCACCGCCATCGCCGACTTGACGCACTCCAGCGCTTCGGGGTCGGTCACGCGCAGACCGTGGTGGAAGCGCGGCTCGAGTCCGCGGCGCGCGAGCTCGGCGTCGATCTGCGGACGCGCGCCATGCACCAGCACCAGGCGGATGCCGAGCGCGGCGAGCAGGTTGCAGTCGTAGGCGAGGCTTTGCGCGCGCTTGCCCGCGGCGACCTCGCCGCCGAAGCCGACCACGAAGGTGCGGCCGCGAAAGGCGTGGATGTAAGGTGCCGCCCCGCGCACCCAGGCCACGAACTGGGCCGTGGCGTCATCCACGCGCACAACGGCCGGCGACGCGGTCGAAGTGGACGAACCGGGGGAAGTCTCGGGAATGGAACTGCTGTTTTCGGCGCTCACGCATTCACCGCTATTGGAGCCGGACACCCGCGGGGCGACCCGGCGGACTGGAATCGACCACGGATTCTAGCCCGGCCGGGCGCCGGCGTGGAATGCGGGCGCGCGCGTTCAGCCCTTGTACGGCCCCGCGCCGAGTCCGATCGGGGCGGGCGCGGCGGCGACGAGCCTGGAGAAGATCTGCGCGAAGTCCTCCTCGCCGGCGCGGGCGGTGGCGCGCGTGCCGCTGAGCGGGTCGTCGGCGACGAAGCCGGCGTTGGCGCGCGCCCAGTCCTCGGCGGTGAAGTGCTTGCGGATCTGCGGCAGCACCTCGCGCTCCTCGGTCATCATGTGGTTGCGGTAGAAGGCGGCGTAGTCGTTGAAGGCGGCCTTGAAGGCCGCGAAGCCGCCGGCGGGGTCGTGCGCGTAGCCCTGGACCGCCGCCTCGAGCACCGCGATGCGGGCGTCGGCGTCGGCGTGCTCGGCCTCGAGCCTGTCGAGCGCGGCGTCCGCGTCGTGCGTGCGCGCGCGCAGCGGGCCGAAGAGGAAGGCGTCCTCCTTGGGGTGGTGGCGCTTCTCGGGGTAGGCCTCGAGGTAATGCACCATCGCCTCGAGCAGCTTGTGGTCCGGCTGCAGGCGGCCGGCCTCGATCTCGCCGATCATGTGCCGGATGGCGTGGATGATCGCCGCCAGCGACTGGTGTTCGTCCATCAGGATGCGCATCGCGTCCATGGTCTGGTCCTTTTCCGTAGGGGGCAGAGGGGATCGTGGCTCAGGTCGACAGCATCGCCTGGTGCTTGCCGCCGAGCCCGAGGTAGGCCTCGATCACGCGCGGGTCGTCCGCCAGTTCGTGCGCCGGGCCCTGCATGGCGATCTGGCCGGTCTCGAGCACGTAGGCGTAGTCGGCCATCTGCAGCGCGGCGCGCGCGTTCTGCTCGACGAGCAGGATCGACACGCCGCGCCGGCGCAGCTCGCCGATGATGCGGAAGATCTCGCGCACGATCAGCGGCGCCAGCCCCAGGCTGGGCTCGTCGAGCATCAGCAGCTTCGGTTTGGCCATCAGCGCGCGGCCCACCGCCAGCATCTGGCGCTCGCCGCCGGACATGGTGCCGGCGGCCTGGTCGCGGCGCTCCTTGAGGCGGGGAAACAGCGCATACACCTCTTCGAGCGTCTGCGCGTGGTCGCGCTTGCCCATGCGGTAGCGCTGGAAGGCGCCCAGCACCAGGTTGTCCTCGACGCTCATCTCGCCGAAGAGCTCGCGCTTCTCGGGTACCAGCGTCATGCCGCGCGCCACCATGCGCTCGACCTCGGGCACGCCTTCCACGCGGCCGTCGAAGGCGACCTGGCCGCGCGAGCCGAGCACGCCCATGATCGCCGACAGCATCGTCGTCTTGCCCGCGCCGTTGGGGCCGATCACGGTGACGATCTGGCCCTCGCCCACGGTGAGGCTGGCGTCGGTGAGCGCCTCGACCTTGCCGTAGGACACGCACAGGTCGCGGACCTCGAGCACCGGGTTCTTCGCGCCCGCGTTCGAGGCGGCGGCGCTGTCTTGCTTTTGCTGTGTCATCGCGTTCTCTCCGCTCACTCCACACCGCCCAGATAGGCCTCGAGCACCGCCGGGTTCTGCTGGATCTCGTCGGGCAGGCCCTCGGCGATCTTCTGGCCGAACTCCATCACCACCACGCGATCGACCAGGGTCATCACGAAGTCCATGTCGTGCTCCACGATCAGCGTGGCCATGCCCTCGGCGCGCAGCTTCTTCAACAGCTCGCCGAGCGCCTCCTTCTCCTTGAAGCGCAGGCCGGCCGCGGGCTCGTCGAGCAGCAGCAGGCAGGGGTCGGCGCACAGCGCGCGCGCGATCTCGAGGATGCGCTGCTGGCCCAGGGCGAGGCTGCCGGCCTCCTCGTACATGTGCTCGGCCAGGCCCACGCGCTCGATCTGGCGGGCGGCCTCCTTGAGGATGCGCGCCTCTTCCGCGCGGTCCAGGCGCCACGCCGAGCTCAGCACGCCCTTGTTGCTCCTCAGGTGCGCGCCGATCGCCACGTTCTCGAGCACGCTCATCGTCGGCAGCAGCTTCACGTGCTGGAAGGTGCGGCTCATGCCCATGCGGGCGATCTCGCGCGAGTCGTGGCCGGCCACCGGCTTGCCGAGGAAGCGCACCTCGCCCGAGGTCGGCGTGTCCACCCCGGAGATCTGGTTGAACATCGTGCTCTTGCCCGCGCCGTTGGGGCCGATGAGGGCGAGGATCTCGCCGGCGCGTACCTCCAGGCTCATGTTGTTGTTGGCGACCAGGCCGCCGAACCTGCGCGTGACCTCCTTGGCCTCGAGGATCAGCTCGCCCGCCTTGGGCAGCGTGCGCCGCGGCAGCGGCTCGGCGTCGGCGTCGAGCGTCCTGCGCACCGTGCGCACCGGCACCAGCTTCCTGAGGATCGGCCACAGGCCCTCGCGGGCGCGGTGCAGCACCAGCACCATGAGCAGGCCGAACACGATGGTCTCGAAGTTGCCCGTGGCGCCGAGCAGGCTGGGCAGCCAGTTCTGCAGCCACTGCTTGAGCACGGTGATCACCCCCGCGCCCACGATCGCCCCCCACACGTAGCCGGCGCCGCCGACCACCGCCATGAACAGGTACTCGATGCCGATGTGCACGCCGAACGGGGTCGGGTTCACGAAGCGCTGCATGTGCGCATACAGCCAGCCCGAGGCGCACGCCAGCAGCGCCGCGATCACGAAGATCACCATGCGCGAGCGCGAGGTGTCC
>Ga0209605_1003846_pt1 | contig 12772 bp, 18 predicted proteins | sample AD_UKC035_MetaG_FD_184408 | JGI IMG/M metagenome (GOLD analysis project Ga0209605, IMG submission 184408) | Active sludge microbial communities of municipal wastewater-treating anaerobic digesters from USA - AD_UKC035_MetaG (SPAdes) (version 2) | ecosystem: Engineered > Bioreactor > Anaerobic >...
GCGGCCGCCATGCGCACCTTCTCAATCTACCTGGTGGTGGCAGGCTTGTTAGCCGGGGCCTTGTTTTTCATGGATATGGTGGTGGTTGCACCAGCCATAGCGTCTGTGTTCATTTTCCTGGGCCTACGCCGTCCTTATGCCAAGCTGAAGGTATTGGCCAAGAAGCGGGCAGAGGCCATGCGCAACAATATGCTGATCGGTCTCTCCGTATTTGGCTCCCTGCTCTCTTCAAGCGTGGCCGTTCAAGATGCCTTACGGCAAACGGCGATCATCGGCGGCCCGTTCTGCAACCTGCTCGGTTTCCTCGTCGCCCGCATGGAGCAGGAAGATATCGAAGGGGCGATTGAAACGACACGCCTGCATTTACCGGATCCAGACGATGTTGAGGCCAATCTGTTCTTGCAGGACATCAGTGACCACTTCGCCGCCCGGAAAAACCGTGAGATCGGGCCCAGCGTACAGGCGCTGCAAGCTGCCGTTCACCGGTTGGTAATCGAATCCACAGAGGAGCGCGTGGCCATGGTGCGACAGCGCGCCGGGCTATTCGGTTTCATGGCAGTTCTCGGTCTGGTGCTGGCGATTATCGCTCCCTTCTTTGGTGCGATGTAAAGAAAGGTACGCGTTAAACCCTCCCCTCCTTGAAAATTGCTATGATAACGACGGATGCTAAAACAAGCATCCGTCGTTTCATAAACCAAATCAGTTCGTTCAATATTCAAGGAGGATCCTATGTTTATGCAATTTGTTCTCGAAGAATCAGGCCAGGACTTTGCCGAATACGCTCTCATCCTGGGGTCCATCGCCGTGGTCGCCATTGCCGTTCTGTGGCAGTATCGCGATGAGCTGCGCGCCACCTTTGAGTTTGCCATTCGGGCGTTACGTGAGGCTCGCGGCGGATAATCAAATGCCTATCCACCGGTCAGAACGCGGGCAGTCCATGGCCGAAATGGCCCTGGTTACGCCAATCCTTGTCTTACTGTTCTTCGGCATGATGTTCGCTGCTTTCTATGCCTTTCGTGCCAGCACAGCAGACTGGGGCGTGTTTATCGCCGGCGTGGCGTCTGGCGCCTACAACACCCCGGCGACAGATCAAGCCATCGGATCGGTGATGTGGTCCGACATCCAGGACCGCATCACGGCCGGACAGGTAGACGAGCGCCAGGTGCGTTCTACCATCACGATCGATGATGGGCGACCATGGCTTTTCGGGATCAACCTGATCGAAGCTCAGCGAGCTGAAACCAACTTCCGCTTGTGGCGCTTCTTCCCTGGCCCACCCGAACCCGGAGGCCCGGAATGATCCAGAAACGCAGTGAACGAGGTCAGGCAATGGCTGAAACAGCTCTGTTCGCGACGCTGGCAATCCTGCTGACATTCGCAATACTCAGCCTGATCCCATTCCACCGCACGCGCACCGCTGCCACTTCCGCGGCCTATGCTTGCGCCCAGTTCATCTCTCAATCCCCCAATCCGCAATGGGCCGCATGGGAGGCTCACCGGGTGGCCCGCGAAACCCTGAACGGGGATTGGAGCGCAACCTTTGGCGCCGAATATCAGGTCGATGTCGCGCCGCCCTCCGGGCCTGGCCAGCCCGGAGGCTGCCTGGTGCACTACAGGCCCCCGGTCCTGTTCAACGTCTTCGGCATCAGCTCCGAATGGGGCAGCGAATTCTTTGCCTCACGCTCCGAGAGCTGGAAAGCAAGGTGGCGATGAAAAAGACAAAACCCGAAAATGGGCAGTCGATCATGCTGTTTGCCATCATGCTGCCTATCATGGCGTTGTTTCTGATCGGCATCATGGACTACATGGTCACCAATGCGCGCATGATGGACACGGTAGCCGCTGCCGACCTGGCTGCCCATGCGGGCGCACAAGAAGTTGAGCTGCTTCCCGATGGCACCGTGACCGTTGGCAGCCGAGGCAGTGCCGTGGCTGCCATGTACTTCAATGGGCAGCTCCCGACCGGAGCGAGGCTAGTTTCTGTCGCTTGTGGGCGCTACCAGGGCAGGCCTGCTTGTTGGGTAACGGCTGAAGTGCAGTCTCCAGGTTATTTGCTACCTGAACGCTGGATCACGGTCAATGCAATTGGCTACCTGGCGCACGGCGTCACAGAAGGCGATCAATGATCCTGGTTGAACATCAACCACTAACCTATCGAAAGAAAGGCACACGCACACTATGAAACTACCCGAAATGCTCACTTATACCGATGAAGCTGGCAAAACACACGTTAACAAAGTCGTGTTATATGTCTGCGCAGGCGTTATCCTCATTGGCCTGATCTCGCTCTTCCTTCGTTAGCAGAGCAGATTTGCCCGGCTACAAAACCTTGCCGCCGCAGAACTCTTGTGCTACTATGCGCACAAGGAGACCAAAATCATGAACCTCTTCACATATCCCGATGTAGCCGGTAAACGCCACCTGCGGCGCTATGTCAAGGCCGCTCTGCTAATTGCCTTTGTCCTGGGCATCATCGCAATTTACGCTGGAGCACAGCGCCAGGAGATCCGGTCCGTGCTAGAAGCTACCCCGGTCTCAGTGGCAGATATTCTGCCTTCCTGGACGCCCAGCCCGGAGCCTGTGCAACCCAGCGCAACCCCTACGCCGAACCCCGACGTAACCCCAACCGCCCCTCCCTGTCCGACCGATCCAGAAGAATGGACGCTGGCAGATCTGTTTACCAGCCAGAACTACAAGCGCATCTACCCGGACTGTGTCTATGACGGGCTCGCCCGGACAGTGGCATGGACCCTCGCCAGTCAGGCGCTTGGCTATACGGGATTGGAAGCGGGACAAGTATTGGGGTTCTCTGAAATCCCCTACGTAGCAGAGATGGATGGATTGATCACTGGTATGACGGATACACGCGGGCCAATCCCCATTTCGCTCAACTCTTTCATTACGCATCCAGATTTTCGGTCCTGGGTTTTAGACGACAGCGGCCAAACAGACGTAACTTATACGTTGCGCGGCTGCTACCGCACCTATACGATCACCGGAACCGAGAAAAACAGTTGGGGCGATTACCCTGTTATTTGCACTCTAAGCCGAGATGCTGTGGCATCCTGGGGGGTATTCTCCCTTGGGGAAAAACAGTTTGCAAATAGCAGCGGCGAAAAAACAATGTATCGCACTTTTGTTATGTACGGGTACACCAGTAATGGTGTCTGGACGTTGATCGGCGAACAAAAAGATGTGGTTATGCCTATTGAAGACCTAGAGCAGATCGATGGCGACCGCCGATTTATGCGTGATTCACACGGAATTAACACGCCCTGGGACGCGGCATGGCTAAATGCCACGTATGGGTTAACCAGCCAGCCTTTGCCTACTGATTGGCAATTGCACACTGATCCAGCAGAGATGCAGGCGATCATGGGCGAGTTCAATGCTTACCTGGCGCAGACTACAGGAGATGGACCATGAGAAAATTAGCAACTATTACTCTCCTCGCCTTACTTATTCTGACTCTTTTCCATCAATCTGCAAAAGCAGATGAAACTTGTTATTCAATTTGGACTCCAGACCCACCACCATTCGGAGGCATCACTTTCGTCTGTGAGGGAGGGGAAGCCGGTGAAACCCCTCCCGAAACAACCCCCTGTGTTCCCGGAACCTCCCAAGGTGCAGGATACGGCTCTTCTCCAGAAGGCGAGGCCGGAATGTGCTACCGGATCGAATGGTTCGTTGATAACTGCACAGGCTACGCATATGGCTTTACCTATGACTATTCAGACGGCGTAGAATGCACGCCAGCCGAGTCTGTCAACCCTTGCGAAACGTTTGAGATGACCGGTGGGGGAATCACCTGCGGCGGCAGCTTTGGTTATACCTGGTACATCGAAGCTACAGTTGGCTTCCCTGTCACGTACCTCGACCTGAGACCCTACCCGGCCACCCTGGTACGCTGGCCGACCGCCGCCCGCTGCGGAGCGCTGTCATCCAGCACCGGAGAAGGCACCCTGTCTTATGCCGGCAACGGCGGCGGCAGCGAGGATGAACCAGAAGTAGGCGATTGGCGCGACCTGGTGCTGTCCCTATCCCTGCGCCCGACAGGCGTACTGCAATTTACACTGCCCAATATTGGCACACTTGCCCTACCTCCCATTGGCGATACAGGCAACCCCATGCTCTTCCAATGGGAAGTGCCATCTCACCCAGCCGCCGGCGGCGGCCCACTGGCCGGTGACATCTCTGGGCTGGACGAGCTGCCTGCCGATATTCCCGTATTTGTCGGTTCAGCCCGCTCACCCTACCGCTTGTTCTGGGAGCTGTCCTACGAGCAACGAGTTGTCGAGCACGAAAATGTCTGCACTCGGGGACTGAGTGATGAAGGCACCTATGAGTGCAAGACCAACAGCAGTTTGTATTACTTTGACGGGCACTGGGACCGTATTCCTTATTACGATTGGGATGAACGCAGCCAGAGCGGCGAGATACAGCCGTCGATGGTCGCCGGTCTGCCCGGAGGCATCGCGGCCGACCCGAACAACGATGGAATTGTCGACGCCTACTGGAACTACAACGTCACCATCCGGCGCATGAACGACAATAACCGGATCGACGATAACGAATGGGCGCGCTCCTGGAACTGGGGCGGCACGGTCTATTGGGCGGTGCGTGAAGGTCAAGGTCAGATTGGCTGGCCGGGGTTGCCCTGAGGCAGCGATGTATCATGATCCCCATCTTGGTCGCATCACTGGCCCTGGTGAGCGTGATTGGCGTTTCGCTTTACGATCTACGTCATAAACGCATCCCCAACTGGGTCACCCTGCCCCTGTTGCTGCTCGGCTTGGTCCTGCACTTCCCTGGAAGCATCGAAATCTGGTTGGGGTGCGTATTTCTATTCGTCGGTTGGCGCTTCAAGGTCTTTGGGGCCGGGGATGCCAAGCTGTGGATGGCCTTGCTCTGGCTGGCCCCTATCGGATCGGCCCTAACAGCCCTTCTGGTCATGGGCCTTTCCATGATGCTCACCGCCCTGGTGCAGATTGCATGGCGTAAATACAAACAGATGCAGACCACCGGCGTGCGCTCTCCAGCCGCCTGGCGTGCCCTGCCCTATGCCGCCTGGCTGTTTTTGCTCGCGATCAACTTGCCCGTGAGCCTCTAATGCAAACCGATCTTTTTCTGGCGATCCAAGACAAGAAGAATGGTCGCAACCACCCTATCCTGGCGGCTCTGCTGTATGTTTACTGCCCCATGGCAGCCAGGTGGTGGCTGGCCGGCGCCGATCCACAACCACCCTTCGATCCCGTCTGGCAAGCCATGATTGACCGGCTGAGCGGGAAATCGCTCAAGGAAAAGCTCGAAGAATTCGGCTTCTCCAGTTTGATACTCGAATCCAAAGCCTACATCAAAGAGGTAGAGGCCTTCCGGCGCGTTCATCCCGGCATCCCTTCGCCAGAGCTGCTGCCCATCTTTTCCGGCGGACAAACTGGCGTACGCCAACGTGTTGGGCAGTATCAGGCCATTGAACGTTTAGGGAAGGACTGGCACAACCTGTTCAAATACTCCCGCACGTGGGCCTTCCTGATCGACGATTGGGAACGGAAGATGAAATTCTTTGCGCCCCCCACTCGCCGGCAGATCTCCTTACCATTGATCGTAAAAGCCACTCCTAAGAATGGCCAGAAAGAGTGGGATGTAAAAAAGCCTCTCTTCTGGCCCGCATGGGAGTGGACTGCGTCTCTGGAGAACAAGACCAGGATCGTGATTGGCCTGTTCACCGATGGCCCGATCGATCCGCTGCGTTATACGCTGGCACAGCGCGCAGGCTCCCCCGACAAGGATCCCTGGAAGACCGCCACGGAAGTGTTTGTCTTGAACCGCATTACCGGGGAAGCAGAACCTTTTGTCTCCCAATTAGAGTATGGACATCTCATCAAAGTTGTTGAGAGTCTGGCGCAAAAAGCAGAAGCAGGACCTCATACACCCCTGCGGGCCTTACAGGACCCGGCCGATTGCCTGGTTAATTGTGGCTATACGGCCCAATGTTTTACGGGAAAGCCGGAGCCGCGCATGATCACTTCTTTGGCTTTAGGGATATAGATGATGAAAGCGATAAAACTCCCCATCTCCGTCTTGATCAGCATCAGCTTCCTGGTTTTACTAAGCAGCCTGGCTGCCGCGCCATTGGACGCTCCAGGCGGCATCCAGGCCACAGTAGAGCCGCATTCTACACCGACCCCCAGCGCGCCAACCCAGCCGACCCCCACCCCTGCACCGGTTACCAATATTGTCTCGCAGATCTTCCATTACATCACATTCCCGGCCAGCACCATTTCGGAGGCGATCAAAAGCACGATCAATGAGGCAGCCGAGGAAGAATCTGAAAGCCTGATCGAACAAACGGATGATTGGTCGAAGTGGCTCGGAGACGTGGTCAAGTCTCCCGAAAAGGGATATTACAGCACGGCGGCCCAGATCAGTTTACCAGCGGCGGCCGCCCTGGCGCCGGCCCTGTTCATTTTTCGGCTGGTGTTGTATCACTGGAATCGGCTGACCGGGCAAGATGACAGCGTCATGACAGTCCTGGGGGATTGGATCACGGCGGGCGCGGCGGCCGTCGCCGCCGGGCCGGTATTGGATTTGCTGGCCCGCCTGGGTTGGTGGTTGGCCGCCTTGATCCTGGGAGATACGACCCATCTTGCGTCAGCCTTTGTTACTGCCATGAAGCCGGACCCAGCCGGTACATTCATCAAAGGCACCCTGTTTTCGGGGGTCTTTATGCTGGGATTGACCCTAGCAGGCATCCTGGCCATCGTGGCTCTGCTCTTTGCTTTTCTAGCTACGACCGCTGCCCTGTACGTGATGGCGATTTTGGCTGCTCCGCTGGCCGTGATCGGGGTCATTCCTCAAATGCGCTGGATGCGCGGCTTGTGGCTCAAGGCGGTGGGATTGATTGCCGTCATTCCCATTGTCGCCGGCGGCATTTTCAAGGCCGGGACAGCGGCAGTGGCGTTCACAATCCCGGACGGAGGCCTGCTGTCGGTGATCATTCGCTTCCTTTGGCTGCTAGGCGCGGCCGGCTTCATGCTCACCCTGGCCGGTATCCTCAGCAAGGTTACTCTGACCGCTGCTGCAGATGCAGGCGGCGCCTTTGTCGGTGCGGTCAAGTCGGTAGTGTCCGTTGCCGCCACAGCCATGTCAGCCGGCGCCAGCGCTGGGGTTTCAGCCGGGGCAAGCGCCGCGTTGGCGGCGTCCGGGTCATCTTCATCCCCCGATGCGCCTGCCGGTGGCATGATCGACGGTGGGGGAAGCGGTGGAGGCAGTGGTGGGGGCGGGAGCGGCGGAAGCGGCGGCAGTGGATATTCGTCCGCGCTAGGGCATTACCAGGCTGCACAGTCCTATAACAACCGAGCCACCTGGTTGGACGCGTTTGGCCTGCATGCGCCGGCGCAATTCAACCGTTCTTTGGCCCGCAACGAAGAACTTGAGGCGCGCAAGAACGAGCTGTATGAGCGCCAGGCCGCGCTTGAAGCGCGAGGAGCGGGCGGCAGCTGGGGAGGCGGGGGGTACAACCGCACAGATCAACCGGCAGACGGCCAGGAAGCGCAGCCGGTGGAAGCACAGGTGGGCGAAATATCCAGAAACCTGAGCTTATCGCGACCTGTCACCAGCAAAATGGTCGCCGCACACGGCAGCTCTGAAAATTTTGAACAGGGCTTCAACCAATTGAATACCGCCGTCCAACAAAAAAGCGGCACAGACCTGCGCTTGATTGCCGCGGCCTATCCGGCCGAGGTTGGGCGCATGGTGGCATCCTATCAGGCAGAGCCGGAGCGCATCGAGAATGCCGAAGATCCGCTGCGCGAGGCTGCTTACCAGGGTCACGCCCGCGGCGTGTTGCAAACCCTAGGAGAGCCAGCGGATCCATCCTGGGGAGCGATGTACCCGCCAAGCAATACCACTCCACCCCCCGAACCGGAGGATTGAAATGCTCACCACACCCGAACTGATCTACGCCGTATCCTTCACGTTATACAGCATCTCAGACCTGCGCTACCGGGTCGCTCCCGCGATTGAAGTTTTCTTTATTGCCGCGGCACTGCTGACCGCGCCTACCAATCCGCTGAACACGATCCTGGTGGTGATGGCTGTTGCCTGGGCGCTGCGGGGCTGGCCGAACTGGATCGTCTGGCTGCTGATCCTGAACCCGCCCAACTGGCTGGTATTGCTGATCGGCTATGGAGTACGCCAGAAGGTGATCGGGAAAGCTGACCTGCTCGCTGCCGGCGCGCTGGCCTGCGTTTTCCCCTGGCCGGCCGTTGCCATGTCCCTGATTGGGGTTGAGTTGTGGCGTCGCTTTTGGATCAAGCGTCATACCGGCCCGGTTCCCGCTCTACCTGGGATGATGATGGGCCTGGGCGCTTATATCGTGATTGCGGCGGTGTTGGCGCATTAAGTAGTGATTATCATCATTCTTGAAGGTGGGAGGATGGTTCAATGATTGTAGTGAAAGTTTCTAAAGACAATCAATTACATGGTCCAGTCTTTATGTGTGACATATGCCAGGAAAGGATTCTTCATACTGGCAATGTTTTTTGGTTGGTGAACTCCAGGGGAGACCCGGTGAATGGGCAAGTTTGGCATCTGCATAAGCAGTGCGCCCGTTCCTTTGAGATAGTGCAGGAAAAAGACGGCCCCGGTTCGAAATGGTACTCTGATGAGCTGTCCAATTTTGTAGTGTACTTGGGCGAAAACCTGGGCATTCAGAATTGGGAAGACGCGATAGATCGAGCTAGGACGCTGACCGATTGAAACCTGCCGCAAGCCACGCCATTTTGAATGGCAGTGGACAAGGCGGGTTTCTTGAACGGCTTCAGCCGAATTGGTTGCAGGATGCGTAGATATATGATATATTGTCAACATGGATATCAACTATCAGCGAGACGAACATCGAGTTTTCCTGATCGTGTACCACCTTGTGTGGACACCCAAACGCCGTAAGGCTGTTCTTACAGAAACGATCGCAGCAGATTGCCAGGCGTTGATTGAGAAGAAATGCGCTGAGAAAGGCTGGGAAATCCTGGAGTTAGCCATCCAACCCGACCATGTTCACCTGTTTGTGCAAGCCTGGCCGACCACATCCGCTGCTGAAATCGTCAAGGAGTGCAAAGGGATTACTTCGCACGAACTGCGGAAGAAATATCCTGTTTTGAAGCGGTTGCCCTCCTTATGGACACGAAGCTATTTTGCGGCGACGGCAGGGAATGTATCTTCCGAGGCAATCCAGCGTTATATCGCCGCTCAAAAAGGGTTGTGATGATCCTCAAAACCTTCAAGTACCGGCTGTATCCATCGAAGGCGCAGCAGCGAATGCTGGAGCAAACGCTGGAAACCTGTCGCCGGTGGTATAACGCCTGTCTTGAAGAACGCAAGCTGGCCTGGGAGAACGAGCGCAGGAGCGTTGGAAAGTATGAGCAGCTTGCGAAGGTGAAGGATTACCGCAAGGGGAATCCTTATGCAGCCCAAGTTCACAGCCACATCTTGCAGGTGGTGGTGCAGGATTTGGACAAAGCATTCCAGGCATTCTTTCGGCGGGTGAAGGCCAGGGGGACCCCCGGTTATCCGCGCTTCAAGGGGTATAACCGTTTCGACAGCTTTGGCTTGAAGGAATATGGCAACGGTTTCAAACTAGATGGGCGGCGGTTGCGCCTGACAGGGATTGGGCGAGTGCGAGTGCGGTGGCATCGTCCAATAGAAGGCCGGATCAAAACCTTGCGTGTTCGCAGGCAGGCGGGAGAGTGGTACGCCTGCTTTGCTTGTGAGGTGGACGAGCAACCCTTGACTCCCGCTGGTCAAGATGTTGGGGTGGATGTGGGCATTCATCACCTACTGGCCACCAGCGATCACGAGATCGTGGACAACCCCCGCTGGTACCAGGAAGAACAGCATCGGTTACGAATCTTGCAGCGGCGAGTGTCTCGACGGAAGCTTGGCGGAGCCAATCGCCGTAAGGCGGTTGTGGCGCTGCAATGTCAGCATGAACATATCGCTAACAGCCGGAAAGATTATCTGGATAAGTTAGCGAATTACCTGATCGTGCACTACGACCGAATAGCCGTTGAAGATTTGCACATCACCGGGATGGCGCGTAACCGTCATCTATCGAAAAGCATTCTGGATGCTGGATGGGGATACCTGAAACAACGCCTGATCGACAAAGCGGCAGAGGCTGGTCGTCAGGTGTATCTTGTAAACCCATCCTACACATCCAAAACTTGCTGTTCGTGCGGCGCGACATTCTCCGACCTCACCCTTGCAGACCGCTGGGTGGACTGCTCCTGTGGTCTTTCACTGGATCGCGATGTAAATGCTGCATGTAATATCTTGAAACGGGCGGGACACGCCCGTTGGGGCGAAAGTACAGACATTGGTCTAGGGCTGCCCCAAGAAGCCCCGCCGCTTTAGCGGCTGGGGAGTGTCACCTAAAAGCCTTTTTAGAGGAAATAAGAAATATTTCTGATAGGGAAGAGATGAATCGCTTAATGCGCATACTTAGGGCTGCCGTACCAATTGTAGGCGAATAGGCCAAGCCGCGGAATGTTATGAAACGGAGGATACCATAGTTTTATGGCGCGTCGATCGAGCAGCGAGGTAACTGACCTGCCGGAAAACCAACGGGTTCCGGAAGCCTTTCTTCAGTTGTTGCAGAAGTTGCAGGATGACAACAATTTATCGGCTCGTGGGATGGCGCTGAAAGCGGGTCTAAATTATGATGCCATCTATCGCATTCAGCATGGGCATCGCCCAACGATCACGACCTGTATCCTGCTGGCGAATTGTTTCCATCACAACCCGAATGAATATCTTGAGCTGGCCGGATGGCCGCGCTTGGAGATCTTTGATTCGTCGCCGGAATTGCCGTCAGATGTGGCCGAGTTGGCGGACGACCTGGCGCGCATCCAGCCGGAGGCAATGCGGCGCGAGGTGGTGCAGGCAATCCGGACGCTGCTGAGATAATATGTTTTTTTTATTGCCGCTGTTCTTGCCCACTAAGGACGCGGCGAAGATACCACCCCTTAAAAATTGTTATGATATCCGATAGGCAACTGCCTGTCGGATATTTTATTTTCAGGAGCTTGTATGTCAACGCATATAGGAAATCGCTCGGGGCAGCTTGGAACGCCCAACCCATACATCCCCTTTGGATCCTTTGTCGGGTTACCGTTCTGGCCTGGCGGCCTGACCCTCTTAGCCGCCGCTCCTGGTGTTGGCAAAACCTCCTGGATGCTACGCATGGTCTTCGATGCCGCCGCAGCCAAAGTCCCAGCCGCCATCGGCTGCTATGAGCACACTCCTGAAGAAATGAAATACCGGCTGAAGCTCCAGGCTGAAGCGGCCGTTGCCGGACCGCACCACGAGGCATACCCCGAAGCGGTCGAAGAACATCTCGCACACGGCAGCGAAGCGGTGCTGCTCTCGCTCTCCGACCAGGAGGACACCATTCGCGGCATCGAGCAGACACTGATCGATGATTACGGTTTTCCCAAAAAGGGTCCTGCGCTTGTGGCAATTGACTATCTCCAGCGCGTGCCGGTGGTTGGGTTAACGGCCATGCTCCCCGAAGACCGGCGAGCTGGTGAGGCCGCCGCAGCTTTACGCCAAATGGCGCGCCGCCGCGGTTGGGCGGTCATTGCCGCCTGCGCTTTACGAGCTGAGAATTTCAGCCGGTCGCCCGATCTAACTGCCTTACTGGGCGATGAGCGCGTGCCCTACGAGGCAGATCGGGTAATCCTGGTGCAGCGCGCTGGGTCGGCTTGGATTTGTGGATGCGTTGACCTGGATGTGCACACGCTGAAAGACCGCACCGGCCCGCAGCAAATATGGCGCTTGACCTTTTGGGGCAGCCGTTTCTATCTATCTACCGACGATTCGGGACACAGGCACGACACCCGATGAGCGGCACCGGCGATCTGTTACTGAACCTTTTTCGGGATGCCTGGGGAGCGCTGGTCGGCGCCCTGGTCGCTTTTGCTCTTCTAGCGTTACTCTCCCAAACCTTGAAATCCGCCTCCGGAATGGCCCTTGGCGCTCAAGATTGGGTTCGGGATGCTGTGGCGGGAGGCATTGGCGTTCTGGCGCTGACGCTTTTCGCCCTGCTTGGTGTGCCCGCCCTGGTTGAGGCCGCCAATGCTTCTTTTCCAAATAGTGCCGGCTGTGGGCCAATCACCGAGTTGGGCAGCCTTGCGGTGCGTTTGTTGGGAGGTCTCGGCGCCCTGCGCATGCTCAAGGCTACCGTCACGGCAGTGATGTCAGCAGCAGTGGGAGGTCAAGGTTCGCTGTCTGCCGCCCTCCTGGAAGCCGGTGAGGTTGTGTTAGGGATGGTGGTTGCCAGCATCGCCGTTCCCATTGCAATTCACTTCTTTGGTCTTTGTTCTGATCCACTGCCGCCTGGCGTGGCTTGTCTCATAAACTAAAAGAGAGGAGATGTACAATGTTCAATACCGCATTAGAAGCAATCCAAACCATTGCCCGTGACGCCTGGGGGTTCATGGCCGGGCTGTTGGTCGTCGTGGCCTTGCTGGGGGGCCTGTTCTACTCGCTCCAAGGTACTGCCGGCGCGGCTTTCGGTGGCAGTAAGATGGCCGGCAATGCCATCCTGGGCGTAATCGGGTTGGTTATCCTGGTGATGTTCGCCTTCCTGGTGATCCCCGAGCTTGGCACCATGCTGCAGAACCTCAAACCTGGCGCACCATTCTAGCCATGTTCAACGACCGCGATCTCGGCATCCTGGGCGCAGGGGCTGTTCTGGCCGTGCTGTGCCTGC
>Ga0209605_1003857_pt1 | contig 12758 bp, 8 predicted proteins | sample AD_UKC035_MetaG_FD_184408 | JGI IMG/M metagenome (GOLD analysis project Ga0209605, IMG submission 184408) | Active sludge microbial communities of municipal wastewater-treating anaerobic digesters from USA - AD_UKC035_MetaG (SPAdes) (version 2) | ecosystem: Engineered > Bioreactor > Anaerobic >...
CGACAGCATGCTCGTCGAAAATGGTCGTATCATCAAAACCGGCTACCAGCTGCCAGCTCATCCCGATATAACCACTGTCGACCTCAAAGGCACAACAGTGCTGGCAGCATTCGCCGACGCACACGTTCACATGACCCAGACGGGAATCGCTCTGTCAGGTGTTCAGCTTGAACCGGCCACCTGCCTTGCCGATGTATCTGCCCTGCTTAAAAAAAATGCAGCCGATAACGAATTCGTTCTTGGCTGGGGTCTACAGGAAACCCGCCTGAAAGAGCGCCGTCTGCCAACCCGCGCCGAGCTCGACGCGATCGCACCGAAAAATTTCGTCTGGGTCGCCAGACAGGATCTGCATTCAGCTGTTCTAAATTCTGTCGCACTCAAATGGGCCAGCACGATTCTGCCTGATCTGTCGGCCCCTGATGGCCTGATCAAAGGCAAAGGTTACAACGTTCTCAGCTACCAGCTCATCGACAAACTGCCCCCGGCATTCAAACGCAACGGTCTTGAGCTGGTTAGGCAGCACTGCTTTAAACATGGCGTCGCGACCATACATGCACTCGAGGGCAGTCGCGAATCGACGCAGGATACGCTGGCAGTCGCAGAATTCAGCAAATCCAGTGCGTTGCATACAGTCATTTACCATCAGTCTGGCGACCCCACCCTGCCCCGCCGCTTTGGCTGGAAAGGCATGGGCGGCTGCCTGCTTGTCGACGGATCTCTCGGCACCCGCACAGCTGCTCTGCATGAGCCCTACGGCGATGCGCCCGAATGTCGTGGCAACCTGTATCTGGAAGCCAGCGACATTGAAGCGCTTCTGACCACTGCGCACCAGAACCAGCTGCATCTGGCCCTGCACGCGATTGGCGACCGCGCCATCGATACGGTGGCGTCAACCTATGCCTGGGCCTGCCAGAAATGGGGCAAACCAGCCATCGCCAACCGGATCGAACATTTCATCATGCCTTCAGACAAGGCGATCAGACTGGCCCGCGACAATGCAATCAATATCTGTATTCAGCCGGCATTCGACCATTACTGGGGCGGCAGCGCCGGCCTTTATGCCCAGCGCCTCGGCTGCGAACGGGCCATTCGCCTGAACCCGTATAAAACCATGCTCGATCTTGGCATACAACTGGCTGCCGGTTCTGACAGCCCGGTTACCGCCATCGATCCGATTGCCGGCATTGCCGCGCTCGTTCACCACAGCAACGCCGAAGAACGTCTCAGTCTGAATTCGGCTCTGGCGCTCTTTATCAGCGAGCCACATAAATTTTCCGGCGAATCGCTGCTGCGTGGCCAGCTCAAAACCGGCTATCACGCAGACTTTGTCTGTCTGAACGAAGATCCCTTCAAGATCGCGCCATCGCGCCTCGCCAACCTGCAGGTAAAAAACCTCTTCATTGCCGGCTGTTGCGTCTACTCTAACTGACCACTAAGAACAGGCGCCGCTGCAGATCTTTTGCTGCAGCGGCGCCCTGATTACAACGAGTTTCAGTCTTTGCTCTTCTTCCATTCTTCGACGCGGGCAATCGTCTTTTCGAGCAGATCCTGCACCTTCTTTTCGCTGGTGCTTTCGACCCAGATATTGACAAAGGGCCGGTCAGGATCAGGCAGAACCAGCACCCACTCATCGTTGCCCAGCATTATCTTGACGCCGTCGAGCAGATGGGTTTCCTTGTCTTTGGCAAATTCCATGGCATAGCGCATGACTTTGCCCTTGTCTTCCCAGGGGCATGGAATGCGGCTGGCACGCGCATAAAAATCGGGAATACCGTTGACAATCTCTGAAAGCGGCTTTTGGAGTAAAGAAATAAATTCAAACAGTTTCACGGTCGCGATCATGCCATCGAAAGCAGCCTGAAATGCCGGAAAGATAATGCCACCGCGGTCGTCGATACAGGTTTCGACCTTTTCGTTAATGGCTGCATCCATCAGAGCACGCTCGCTTGTCTTGGTGCGAATGATCGTGCCACCAAGCTTCGCGGCCATACTTTCGAGCTGATGCGTCGCTGACACCGGCACCGCAATGCGCGCGCCCGGAATCAGTTCGAGCACCATTCTGGCCCAGACGGCCATCGCCTCGGCACCTTTGATTATGCGGCCCTGATCGTCGATGAAGGTTATGTGCTCTGCCCCGTCACCCATGACGACACCAAGATCGGCACCCAGTGACTTGACAATCGAAGCCACACTGGCGTGCGACTGCTCGGGCGTCACCATTGTCACGCGATTCTCGTCGTGATATGCGTTAAGCGTGATGACTTCACAGTTCAATTTACCGAGAAAAGTATTGAAAATACCGCTAGCCCCGCTGAAACAGTAGTCGAGCACCACTTTCAGACGACGCTGGCTGATCGCGGTAACATCGAGACAGCGCAGAAGTTCTTCACTGTAGTTTTCGGGAACGCGCGGCGGGAAGCTGATTTCACCGACTTCCGGAATCGAGACGCGGCGGAAATCTTCGCGATTGAAAAGGCGTTCGATCGACTTTTTCTGCGCAATTGAGATATCGCGGCCTTCGACATCGAAAATCTTGATTTCGATCTGATTGGGGTCATCACCGGAGAGTTTGACGTGCACCCCACCGCCACGCATGAATGCGCTCGGTTTGTAGCGTGCCACCGGTGCCGGTGTTACCCGCAGATCGGCAACGTTGATGCCGGCCGAGCTCAAACCGCTGATAATAGCGCGGTTGATAACGCGGCTGATTTTGTTGGAATCGCGCGAAGTAATGATGCTGGCTCCCTTCGGCAGTGTCGAGCCAAAAGCAGCGCCGATTTTTGAGGCCATTTCCGGGGTGATCTCGATATTGGCGAGACCGGCTATGCCATAATCGCTGAACAGGTTTCTGGTCCATTTGTCGCTCCAGATGATGCTGGAAAACACGGTAGAACCCTCTTCAACCTGCTTTTTCGGCCAGATCTTGACGTTTTCGCGAATGATCGCGCCCTTGCCGATGCGGCATTCCTCGCTGATAATCGCACCAGACTCAACCACGACCTTGTCCTGAATGAGCGTGTTGCCGCTGATGACCGATTCATAAATCTCGGCGTCTTCGCCGACGTGAACGCCATCCCAGAGCGTGCCGCCCTTGATTTTCGCATTTTTCTTGATGACGCAGCCATCGCCGAGCACGCAGTTTTCGAGATCGACGCCATCTTCGATAACGCAGTTCTGGCCAATGATTACGCCACCCTTGAACTTGACCTTGGCAGAAATGTTCGAGTTTTTGCCGACCCAGACATCGCGGCCGATAATGTTCAGGCGATCTCCGGGAATCTGCAGTTTAACTTCGCCGTTGAGCACGTTTTTGTGTGCAAGCACGTATTCTTCGAGGTTGCCGATGTCTTTCCAGTAGCCCTCGGCGATATAACCGTAAAGCGGCAGACCTTCTTTGAGCATGAGCGGAAACAGGTTCTTGCTGAAATCGAATTCTGTCTTGGCTGGAATATATTTGAAGATCTCGGGTTCGAGAATGTAAATGCCGGTATTGATGGTGTCTGAGAACACTTCGCCCCAGCTCGGTTTCTCGAGAAATCTGATGATCTTGCCGTCATCAGCAGTAATTACTACGCCATATTCAAGCGGATTGGTGACACGGGTCAGAACCATCGTCGCCATCGATTTCTTTTCGCGATGAAAACGGATAGCTTCAGAGAGATCGAAATCAGTCAGAACATCGCCTGAGATGATAATAAATGGCTCGTCTTTGAGCTTTTCTTCGGTGTTCTTAACGCTGCCGGCGGTGCCAAAATCGGCAGTCGCCATCTGGTATTCCATCTGAATATCGAAGTCGGTGCCTTCACCGAAATACTTGGTGATCACTTCGGGCTGGAAGTAGAGAATAGAACAGATGCGATTGAAGCCATACTGTTTGAGCAGGTTGACGATATGCTCCATCATCGGAATATTTGCCAGTGGCACCATTGGTTTGGGGATGTTACAGGTAATCGGTCGTAGACGCGTACCAAAACCGCCAGCCATAATAACAGCTTTCATTTTCTTTCCTCACTCATTCCAATTCCTTTATTTGGGGACAACAAGCCCATGCACACATTCTAGATTCAGCCGGCCAAATAGTCAACTTTGCTGTAAAAAATAGAGAAAAATGCAAATTTGCCTGCTGCCTCATCAAAATCCGGCAACACGACATTTTCTGAACAGCTCCAGATATTGCTGCATCATTGACTGCCAACTGGCTCTCTCGATTATGCGTTGCCTCGCCTGAAGGCCCATTTCGCGTCGATGTGCCGGCTCGATGGCTATCGCTCGCCCCAGGGCCTTTCTTAATGAATCTGGGTTGCAATGCTCAAAAAACAATCCTTCTTCACCGTCGGTGAACATTTCTCCCAGACCTCCAATATCTGGGACGACCGGCATGATGCCAGAAGCCATAGCCTCGAGAACCACGTATGCATAGGCTTCTCGAACGTTTACAGCAAAAGCAAAAATGTCATATGCCGGGTAAACTTTTTCGACATCGTTACGAAACCCGAGAACATGAAACCTTTTGCTACAGCCGAATTCCTCGGCAAGCCGTTTAAGAAAAGCAATGTAGCCAGCTTCAGTTTCGCGCCCGATGTAAACGAGATGAACGTTCTCGCGATTACGCGCCACACCTTCATCATCAAACATCGCCCGTAACAGGTCTTCAGAGCCTTTCTTCTTTTCAATGCGGCCACTGGAACCCACCACTATCGCATCGTCGGCAAGCCCGAGCTCTTTTCGCAATTTGTCGCGGGCTTCCGGGTTTGAATTATATTTGATGGTATCGACACCGCTCTTGATACAGCAAACCTTGTCGCCCTTGATTCCCCAGTATTTCAGAATGCGCTCTCTTACATAATCAGCATTTGGCACAACAGCGGCAAGATTATTGAACAGACAGCGGTGCAACGGATCCTTTCGATAAAGAGCGCCTGCCCCTATGCGATAAAACAGAAAAAATTGCAGATGCTGACCGGTTAAAAGCCTGGCCATATGTACCGGATACATCATCTGTGTCCTGAATGCCACTACCGCAGCCGGCTGTAGCTTCTTCAGCATTGTATATGCTGCCGGATAGCTGACCAGCTCATACTTGGTAGTAACAGGAAACGGGTAAAGCCCGATACCCCGGTCAGCACATTGTTGCGCGATCAGAGAATCGGCAGGAGCTGCCACGACCGCGTTATGACCACGATCGATCAGGTCTCGTGCGTAGCGCAGACCGAAGAGTTCAAGCCCTGAGCAGCTGGAATAAGGCAGCAACATGATTACAGGTCTGTCTGTCATAGCCATTCTCGCTTCAAAGATGTTGAGCAATTTCTAACAGTCTAACAGATAGACAATTCAATACAATAACAAAATCTTGTTCGCCCGAAATTCTCTGAGCGTCTGTCGGGGAACCTTCTTTTTCAGGTAGAATCAAGTATGAGAAAAACAAAATTGATGCTGCTGTTGATTCTGGTCAACCTGCCTGCGCTGGCGTTTTCTGCCGAAATTCAGCTGATCCGGCTCAAATACGCCGACCCGCACTCGGTCGCGCATACGATCAAGGCGCTTTTTGGTGGCAGAGTCAACGCAGTTCCGGTTCCATCTGTCAACGGAGTCGCCATCAACGCTTCAGATCAATATGAAATGGACGAGATAAAAAAGCTGGCGGCCGTGCTCGACCGTCGGCCAGCCACTCTCAGATTCAGCATTCAAAGCGATTCGCACGGCCGCGAGAAGTCACAGACGATTGGCTACCGGCAACGCCCGCGCGCAGAAACGACGACTTCAACGACAACGGCGAGCAGCATGCGAACTATCGTTGCCATGGAATTTTCGAAAGCGTCATTAACTGACGAACTGGTGCAGATATATTCGCTGCCCGGCTGGTATGGCCCTGAGACCGTGGTTATGACGACATCACACGGATTGAAAGTATCGGGGCATCTGCTCGATGAAGAACGCGTCATGGTGCAGGTCTGGTATGCCCAGGACAACGGCGGCATTTCTGAAGTACTGCTAACTGAGGTAGAAACAAAAGCCGGCGAGTGGTTCAGCCTCGGCGGGCTGGCTCAGACTACAAATCAGGATGCACACAGCATAGAGATCCGCTCTCACAAGGGAGTCTCCTACAAGAAAACCGGCGGCCAGATCGACCGCCGGTTCATGCTCAGAGTTGATGTGATCAGGTAGTTTCAGAAAGATACTTCGCTGCCACCGCCTGAATAATCTTCATCGTCGTCACCGAAGCTGGTGCCATCACCGTAACTGCCATCAGGCGGCGGCGGCGGCGGCGGTAAGTCATCATCACTGCTGTCTTCGTTATAAAAATCAGGCTGAGTCGTGTCTTCATCAGGTTGGGCCATGTCGTCAGCAGGTTGTGACATGTCATCGCCGTCAGTCGGTGGTGGCGGCGGTTCGGGGTAATCATCATAGCCAAAAGAATCTGGCTGCAGCATATCAGGCTCGTTGCCATCGGGCGGTGGCAGTTCGGTGCTTACCGAGGTGGTCCAGCCGGATGAGTCTTCGGTAGGACTGATGGTGATTTCATCGCTGCTGCTCTCGAAGGCCGGTTCCTGGTAAGAGTCGATCTCGCCGAAGTCGCTGGCGGTGGATATCGTCAGCTCATCAGGAATTTCGCCGGGCATGATGCCGCCGATTGCCTCGATCTTTGGCAGAGTCAGGGTTTCCATGATGCGTTCACGAATGTTGGTCATGTGCTTGAGCAGTTCGAGACTGCTGTGATAGAAGTTCAGCACGACCAGTTTGCGGCCGAGCGGAATAAGTACCATGTGCGTATACAGCCGCTTATCACCCTTGAGAAAGTGAAACAGCACGTTACCGATTTCAACACCGGCAAGTTCAGATTTCCACTGGTCGAAAAGACGCGGGCTGAAAGGCATCAGACTTTCTTTAATCGCAGTTCCGACCTGGGCAAGATTCTGCGGCTCGTCGTAAGTAGCGGCCTGAACATGCAGCAGGAACTGGCCATCGAAAGCGCCAACCGAAGCGAGAAGTGCCGGGCTGACGTTTTCTTTGATCTGAAAGTCGCTGGGTACAAGAAAACCGAATTCATAATCGCGGTTGCGAATTGGCCTGAAGCCACGACGCTCACCGTAAAACGGCCTCAGAAAAGACATGTAATTGTCGACGCCAACACCGCGCAAAGCGTCTTTGAAGATCGAAGTCAGCCTCTGACCGTTGAGAACGTAATCATAGATGAACCAGCGTTCGTTGCTGAAGCGGCAGTAGACAACGAATTCGAATTTACCGCGGGTGGTGTCGAGTCTGATTACGACCTTGCTCTGTACCGCCTTGTGATAACGAGGGTCTGAATAACTGATCTTGGCACCGCCAGCAACCCGGTTCATGACTTTAGAGAGAAATCTGAACTCATTGCGATGAGTTTGAATCTGGTATGAGAAAAGCTCGTTGTACTCTTCGGCGTTCAGGCGCTTGATCTGGCGGTCGAAAAGCAGCGCCAGAAAGGTCTGAACATCAAAATTGGCCAGACAGATGTCATATTCGCCAGCCATCATGGCACCCATGAATTCATAAACCATGGGAATTGGCGAAGGCAGTTCCGAGCGGGCTCCGGGCGGTTCTGGGATGTCTACGAGCAGCCCGTCAGCGTCTGCGATCTGGGCCAAACCCGCCGAAGTCGTCATAACAAAAGCGAAAACAACAGTTAAAATCACTGATAATGCTTTTCTTGTGTCCATACTGATAGCTTAATTCACCCCTCTGACTTTGTCAATGCAAATCGTCGGCTTTACCCTCAATAACTGCATATTACAACAATTTTTCCCAAGATCAAATCATATTATTTTCTCGCTGGAGTATTCGTATTGAACTTCCGGATCGCCGAAATATTATTTTGCAGCTTGAAGAGCTGCACTTTAAATGCTAAAATCGAGCCCGTGCTTTATGCACCGGAGGCAAGCAGATGGGTATTGGTTTCACTGAACTGATCGTGATTCTGGTTATCATTTTGATTCTTTTCGGCCCCGGCAAACTGCCAGAAATCGGCAAGGCCCTCGGACGCGGGATCCGGGAGTTCAAAGATGCCCAGAAAGAAGTCAAAAAGCAGTCGTCAGACAGTGATGACAAATCTTCATCCTGATCGCTCTGACTGTAAAACTGCGATTATCATCATTCGGCCCGCACTGTCGCCCTTATGATGCTTTATCGATACAATTTTTCAGGTAATCTGCCGGCAGACGCTCAGCAGACGCCTGTTCCCTTCAGCCGGCTTCTGTCGGAACAGACAACGGAGAACACATGTGAACAGCAAAAGAAATTGTAAATTCATCACCAGCAGGCTATTCAAATCATTACCGATCGCTTTGCTGATACTTCTGACGTTTTCTTTCAGCTCTGTCTGTCGGGCAGACACACCTGAACAGCGCGAACAATATCGCTACGCTCTCGGCCTGATACAGCGTCATCTTTATGAAGAAGCAGCCAAAGTGCTGTCGCGAATTCTGTCTGAACCTCAGGCTTTCTCGCAGAGCGACGGCGCCCTGTTCTGGCTTGCCGAATGTGAATATCGCCAGAAAAACAACATTAAGGCCGCCGGGCTTTACGAAAAACTGCTCAAGGACTACCCTGACAGCATTTTCCGCGACCGCGCCGCTTATGGCCTTGGCTGGGCGCACACCAACGACAACAACCCCAAATCGGCCACCGAAGCCTTTGCCCGCGTCAGCCGCAAAGACCTGCCCTTATGGATAGACGCCAATCTCAAACGCGGCTTTTTGATGGTGCGCTTCAACATGGATACCGATCAGACCGTCAGAGTCTACGAAGAACTTCTCAAAGAGAGCACACTGACCGATCAGCAACGTTTCGAGAGCCACCTGCAGGCCGGCATCGGCAAGTTCAATCAGAGCATCTACCGCCAGGCGCTCGATCATTTTGCCAAAGCGCTCGAACTCTGCCCCGACGACAAGCGCCAGCCGCTGCAGTTCTACATTGCCGAAGCTCATTTCCGTCTTAAGAATTACAAGGAAGCGGCCAGCGAGTATGCCAGCACCATCGCGCTTGGGCCTGACAGCCAGCTTGGCCAGAAGTCAGCCTATTCTCTCGCATGGTGCCACATCAGACTGGGCGAACCCGACAAGGCGATTCCCCATTTTGAAAAACAGGCGGCCAACAAAACATCAGCAGTGCGTGCCGAATCAGTAAAAAATCTCGTCGATCTGCTGATGAACCTGCATCAATACGAAAAGGCCATCACAGCTGTCGACAATGGCCTCGACGCTCTTCCCGCGGCCGAGAGGGCAGAACTCGCTTACATACGGGCTCTCGCCATATCACGCACAGGCGAATTCGAAAAGAGCCTTACCGCTTTTGCCGATTTCGTCAAAAAATACCCGAAACATGCCAAAACCGACGAGGCCATATATCAGACCGGTCTGGTAAACATCGCTCTGAGCCGCTTCAAAGAAGCCATCGAATATTTCGAAAAAGTCAGTTCGGAGAAGGTCGACCCTGACATGCGCGAAAAGGCGATCTATCGCATCGGCGAATGCTGGTTCAACCTTGGCAATATCAAGCTGGCGGGCGACAACTTCAACAAGGTGATCAAGCTGTTTCCGAAGGGCAAAGCCCGCTATGATGCCCTGTATCAACTGGGCGAACTCGCCTATATGCAGGATAGTCACGCTGATGCACTGACGGCCTTCGAAGCCATCGCCGCCTCGAAAAACGAACTGGCGGCACAGGCAACCTTTCGATCTGGTGAAGTCCTGATGAAAGCCGGACGTCACAATGATGCGATAATAAGATTTCAGGAATACCTCAACCGGTACCCTGATGGCAAACTGAAAGAAGATGCAATCTTCAAGATCGGCATCGCCTGGCTCGAGCTCAAAGATAAAGCACAGGCTCTCGCCGCTTTTTCCCAGCTGATGAACGCCAAAGGTTACTTCAGACAGGAAGCGCGCTTCCATATCGGAGAAATAGCCCGCGAACTCGAAAATTACCCACTGGCAATCCAGCACTACAAGGCGATCATCGCCGAAGACGCAGTGCACCCGCTGGCTTCACGCGCCCGGCGCGCAGTAGGTATTTCGCTGTATCAGACAAAAGATTACCCGGGCGCAATCGAAACCTTTGCCGCCATTCTCAAGGACTATCCGGCAACCGATGCCGCGATACCGGAATCGCGACTCTGGTTCGGCAAAAGCCTGATCGCTTCAGGTGACATCGAAAACGGCATTCTCGAAGTGCTCAAGGTGCCGGTGCTTTACCCTGGCAGCGAATTCATTGCACCGGCTTACGCCGAGGCAGCGCGCGCCTACGCAAAGCTCAACAACATCAACAAATCGCGCATGATGTACGAAGAACTGCTCAAAGTGAAGCCATCAGTCGAACTTCGCCAGGAAGCCGAGACCGCTCTGAAGAAGAATTAAGCCGCAGCCAGCTGCAAATGAAAAATTAAATTTTAGCAGCGTTTTGCCGATAGCTATTGAAGATAAAATGCTGGAGGCAAAAAATGCAAACCCGGAAACTGATCGCTCTCGCACTGGCAATGGGAATAAGCTCCCAGCTGTGCGCCAACGACACTTTCGACATGGGCAAGGTGCAGGTTGTCGGCAAGGATGCGCAAAGCGAAAAGATCGATCCGAGCCGCCATCAGATCACCATGGACATGGGCGAACGCAACCTTCCGATGCCTGAACTGGTACCGGAAACTGGGCCGCTAGAATTCAGACCAATGACCGAAAAGCAGCTGCTCAACAATTTTCATCGTGAAAACAAGGATGAACTTTCAGTCGCAGCCGGTATCGGAACCCGCGGTTCGAACGAAATCATCATCAACGGCCGTGGCAGCAAAGAAGGCTATACTGGTGACCTGACGATCAGACGCGAAAAACGCGATGGCTTCAGGTCATCGGTTGATACCAGCAAAACCGGACTCGAGGCAAACGTATCATCAACCGGAGAAGGCAGTTATTCACTGACTGCCGGCGGTGAATACAGCATCGAAGAATATGCTCAGCGCGGAATGAGCTCAGTGCCGAGCCCAGATGCCGGAATCGAAAACCGTGTCAGCCGGATCAACCTCAGAGGCAATTCGACGCTCGAAGACGGTTCATTCTTTACCGGCCGCGTTGCAGTCGATTCAGTTGCACGCGACATCGACAACTCTCTGGTCAGCTTCTCAGAAGAACAAACAGCCTTCTCGGTTTCAGCAGGTGCTACATACCTCAAGAAACTGGCTGACAAGTTCAAAGGTCGCGCGGCTCTCGACCTCAAAAAAGACAAATACACCGTCACAGCTGGCGCTGATCGCGACTTTACCAAAACAGTATTCGATCTCGGCGGCGTTTACGAAGTATCTGACAGGGCAACTGCCGATTTCGGCCTCAAGCGCATGAGCCTGATGTCGAAAGACGCAACCTCACCCTACGCCAGCCTTGACTATCGGTTCAGTGATCCCTGGCAGCTGGTGCTGTCTTACGAAGAAGACCTTGGCAATGACAGCATGGAAAAGATCTTCATGCCGGCACGTTACGTCGCTCCATCAGCCTTGATCGCTTCGCACAAAAAAACCGCCAGCGGCGCTCTCAACTATCGCACAAACAAGGGCGATACTATGGGCATCGAACTGTTCAAACAGACTGAAGAAGATGGTATCGAATATCTCGACTTTCACAATCCCGGCAAAAGGCTGCTTGAATCGCAACTGAACTTCGTCGATGAGGCTCGCAGAAGCGGTGTCAGCCTGCACGGTTCCTTCAAGATCGAAGACAACTTTCGTATCACACTCAAAGGCACCGCGCAGACAACCGAAAACAACCAGACCGGGCAGCGCCTTTCCTACGAACCCAAGCGCCTGCTCGACGTCGGCTTCAACTACACCGAGGGAAAGCTGATGCTCGATTTCACCCGCCGCGCCGAATTCGACCGCAAAGCCCACACGCCAACCGCCACTTTCGACGCCGACGATTACAGCCGGTCAGACCTGGCCGTTCGCTACAAGCTCAACGACCGTTACAGCACCTATCTCAAGATCAAAGACCTTTATGATGAAGCCAGCAAGATTCGTTATGATGTTCCAGAAGAAGGCAGGGTCACCCTCGCCGGACTCGAAGCGCATTTCTAGGAGGCAATAGAACAATGCAAAAGATATTTCTCGTAGACCTGTTCGTAAGTGGTGGCCCGGTAATGATTCCGATCGTGATCTGCTCGGTTATCGCCCTGGCAATTGTGATCGAGCGCCTGCGCTTCTATCACCGCAATCCCAACAACGGCGCCGCCTTCATGAAAAAAGTCAGAAGCGCATTCATCACACGCAACTACATGGACGCCATGAAAATCTGCCGCAGTGAAAACACGCCACTCGCCAATGTTATCGCTGCCGGCATCGACCATCTCGATCTCAGCAAAGAACACATTCTTGACGTAATGCGCCAGGAAGCCATGGTACAGGTTAAAAAGTACGAACGACACCTGGGCAAACTCGCCACCATCGCCAGCATCACCCCGCTGCTTGGCCTCACCGGCACCGTAACCGGCATGATCTCATCATTCGCCGTGATTTCGACTGTCGGTATCGGTGACCCGACTGCACTCGCCGGTGGTATCTCAGAAGCTCTCTATACTACCGCTGCCGGGCTGATGGTCGGTATTCCTGCCCTCGTCGCCCATAACTGGTGCGAAGCCAAGAGTCTCGAATTCGTCGAACAGGTCGAAATGTATTCGCTCGACCTCGCCAACCAGATCGCTACCATGGAGGTCAGCTGTGAAAAAGCTGCTGCCTGACAAGCGTAAACAGA
>Ga0209605_1003858_pt1 | contig 12758 bp, 7 predicted proteins | sample AD_UKC035_MetaG_FD_184408 | JGI IMG/M metagenome (GOLD analysis project Ga0209605, IMG submission 184408) | Active sludge microbial communities of municipal wastewater-treating anaerobic digesters from USA - AD_UKC035_MetaG (SPAdes) (version 2) | ecosystem: Engineered > Bioreactor > Anaerobic >...
CTGGTACTACAGCCCGGACCACGGTCAGCTCTGTCAGGTTATCGAAGCCCAGACGCTCTGGGGAGAGACGACCTGTCGCGTTTGGCTGCCCGACCGCGACGCCGTAGTCCGCATCCCCTTTTCCAGGCTCAAGTCCCTGGAGAGCGCGGGGATAGGTTCGCCGGAGGATATTGCCTACATCGCTGCCGCCGCGCGGGTAGCCGATGCCCTGAACCAGGACGTCCTGCTCGCGCCCATCGAGTCCTCCGTTATCCCGCTGCCGCACCAGTTACGAGCGCTGTCCCGCGCCATCGCCAACGATCGTGTGCGCTATCTCCTGGCGGACGAGGTCGGTCTGGGCAAGACCATCGAGGCCGGGCTCATCATGCGGGAGCTCAAACTGCGCGGGCTGGTCAAACGAACGCTGATCATCGCCCCGAAGGGGCTGGTGAGCCAGTGGGTCAGCGAGATGCGCCTGCACTTCAATGAACACTTCAATCTCATTCTACCCGAAGATCTTCGCACATTGCGGCGCATTTCCTCAGGACTGAGCAATGAGGACTTAGGACTGATTAATGTCCCGACCGGGGCTCATACTCAGTCCGCAGCACTCAGTCCTCATCCCTCAAACGCCTGGCAGATGTTCTCCCAGGTGGTCGTGCCGATGGACTCGGTCAAGCCCCTGGACAAGCGCCGCGGCTGGAGCGCGGCTCAGGTGAGCGAGCACAATCGTGAACGGTTCGAGGACCTGATCTCCGCCGGCTGGGACCTGGTCATCGTGGACGAAGCGCACCGACTCGGCGGCAGCACTGATCAAGTAGCCCGATTTAAGTTGGGTCAGGGGCTGGCTGAAGCCGCGCCTTATTTTTTGCTTCTTACGGCCACTCCACATCAGGGCAAGACCGACGCCTTTCATCGGCTGGTTTCCCTGATCGACGCCCAGGAATTCCCGGATATCAGCAGCGTCACCCGCGAGCGGGTCCAGCCGCACGTCATCCGCACCGAAAAACGACGCGCCATCGACGCCGATGGGAAACCCCTATTCAAGCCAAGACACACGCGACTTTTTCCGGTTTCCTGGGAAGAACGTCATCACAATCAGCAACTCCTTTATGAGACGGTTACGGAATACGTTCGGGAAGGCTACAATCAGGCTATGCGGGAGAAGCAGAGCTACATCGGCTTTCTGATGATCCTGATGCAGCGTCTGGTGGTCTCCAGCACGAGCGCCATCCGCACCACACTCGAAAGGCGGCTTGAAGCGCTCGCCGCACCCCAGGAGCAACTGACCCTGTTCCCGCTCGCCTCCGAGGAGGAATGGGCGGATTTGGACGGCCAGGAGCAGATCGACGTGTTGCTTCGTACCCGCCTCAAGGCGCTCAAGAACGAGCGTGCCGAGGTCAAATTGTTGCTGGAAGCTGCTGCCCGCTGCGAGCAGATCGGACCGGACGCCAAGGCTGAGGCACTGCTCGACTGGCTCTACCACCTTCAGTCCGAGGAGAGCGATCCGGAACTCAAGGCGCTGGTATTTACCGAGTTCATTCCTACTCAGGAGATGTTGCGTCGGTTCCTGACCGAGCGTGGGTTTTCGGTCGTCTGTCTGAACGGCTCCATGGACATGGAAGAGCGTAAGCGGGTCCAGGAGGCGTTCGCCAAGGATGTTCGCATTCTCGTCTCCACCGACGCCGGTGGGGAGGGTTTGAACCTCCAGTTCTGCCACGTGGTGATCAATTACGATATCCCATGGAACCCGATGCGCCTCGAACAGCGGATCGGCCGGGTAGATCGTATCGGCCAGGCCCGTGCGGTGCGCGCGGTCAACTTCGTCTTCGAAGGCTCTGTCGAGCACAGGGTCCGGGAGGTGTTGGAGCAGAAGCTCGCCGTCATCTTCGAGGAGTTTGGCATCGACAAGACTGGCGACGTTCTCGACTCGGCCCAGGCAGGCTACATGTTCGACGAGTTGTATGTCGAGGCGATCCTCAACCCCGAAAAGGTAGAGGACTCCGTGGAGAGTGTGGTCGCCCGCCTGCAGGAGCAGGCTCGCGAGGCGCGCGCGACAGCATCGGTACTTGGCGCGACCGAGAACCTGGAACCTGGCGAAGCCCAGCGGCTGCTGACTCACCCCTTGCCCCATTGGGTCGAGCGCATGACCGTGAGCTATCTGAAGGCGCATGGCGGTCGGGCTGAGAGGAGAAGCCAAAGCTGGAACCTCACCTGGCCCGATGGCGAGACCTACGAGAATGTGGTTTTCACCGGCAAGGAAGCTGAGAAGCTTCCGGCTTCCCGGCATTTTACCCTTGAAGAGCCGAAGGTCCGCGGTCTGGCCATGCGGCTTCCGCGTTTTGCGCCGGGCCAACCGATCTCCATTGTATCGCTCCCAGGTCTCTCCGAGGGAGTTCAAGGCTTCTGGTCCTTGTGGCGGATCGCGATTGCCACGATGGAGTGGAACCGTCGGCGGATCCTGCCTCTCTTCCTGGCCGACAACGGCATGGTCTATATGCCGACAGCCAGACACGTGTGGAATCTGCTACTCACGGAAAGCGTACAGCTCAAGGCCCATCTTGACGCCGATGTCTCCCGGTCCGCTTTTGAAAAGCTGAAAAGCGCCGCGGAGGAACACGGGAAACCTGTCTACGAAGCCCTCACGCAAGAGCATAAGGGCCGCATCGCGCGCGAGCGCGAAAAGGCCGACTACGCCTTTGCCGCGCGCCGCAAGACCATCGAGCGGTTTGGCCTGCCGCAAGTCCGCAACTATCGACTGAATCTGCTTTCGCACGAGGAGCGGAGTTTCCGGGAGCAGCTTGAACAGAAGGCTCATGCCTATCCCGAAATGGTGCCGCTACTTGTGATTCGGGTGGAGGGCGGTGGCGATGAGTAGCTGGCGCGATCAAATCCTGAAGGAATTCACCCCGAAGGTAGCCCGACTCACCCTGGTGGCCGACCCGGACGGACTTCTCCTTGAAGAAGGGATTCTCGAAGGCATTCGCGAACGTGGATTCGAGCTGATCCCGTTCGAAGACCACATCGCGTTCCGTTACGCCTACGAGTCGAAGTTCCGTTCCCAATGGGATAAAGAAGCGAGAAGCGCAGCGTCCGAAGCGCGTAAAGATAACAGTCTCAACGCGCCACGCGCTCCGCGCTACACGACGCAACCGATACCCGATATTGTCGTTGTTCTTCACTCCATGGCGCATGATTTGGAAAAATTACCTTACGATCTTTTACAGGCCGGTCGCAGGCTCTCTTTCAACCTCGGGGACATCTTCCCAAACCTCAGTTACCCGGTTGTAACCGCCCTGGATCGTGGGGACCTCGATGCCCTGTATGAGGCTTCGATCCGACATGCCCCCGGCCAGTTGGGCGACAACGCCACCAAGGAATTCGTCCTCCGACATGTCTTTCAAATCGCGCCCGAGCTGGTCAAACAGCCATCGGACCTCTTGCGGGTGCTGTTGCGCCGTCACTACCGTGGCCAAAGAATCCCTGCTGACCTCGACGGGCGGTTCGTCCAGCTTCTACGCCAGAGTAACGTCTTCGACGACTGGCCACTTGAGACGCTTGTTTCGGACAGGGAAGCCTTCTTCGCATTCCTCCAGGAGCGCTGGCCGATCTTCCTTGACCACTACATGACCAAGGAAGTGCGCGAAAGCCCCGGTAACGGTTATTCTCAGGGATCACACCCCGCACTCCATACTCCGTACTTGCTTCCTTTCGACCACCAGGACATCCGGGTCTACATCGACAACCTGTTCGCCGAAGGGGTACTCCACTCCGTTCCACACGAGCATATGGATATCTTGTCCAAAACCTGGGTTAGTATCGGCGTTCGTACCGCTCCCATCGAAGACAGATCCCGTCGACTGGGTAAGCTCATCGACAGACTGGAGTCATCCATTCCGACCGAGGACGCGAAGCACACGGACTGGTTCCATTTTGCCCGCGGATGGGCGGAAGTGAGTGTGATAAGTAATGAGGACTGTGGACTGAGTGAAGATCAAAGGAGCCGCCTGAATGAACTCTCGCAGAAAATCGATGAACGCTTTCTCGCTTGGATTAAAAAACGTTTTGCCGGACTCGTTCAGTTGCCTCCCAACCCGCCGGTCATGGTTCATCATATCCCTCGCTTCTTGGCCAACTCATTACTCAGTTCTCATCACTCATCACTGCGATCACCAACTAAGCTTGCTTTATTGGTGATCGACGGCCTTGCCTTGGACCAATGGCTGGCAGTCCGCGAAGTACTTGCCTCAAAGCAGCCCGGGTTAATATTCCGGGAGCAGGCGGTCTTTGCCTGGATTCCTTCGCTCACCTCCGTCTCGCGCCAGGCAACATTCGCAGGTAAGGCTCCCATCTTTTTCCCGGACAGTATCCAGACTACCGATAAAGAACCGACTCTCTGGGCACAATTTTGGGCGGATCAGGGCTTTACGAAAAACGAGGTCATCTACATCAAGGGGCTTGGCGACGATGGTCTGGGAAACGTTTCCGAAGCGCTTTCTCACCCAAAGGCAAGGATCGCCGGGTTGGTCGTGGATAAAGTTGACAAGATCATGCACGGGATGGAAATGGGCAACGCCGGGATGCACAACCAGGTATGCCAGTGGGCCAGGCAGCCGTACTTGAATACTCTCCTCGATCTGCTCTTGGATCGGGGTTTCCGCATCTATCTGACTTCTGATCACGGCAACCTCGAAGCGGAAGGTTGTGGTCGTCCATCCGAAGGAGCCGTGGCGGACCTGCGCGGCGAACGAGTCCGCGTTTATTCGGACGCAACCCTTCGCCGCAAAGTGAAAGAACGCTTTCCCGATGCGTTGGAATGGGGGACTGTTGGTCTCCCGGAGGACTACCTCGCCCTGCTTGCCCCGAATAGGCAGGCGTTTGTCGAAAAGAAGAAGCGCGTTGTGAGCCATGGTGGCACTTCAATTGAAGAACTCATCGTTCCGTTTGTCTCTATAGATAAAAAAAGGGGATTAGAACGAATGGAAATTCCAAAATGACGCAAAGAACGGCCAAAGTAGGGTACAGTCAACGAATACGCCTGGAATGGTTTGAACACACAGTCAACCTAATCTTGGAAGGAAACGAGAAAACAGCAATTAACGTTGCCTTGCAGGCGTTCTTGAGGGACAAGGTGTCAATTGGCGGAAGTGCGAAGGGTTGCAATCGTGACAAAATCATCAGTATCCTTCGCACGGTATGGCTGACACCGAGGAAGGAACTGGAAATACTACGTAAAAGGGGGCTGAATTTCCTTGCCGATCGATCCTCATTGGTCAATCCACGGGATTTGAGCGTCGTAATCCATTGGGGAATGGTTACGGCTGCCTATCCGTTTTGGTCGGTTGTAGCCACCCAAACCGGTCGTCTCCTGAAGCTTCAGGGCTTTGCTTCAGCTTCTCAGATCCAGCGCCGGATTCGCGAGCTGTACGGGGAGAGGGAAACCGTTTCCAGAGCTACCCAGCGCGTACTACGTACATACTTTGACTGGGGCGTGCTTCAAGAGACCGGTACAAAGGGTGTTTACTCGGCAGAGGCAGCGATCGCCGTTAATGATCCCCAACTCATCGCCTGGCTGGTTGAAGCCTCTCTCCACGTCCGCACGAACAGGTCAGCCCCGCTGAAAGAACTGTTTACCAACCCGTGCCTTTTCCCTATCCAGATAAAACCCGTGGCTGCCGAAAATCTCGTGGCTGTTTCACCCGGACTCGATCTTTTCCGCCACGGGTTAGATAACGAACTCATCCTGCTCAAGAAGCAAATTCGGGCTTAATCAAGCGCTCGACAAACCATGCGCTTGATCAAAAGCGGGCGGCAACGGGACCGAGTATCTATTGAATATTTAATCCGATATTATATTCATTGGAATGATTTAGTCAATTATGATATAATATCGTCAAAGTTTACGAATGCCTTTGATGCCGGGGTAAGAAGGGCGTATCGCCGGGAAAAAATAAACAAACAAATCGGATTGATACCGGTTGAAAGCGGATTCCGCCATGTGTTGAACGGGGACAACCGATAGAATCTTCTGGCGCCTAACGTCATCCCTTACTCGATCACCGTCCGGACGATCCGGAATCCCGTCCCGTAGAAACGGATAGAGGGATCGCCCATGAAACTCCGGAAACAAAGTTTGGAATCATCCGGCCACCAATAAAATATGCCGCCGCGTGTGACGCGCCCGTCGGATCCGCTTTGAGGGCCGGTAGGATTCATCACGGAACCGGAATAGATGTAATTTGCGAACCAATCGAAGCACCATTCTTCGACATTACCGGTCATATCGTAGATACCGAGCTCATTCGGAGCTTTCTGGCCCACCGGTTGAGTCTTTGATCCGGAATTATCACAGTACCATGCGACTTCACCCAGGTTGTTCCCGCCGGAGTAAACGTACTTGTTTGTTTCGACACCTCCGTTAATATCGGCGTTACCGCCGCGCGCGGCATATTCCCATTCCGCTTCGGTCGGTAAGCGTATTCCGGCGACCATCGAAACATTTCTCGTGACCTGGCCTGCAGGCGTTATCGTATTCCCGTTGGCATCGTACGCGGGGCTTAATCCCATTTTTCCGCTCAGCCAGTTGCAGTACGCAATCGCGTCCCACCAGTTCACATTCATCACCGGTCGCGTTCCCCTTCCCCAGCCGTTGTCGTAGGGTTTGGAACGTCCGGTATCGTCGCAGAAAGCGTCAAATTCGTTGAAGGTGACTTCGTAAATGCCCATCAGGTAGGTAATACCGATGACGACATTATGTACCGGTCCCATCCATGATGTCTCCCACTCTTCCAATCCGTCTCCCATGCGGAAGTATCCTGGTCCGATTTCGACCATGGGTGTCGGCTGGAGAAACTGCATCCCCCCGGTTCCGGTTTCGAAAACCCATTCTTCGCTGGGAATAACGGATCCGTCACTGTTGACAGCTTCGATTTTCCATTTGTATGGCGTTTTCCGCGCCAAGTAAGGCGTGTTAAAGGTTAGCGGTTGCGCTGGTTCTTCGGGGTTTCCGCCCCCCCGTTCCGGCCAAACGATGAACGGTTCATAATAAAAATGATCGGAAATGGCCAAAAAAACGCGGTAGTATTCGACGTATACGCCTCTCGGGGATAACCCGTCAGGTTGGTCTGGCAAAGCCTCCCAGGACAGCGTCGCGTTCAACGCCTGATTGGTCGCTTGATTGGCGGGAGTTAGCAAGGTAATTCGAACGATCGGTTGCATATAAACGCAGGAACCCAAAAAGACACAGAGTATCACGGCCAGCAGAACGAATATTAAAAAACGAAACCGTTTCGACATCGAACCCTCCTCCTTCAAAAGACGCTCTGGTTAAGGATCGGCAGTTAATCTATGTATCGTCGGCAAACAAAAGAAGGAAACGGGTTTTCCGGTAATTCCTGAGACGAGCGCCACTCGGAAACACACCATGATTGTACCATAAGGTCTACTACTCCGAATGAAAAACCTTAGCGTAAGCGGCACGGACAAAGCGAAGCTCGGGGATATCCCAGGCGATATTTGATGGAATTTGCGCCGGTTTACGTTGATACGGCGATGTACCCCGCGCCCCCCCTCTGCCGAAATCGGACGGGTCGCCGTAAACCTCGTTATGCCACGTTTAGGGTAACGAAACCTCAGGCAGAACGGTTCTTGCGATACGGAACCCGACATCGCTTTCCGTGTTTTCGGGGAAGATCGAAAAGCGTCGGACGTTGGATAAATATGTTAAACCATCCTCACCGTCCTCGGTGCCCCAGGACCCGCCTCGCATCACCTTGAAGGAAAAAACAGGCGGATCGGGCTGTTCGGGTCCCGCAGGATCCGTCATCAACAGCGGACACCCTTCCGGTGCGTATTCAGCGCAATACATTTCCCACCAATCCGAACACATCTCGAAAACGTTGCCAGTCATATCGTAGAGTTCGAGTTCATTGGGGAGTTTTTGCCCGACTTCGTGAACCCGTCGGCCTGTCCCGTCTGAAAGATCGCTGTTCCAATAGAACCAGGCGTAGTTTGCGGGGAAAATACTCGTTCCGGAGTAAAGCGTATCACCCCCGCCCCCGCGCGCGCAGTACTCCCATTCCGCTTCTGTGGGGAGCCGGTAACCGCCGTTATCTCGCGGGACGATTCGCGCCTCTCCGGAGGAAGAATTGTAAGCTTCCGCGTATCCCGACATTCGACTCAGCCAGTCGCAGTAAAAAGTCGCGCCGTACCAGGAAACGCGTGTGACAGGCATCGCGGCGTAGTTCAGCGGAACGGTCACGTTGGGCTCGACGTTGGTGTTCGTCCAAGCCGTTTTTATCTTCCATTTTTTGTCGACGATGTCGTAATAGATACCGGTCGATGGGTCATCCCACCACGTCTCAATCACCGGCCGCCCGTTCAGCCATCCCATCCCTTCCGTCGGATACGCCGGGTCTTCCTCATAAAAAGGAACGCCAACGTTATTGAGAAATTCCAGAAACTCCTGATTGGTGACTTCGTATTTGCCGATTTCGAAGTTCTTCGTCAAACTGACCGCGTGGGCCGGCTGATCGTTGAAATACCAGGGCGGTATTTCGCCTCCCTCCCATTCCGGGTGGAAGTGGTCTCCCATCGTAAATTGCCCGGGGGCTATCGTCACCATCTCTCCGGGTTCTTTCATGGTCGTGAAAGAAAAAACGTTGGATTTTCCTTCGACAATTCTTCTACTGCTTTGTTTATCGGCTTCTTCGACTTCCTGATAGGCAAAGACCTGCCAACGGTAAGTCGTATTGTAGTCGAGTACACGGCTTTCGACACCGGTTGCGGCAGTCGTATACGAAATGCGATTTGCGGGATTCCACCATTCGCTTTCTTCCGCATAAACGACAACATAATGGTCTATTACAGGATCCTCTCTGGTTTTCACCTCTGTTTTTATTGTGGGAAACCCGATCCATTGGAAAAACACATTGAGCCCTAAGCCAGTTTGAGTATCACCAGGCCAAAGAAGACGCACGATCGGAAGATCGGTGTCATTTACATTATAAAAGCAGGCTGAGAATAGAAAAATAACGCAAATAAGCAGAAATCGGAGTGCCGCCTTTTTCATTGTTTCACCCCCGAAAAGTTGTATTTATCAACGTAATGCGCGCCGTGGCTTTTACTGAGGATATCTTCAAGAAGGCTATGCCAGAAACAATTCATAAAGCCTGAAGCCGACGGTTCGCTCATTTGCGGTTTTATACGAAAATCCGTTTTATGTCTAAACGATTCGGTTCATCAGGTGGTAGAACCCGGAGTGATCACGATTTTAATAACAATATTATACACCGTTATTATGTCATAACAATAAAAAACGAAAGGCGATTTACGAACCGTTTTTCGCCCTTCCCACGATTTCTTGGCAATAAGTGTTACAATGTTCTGGTACATCTCGGATTCTGTGGAACCGAAAGAGGAAAAGAATGAAGGAAAAAAATCATAACGAAAGCCCCCCTTCCATCACATTAAAGGGGCGCTACGCCACGGTAATCGTCTACGCACAAACAGTAGATGAAAGTGCTATCGCTCAGATCATCGCTCTCTGTAATCACCCCTTTACCGAAGGAACGCATATCCGCGTGATGCCGGATGTCCATACCGGCGCGGGATGCGTGATTGGGTTGACGATGGACCTGAACCGTTCCAACGCCGTGTGTCCGAATCTGGTCGGTGTCGATATCGGTTGCGGGGTCAGGGTGTCGGAGTTGGGAAAAGTGTCTTTGGATTTACATCAGCTGGACGAAACGATACGAGGAACCATACCCTTCGGGTTGAATGTGCATTCTCGAACGTTTCGAGAAGATTTGGACTTTTTCTACGCGCTGTTCAATGAATTAGTCATCAAAGATCAGATTAAAAGTCGCGAAAAGATGGAATGGCTAGAGCGATCGCTTGGCACCCTGGGAGGCGGGAATCACTTTATCGAAATCGATACGGACGAAGACGGGCGAGCGTACCTGATCGTCCACTCGGGTTCCCGTCATTTTGGGTTAACCGTGGCGAAGCTCTATCAGGAGAGGGCGGCGAAAAGTATGAAGGACTCTGGCAAAGCCGATCAGGCAAAAATAAAAGAAATGGTTCGCACCCTGACAGCCGAGGGAAAGAGCCATCAGATACCCGAAACATTGAATTTGATGAAAAAAGCGTCGGCTATAAACGGGCAGAATCGCGATTTGGCCTATCTGATAGGAGAGGACAAGGATCACTATCTTCACGATATCCAATTGATCCAAACCTACGCGATACGGAACCGTCAACGGATTGCCGAAACGCTCCTTCAGAAGATGGGGCTCAAAGAAGTGGACCGTTTCGAGTCGGTCCACAACTATATCGACGATAGGAATATTCTTCGCAAAGGCGCGATCGCGGCGCATGTAGATCAACGCGTGATTATCCCTCTGAATATGAGAGACGGGTGCATTCTGGGAATGGGGAAAGGGAACCCGGAATGGAACTGGTCAGCGCCACATGGCGCGGGTCGCTTGATGAGCCGGCATGAGGCAAAAAAACGCCTTTCTTTGGACGAGTTTCAAAAGCAAATGAAAGGGGTCTTCTCCACCTGCGTCGATCGGAATACGCTCGATGAATCGCCGATGGCCTACAAAGCGGTTCAAGATATCCTCCCGGCCCTCAAAGACACAGTCGATATCGATCATATCCTTCGCCCGATTTATAATTTCAAAGCCAGCGAATAAAGGCGTCGAGAAGCAGCACCCTTCCCCGGTTGATTTTCCCTCATGCAATATAGAAACCGGCTATGCGAAGACGGAACCTTCGGACTTTAACGGGTAAGCAGTGATTATGGAAACATTGGAACGAGCGTCACGGTCTGAACTGTTTTTTCTCCGTTCTCCACGATTTCTTTCTCGAAAACGAAATGCTCGGTGTTCAGGATGCGGATTTGAGCGGGGTTCTCAACCCGTCTTGCGCCTTCGGAATCGAACTCCACGTATTTCGTCCCGTTGTCCGTCATCTTCCAATAAAAACGGTCGTTATTGATTCCCGTTTGAGCAGAACCGAGGAGTTCCCCGTGACAATAGAATGCGGTGCCGTCGGTGTTAAAAATATAGAAGTCGTCCCGTTCCCACTCTTCTGAGATCGGTGTCCCGTCAACGCTAACGCTTTCGATAATCCAGATTTTCGATTCGCCGCGTGTTAACGCGATGTTCTCGACGCTGGCGTAGGGATTCGGTCTGAGGTATCGCGAATAAAGGTAACCGTAAGTAACGGTCTTTCCGTCGATTTCTGTTTCTTCCACAATGTAAGATTGTTCTTCATTGCCATCCATAATCCTATAAACCGCGTAGCCTTCCCTTTCAAAGAAATAGTAATCTCGAAGTATCAACAAGTCCTCTTCTATGCTCCAGACGAAAGCGTCCACGGCGACGCTATCTCCCGGACTCTGATCGACTTCTCCGAAGATTATGAATCCTGTGCCATCGTAATTGTGTATGGATACGTTATCCTGCGCCCAGAGAGGAACGGGAATCGGGACACCATCCACCGTACATCCGGTTAATACCCATAGTTTCGTGGATCCGCTCGTGAGGCACCATTCGTACCATTCTTTGTCGATTTGAGCGAAAGTTTGAACACTTACCAGGAGCAGTAATGAAAGCAGCACAAAAACCGTTCTTTTCATAGCAGCCCTCCTTAATCTCTCCGCAGTTTTGCCGTTTAAGAAAATCATCCGCATTCCTGGTTCGAGGTCATCAACCGCTTCTATTTATAATATACTCCTAATATTATTATCTTTTTTTCGATTTGGTTTCCGATTCGGATCGTTCTATTCAACCTTTTTATCGGAAAGAGCGTTGTAATCCGAACTCCGGAAAACGCGGAAATGGATACCTTAGGAATGACGCGCGCCACTCTCCCATTCTTGTTTGATCAACGCCATCAGAACGTCGTCTCTAAACTGTCCGCAAAAGAGGCGGTGCTGGCGTAAAACGCCTTCAAAGCTAAAGTGTAATCGCTTCAGGGTTTGAATGGAACGCGTATTTTCCTTCAATATGAGAGCCTCGATGCGGTTTATTTCGAGTATCTCGTAACTATAACGGAGAACCTCATAAAGCGCTTCTTTCATGAACCCCTGACCCCAATATTCCTTTGCAAGGTCATACCCGATTTCGACGCGGCTGTCATAGGCGCTGACGGATTCATAACCCGCTGTTCCGATTAGCGGAGAGGTTGGCGTTTCCGATAGGCCCCATACAAGACCTCTTTGTTCGTAAAACGCGCCGATAAACGAGTTTATAGTCTCTTTGGCTTTTTCGAGGCTTCTAATTGGAGCCATGAAAAATTCTGTAACCGACGGATCGGAATAGTATTGATACAACCGCTCGGTATCTTCCCTGGTTATTTCCCGCAACGTCAGTCGTTTGGTCTTTAAAACAGGAAAGAATATCGGCAGTTTATTCATCGCGCCGACTCGCAAGAACGAACGGGGTATTCGTTTCGCCGGTTATCCACAGTGATGATGTCCATCTTATCCGACGCCCCATTTCAGCCTCCTTTCAAACGGTACCAATACCGATAAGCCACTTCGAATCCCATCTCCCGGTAGAGGCGAATCGCGCGGTCGTTTGTTTCGTCAACCTGCAAATAGGCTTGGGGGCAGTTGTGTTGACTGCCTTCGGAAAGCGCGCGACGTAAAAGAGACAACCCGTGTTGTTTCCCGCGGTGGGCTTCATCGACAAATAGATCGAAGATACCGGTAAAACCCCTTTCGTAGACAGCTAAAACACATCCGATCACGCTATCGTTTTCTGCTTTCC
>Ga0209605_1003878_pt1 | contig 12701 bp, 6 predicted proteins | sample AD_UKC035_MetaG_FD_184408 | JGI IMG/M metagenome (GOLD analysis project Ga0209605, IMG submission 184408) | Active sludge microbial communities of municipal wastewater-treating anaerobic digesters from USA - AD_UKC035_MetaG (SPAdes) (version 2) | ecosystem: Engineered > Bioreactor > Anaerobic >...
CTCGAAGGTGTCCACGGACCGGAATGTGCGGTCGAACTGGGCACCCGTCAGCATGTTCCGCAGCCTGCATCGATACAGGGCCTGTCCCTTGCCGGGCTTGACGAACTGGAAATCGACGATGACATATGGATCACCGTCGATCTGTATTTTCAGGTTTTTCCTCAGGTCGCTGGCGTTGTACATAGGATGATCCCCCTTCTACCGGCGGGTCAAGGCGACCCTTCTCCGGTAAAAATTCAACACAATTTCGGGCCTATTTAATCGATTTCCCCGTTTCTGTCAAAAGATAGTTCATTTTCTGTCCCTTCCGCGGGGGGGCATGGGTCGAACTCGAGGGGATATTTTCCCCTCCCCCCGGGAAGATCATAGACAAACCGGGGCAGGGCGATCCCCGATACGGTGTTCCGAATCGCCCGGAAGAGAGCGATCCCTTCATTCATGGGGACGCGAAAGTGCTCCACGCCCCGGACAGGTTCGCAGTGGAAAAGATAATAGGGCTTCACCCCCCACTCCACGAGGCCCTGGAAAAGGGCCCTGAGGGTTTCCAGGCTGTCATTCACCCATCGAAGGAGGACCGACTGGTTCAGGATGGGGATTCCCCTCTCGAGAAGGGCCGTGCACGCGGCCCGCGCCTCCTCCGTCAGCTCCCGGGGGTGGTTGAACTGGGTGACGATCCACAGCGGGCGGAAAGCCTGGAGCAGGTCCAGGAGGCCGCCGTCGACGGCCATGGGAAGCACGACGGGGATGCGGGTCCCGATCCGGACAAGCCGGACGTGGGGAATCGACGTGAGAGCCTGGAGTATCCCGCGAAGCGAATGATGATCCAGCGTGAGGGGGTCTCCCCCGGAGAGAATGACTTCCCGCAGGGAGGGATCGCCGCTGATATAGGCCATGACGGCGTCGAGTTTCCCGTCGCTCAGGCGTTTCCGCCCCGTTTTCCAGTATCTGCGGCGGTTGCAGTGCCGGCACAAAACGGCGCATTCGCCGGTGACGAGAACGAGGCACCGGTCCCCGTAACGGCGGATGAGGCCCGGGACGGGCATGGCCTCCTCTTCCTTCAGGGGGTCCTCGGGGACATCGGGGGAGAAACGGAGCTCCTCCTTCCGGGGGATGCACTGGAGAGCGATGGGATCATTCTTCGACCGGGGGTCTATGAGGGAAAGATAGTAGGGCGTCACCGCGAAAGGATAGACCGGTGAAACCTCCTCCGCGTCCCTCCCGGGGCCGGCGAGGTCCGGGAGAACCCGGGACAGGGCGCCGCCGCTCCGGACACGGTGGGCCATCTGCCAGGTCCGGTCCTTCCATTCCCTGTCGGGAATATCTTTAAAAGGGCCCCGCCGCGACAATCAGAGGTCTCCAACGGGACGGTTCGCCGGGGCCGTCTTCAGAACTTCTCGAAAGGCGGACATCCGGTCCGCCGCGGGTTTCCAGGAAGGGTCCCCCATTCCGGGAAGGTCGTCCACACCGCTTTGGGCGACGGCTTCCATGACCGCCTGAACGGTCAGGGCCTCTACGTTTCCGGCGGGGTGATAGGCCCGTTCGTCGCCGTTTTCCTTTTCCACCCGGACAAGGATGCCGCCGTCCACCAGGTCCTCCAGGAGGCCGGACGTCAGGTTTTCGGGGAGCTCCAGGTCATTTGCCAGGTCCTCGCCTGTCGGGGCGGGCGCTCCCCGCTGAAAGGCCTGGACGACCAGGGCGGTGATCCGAAGCGAAAGGAGGCTTCGCAGGCGGAAACTCGCGTCCCGCTCGGGCCGGTCGAGCCCCAGCCCACGCCTTCCTTCTTCCAGGGCCCGGGACATTTCGGCGCCCCACAGGACGATCATCCAGCTCAGCTGGAGCCAGACAAGAAAGAGGGGCAGGGCGGCGAAGCTTCCATATATGGCATTGTATTTGGCCACCCCCACCTGAAAATGAACGTAGACCCACTGCGTGACCTGGTAAAGGGTTCCCCCGAGGACGCCCCCGGCGAGGGCCGCCGGCAGGCTGATCCTCCGGTTCGGCATGAGGATGTAAAGAAGTGTGAAAAGAACCCAGAAGATCAGGTAGGGGAGAAACTGGAGCAGGAAAAGAATGAAGGGGCCCACCGATCCGAGGAGGTTCAGTTTCTCCAGGATGGTCTTGATCTGGGTCGTCACGACCACGTTCAGGCTCCCCGACAGGATGAACAGGAAGGGCGCGATGAGCATGATCGAGAGATAGTCGGTGAATTTACGCCATATGTTCCGGGGACGTTTCACCTTCCAGATGTAATTGAAGGCGCCTTCGATGTTTCCCAGGAGCTTGATGACCGTCCACAGGAGAACGGCGACCCCGATTCCCGCCAGAAGCCCGCCCCGGGTGGTTTCCAGGAGGGCGTTGGCGAATTGAAAGATTCTCGTAAAAACTTCCTCCTGGCCGGGGAACTGTTCCAGGAGACGGGTTTCCAGGTGCTTCTGGAACCCGAAGCCCTTGGCGATCCCGAAGGCCATGGCGATCACGGGAACAATGGACAGGAGGGTGTAGAAAGTCATGGCCGAAGCCCGGAGCATGCACTCGTCCTTCTGGAAGCCCGCCACGGAAAGATAGATCGTCCTGAGTATCCCCAGTCCGGCCCGGGAATACCTCCCCATCTCTTCCGTTTCCGTCGTGTAGGGGCCTTCCCGGACGAGCCGGGCGACCCGCCGGGTCCTGGAGCGAAGCCTCTGGATCACGGCACTCTCCTTCCTCCACGTTTGGCGACTTCGTAAAGTCCGATCTTGGCGTAACGCTTCATCCCTCGTCACGAACTGTCGAAGGGGACAGATTTCAAATCCGTCCCTTTGATAGTTCATTTCCCGGGATTCGAAAGCCGGCGGATCTTCCCGGCCCGCCTTGCGGAAAGCCGCAGTCCCTGTGGCGGTGCCGTCCCCGTGCCCTTGACGATACGCGGTTAAATACAGTATCAATATGAGGCTTTTTCCGCAAATGATTTGTCGCCTCTACCGGCGGGATACCTGAAAAACGCGGGAACGAACCATGGATGTGGGACAGGTGGAAGACGGGGACAAGAGAAAGAAAAAAACGGAGAAACGGTTCGCGAGGGCGGCCCGGGCGGCCGCTTTTGCCCTGGCCGCTTTCACGGCCGTTCTTTTTCTTGCGGGCACCGCCGCCGTTTTTTTCCTCAACACGACGACGGCGAGAGACATTCTTCTGTCCCGGGTGAACGAGCGCATTCCGGGGACCCTTTTCATGGAAAACCACCGTCTCTTTCCCTGGATGGGGGAACTCATCGCGGGCGGCCTGACCCTGAAGACCCCTGAGGGAGAGACGGTTTTCACCGTCGGGAGCGTGGACGCGCGGGTTTCCCTCTCCCGGCTCCTGGAAGGGGTTGTTTTCATCGAGAGACTGCAGATCAAACGCCCCGAGGGGACGCTTTTTTTCAACGAGGAAGGGACTTCCGGTCTTGACCGGGCCCTTTTCCCGCCCCGGGCGGAGGAGCGGGAGGAAACCGACGGTCCCCGGCATGCCCCCGCCCATGTGCCTCTTTTCCTGGAGCGGCTGGAGATATCCGACGGCAGGCTCCGTGTCTCCGCCCCCGGGGAATTCTCCGCTGACCTTCGGGGAATCGGTGTGACCGGATCGGCGGACCTGGTCGAGAAAACGGGGGCCGCCCATCTTCGGATGAGCGACGGCACAGTGTCCCGGGGAGACTTTTCCCTTCCCGTCCAGGCCTCCGAGATAAAAGGGGCATACAGGGAAGGGGATGTGGCGGGCTTCCTGGGGGCGGTGCGGCTCGGGGCGTCTTCCCTGTCCCTGTCGGGGAGGCTGGGAAACGTTTTCGGCGAGGTCCGGCCGGACCTCAAAATCAGTTTTTCAGGCGTCCTGGAGGAGATCGCCCCCCTTGCCGCCGGGACCGGGGACCTGTCGGGCCCCCTGTCTCTCGAGGCAACCGTCGCCGGGTCCCTCAACGACCCGGTGGCGTCACTTCGCGGCAACCTGGGAAAAGGCGCCTTCCTGGGATATCCTCTCGACGGGGCGGAAATGGATCTTCTTTTCCTGGACCGCGTTCTTTCCCTGGAGAGGCTTGATATCGCCGCCCTGGGCGGGACGGCGGCCGCTTCGGGGAGGATGAATTTTCAAAAAGCCTTCCCCCGGGGGATTGCCGCGGGGGGAGACCTTTCCGCCGCGGAATACGAGGGAACCTGGAAAAGCGAAGGGATCCCGCTGGCGGCCCTGCCGCCCCTGGCGGGCCGGGTGTCGGGACTTGTCGGGCTGGACGGCTCCTTCCGGGGGCGGGGAACGGACCCGGAAACGATGGATCTTTCCTTTACCGCGAAAGGCCGGGGGACGTCCATCGCGTCCGCGGCGGTCCCCGAGCCTTCGGACCTTCAGCTCGACCTTTCCGGTTCGTGGAAGGAAAGGGTTTTGTCCCTCAACCCCCTTCGGATCGGGGACGGGACCGCCGACATCCGCGTCGAGGGGCGTTTCGACCCGGCGGGAAAGGCTTTTGTCGGAAAAATGACCGTTGCCGCCGAGGACCTTTCCCGGGTTCCCCTCGTTTCCGACTTCGTGTCCCTGGCCGGATCGGCCCGTCTCGAGGCGACCGGCACGGGATCCCTGGATAAGCCTTTCTTCACGGCCCGTTTCCGGGCTCAGGGGCTTCGATACGGGGATACCGTCATCGGCGATGTGGACGGGGACGGCAGCGTCGCGCCCTCCGGGGAGGTCAATCTTTCCAGCCTTCACGTTGAAAACGGCGAATCGAGGCTGGAAATCACCGGGACCGCCGCCCTTTTTGAAAAGGGATTCAGGAATCTGACCGAGGCGCCTCGTTTCCAGGTCCGCCTCCGGGGGGATCCCGTCTTCCTGGAGGATTTCCGCGACACCCTGGGAGGCAAAGCCTTTTTCGAGGCGGACCTGGAAGGAACGCTGAAAAACCCCCGGGGACGGGTCCGTCTCCAGGGCCGGGACCTCAACCTCCCGGACCAGGAATTGACGGCTCTCGACGCGGAAATCCTCCTCGAAGGCGGGAAGATCGTCCTGGAATCTCTCGCCGTGTCCCCCCGGGAGGGCGAGTCGGTCGAGGCCGCCGGGTGGTTCGTCCCGGGGGGGCGCTACCGGGGAACCGTGTCCAGTTCAGGCGTTTCACTGGAAAGCATCGGCTGGATCGCGAAGCGGGTTCCATTGAAAGGCAGGGCGGTCTTTGATTTCAGCGGGGAAGGGGACGTGAAAAACCCCGGGGCGGAAGGGACGATCGCTTTCGAAGACGTCGCCCTTTACGGCCGGCCCCTGGGAAATTTTTCCTTCCACGGCGCGGCCCGGGACGGGGCCGCCACCCTGGCGGGAACGGGCAGTTTCCCCCTTGAAGGCTGTTACCGCTGGGAAACGGGGGACTTTTCCGCTGACCTCTCCCTGGCGAAAAAAGACCTTGCGCCTTTTTTCTCTCTCTTCGGACTTGCCCGGTGGGGAGGGGAAGCGGAGGGAACCGTTCGTGTCGCCGGCAATGCCCGCCGCCCGGAAGAAATCGACGGGGAGATCGACCTGGCCGCCCTTCATGTTTTCTATGACGGCACCCGGATCCTTTCGGCGGACGAAATCAGGGCGGAGATTCGAAAGGGCGTTCTTTCGCTCCTGCCCGGCCGCCCGGTGCGCCTCGTGGAGGAAGGGGCGTTGACCCTGGCGGGCCGGGGCGCCCTGGGCGGTGAAGTGGACTTCCGAATAGACGGTTCCGTCCCGCTGGCAGCGGTCGGACCCTTCGCCGGCGACCTGGCCGACCTGGCGGGGCGGGTCACCGGTTACGCCCAGGTGGGGGGCACGTTCGCCCGTCCCGAAATTCAGGGCGAGATTCTCCTGGAAAACCTCGGTATGACTGTTTTACCCCTCATGGAGCGGGTCCGGGACGTCCGGGGGAAAATCGGTTTCACGACGACGGCGATCACCGTGGCGGATGTCCGGGGATTTCTCGAAGAGGGCCCCTTCTCCCTCGACGGCACCGTCGCTTTGGACCACCTGAAGCCCGACGGGACGGATCTCCGGCTCAAGGGGGAACGGTTGCCTTTTCTCGTTCCCAACACCCTCCAGGTCGTCATGAACGCCGACCTGGCCCTTCGGGGCACACCGGAAGCGGGCCGCCTCGAGGGGACGGTGACCTTCGTGGAGGGACTTTATTACAGGAAGACAGGCCTCGATCTGAGGAGCCTCCTGGAGCGGAGACGATCCGTCTCGCCGTCCCGGGAGCCCGCCACCCTGCCCTACCTGAAAAACCTGGCCCTGGACATCCTGTTCCGCCAGGAAAAGCCCTTTCTCGTGGACAACAACGTGGCACGCCTGGTCGTCGTCCAGGACCTTCGGGCCGGGGGAACCTGGAACGACCCGCTTCTTTTCGGGCGGGTGACCGTCCAATCCGGCACGGTGACCTACCGGGACCGGACCTTCACCGTCGACCGCGGGATTCTCGACTTCACCAGCCCCGACCGTGTAGACCCCCGCCTGGATTTCCAGAGCCGCGTGCGGGTCCGGGACTGGGTCATCCTCCTCGACGTCACCGGCACGCTGGACAGCCTGAAATTCATACTCTCCTCGACACCGTCGGAGGAAGACCAGGACATCCTCGCCCTGCTCCTTTTCGGGAAAACGACCCGGGAGCTCGCCGGCGGCACCGGGGGCGGGTCCGCCTCGCCGGAGCAGATGCTCGCCGGACTGGTCGCCTCCACCCTGTCGGGGCAGGTCCGGGAGCTGACGGGCCTCGACGTTTTTGAGATCAAGGCGGGCGCTGGTGAAAACGGCGAAATCGGCTCCAACATACAGGTGACCCTGGGGAAGAAGATCACCCGCCGTTTCGGGGTGGAATACAACGTGGGATCGGAAGACGGCGAGGTGGTCCAGGAAGCGGTGGGAGAGTACAAGCTCCTGGAGGGCCTTCTCCTGAGGGGCTTTCAGAACAGCCGGGGCGCCTACGGCGGGGAGATCCAGCTTCGTTTCGAGTTCCGGTAATCGAAAAGGGACGTTTTGTGAAAAAGAATTTTGAAAAACGCACTATCGACGGTTGTATCCGAGTCGGTCATGGTTAAGAGCTTCTTGAAAGAAGGACAGGCGGCCCTCCTCCTTCTTTTTTTCCCGGTCCTCGTCCTCTTCATCCTCCTCCTGCCGGGCCTCGGGGAGGCGAAAAACCCGGAGGCGGGATCCGGGGAAGGGGCGGCCGGGGCGCCGGTTCTTTCCGGGGTCGTCCTGCAGGTGAGTCCGCCGCACCCGGCGGCGGCCAAGGCCAGGCAAACGGCCCGGGGCCTCATCGATCTTTTCCTTCCCGCCGGCGCCCCCCTGGCGCCGGATTCCCTGAAGGAAACCCTCCGGGCGCTGGAGGGAACGGGTCTTTTCGATGATGTCCGCGTGGAAAGCGACCGGGACGGCGATACGACGGCCCTCCTTTTCGTGATGACCGCCCTCCCGCAGATCCGCAAAATTGAAATCGACGGGAACTACCCCCTTTTCGAAAGCGACGTCCGGGCCGTCATGACCCTCTCCGCCGGGAGCGCTGTCCGGGAGGACGACCTCGCCCGGGAAGCGGCCCGGGTCGCCGATCTTTACCGGAACGAAGGGTTCCACGAGGTCCGGGTGGACCTGGAGACGGACCGGGAGGAAGACCCTCTGGCCGTGACCCTCCGGGTGCGCATCGTCAAGGGGCCTTACGACACCCTCGAGACCCTTGTCTTCAGGGGCAACGACGGCTTCGACGATGACCGGCTCAAATGGCTCATGAAGACCTGGCGGATGAGCCTCGTTCCCGGTATGGCCGGACGGTTTCTCCCGGCGGAACTGGACGAGGATCTGAAGTCCCTGACGGCCTTTTACCGCGGGGAAGGGTATGCCGACGCCAGGCTCGAGGCTACCGTTTCGCGAAAGGGCGGCCCCGGGGAGGTGACCGTGGAAATCGACGTCCGGGAGGGGGACCGTTACGAGGTGCTTTTCCAGGGAAACGCGTCCGTTGCCGAGCGGGTGCTCCGGAAGGAGATCGCCATTTTTCGTGAGGGCAACGCCCACGACCTGGGCATCCTGCGGACCGTGGCGAATGTCCGGGACCGTTACCGGTCCCGGGGATTCCTTCAGGCCCGGGTCGACGTCGAATCGGAGCGGGTTGAAGAGAAGAACGGGGCGGTCCGCCGGGTCACCTTCCGTATCGAGGAAGGGCCCCGGACCACCGTTGTGTCCGTGGACATCAAGGGCAACGAGGCCCTTTCCGGCGAAGCGCTCCGGGGTGAAATGCTGACCCGTCCCCCCGGTTTTCTGGGAGACGGCGCCTTCGTGCCCGAGATCTTGCGCGAAGACCTGTCGGCCCTCCGGACCCTTTATGCCCGGGAGGGGTTCCTCTCCGCCGGGATCCGCGACGAGGTCGTCTGGATGCAGGGCCGGCGGGAAGTCGCCGTCGTCGTCACCATTCGGGAAGGCCCCCGGACCGTGGTGGCGGACGTGTCCTTCGAAGGCCTGGAACCGGACGCGGAAGCCGGGGTCCGGGATCTTCTTTCCCTGAAAAGGGGGATGCCTTTCCGGGAGTCCATGGTCCGTGACGATGAAAAGGCCGTGGGCGCGGCGGTCTCCCGGAAGGGGTATCCCCACGTCCGTGTCAGGGGCGAAGCGGCGTTCACCGAGGGAGGCCGGGAGGCCCGCCTGGTTTACCGGGTGGAGAAAGGGCCCCTGGTGACGCTGGATCAGGTTTTTCTTTCGGGGAATTTCAGGACCCGGGGGCCTCTTCTCCGGAAGACCATGAGCCTGGAGCCGGAGACGCCCTTCACCCTGGAAAAGGTTCTCGAAAGCCAGAGAAATCTCCGGAACCTGGGAATTTTCGATTCCGTCCGGTTCAAGACCTTCGGCCTGGCCGAAAAGAAGGAAAAGGCGGGTCTCCTGGTCGAAGTGACGGAGAGAAGACCCTACTACGTGGAATCGAGCCTGGGATACCAGTCCGACAAGGGCTTTTACGGAAAGCTCAAGGCCGGCGACCGGAACCTCTTCGGCCTGAACAAGAAGCTGTTCGTTTCCGGTGAGGTGAGCGACACGTCCAGCCGGGGGGAAGTGGGTCTCACGGAACCCCGTCTCATGGGCAGTTCCGTATCCGCCACGGCGGTTCTCTTCGGGGAGCGGAAGACCGAGTACAACCAGGATTTCGGTACGAAAAGCTACGGGGTTTCCACGGGCTTGACCTGGCCCTGGTCCCCCCGGTGGACGGCGGGGCTCGGGGCGCGGCTGGAGCGAAAGTCCCGGTTTTTTACCGGGGAAGCCGGTCTTTACGACCAATCCACGGGAGAAGATCCCGAAGAGGCCCGGGACATCCTCACGGTGACGCCTTCCCTCAACTACGATTCCCGGGATTCCTTTCTCAGGCCCCGGAAGGGGGTTTTCTCGTCCGTCGCCATGGACGTGTCGAAAGGGATCACCAATTCCCTGGACAATTTCCTGAAATACCGGTTCGATGTCCGGTATTACGTCACCCCGTGGGAGCGGCTCACCTTTGCCTTCGCCGGCCGGGGAGGGTACCTGGAGCCCTTCGGGTCGGCCACCTCCGTTCCCGACGATCAGCTTTTCTATTCCGGCGGCGCCTTCACCGTCCGGGGGTATGACGAAAACCGGCTTTATTACGACAGTTCCGGGAACGGCCTGGGGGGGCGGGTATCCCTCATGGGAAGCGTCGAGGCCCGGATAGACCTGGGGAGAAATTTCGAGCTCGACCTTTTCTTCGACGGGGGGCACCTGGGGCAGTTGCGGGAAGGGACGGATCTCCCGTCGTTCCGGTCCTCCGCCGGGCTGGGGCTCCGGTACATCACCCCCGTGGGCCCCATAGGCATCCTCTACGGCTTCAAGCTGGACCCCCGGGACGGGGAAAGCATGGGAAGATTTCACTTCGCCGTCGGTTACACCTTTTGAGCGGTCCGGCCGCCTGGAGCGGTTTCCCGCAAAAAGGGCCCGACAGTCCGTTTGAATTTCATATCCCGATGATGTAATGAGACCTGTAATTCATGCCGAACCAGGTGCGGAGGGTGAGGTAACCTTTGAAGAGAGAAGCATTTGTGATTTCCGGATCGACTAGGGGGTACGCCGCAGTGATCGGTGCCGCTCTCCTGTGGGCCTCCTGCGGGACCGTGGGCAAGGCCCTCTTTCACGGAGGCATGTCCCCCTTTCAGCTCGTCCAGATCCGCGTCACCTTTTCGACGGTCTTCATGGCCTTGGCCTTCCTCCTGGTCGACCGGTCCCTTTTTCGCATCCGGCGGGGCGATCTCCTCTACTTTTTTCTCCTGGGCGGCGTCGTCCTCGTTCTCGTTCAGTTTTCCTATTTCATGGCCATCAGCAAGATTCACGTGGCGGCAGCCATTCTACTCGAATACCTGGCCCCGGTACTCGTGGCCGTCTATTCCATGGCCTTCTGGCAGGAACGGGTTACGGTGACGAAAGTGACGGCCCTGGTGCTGGCCATGGCGGGGTGCTATCTCGTGGTCGGGGCCTACAACCTCCAGATCCTGCAAATGAACCGGGAGGGGATTCTCTGGGGGCTTCTGGCGGCCCTGTCCTTCGGGTCCTATACCCTCCTGGGCGAGCGGGGGATGCACCGCTACCGGCCCTGGACAGTGGTGTTTTACGCCTTCCTGTTCGCCGGCCTGACCCTGAACGTCGTTCATGAGCCGTTTCAGTATTTTCGGGCCGCCTACACGCCCCGGCAGTGGCTTGTCCTTTTCTACGTCGTCATGGCGGGGACCATCCTGCCTTTTGGCCTTTACTTTATGGGGGTTAATTACATCCGGTCCACCCGGACCATGATCACCGCCACCCTGGAGCCCATTTCGGCGGCCTTCATGGCTTTTTTCCTCCTGGGGGAAGTCCTGGAGCCCCTCCAGGCAATGGGGGGGGGTCTTGTCGTCGCCGCCATCGTTCTTCTCCAGCTCGGCCGCGAGAGGGACGAGCTGGCGCCGGACCGCGTCCGTCAGCATCGACCGGCTTCGCCGTAAGTCTGCCCCCGGGGCGCCGCCCGGCGCCCCGGTCCTCCCGTTTCCCTTAAGTGCGCCTCATTGCAATATTATCCTTGACAGGCCCCCGGCCCTTTTCTATACTCCCCTCCCGAAAGGAAGGCCGTCCTTCTATTCCGATGGAACATTCTGATATCCGTTAATATTTCCGGTATCAGGCGGTCCCGTGCGACGGGGGAACAAAGGGAGCGGCCAGGAAGAACAACGTGGCAGGGAGGGAAAGGGCAGACCTTTTCGGGCGATCAGGATTTCTACTATTGTCAGGAAGGAGTTCGAAGGGAAATGAAGATTTCAAAAGTTTTGCTCGTGCTGGGAGTGTGTCTCGCGGTTATGGCGTCCTCCGCCGCGGCGGCGGACAAGAAGCCCGTCGTCATCGGTCTCCAGGGCCCGATCACGGGGCCTTGGGCCTACGAGGGGCAGATGGCGAAACAGTCCTGTGAAATTGCCGCCGCGCTGATCAATCAGAAGGGCGGAATCCTTGACGGGCGGATGGTGGAAATCCGGGTCGTCGACGATGCCGGGGAGCCGAAGACGGGCGCCCTGGCGGCCCAGAAGCTCGTCGGGCAGAAAGACGTGGTGGCCTCCGTTTCCACCTACGGTTCTTCGGTCTGCGAGACGGCGTCGACGATTTACGAAAAATTCAAAAAGGTGAACATCGGCTACGGCGTCACGGCGGTCCGTCTCACCCAGCGGGATTTCAAATATTTCTTCCGGACCTGCGGCCGGGACGATTCCCAGGGGAGGTTCTTCGCCGACACCGTCCCCGCCAAGTTCAACGCCAAGCGTATCGCCATCATGCACGACAACACCGCCTTCGGGAAAGGGCTTGCGGAAGACACGAAAAAAGCTCTCGATGCCATGGTTCAGGCCGGTAAGGTGGAAATCGTCTATTTCGACGCCATCACCCCCGGTGAAAAAGATTTCCGGGTGTCCCTGACCCAGCTTCGGGAGACGAAGCCCGATGCGTGGTACTTCACGGGTTACTACGCCGAGGCGGCCCTCCTGGTCACCCAGGCCCGGGAAATCGGGATCACCTGCCCCTTCATCGGCGGGAACGCGGCGATCAACGACGAGTTTGTCAAGATCGCCGGCCTCGATCTCGCCAAGGGGTGCTATATGACCAACGAACCCCTGCCGGCGGACCTTCCCTATCCCCAGGCGAAGGAGTTCCTGAAGGCCTACAAGGACAAGCACGGTGAAATTCCCTCCAGCCCCTGGCCCATCTACGCCGCCGACGCTGTCAACATCATCGCCTACGCCGTGGACAAGACGAAATCCATGAATTCGGACGTCCTGGCGGATTACCTGAGAGACAAGGTGGACGGCGTTCCCGGCATAACGGGCCCCATCGGCTTCACCGCCCAGGGGGACAGGGAGGGGGTTCCTTTCTATCTTTACGTCGTCGATGACCAGGGTCACATTGTCGTGTCAGAGTAACAGAGGGTGACGGAACCGGCCCATGGGCGTTTTTCTTGAACAGCTGATCAACGGGCTCACCATCGGCTCTTTCTACGCCCTCATCGCCCTGGGCTACTCCATGGTGTACGGGGTTCTCAAGCTCATCAATTTCGCCCACGGAGACTTTTTCACGCTCGGTTCCTATATCGGCTACACCTTTCTGGTCTTCGCCGTGTCCCTCGTCACCGTTCATTTCGGTTTGTGGGGCGGGCTGGCCGTGGCCCTCGTGGTGGCCGCGGCCAGCGTCGCCCTTGTCGGGATTGCCGTGGAACGGGTGGC
>Ga0209605_1003890_pt1 | contig 12672 bp, 5 predicted proteins | sample AD_UKC035_MetaG_FD_184408 | JGI IMG/M metagenome (GOLD analysis project Ga0209605, IMG submission 184408) | Active sludge microbial communities of municipal wastewater-treating anaerobic digesters from USA - AD_UKC035_MetaG (SPAdes) (version 2) | ecosystem: Engineered > Bioreactor > Anaerobic >...
GGTGTCGAACAGCGTCTCGACCTGTTCATAACTGTCTGCGAGGCCGTGCAGCACGCCCACATCAAGGGTGTGATTCACCGGGACCTGAAACCTTCGAACATCCTCGTTGCCTGTGACGCCAGTGGCCAGCCTCGGCCGAAGGTGATCGACTTCGGCGTTGCCAAAGCGCTCGACCAGCGCTTGGGCACGCACACAGTCTTCACCGGCGGGGGCCAACTGATCGGTACGCCCGCCTACATGAGCCCTGAGCAAGCCGGGACATCCGGCCTGGACATCGACACGCGCGCGGACGTGTACTCGCTGGGCGTCGTGCTCTATGAACTGCTCACGGGCGTGCGGCCCTTCGATCGGGAGTCCCGCCGGCATGCCAGCCCGGAGGAAGTCCAGCAGATCGTCCGCGAGGAAGAGCCCGCCAAGCCCAGCACCCGGCTTGCCTCAGTCCTCACGACGCAGATGGAGCAGGGCTCGACGATCGCCAAGGCACGGGGAACAGACGTCCGCACGCTGCGGCGCCGACTGCGCGGCGACCTGGATTGGATTCTGCTCAAATGCCTGGAGAGGGACCGCGAGCGGCGCTACGACACGGCCCACAGCCTGGCGCTGGACCTGCGCCGCCACCTCCGGCACGAACCCGTCGAGGCCGGCCCGCCCAGCCTTAGCTACCGGATGAGGAAGTTCGTCCGGCGAAACCGCGGCATGGTCGGCGCGGCAACCGCTGCGGCGGTGGCGTTGGTATGTGGGCTGATCAGCACGACGATCTTCGCCGTGCGCGCAAGCAGACAGGCGGCCGAGGCTCGCTTCCAGCAGGCGGTGGCCATCGCCACTATGGATGCCCTGGGCGGGGTCTTCTCCGCGGCAGACCCGAGCGAGCAGCAGGGCCGGGGCGATCTGACGATTCGCGCGTATGTGGATGAGTTGGCCCAGCGCCTGGAGTCGAATGAGAAGCCGGGATTCCTGGACAATCCGGACCCCTTGATTCAGCAGTTGCTCGAGATCGGCGTGCGCAACCACGTCGCGCGAACGTACACTTCCCTGGCAGAGTATGGTAGTGCGGAGGGGCTGCTGCGCCGTTCACTGGAACAGGCCGGTGCGCTCGGCGCGCGGGGCAGGCTCCAGGCTGCCCAGACGCAGTATCTTCTGGCGGACGTGCTGTTATACAAGGGCGATTACCACGGTGCGCAGTCCTTCGCTGCCGATGCCTTGCAGGGCTTTCTGGCCCTGAACGAGCCCGTTCGCGCCCTCGACGCCAAGGGCATCCTCGCAGCTGCCCTGAAGTCACAGGGGGACTTCGCCGGGGCGCGCGTGCTGCAGGAGGAGTGTCTGGTCGAGAGCACGCGCTTGTTCGGGCGGCTCCACCGGCGGGTGGCGAAGGGGCATCTTGCCCTTGGGATGATGGACACCGACAGTTGGCTGCACGAGTCTGCCGAGCGGCACTTGCGCGAAGGCTTGAGCATCCTCCGGGAACTGGCCGGTACTGACCAGGACGCCGCCGTCGCGGAGGCGCGATTCGCCCTAGCACGGTTGCTGGACCAGGATTCCCGATTGGACGAGGGGCGTGCTGAACTGGAGGCAGCTCTGCATACCCACGAGACGCTTTACGGTCCGGACCACCCGTCGGTGGGCGCGTTCCTGCACGAGATCGGCGTCAATGCCTTCAAACGAAGGGATTTGGAGGCTGCCTACCAGGCGACTCTCCGGGCCGTGCAGATTCGGGAGAAGCGCCTGGGACCCAACCACGAGCGGGTGGCCGCCAGCCTGCAGAACCTCGGATCGATCGAGGAGCAACTGGGCCGCTATGAGGAAGGTGAGGAGCACCTCGCGCGGGCCATCGCCATCTACTCCGCCTGCGGCAACAGAACTTACGAAGTCATGCGATGCCGGATTCCCCTGGCCGGTTGTATAGCCGAGCGCGATCCCGCGCGCGCGGAACAGATCCTCCTCGACGTGCAGGACTGGCTCTCCCAGAACACGCGCGGCCCCCTCACTCCAACGCACCACAAGCTCGCGGCGCGTTTCGTGCGGCTGTACGACCGGCTCCACGCGACCGACCCGGACAAGGGCTACGACGCCAAAGCCGCCGAATGGCGCGCCAAGCTCCCGCCGCACGAGCTAGCCGAGTTGGACGCCAAGCCCGCCGCCGCCGCTCCCTCTCCCCCGGCGGAGACGGAGCCAAAGGCGGGAACGGACTGAGACGCGCCCGGGCGCTCGCCGAGACCCCCAAGACCGCGCCAAGACGGTGGCACGCACCGGGAGGGGAGCCGCCCGAGCGTGCCACTCAGTGCCGCCGTGATTGGCGTCGGGACGTCTCGTACCCCGACGTGGTGCGCGTCGCCCCGCAACCCGGAGGCCGGCACCGGCGGAGGAGTGCCGGTGCCGGCCCGTGGGGTGGCCGGCAGTGGGCCCGTCCCGGCGCTTACGTCCCGGCACCGAAGCCCACTTCAAACTCCGCGAAGTCGGCCAGGTCCACGTCGCCATCGGCGTCGAAATCGGCGTCAGCGCATCCTGCTGGGTATTCGACGCCCGGGCCCAGCAGGCACGCCGCGAAGATGTCGAAGTCGTCCACGTCAACATCGCAGTCGATGTCAAGGTCGCCGGCGAATACCGGCGTCACCGTCAGCGTGACCGCGGCGCTGACGGCCACACCGCAGTGCCATACGCGCACGCGGTACTGCCCGGCATCGGCCCCGCGCGCGTCGGCGATCGTCAGTGTCGGCGTCGTGGCTCCGGAGATGACGCTCCCGTAGCCGGTCGGCCCATCGACGAGCGCCGTGCCGCTACTACGGTACCACTGGTACTCCAGCGGTCCGTAGCCGTCCGCCTCAACGCTGAACTCGGCCGTGCCGCAGGCCTCCACCACCTGATCGCCCGGCGGCGTCACGATCTCCGGCGGCGCCACCGGGTCGTTCCAACGGGCAATATTCCCCGCCGACACCCCACCGGACGACATGAACGCACCGCCCGCGAACAGAGCCGGCGGATGGGGCTCGAAGCCGCTCTCGGGGTAGACCGTCAGGGCCTGCACCCACCCGTACTCATCGATCCCCGATCCCAGCGGCTGCCACACCCAAGCTTGTGCTGCGTCGTCCCAGTGCGCACGAGCGATATGGTTGCAGTTAGCCATGCCGCCGGCGGTGGTGAAGTAACCGCCCGCGATCAGATCACCATTGTAGACCGTCAGAGCGTCCACCTCCGGAAAGTCGCCGCCCATTCCCGACCCCAGCGCCTGCCAGCCGCTCTCGTCGTTCCAGCGGCCGATGCAAGGACACTCCCCGTAGTACCAGAAGGAGCCTCCCGCGATCAGCTCCTCCCCGTACACGGTCAGGGCGAACACGTACCCATCAAGGCTTGGGTCGAGCGCTCGCCAGCCGTTGGTTTCGTTCCAGCGGGCGATGTAGTTGGCAGGCGCACTGAAAGTGCCGCCCGCGACGACGTCCCCTTCGTGGACTGTCAGGGCACGCACTTCACCGTTCGCCACGCCCGATCCCAGCGGGTGCCAGGCGCCGTCCCAGCGGGCGATTCGGTTGGCGGGCGTCGTGAAGTTGCCTCCCGCGATCAGCTCACCCTCGTAGACCACCAAGGCGTACACGCATTGGTAGATACTCCCGATTCCGGATCCCAGCGGGTGCCAGACACCGTCCCAGCGGGCGATCCGGGTGGCGGGCGTCGTGAACGAGCCCCCCACGACCAGCTCCCCATTCCAGACCGTTAGGGCGTACACGGGCCCGTTCATGCCCGACCCCAGCGGCTGCCACTGCGAACCATCCCACCGGGCGATGTAGTTCACTTGCAGTCCGCGCGCGTGGGTGAAGTCACCCCCGACGACGAGCACGGGTGCCTGCGGGCCGGCCCCATCGGGGTCCCACGCCGTCATCGCCTTCACCGCGCCGTCCAAGTCACCGACCGGGAACTGCTCCACCCAGCCCGGACAGGGGCACCCCCCCTGACACTCGTCTGGTATGCCGTCACCCTGGCAGTCCTCGCTTGTACCGGCGTAGATCTCACAGCAGTCGTCTATCTCATTGTCATTGCAGTCGTCCCAGCACTCCGGTTCGCATTCATCCGGGACGGCGTTCTCGTTGCAGTCCTGGCTGGGATCGGCATAGATCTCGCAGCAGTCGCGGGTGCCATTGCCATTGCAATCGTCCTCGCATTCCGGTTCGCACTCATCCGGCGTGCCGTTTGCGTTGCAGTCGGGTGAGAAATCCCCGAGCGGTGGCACGTCGCATTCATCGGGCACCCCGTTGTCATTGCAGTCGGCACCGATACAGCCCTCGATCTCACATTCATCCGGAAGGTTGTTGCCGTTGCAGTCCGGGCTGGCGCCTTCGTGCAGATCGCAGCAATCATCCACCTCGTTGTGGTTGCAGTCTCCGTGGCACGTTTCGCACTCGTCCGGAATGTCATTCTCGTTGCAGTCAGCCTTCTGCCCGCAATCGGTCCACTCGTCGCACGCCGTCTCGTCCGGCGCCATTGCCTCGCAATCGATGTCACAAACGTCCGGAATGGTGTTCCCGTTGCAGTCGCCTTCGGGCATCCGCTCGTAGGCACCCATATCCACGATCGGTGGGGTACCGGCGCCTGTGTCCTCCCGCGGGTCGTCCACAAACCGTGGCCAGCCATCGAGGTCGAACGGGACCTGTACCTCCTCGTTATTGCCGGCGTCGAGGCAGGGCGAACCGGCTTGAAGATGGTAGTCGTTGTCCCACCAAGTCCACGGGTTATCGTCCGGTCCGTCGGGATCGACGAACAGCGGGTCGGCGTCGATGTTGCCCACGCCCGGCCATCCACCTTGAACGTCACTGAAGGTCACCTCAACCGTCGTATGGTCGTCTTCGCACTTCCAGATTTCGTTGTTCTGACTCCATAGAATGCAATTCTTAATCTCCAGCGTGGTCTCCCACAGCCATCCACAGCAGCCAATCGCTGGACCCGGGCCGTTGGCGACAAATGTGCAGTTAGTGAAAATATCACCGCCTCCGTCCCACGGTGCGCTCGCGTACCAGACGGCACCTCCCACCAGCCCCGCAGTGTTGTGTGCAATCGTACAGTTGACGTAGCTGGGCGCGCGGGGTGCGCCATGGAATGTGTAAATCCCTCCGCCGTATTTTGTGGCCTGGTTATCGCTAATAGCGCAGTTGATAAGAGTGTCCCCGTTCCCGCCATCGCCCCAAATACCGCCGCCCCACGCAGCAGAGTTCTGCGAGATCGAGCAGCTAGTAAGCACCGCCTCTAGCGGGGGATCCTCCTCGCTAATCGTCACCGTGCTGGGGATTGCCTTGCCGAGATGCAACTCACCGTAGAACGAGAGTAAAACGCCACCACCACGACTATCTGGACCCTCAGCGGAGTTCCCACAGATCGTACAGTCGGTAAGCGCCGCGCTGCTGCAGTGGACCACAATGCCGCCGCCGCCACACGCACGGTTCGCCGCAATTTCACAGTTGACAATCGCGGGGCTGCCGTTTACGCAGCGCACACCACCGCCCCAGTAATCGCCGCCTAGATTCTCCCTGATTGTGCACGCCAAGAGCTTCACGTTGCTTGAAAACGCATGGACCCCACCACCGCCGCCGCTGGCTCGATTGCCGCTGATCGTGCACCTCGTGAACGTCGACGCGTCACGGCAGCAGCATACCCCGCCGCCGCCGCCTTTGTCGTCGAAGTCCCAGCCTGCTGAATTGCCGTTGATTGCGCAGTTCGTGAACGTGGGGTCTGCGCCGGAGAGATGGATGCCGCCGCCGCTGCCAACGGCGGTGTTGTCCGGGCCAACGGTGCAATCGGTGAATCTTGCTCTGCTGCCGCCGAGGGCAACGCCACCGCCGTGCCCGCCGCCTGTCGGTCCGGCCTGATTACCAGCAATAGTGCAACCAGAGAGACGCGCCCCGTCGTTGGAGCAGTACATGCCACCGCCGTTGCGCGCGGCGTGGTTGCTCGTAATCGTGCATTCTTCGAGCGTCAAGAAACTGGATTCACAGTAGATCCCGCCGCCGCTACTTGTGGTCGAGTTGCCAGTGATCACGCAGTTGACCAGGCGGGGACTGCTGCACTGACAGAGGACGCCGGCGCCGTAATCGTCGACGAACCCGTTGCTGATTGTCAGTCCGCGCACGACCGAGTCGGCGCGCTCCATGCTGTCGAAGAAGAACCCGCGGTGATGGTTCTGCTCGTCTCCCCCGCAGTCGATCACGCATAGTGCGGGGTTGTCAGACGCGCTCCGCACGGTGATCGCCTTGCCTCCAAAGTCGAGGTCACGATTGCCTTCGTCGGTATAGCTCCCGTCGGCGATCTCCACGAAATCCCCGGCTTCGGCCGCGTCGATCGCCGCCTGGATCGTTGGATACTCCAGTGTCGGAACGTCCAGCACCCGCCCCACGATCAAACGGACAATCACCTCACGGGGCGTGTTCGACGCCATATCATCAGACACCTGAAGCGTCGCGGTATACGACCCCGTCGGCAGACCGGCAGTGTCCACGCTGAGCACAGCCTCGTTCATCGCTCCGTCCGATTGCCCTGCGTCGGGCGAGATCGTCAACCACGCCGGCTGGCCGCTGATCTCCCAGTCCAGCGTCCCGACCCCGCAGTTCCGCACCGACAGCACCTGGTCCTCGGGGTTCTCACCTCCCTCCGGTGCGACGAACCTGATCTCGGGCAGACTCAACGCGATGGCCGGGCCGGCAGGGTTGAATTCGTATGCGCCCATGTCCACGGTCGCAGGGTCGCCGCTGAACCGCGGACCACCGCCCAAGTCGTATGGCAGGGGCTCATCAGTGTCCTTATCGCCGTCGAGATCATACGTGTCGGGCGGCACGGCCGAATTGTTGCCCACGTCAATGCAGGGTGAACTCGGCATGAGGCGGAGGTCCCCAGGAAAGGCAAACTGCGGATCAACGTCGATGTTGCTGTCGCCGGTCCAGCCGCCTTGGACGTCGCAGTAGGTCACCACCGCAGGAGGGCTGCAATTGTCGACAATCTCCTGCGGCGTGTCATCCCACAGGATGCAGTTCGTCAGCGTCGGCCCGCGCACCCCGCCGCAAGAGATACCACCGCCCGTATTGGAGGCCCAGTTGCCTCGAAGCGTGCAGTTCATCAGTGTCATGTAGTAGACGGAGTAGTTGCAGTAGTGCCAGATGCCGCCGCCGGCAACGCCGCTGATGTTATCAACGATGGCGCAGTTGGCAAGCGCCAGGGCGCCATCAGAGTAGATCCCCCCACCGGCGGAGCAAGCCCAGTTCTCGGCGATCGTGCAGTTGGTAAGCGCCGGCGGCGCGCCGTTGTAATTGTAAGACCAAAGGGCGCCACCACTCTCGTATGCTGAATTCCGCGTGATCTCGCAGTTGACGAACGTCGGGTTGCCGTTCGCGTACACGCCGCCGCCGTCCCTGCTGAGGTTTCCGGTGATGATGCAATCGATCAGCGTCAGCCCGCCGGAGCAGTAGATGCCGCCCCCGTAACTGCTGTAGACGTTTGGGGCATAGGCTTGATTGTCGCTAATCGTGCAGTTGAGCAGCGTCGGGCTGCCTGCCGTGCAGCGGATGCCGCCGCCGGAGTAGGTAGCTTGGTTCCCGGTAATCCGGCAGCCGTCGAGCGTCGGGTTGCCCGAGGAGTCCATACCGCCGCCGGAGCCGGCTTGGTTCCGATCGATGGTGCAGTTGATCAACGTGGGGTTGCTTTGGGAGCAGTGGAGCCCGCCGCCAGAACTCCCGGCGTAGTTTCTGGAGATTATGCAGTTGCGCAGCGTCGGGCTGCTTCCGCCGGTGCAGAGAACGCCCCCTCCGCTGCCGGCTGCGTACCCGCCCGTGATAGTCAAACCCTCGACCACGCTCGCGGCCGTTTCCTCCGAGTGAAAGTAGAACCCGGAGTGCGGGTCACCCGCGCTGCCTCCGCAGTCGATTATGCAGAGAGCTGGGTCGCCGGACGCGCTCCGCACGGTGATCGCCTTGAGCTTGAAGTCGAGGTCACGATTGCCCTTTCCGGTATAGGGCACGTCGGCGTCGGCGATGACAACCTCGTCCTGGCCTGACACCGCGTGGTCAATTGCGTCCTGGATCGTCTGGTACTGCTCCGGCACGAGCAAGGTATCACCGAAGCACGCCGCCCCAAGAGTCCCGATGAGGATCACAACCAGACCCGTATGACGAAGAAAACTCGCACACATGGCTTCGACCTCCTAGAGAGTGACTTGCGCTGCGTTGGAACCCGCCGTGACAACGGTGCCCGCCCTGGCGTCGGACGATACCGCACTTCTCCCTGACAACTCCGACCGTGTATTATACCTGAGACAGTCCGCCCCACCGCGACCACCACATGCCAGGAGTCCCTGGCCCGGGGGCGATGACGGACAAGCCGCGCAGCCAACCCGACGAAACACTCCGCCGCGAGGCATTTCAGCTCTTGCGCGACTGGCCTCAGATTCTGCCTGGGCAGCCAATACACACGAAACACCTTGCCCATACGATTCGTGCCGCGTGAACATGGGAAGTCCCTGCCGTCATAGGGAGGCATTCAGGCTCACCGCACGTCGCCACGGAGCCAGCTCGCACCGCGGCGAACGCGTGATTCGCTCCTCCACACCTGGTATGCGTGAAACAGGCCGTCGATCCCTAGCAGCCTGTTGAAGAATTCCCGGAGCCGGGCCGCAAACCTCTGAGACCGGCGCGGGTGGCGGCTCCCACGTCGGCCGCGGGGGGCCGACGCTACTTCTTCAACACGCTGCTAAGGATGTTTCCCAAAGTTCCGTGCGCCTCGCGAACCTCGGCGCCCGCAGGCGGCCGCGCGGAACGTTGGCAACTGTCGCGTCACTGGCACAACGTGACGATGCGCTGACCACCGCGCGTGCCTACCTCCGCGCCTCCCTATCCCAACCCGCGCCAGGTAGTCTGGAGACACAACCGCCTTGTATCATAACATGAACGCCTACGTGGTGTAGGTGTTATCGGACGAAACCTGGATCAAGTGGTGCTTTATTCAGCCCGAGAGAGCCGCGCGTGGCGTCTGCGCTTCCCCCACCCTCACCCCTGCCCCTCCCCCTGCGCGGGAGAGGGGTTGCGCGCCGCATGCCCACCCCCACCTGCGGCGGGCGTAAGCTCGGGCGGGGCGACCTCTGCCAGGAGAGCTTGGGGGATGCCGATGTCGGCGACTTCGACTCGGCTGACGAAGGAGGGGGCCGGGGAGGCGAGGAAGCCGGGCTTGAGGGCGACGAAGGTGATGGTCAGGTCGGCGCGGATGGTGGCGTTGCTGGGCCGGCCGGTGTCGCAGTCGAGGCCGGAGGGGACATCGACGGCCACCATGGCGCGGCGCGGGGTGGCGTTCAGGGCGTTGATCAGCTCGGCCGTCGGGCTGCGCACCTGGCCGGTGAAGCCGGTGCCCAGCAGGGCGTCCACGATGACATGGTCGGGACGCACGTGGGTGAGGGCGGCCCGCTGGGACGGGCCGTCCGGGGCGACGATGCGCGGCAGGTTCATGGCCTCGACGATGCCGAAGTTGACGCCCGCGTCGGGCGTGAGCCGGGTTGGTTCGCCGGCCAGCAGCAGAGTAACGTCCCACCCGCGGTTGTGCAGGTGTCGCGCGATGACGCAGCCATCGCCGCCGTTGTTGCCGGGGCCGCAGGCGATGAAGGCCACGGCGCGGGGGCCGTAGACGCGGTCGATGACTTCCGCGGCGTTGCGGCCGGCGTTCTCCATCAGCATCAGGCCGACCATGCGGTAGCGCGTGACGGCCAACTCATCGACGCGACGGACCTGGGCGCGCGTGAGGACGGGTTGCGCCTGCCCGCAAGGGCACTGCGCGGGAGGCGGTGAGGATGACGACGAAGCATCGCCCATCGTGTGCGCTCGCATCAGACCGAGGGGCATGCTACTGCCCTGCGCGGCGGAAGCCAACCGGCGTGCACGTTCGCATCACTCGCACAACCGTTCGTCCCGTCAGCATGGGATGGTACAAGGGGCGAACATCGGCGGCCTGCGTTGGGGTTCCGGCCACATTCGAGCCCGCAGCCCGGTGTGTGCTCACGCACGAGCGCCGGCATCCGGGTGACTGCGGACGGGCGGGCAGCCGGAATGAGGGTGGGAGATCAGGCAACGGCGGCGCAGCAGAGGGTCTGGCCCCGCCAGCGCAGGCCGGGGAGGCTGGAGAGCTGTTTGGCGCGGCGCACGGTCCAGCGGCGGAGACGCCAGGCAGGCAGCAGGCGCCCGGTGGACAGAAGACGTTGGGCGGGACCCGCGTGGGCGTAGTCGCGGAACCACGGCAACCCGAGGGTCCGCAGATCGACGATGCGGAAGCCGCTCCGCACAAGCAGTCCTGCGCACTCGCGGTGGTCGAATACGTGGACGTGGGTGGGGTCGTCGAAGACGCGCGGGTCGATGAAGTGTCGATTCGGCGTCAGCAGCAGCAGGATGCCGCCGGGCCGCAGCACGCGGCAGCACTCGCGGGCGGCCACGTCGGGCTCGGGGAGGTGCTCGATGACGTGCTGGGCGGTGACGACGTCGAAGGAGCCGTCGGCGAAGGGCAGGCGGCAGGCGTCCGCGCACACGAGACCGACGTCCGCAAAGCGCTGTTGCGTCAGGGTGAGCCCTTCCAGCAAGTGATCCACGCCGACGACGCGGGCGTGCTCCACGAGGTGAAACAGGTCGCCGCGGCCGCAACCGATGTCGAGCACGCGCGTGATGGAGTGCGGCAGGTGACGCCGGACCCAGGCGGCCTCCATCTCGAACTCGAGGCCGCCGCCGCGACGGACGAAGTGCTTGTCCACCAGGCCGATCACGCGTAACGCTCCGGGTTCACGACCACCGGCGTTTATCGGACGGGGCGGGCCGGCTCTTGAGCGGCCGGGGGCAAGGCGCGGCAGAACAGCGATCTTACGCGGGCGTCGAGCCAATGGAGCGCCGGAGCGATGGCCGGGCGATGGCGACACGACTCCGCGAAGCGCTCGGCCGCGGCGCGGTAGTGCCCACCGTGGTACAGGTCGTAGCCGAGCTGGCGGCTGGTGTCGGCCAGCTTGCGGCGAATCGTCCGGTGATGACGAGGCGACAGCGGGGCCAGCTCGGTCGGCATGCTTACCAGCAGGTCGTGGAGGCGCTGCGTGTTACGGTGGCGATCCGTGCGGGCGAGGCTGCCTTCGACGTGGTGGTGCAGGCTGAGCGGCTCGTTGACGAAGCCGCAGCGGCAAGCGCGGGCGACCTTCAGGTAGAACAGCCACTCCTCGGCATAGGCGCAGCCCGCGGGAAAGCGAAGCTCGGCGCCCAGCACGCCGCGGCGTACCATCCCGACGATCGTGGCGATGAAGTACTCCTGGAGCAATGTGTCAAAGAGATCGCCTGTGCAGATGCACAGGCCGGGCTCGATTTCCTCTCGCGGCACGCGGAACCCCTGCCTGCACAGGTCCGCCCAGACGCTGGGATGCCGGTGGCCGTCGTAGGTAACGTACGCGAAGTCGCTGTACACAAAGCCCAGTTCCCGGCGGCGCTCGAAGAGTGCCACCTGGCGCTCCAGCTTGCGGGGGAGAAACTCGTCGTCCGCATCGAGGAAGCAGACGAACTCACCGCGGGCAACGTCGATGCCGCGGTTGCGCGCGGCACTGCTACCGGCGTTGGCCTGTTGAACGTAGTGGAGCCGGTCGCCGAGGCGGGCGGCGTAATCCGCTGCCACCCGCGGCGTGTCGTCCGTCGAGCCGTCATCGACGAGGACGATCTCCCAGTTGGTGAAGGTCTGGGCGCGGACGGACTCGATTGCTCGCGCGAGCAGTCCGCACCGGTTGTAGGTGGGGATCACGATGGACACGACCGGCGGATTCATGCGGGCTCTAGATGCCTCCACGCGTTGGGGAGATCGACAACGACACCCGGGTGGCATGGCCAAGCGCCGCGCCGCCATGCCTTCTTGGCGACCGGCGACCGCAGCAGCAGCATGCCGGCGCCCTCGGCTGGGGCATGCCACCCTCCCGGTTTCCCATTGGCGTGGTCCTGTTTGGCTCCGCAGCGTTTCGTTGCGGTGCGATCCGGTGCACGCGACGCCACGGTTTTATCGGCACCGGCGGTGGGTCCGCCGCAGTAGTGCATCTGAGTGTGGGACGACGCTGGATGGCTCCACACGGTGGCGAGACCCACAGCGGGGGCAGGGTGGCATGGCCAAGCGCAGCGCCGCCATGCGCTTTCACGTGCCCGACGCTACCGTCTGCAACAACATGCCGGCGCCTTCGGCTTGGGCATGGCACCCTCCCAGCTTCCCGGTTGCGTGGCCCTGCATCGGCATCTCCGAGGGGGGCGATGGTACAGGCATGCGGCGGGTGGCAACACTGAGGGTACGGTGGGTTCGCGGTTTGCTGGAAGCTGCCTGATTCTCCACGCATGCTGTAGCGGGGCGGTTGGGGGTTCGGGTTGCTGGAGCGGAGTCGGCGGGCTATGCTGGCCGGATTCACGTCCCGCGTGTGGACGGCGGCGCAGGGCGGCCGGGGACGAACGGGTGAAAGTCTACCACGGCATCGAAACACTGGAGCCCCCGCTGAGCCAGTGCGTACTGACGGTGGGGAACTTCGACGGCGTGCACCGCGCGCATCAGCAGCTCATCGCGCAGGCGGGGCTATTTGCGGCCAACACGGGCGGGCCGGTCGTGGTGCTGACGTTCGAGCCGCACCCGTTGAGTGTGGTGCGCGCGGCGCAGGCGCCGCCGCGTCTG
>Ga0209605_1003892_pt1 | contig 12671 bp, 21 predicted proteins | sample AD_UKC035_MetaG_FD_184408 | JGI IMG/M metagenome (GOLD analysis project Ga0209605, IMG submission 184408) | Active sludge microbial communities of municipal wastewater-treating anaerobic digesters from USA - AD_UKC035_MetaG (SPAdes) (version 2) | ecosystem: Engineered > Bioreactor > Anaerobic >...
AGTAATCAAAGTAATCAAAGTAATCAATCGGTATCAAAAGAATCAAAAGTAATCACTGGTAATCAATCGGTAATCAAAACCCCGAATTTGGTAATCAAAAGTAATCAATCTGGACCCGAAATACCCCTCGAAACCGAGGGGAATACCCCCTACAATCTGCACTCCTTGATAGGAGAATGGATAAGAAGTTCAACGGGTTACTTCACGAATGACCAAGTTGACAGAGAGTTCGGACTGGCCACCAGGAAAGAAAAAATCAATCGCGCAAAAAGTCTCTATATATATAAAGAAAAACAATTAATAAGAGCAGACAAGAAAGTAAAAGGCCGTTGGCATGTAATCGACAGTAATATTGAATGGGTAGACCTTACAGAGATTGAAGATAGGCGTTTCCCGATAGAGTTATTCCTCGATCTTCACGAGAAAGTATCCATCCCCCCCAAGTCAATCATCATGATTGCTGGCATGACGAACGCCGGAAAGACAGCGGTAATCATGGATGCCTTGAAGCGCAACCGTGACATGACACCATCGCCCCTTTATCTCATGTCTGAAATGGGTGGCGCTGAATACAAGCACAGAGTTCTCGGCACAGGGGTTCCTGTTGATGAGTGGAACAAGAAGATCAGGGCCGCAGAACGATCATACGATTTCAACAGCATCATACAGAACTACAACCCTGATGGGCTGACATGCATTGACTACCTGGAAGAGATCGACGGCGAGTATTTCAAGATCGCCTCAAGCATCCGGGATATTTATGACTCGCTTGGGCAGGGAGTCGCTATGATAGCGATCCAAAAGAAGACCCTGGGTGATTTTGGCAGGGGTGGCGAGGCGACAGCGGAGAAGGCACGGCTGTATGTCACCATAGACTATCTGTGTTCCCTGGATCATGCCATTGTCTGCGCCCTCAAGATTATCAAGGCCAAGCACTCCCTTCATGAAAACATGAATAACCGCGAGATCCACTTCAAGATCGAAAAGGGGTCGATAATCACCCCTATAACCGACTGGATGCACTCGGGCCGGGTGAACAGGCAGCGGTGCATCATGAAGTATGAGCAAGGCATTGATGACATAGACGGGATCTACTTCAAAACGGACGCAGGCAGGAAAGTTAATCTGCTGGAGAAAGATATCGCCGGTTGGATCGAGGCATTCCCAGAGCTGGACGTGAGGAAGGAGCTTGAAAAGATATCGTCAGACAGTTTCAAGACAGCGTTTTTAAAGGACAAGGATTGGTACTGGCAAGTCGGCGGCATTCTTAAAAACAGACTGAAAAGGAGAGCATAATGGCAGCATTAAACCAGTGTAATTTCATCGGAAATCTTGGGACAGACCCGGAGATGCGAATCATGGTGAACGGCAAGGCCGTAACGAATTTCAGCCTCGCCGTCACCGAGAAATGGACATCGAACGGCGAGAAGAAGGAGCGCACCGAATGGGTCAGGGTCACGGCATACGACAAGCTGGCCGAGGTCTGCGCGAAGTATCTGACCAAGGGCAAGCCGGTATTTATCAGCGGCAAGATGCAGACACGCTCATGGGAGGACAAGCACGGGAACATCCGATACACCACGGAGATCATCGTCAACAATATGGTCATGCTCGGAACCAGTCAGGGCAGCGGCGACCAGGACTACGGCCAGACGGAGAAGCCGGACTACACTCCACAAGGCGGGGAGCCTGAGTATGAGGATATTCCATATTGATATTAATAAATTAAATTGAGGACATACGATGATTACAAAGACATGCTTCAAGTGCGGCAAAGAAAAACCTCTGGATGAGTTCTATAAGCACCCCCAGATGGCAGATGGACACCTGAACAAGTGCAAGGAATGTACGAGGTTGGATGTGTCCACCAATTATCGTGCCAAGCGTCACTACTACGCTGTGTATGAAAAAATGCGCGAACTGCGGGTGGGAAGAAAAGAGGCGAAGTTGGAGTATCAGAGAAAAAGAAGAGAGGCCAACCCTGAGAAGTATAAGGCAATGTGCGCCGTCAGCAACGCCATTCGTGACGGCAAACTCAAGAAGCAACCATGCGAAGTATGCGGTTCGGAGCACGCACAAGCCCACCACGACGATTATTCCAAGCCGCTTGATGTGCGCTGGCTGTGCAGGACTCACCATCTGAAACTGCACGGGAAGGAATCATACGAGGGGATAACCTACTAGGAGGATAGACCATGAAAAAATCCGACAAATACCCATATCGGCCATACTCAAACGCCCTGACCAAAGGGGACGACTGGATTATGCGGTCCATGGTCGTCTTCCTCGACAATAAGGGCCTCCCCTGGGCCGTGACGGAAAACTGCCATGAATACACCGTCTGGGTGTGGGGCGAGGCGGTCACGCAGAACGGGAGCCAGAGCGGGAACACTGAGAAAATGCAGGGCAAAATCTACATGAGTGGCAACGACTTCGAGCGGCTGCTTGCAAGTTGGGAGAAGTCCAATCGTAAGCGGAGGGCGGCATGAGACTGACATACGCACAGGCACAGCAGGTTCATCGGTGGGCGAAGAACACGAACTACACCATCGCGGAGATGGCACGGAAGCTCGACTGCCCGAGTGTGTGGGTGGTGTGGGCACTGGAGGGAAAATAATGGAGGCATGGAAATTCAATAAGGAAGGTAATTTCACGACACAGTTCAATAATCGTGAGCGATGTTTCTGGATGGTGTGGGGGCCTGATTTTGGGCCAGCAAGCAAGCGTCATTTATCAGCTATGGACGCGAGGCTGGAGGCGCAGAGGTTGGCCGAGGAGAATCCTGGCCACAGGTACTACGTTTTTATGTCTGATTCATCCTTTGAGGTAGCCGGGAAAATGGCAACGATCTTCCAAGGGAGCGGTATTCCTAATGGGGGATATTAGTAATGCGCTGGACAGAAGAGCAGTACGAAGCATTCAGGCAGGGCCAGGGGAAGAAGACCCACCCCGCACCCGTGAAGAAGCGGGATGGAATGAACAAGACCGAAGCCGCGTATGGCGAACACCTTGAAATGCTCAAGAAAGCCGGTGAGATTGTGGATTACCGCTTTGAGCCCCTGAAGCTGAGGCTTGCGGACAGGACTTATTACAATCCTGATTACCTGGTTATCTACCCCGGCCATTTCGAGATTCACGAGGTTAAGGGCTTCTGGCGGGATGATGCGCGGGTCAAGATTAAGGTCGCGGCAGAAATGTTCCCGTGGTTTCTGTTCAGGGCTATTCAGCGGGACGGCAAGGGATGGAGATATGAAGAATTTTAGAGAAAAACTCTACACGCGCCAAGGCAGCCGATTCGTGCCGGTCCATGAGTGCCGGTTTTTCGACGCGCTGCCGGAAGGCGCATGGCTCGTGATCGTAGGCCCTGGCAACACGGCAATCAGAAGGGTGCTCAACCCCGCGTATGCCGAGTTGGAAGCGGCGATGAGAACCGCTGAGGACGCGATGTGCACGGCGATGTTGGAAGCGTCAAAACTCAGGCCAATGAAGCAGAAGATGAGCGACAAAGAACGGCGCGCATGGGCGGCGTACAAGGAAATCATAGGCGACGACATCCCCAGATATCTCGGTGTGTATGCGTCAGTACAGGAGATTGTACAGGCAGGGCTTGACGCGATTCGGGGATGTAATCGTGTCGGAAAATGAAAGGAGAATGAAATGAAAAAACTTATCGTAGCAATCGTGGTTTTACTGGCACTGCCAATCGGGCTGAAAGCGACATACGCAGCAGATGAGCCGGAAACCGAATACGAGGTTACTATCTCGGTTACATACAATGCGGTGAGCATCGAGGAGGCCAACAAAATCATTTCAGATGTGCTGGAGCGACACAAAACGGCATGTAAAACCGAGGCCAGGGCGAAGAAGGTGGGGGACACCCCCGACATCTCCTGGGGTACGTGGTCCGTTATGATTCCCTCATCTGTGAGTACGGAGGAGTAGGCCGCATGACACAATCTCCCAAATCGGAAGACAGCCTGCCGGATTGCAATGTTGCAGCAGCGGATGCGCTCATGAAAATATTTGCCATGTCGCGGCAGGAAACTTACTACGCCCTGTGTGATGTGGTCTGGGAAATGGGCCTCGCGCAGTCCAGGGGGCAGGCCAAAAGGCTGTGTATACAGGGCGCAATCACGGTCAACGGCAAACTGGAGCGCGACCCGTGGCGATCGGTTTGCCGGTTTGATGAGGTCGCAAAACGCGAACACAAAGGGGGATGAGGATGTTGTGCTACAGAGGCATAACTTTTTGCCCGTACTACATGGATTGCGAAGAGGGCAACGACTGCCCACGGGCACTGAAGCCGCATATCATTGGTAAGGCGGCAGAAGCGGGGCTGGAGATATCGGCATACTTGGACAGGCCGGAGTGTTTCGCGGCCATCCGAAAGCCGACGAGCGGCCAACCGAAAGGGGATGGAAATGGATCACATGAAAGAAAACTGGCAAAAATTTTCTGAGGAAATGGTGGAGCATATCGGCGCACAGCAGGGGAAATACAGGATCAACGAGTCAACCGAGGTCGCTGACCTCCTCCCGGCTGAGTGGGCCGTGGGGGATGCAATGAAATACGTCTACGAGGTCATAGGCTGGTGCAATGACCGGGAAATCAGGGATAAGGCCGTGCCGAGACAGATGAGCAAGGAGAACATCATGAAGGCCGCTCATTGTTTGCAGATCGCATGGACCAAGTTGGGGGAGTGAGATGTCAAAGGCCGACATCGTAAAGGCCGCGATCAGGCGGTTTCATCATCTCCCTGCGCTCACGATTTCACGGTATATTCTGCACACATACGGGGATCAGTTTGACAACGACCTGGAACTCATCCGGTCACGGGTGCGGTACTACCTGGGCAAGAATGGCGACAAGAACCGGAAGGACATATCCGACAAGGATCTCTTCAGGGACGAGAAAGCCAAGATGCCGCAGACCTGGAGAATGATTCGCAAGCCCTACATTCTGCCACCCGGCCTATGGCTGGCTCTGTTCGATATTCATGTGCCGTTCCATGAGCCTAAGCCGCTTGAGGCTGCAATAAGATACGGGCAGATGGAGAAGGTTGACGGCGTTCTCCTGGGCGGGGATGCATGGGACTGCGCCTCAGTATCATTCTGGCCGCAAGCGAAGAGGGATTTCAACAAGGAAACCGAGCTGTTCCTGGACTTCCTGAACCTCCTGCGCGGCGAGTTCCCCGGAAAGAAGATCGTCTATAAGCCGGGAAATCATGAGTATAGACTGCCCCGGTATTTCATCAGCAAAGCACCGGAGCTCATAGGCTCACCGCTGGCCGCGATGGAAACCGTTATCGGTTTCGAGGAAATGGGCATTGATTTCTTGGACTATTTCCAGATTGTTCAGGCCGGGAAGCTGCCAATACTCCACGGACATGAGGTCGGCAGGATCGACAGGAGCGTGAACCCGGCGAGAGGGCTGTTTCTGAGAACCAAGAGCTTTGCCGCCTGTGGTCACTGCCACACGACCAGCCAGCACAACGAGAGAAACATCAAGGGGGAGATCCTAACAACATGGTCATTCGGGTGTTTGTGCGACCTGAGCCCGGAATACAGTCCATACGGAAACCGATGGAACTGGGGGTTCGGAATGGTAAACGTGCAAAAAAACGGGGATTTCGAGGTCGTGAACCGGCGCATACTGCCGAGCGGGCAGGTAGTATAACGCACTTTCTGCACGGTAACATAACGGATGTTAGTGTGCAAAAAATAGTTAAGGTTTGGGAAAGAGGGGGCGTGATTACCCCCCTCCGTGGTTGCGGATGGTTGCGGATATCATAACATGAGGAGATGGGAATGAATACAGGAAAGATCGTCGGCATTCTGTTTTTCGATCTTGAAGTGGATCTCGCGGTGGGCGCTGTGCGTGGTGGGGTTCATCGTGTGGGCGAAGGTATGAGTAAGTTATCATCGCTGAAGCCAAAGGTATCGACCATCGACACAAGGACATGCTCGACACCTATAGCCACCGAAAGGATCAGGGGATATCAACTACAGAAGACGCGTGAGCGTATCGCACTGCGCGATGAATACACCTGCCAGATGTGCGGACGGGTCACGGTGCATGGAGAGGTTGACCATAAGGTTCCGCTGCACCTGGGCGGCTCTGAGTGTGATGAAAACAGATGGTGGCTGTGTCCCGACTGCCACAGGAAGAAGACGGAGCAGGAGGAGAAGGAGAGAGGGGGTGGGTGAAATGTCCACAACCTTGGCGCTGCCGTAACCGCGCTGGTTCCCACGCGCAGAATTAATCCTCTTGTTTGAACATTTGTTCAAAAGGGATTCAAAAAGTTCAAAGAGTAAAAGGAGCGAGAAACATGGCAAGAGGCGGATATAGACCAGGATCAGGACCTCAAAAGGGAACAAAGTACAATAAGGGCGGAGCCAAGACCCCTAAGAAGAGAGATGTTCCCGAAGACATCAAGAAGGAAGCCAAGGCTGCGAACATGGACCCACTGGATTACATGCTCAAGGTCATGAATGATGAGGACGCGGAGCCAGAGCGCAGGGACCGCATGGCGATAGCGGCGGCTCCATTCGTTCATCCCCGCAAGGGCGAGGGCAAAGGTAAGAAGGGCGAGCGGGAAGAAAGGGCCAAGGCCGCGAGTTCCGGCAAGTTCTCGACGGGACAGCCGCCGCTGACGAGGGTGAAATGATAACATATAGGCGTGGCAAAAAGTGCGTTAGGTGCGGAAAGATGAAACCAGTACACCTGTTTTTTTATTCTAGAGAATTGGATACCTATTCGGCTCATTGTCGGAAATGTGCTCGTGAAATGCGAAAGGAAGTAAAATAAAGGAGGAAGAATATGAAAGATGCACCTGATGTTACATTAGCGAAAGAATTGATTGAAATATATCGCGAAGGGCACGATGGGAAAATGCCTACATTGGAAGAGATGATCAAGGCATATGATATATTAAGGCCGATCATTGGATTGCCAGACAATATGCCGGATATTTTCAAGGAATTGCTTGCATGAACTGGACCACCGCATGTCCCGATTGGGAGAAGCGAATCATCAAGGGTGAATCCCTTATCGCTCTTCCTCCGCTGTTTCCGGAAGAGGCAGAGAGCGCCCTTTCCGTGTTCAAGGAACTGCGCCTTGTCGATGTTCTGGGCCGTCCGACTCTAGGCGAGGCTGGCCGTCCATGGCTGTTCGACTTCGTGGGCTCTATCTTCGGCTCATACGATTCAGATGCGGGGCGTAGGCTCATCACCGAGTATTTCCTCCTGATCAGCAAGAAAAACAGCAAGTCAACCGGCGCGGCGGGTATCATGATGACCGCCCTGATACGCAACTGGCGAGAATCGGCAGAGTTCACCATCCTTGCGCCTACTGTGGAGATCGCCAATAACTCATTCTATCCCGCCAGGGACATGATCAAGGCTGATGATGAACTGTCCGACTTGATGCATATTCAGGAGCATTACCGGCAGATCACGCACAGGGGAACCGGCGCGACCCTCAAGGTAGTGGCGGCAGACAGTGAGACCGTGGGCGGCAAGAAGGCAACCGGCATCCTGGTGGATGAACTTTGGTTGTTCGGTAAGCGCCCGAACGCGGAAAACATGCTCCGCGAGGCATGCGGCGGGCTGGCATCCAGGCCGGAAGGGTTCGTGATCTATCTGTCCACGCAGAGCGACGAGGCTCCCGCTGGCGTGTTCAAGCAGAAGCTCGACTATGCCCGAGGTGTCCGTGATGGCAGGATAGATGATCCGAAATTCCTGCCTGTGATCTACGAGTTCCCCAAGGCGATTCTCGATAAGAAAAAGCACCTGAACCCGAAGTATTTCTATGTGACAAACCCGAACCTCGGAGCATCCGTCGATGAAGAGTTCATTGTGCGCGAGTTCAAGAAGGCGGAAGAGGCGGGGCAGGAATCCATGCAGGGCTTCCTTGCGAAGCATCTCAACGTGGAGATGGGGCTTTCCCTCAAGTCTCAGCGATGGGCCGGAGCCGACTTCTGGGAGGATGCGGCGCGGAGAAGGGGGGTTCCGGTTTATGCAACGGATTGCCCTGTAATAATAGACTATGATCCGCTGTCGCTGGATGTAATATTTGAACGCTCCGAAGTGATTGTAGTCGGCGGCGACGGCGGCGGGCTTGATGACCTTCTCGGGCTGGCGATCATCGGAAGGGATTCTAAAACCGGAGCATGGCTTCTCTGGACCCACGCATGGGTTCACAAGATAGCTCTGGAGCGCAGGAAGTCCGAGGCTCCCAAGTACCGCGATTTCGAGAAGGACGGGGATCTCACCATCGTTGAAGAGATCGGCCAGGACGTTAAGCAGTTCGGAGACATCGTGAGGCGGTGCGAGGCATCCGGCCTGCTTGACCGAATCGGAGTGGACCCTGTTGGAATAGGCGCGATCATCGATGACATTGAGCACGGCGACGAGAATGGTGGTTTCGCCATAGAGCATGACAGGATTGTCGGCATCCCGCAGGGTTGGCGGCTGTCCGGTGCGATCAAGACGATGGAGCGCAGGGTCGCGGAGAAGTCCATCATCCACGGCGGGCAACCCCTCATGACCTGGTGCGTCGGCAATGCCAGGGTAGAACCGAGGGGCAACGCGATACTGATAACCAAGCAGGCAAGCGGCACAGGGAAGATAGACCCGCTGATGGCGGCATTCAACGCTGTCGCGCTGATGGCGATGAACCCGGAGGCGAGGCCGAAGAAGTCCGCCTACGGCGCAGAAAACGCGGAGGTATTGACGTTTGAATAACTTACCGAACAAGGCACTGCTCAGGCCGGATGAGGTTGCGGATTACTTCCGCGTGAAGATTCGCGTTATTTACAAGTGGGTCGATGAAGGGAGAATCAAGGGTGCTGTCCGTGTTGCAGGCAGAACCATTCGCATACCGAGGGAGTCTGTGGTAGAATGTCAGGAGAAGGTTGATGATGAGGGGATTTGCTATGAGTAAAAAACAAACCACGGCGCATCTTTTAGAACTGGCCAAGACGCCCATGAGCGGGCCGGTCCAGCCCTCTACGCCTCCGGATGGATCGGGGTGGCTCAATACAAAATCGGATGAGTTGCGACGATACGATGCAATCAGAAAAATATGGATTACCAAGGAGGAATATGAGGAATCACCCGATATGAAATAATCTGTGCATATTGTGCATATTGTGCATACTGTCTTTGAATAATTTAATAAACTAATACACAATCTCGCCAAATGGCGAGAATCCCAACCTCAAGGTTTTCGTTTTACCTCAAGATCATCAAACGTTTTGCGCCCTACCTCCTTTCCCGCCTCAAGGTTCTCGCGGATGCCCTTGATATCAGGGATTTCCTGATGATCGGAGGGCTCAGCCTGCTCTGTTATGGCCTGTACGGATACGATCCACGGCTCTCATACTGCACGGGCGGCGTGTTCTTGATGGCTATCGGCTATCTCATGAGGGGCAAATAATGGGCCTCGTCTCCCGCCTTCCCAGACCAAAGGGCATGAGTCCGCACGAACTCGAAAAGATGATCTTTTCCGTTATGGGCGGCGGCATCACCGATTCCGGTGTGAGCGTGAACAGCGATACGGCCATGCGGCTCATCACGGTTCAGAACTGCGTCCGCATGCGAGCATCCACCCTCCAGAGAGTACCTTGTCACGTCATGCGGACAGTCGGACGGATGCGGGAGAAGGCCAGTGATTTCTACCTCTACGAACTGCTGCTTCATCAGCCCAATTCATGGATGACCGCGCCGGATTTCTGGGGAATGGCAGAGGCGTATGTCTCCCTGCGCGGCAATTTCTGCGCATACAAGGCGAGGATAGGTGACGGCCCGATTAAGTCACTCATCCCCATCCCGGCAAGCATGCTCCGATCAATCAAGCAGAATGAGGACTACAGCCTGGACTACGAGCTGCAATTCCCCAACGGCGACATACGCCACCTGAACAATTCCCAGGTGTTCCATCTGCGCGGCCTCACCCTGGACGGCTTCACCGGCATGAATCCCATTGAGTACGCGCGGGAGGCAATCGGCAAGGGCATCGCAAGTGAGAAGCACCTTGCCAAGTGGTTTTCAAAAGGGATGCATCCGAGCGCGGTAATCAAACACCCCTTGTCCCTCAACTCCCCGCAGCACGCCAAGCTCCGCGAAGACCTCAAGAAGAAGTATGAGGGTCTGGGATCTGACCACGAGTTCATGCTGATCGACGAGAATATGACCATTGATTTTCCTCAGATCAAGCTCGTGGACGCTCAGTTCCTTGAGCAAATGAAGCTCAACGAGGCTCAGATATGCGGAATGTTCCGTGTTCCCCTCATGCTCGTCAACGGCGGCGACAAATCGCCCACCTACGCAAGTTCGGAGCAGTTCATGCTCTTTTACCAGATGTTCTCCATCGACGTTGCCTCCTACGAGAGCGCGATCAGGCGCGACCTGCTCACCGAGGAAGAGCGGAAGACCTACTATGCCAAATTCGAGATGCGCGGGCTTCTTCGCGGATCGTTCAAGGACCAGATGTCTGGATTCCAGATCGGTGTGAACACGGAAATCCTCAGCCCGAACGAGGCACGGGAACTCATGGACATGAATCCATATGACGGCGGCGACGAGTACCGCACAAGGACCAGCACGGTTAAGGAACCGGCAAAAAAAGAGCCCGCTCAGGGAGAAGACGAATGAATCTCAGCTATCGCAATCAGAAAAATGCAGAAGCAGTATCTCGGTTCTGGGGAAAGCCCCTTGACCGACCTGAATGGTACAAGATCGAGGCAAGTGCAAACGACCAGGCCGAGATACTGGTTTATGATGTGATCGGCTGGCCCTACAACGACGCCGGGGATCTCGTGCGCTATGTCAACAGCCTCGGGGATAAGGACATCCTCGTGCGCCTCAACACCCCTGGCGGCGATGTCTTTGACGGCATGGCGATTTTCAACTCACTTGCAAACCACAAGGGCAAGGTCACCATCCGCATCGAAGCCCTGGCCGCGTCAATGGGCTCCGTGCTGGCGATGGCTGGCAAGGAAATCCAGGCATACAGCAACACGATGATGATGATCCACGACCCTTGGACCTACATGGCGGGCAATCAGTACGAGCTCCGTGAGATGGCCGATCTCCTTGAGAAGATATCCGGCAACATGCTCGATGTCTATGCGGGCCGCTCCAAGATTGGCAAGCGCGAGATGAAAGAGATCATGAAGGCCGAGACTTGGTACACCGCCAAGGAAGCCAAGGAAAAAGGCTTCATCGACACCATTCTTGAGACCGGCAAGGCAGCAAAAGCCCAATTCGATCTGACCATGTACGCCAACGCCCCTGATGGCATTTGCAGCATAGAGGGGCGGGATTTGACTGAAAGAGAAATCGAACGAGCCCTGCGTGATGCTGGCGCTTCTCGATCCTTTGCAAAAGCAATAGTGGCCGAACGCTTTAAACCTCTGCGTGATGCCGAGTTGATGGCTGAGGTCGAAAGCCTGATCCAAAAAATTCACAATGGAGGAAAGTAATGAGCTTAGAGCTTAAGGAAACAATCCAGGCCCTCGGGAAAGCCTTTGACGCATTCAAGGCCGAGAACGATGCCCGCCTGAAGGAGATTGAGAAAAAGGGCGCGGCTGACCCTCTCCTGACCGAGAAGGTGGACAAGATCAATGCGGACATCGCGCAGATATCGGCATTGAAGAAGCAGCTTGAAACCCTCGAAACCGCAGTCGCGCAGGGCCAGTTACCCGGTGGTGGCAAGAACGAGTTGGACAGGGTGAAGGCGCAGCACAAGGACGCATTCGCCAAGTTCTTCCGCAAAGGCGCAGAGGGCGGGCTCCGCGATCTGGAGGTCCAGGCCGGTCTCTCTACTCTCTCCGACCCGGACGGCGGTTTTCTTGTGCCGGAGGATTACGAGCAGGCCATTGACCGCGTGGCCCTGTCTGTTTCCGCAATGCGGAGACTGGCAACCGTGCGGACCATCGGCACCGACACTTACAAGAAGCTCGTCAACCAGGGCGGCGCTTCTGCTGGCTGGGTTGGTGAGAAGGGCGCAAGGGCCGAGACCAACACTCCAACCCTCACAGAGATCGCTATCAACACCAAGGAGATCTACGCGATGCCCGCAGCCACCCAGACGCTTCTTGATGATTCCAGGGTGGATATCGCCGGATGGCTGGCTGATGAGGTCTCCATCGAGTTTTCCGAGCAGGAGAGCGAAGCATTCATCAACGGCAACGGCGTGGAACAGCCCAAGGGTATCGCGGCTTACGCGATGGCAGCCAATTCCTCTTATGTCTGGGGCAAGGTCGGCTTCATCACCAGCGGCAATGCGTCCCTCGTCAATGACCTGGACAAGCTGATCGACCTTCAGCACGCCCTCAAGCCGGTCTATCGCAACGGCGCGGCATGGCTCATGAACGATGCCACTCTTGCCACCATCCGCAAGATGAAGGATGGCGACGGGAATTACATCTGGGTTCCCGGTCTCAAGGACGGCGCTCCCGATACCCTCCTGGGCAAGCCCGTTGAGATCGATGACAATGTGGATGACATCGCCGCAAACAAGTACCCCATCTTCTTCGCCAACTTCAAGCGGGCATACCTCATCATCGACAGGCAGGGTGTCAGGGTTCTCCGCGATCCCTACACTTCAAAGCCCTATGTGCTGTTCTACACCACCAAGCGGGTCGGCGGCGGGATCGTGATGTACGA
>Ga0209605_1003893_pt1 | contig 12665 bp, 16 predicted proteins | sample AD_UKC035_MetaG_FD_184408 | JGI IMG/M metagenome (GOLD analysis project Ga0209605, IMG submission 184408) | Active sludge microbial communities of municipal wastewater-treating anaerobic digesters from USA - AD_UKC035_MetaG (SPAdes) (version 2) | ecosystem: Engineered > Bioreactor > Anaerobic >...
AACGCAGGGCTTCTGCAGGAATTTGCCACCGATCCATTTCTAATACCTGGCGCCATAATCCAAACATTACATGTTTCTCTATATCGTAGATAAGCTTGATGCCAGATACATTGATTTGGATTTTTCCGGGCTGAGTCAAATTGACCCAAAAATCTGCAAGAGAGGATAAGAAACTCCAGGTTTCAGGATTAGTGGCGAAATAATCATGTGAATGTGCCAGCTTTTTTCGGATGGTAGGATCCCAAAGATCTTTACTGACTTCGAGGAGAAAGGTTGCCAGGCCAGGAGCATCAAGTGCTGCAATATTAAATTTTGAAAAACCGTCATCATTTAACTCTGCAAAGGAATGCGAGGCCGCCTGGATACTACCAAGACTGACCTCAAGATTTCCGCCATCATACAGTTCTTGGTTCACTTTACCGAGAAAACCGGGTAGCGTCGCTTCGAGTATTTTGTCTGGATCTGTTTCTGGATTGTTGATGAGCACCTGTTCATAAGCCAAAAGGGCGCCCACAAGAGCAGGCCAGAATGGAAGGTTTTTACACCCTGTATGAGCGATCTCCCTTAATCTATTGAGAAGACCGATTTTCCCCTGACGCCTCCAAATAACACCGAAGGTTGTATGGATGCGTGTTTCAGTTACACTTTCCGAACAGTCACGCTCCTTAAGTGATGCAAAGTAGCCTTCATGGTTCTTTGACGAACTCAAAAGACGGACCCAATACAATTTTTCTTTTTCGATCAGCGCCTTCAAAATCTCTTCATCCGAGACATGCTGATGGGTTGACTCGATAAAAAATCGAACGTGTTTTGTCTCGTATTGGTAGATGTTGAAATATTTAGTTTCGTCGTCAACCTGGGAAGATGCGGCATCTTGGGATTGCCTCTCGATCATTTGAGCCAGATCGATTTTACGCGTTACCGCGGCGCTGGCCCCCACCATGGTTTGAGGGTATGTGGAGATTGGGTAGTCTGGTCTAACCTTCATACCATCTCTCATAAGATCACCAACAGATGGAAGTGCCCGACGTACCTCCGCTAAGTCTAGTTTTTTTGAGGTTTGTTTTGACGCATTTGGAAGGCTATAATGTTGAGGCAGAGTCATAGATTCGATGTTCTCCGAAACTTGATTGGTGTGAGTTGAAATTGTGGCAAGCCTTTCTGACGGCTTTCTGGGGCATTTTGCGGGTCAAGGTCTTGCACATCGCCCCGGTTGTATTTGATTGTTTGTAGGGCTTCCTGGCGAACCGACGATTGCGGCAGCGAGAGCGGGTATGAGAGCGGCACGATAACAGACCGATAGCGGCGTGATAACAATGCCGCTATCACAGGATTTTGAGCGGTTTGGAAATGTTCGGATTTCGTGGAAGGGAGTGGCTGGTACATTTCTGGGCCTATTTCACTTCAGCAATAAGCCCCACCGGCTGGCGCGGCTGTGGATTGAGCACCAGCCGTCCGGTGCGATAAGCATCCAGGGAATGGCCCATGAACAGCGTAGCCACCTCGCCCAGTGGGATGGATTTCTTCTGGTGGATCTCACGCAGCGCCGATTGGACTTCAGCCGGGATGCCACGATAGGACACCTGCCACTTCCAGGGCTTCTCCTGGTCGTCGCCCGACTTTGGCGTCTTGCGGCTTTTCTTCGCCGGCGGCTGCTGTTCCCAGACACGCTCGTACCAACCAGGTAAAACGTTCTTGTTCCAACGATCATCCGGCCTGGGGAAGAGCGTCAGGCGGCCTTCGCTCAAAACTGGTTGAACCTGGATTTCATTCTTCTGGTAGCACTGCAAGCCAAATTCAAGGAAAGCTCGCGCCACGTCATCCACCCGCACTTGGAGATCATCGGCAATTTCTTTGATCGCTTGTCGCAGAGGGGGCGGCACACGGCGAAAGAGCATTGGCCGGTTGCTTTCTTCTTTTTCCCAGCCGCGGTCGCGCTGCCTTTTCTCCACCACACGCAGCTGCTCAACCACCGGCACAGCGGCTGGCGCCTGGGCAGCAGGCTGCGGCGCTTCCGCACCCCAGCCGGATTCGGCAGGTTCAGCGGCAGGCGGCTGAGGCGCAGGCGAGCCCCAAACGCTTTTACGAGCACTGGTTTTGCCCATCCTGTCCTCCTACGAATACTTAATCACCAGGTCGACCAGCGCATGGTATTCCTGGGCCGAGCGGCTGTCGGGGTCTTTTTCAAAAATGGTCTTGCTCTCGCCGGGGCATTCAGCCAGGGCCGCCGCCCGGTGGATGGCCGGCAGCACACGGTCGCCAAAGCCCTGGCGCAGGTCTTCCATCGCCGCCTTGTGCTCGCGCAGTTGGTCGTGATAGAAGGTCGGCACTACGCCCAGCAAGGCGCCCTTCCAGGCCTTCTCCCGCTGCAGATAGAGCAGCGTATCGCTCAACTTGCGCACGCTGTCGGTGGACAGGTACTCAGTGGAAGTGGGGATCAACACCATGTCCGAGGCCCAGATGGCGCGCTCCTGGATGCCGCCCACAGATGGGGCGGTGTCGAAGATCACATACCCCAATCCATTGTTGGTGAAGCGAGTAACTGCCTCACGGATCGCTGAAACTGGCCGCTCCTGCGAGTTCAGCACGGTTTGGGCGGCCATGGTGGTCTGGTTACCGGCCAGCAGCCAGAAATGCTCCCGCCCGGTCTGCCGCACATACTGCTTGACGAACGCGGTTTCATTGGCCGCGTTGCCCATCGTGAGCAGGTAGAACGCGCCCGGCTCCGGGTTCAAGCCAAGGGTGGTGGCGCATTGGCCCTGTGGGTCCAGGTCAATCAGCAGCACTTCTCGCCCGCGCAGCGCCAGGCCGGCAGCCAGCGAGACGGCGGTGGTGGTTTTCCCAACTCCGCCCTTTTGGTTACAGATGGCAATGACTTTGGTTTTCATATTTCTTCTCATCTCCATCGAGCCACTGGATGGTGGTGGCTCCGTTATGACCGTGAATGGTTTCGACTTCGGCAATGTTTTCGTGGATCACCACGGAATGCGCCTGGCGGGTCAGCCAGATCATGCATACTTTTCCGTTGGTAAATTCCACGCCTTCCGCAACAATCCCGGTTCCAGAAATGCCGGTGACATCGTGATGGCGAACCAGGACAAACTTTCGCAATCTTTAGGTCTCCCTCCGCAGCATAGGATCGAGCGCCAGGTGAACGTGGCGCGGTAGAATATGCCGGCAGCGCTCGATGAACAATCCGTTGGGGGATGTCTCTGGCCAATCCAGCGGCACACGCGCATGGTTGGGCGCAGCGCCGAACTTCTCGGTGTAGCGCTGGGCGGCCGCCTTGAGCGTGGATTCAGGGGCTGCTTTAGGATCTTCTTCAAACCAAACTAACCAACTCAGTGTCGTCGTCATAAACTCTCCTTGACCTGCCCAGCCAGGGTGATATCCACCGCCTGCACCCCGCGCTCAGACTGCACCAGGGTGAACTCGAATACCGAGCTGCGGTTGGGCAGGGTCTGGGCGCGGGCGGCCGGGGGTAAATTGGTGTCGTGGAAAAAGGCAGTATCGTAGGGCGAGTCCGGGTTGCGGGCGTCGGTCACCCACAGGTTGGGGCCGATGGTCTTGAGATAACGCATAAAGCCGTAGGTGTTGTTGTGCCAGTAGCACCAGCCGCGCACGCGCGAGCCGACCTGCCCCCAGGTTGAGGGCGTCACTTCTTCATCCTCACCTTGCTGCGTGGGCACCAGATTCGGGATCAGGTAGCCGGATAGGTAAAGATCGGCCTCGGCGCGCAGGTCTTGCGATACGTTGTCCAGTCCAACCACTTCCACCCGGCAGCCGCGGTTTTGCAGCGCCTGCACCACGCGGGCAAAGTCGCCGTCGCCGGAGGCAATCAGCACCCGGTCGAGATTCTGCGCCTGGGTGAGAACATCCACGGCCAGGTCGAGATCAGCGTTGGCCTTGGCATAGCGCCCGCTTTCGTTTTGGTACCAGCGCACTTCCTTAACCACGATCTTGTAACCGAAGTCACGCAGCACCGAATGAAAGCCTGCGGCGCGCTCGCGGTAAGCCTGGTCACGTTTGGCGCGCTCGGCATCGTAGGCCACGTAAGCATTGAGCCTGGTTGGGGTGGCGCCATCGCGGCAGGCAAACTCACGCAGCACACCATATTGCAGGTGGTAGCCGCCGTTGAGCGAGAGGTTGGCAACATCCACATATACGCCAACACGAGAAGCACATTGGGGGGATTGTTGAGTCATAGGGCCTCTTTTTCTGAATGTTTTTGAGATTGACGAGATTTCAAACCGGCGCTTTTGCCCGAAACAAATAGCAAACTGGCAAACATGACAGGCTCGACAAGCTGACAAACTGCTTTCATTGGGCTGCCTCGACGATCTGCTGCAGGGCCTGGGTGATGTAACGAGCGTTCTTACGGTTCGGGTCTTGCACCAGCCAGCCCTTGACCTCCCAGGTTTCGGCCAGGCGGCGCGCCTGGCGCGGGGCCAGACCCCAGCTCACCAGGTCATCCTGGGTCATGCGCCCACCGGTATCGGCCAGGGCGCGCAGCACCAGGCGGCGTTCATCGTCGCTGAGCGGGCTAGTTTGAACCGGCTTGCCTGAGGCCAGCAGCCCGGCCAGGCGTTCTTCGGGCAGGTGATAGGATTGGAAGATTTGAGGAGAGCCACCGTCCAGGCGCAGGATGCCGCGCCCGGGCTGCGCCAGGCGCATAGCCTTTTTGCCCCAGTCGTTGGAATCCAGCACGACCGAAGCAGAGGTATCATCATTGACCCTGAAGGACACCCTTGTAGCGAAGCTGGCCGAGAGCGCTCGCGGCACATCCTGGGAGCGCCAGGAGTGGGCGGCCATCACCAGGTGGATGCCGTACTTCAGGGATTGGCGGGCGATATCGGCAATCGTTTCCGATACTCCGCGCTGATCCATGAAGGTATTGGCTTCGTCCACGATCAGGAAGGCGCGCGGCAGCGGTTGGGGAACCACCTGGTTGTATTCTTCGATCTTCTGCACTGGTAGCCCGCCCGGTCGGGTCATACTCTTGAACAACTCGCCGCGGCGGGCCATCTCTTGCTGAACAGCTTCCAATAGCTTGAGAAAATCTACTTTTGTTGCAGCCACTGGAGCGGCACACAGGCTGTTCCACGCTGAAGAGAAGGTGATTTCCTGTGGGTCGGCCAGGTACAGGCTGTAACCGTTCTGCAGGGCAGTGTAGGCCAGGCTCAACTCGAAGTTCGACTTGCCGGAGCGAGACGCGCCGCCAACCAGGATGTTGAGCAGCCGCCCGGCGGGTTGGTGCAGCGCGCCGCGGCGGCCAATGCCCAGCGGGAACACGTCACGCTCCAGCTTCTCTGGAAAAGCCACACTCTTGGGTAAAGATGGCGGGGTAGTAAGCAGCACGGCGTAGCGCGCCCCGTTGTGGTTGGAGACAGCCACACGTTTCCCTTGTGTCAGGGTGCTGATCTGGTGCAGCACTTCATCGGTGGTATACAGGTTGATTGGTTCGCCCAGGTGCAGCTCGTCCAACACAACGAATAGGTAAACGTTCTCGCCGCGCTCGGTGATGATGAGATCTCGAATGGCGGGTTTGCGTTTACAGTCTTTTAGAGCGGTGACGATGCGGGACGCCACGTAACGGGCTTCTGAAAGGTAGCGGTGGTTCATCATGGGTACGCTCCTCCTATTCCTCGCCGTCTTCCAACAGGCGCACTTCGACATCACGCAGCCATTCGCTGATACGCCCATCGTCTGGCGGTAGGACTTTGAACTCGATATTGGCAATCTCCGGTGGAAGCTGCGAACTCTGGCTGACCGGGGCAATCGAAACTGCTGCCTGGCGCAGCACGCGTTTGCGTTCCTCGGTGGGCAGGCCATTGGTTGAAAGCAGCAGCTCGGCGGCCTGAGCGCGGGCAGTGATGGCATTCTGCATGGCCGGGTCTTTGGCCGCTCCGGCGGTTAGCAGGTTGCCTTTCTCGTCAATGATCACACCTGGCCCCAGGCTGCGGGCGATGTCCACAATCTTGAATCCGCCGCGGCTGCCCGGCACCACGATGATTGGCTTGCCGTTCCAGGACTGGAAGCCGAAGAACTTGAGCAGCACCCAAGGCGTGGCTTTCCAGATCAGCACCAACCCGAACACAAAGGCCAGCACCAGGGAGATGCGCCAGGCCCAGGTGCGGAATTCCAGCGACTGGCGCTGACTTTCATCCTGGCGGATCAACTCATTTACTGCCAGTTGGGTGGCAGTGGCCTGCACGAAATGGTTGGACATCACCTGGGTAGCGGTGGCGGCCTGGGCTGTGCCGGTGCCGATCGCCTGTTGGGTGGCGACCGAGCTGGTGGCTTCATAGCTGATCGCCGTGGCGGTCGCCTCGCCTGATGATTGGGTCTGGCGGGCGAAATACATCTCGGTGGCGGCGGAACTGGTGAGCTGCAAGGCCACGCGGGTGGATTCGGTGTTGACTTCGACGGCTACCGTCGTGCCGGTCAAGGCCAGGTTGTAGGCCATAGCTTCCCCGGCCTGGATAGTCGAGCGCGCTTGCAGCGAAGAAGCCTGGTCGGTAGCGACATATGGGGGAATGGGTGTGGACAGGCGGGCGCTGGTTGGCGGGGCGATTGAATCGACCGATACGCCGGCGCAGCCTGAGAGCGCCATGGCAAACACGACCAGGGCCAGCGCGGCTAGGATCAGCAGGTTATGGAGATGGGTGGGCAAGCTTGCAAACCGTTTCATCTCACCACCCCCAATTGCGGAACAAGATATCCTGGCTGTCTGCCTCTTCAGCCGGGGCTTTTTCCTGTGTGTAGATCACCGGCAGGCGTTGGTTACCAGCCGGTAGATACCGGGTAGCCTGCGGGTTCTGAACCTGGATAAATGGGTAGGGAGCTGGCGCGGCGGGCGGGGTTGGCAGTTGGTGCGTTTGCCGCCCGGAGACAAAACGGTAAGCGGTGACGCCCACTCCCGCTCCGGCGATCAGGGCTACCACAACCATGAACCCGCTCAGGCACTGCGAAGTCAGCAGGGCGGTGGATGAGGCGGCGTTTGCCACGCCGTTGGCCAGGCTGGCAGAAGCACTGGTCAGGGCAGTCAACAAGGATAGGATGACGACAATTACCAGGAATATGCCTGTAAGTGCGCCAAGAACTTTCATCGCTGCACCTCCCATGTCATCACTCTCCTGGGTTGCTCGGTGGGTTTGGCCGGTTGAATTTCTGGAGTGACTCAGCAATTATCACGAGCATACGCTGCAAGTCCGGCCTGAGCCGGTCGTACAGGCGCAGCAGGTCAAGCCGCTGCGGGTCTAGGGTATCGGCGCCAGGGGTTTCAACAACACCGGCGAGCTGCAAGAAGCTGCTGGCCGGGTAGCCGGTGGCCTTGGCCAGGCGCACGCAGGTTTCGAGCGAGGGCAGCCGGTCGGGGTAGTAGATCAAGCTGCGCAGCGTGCCGTCCGATAAACCGGCCAACCGGGAGAGTTCGGTCAAAGAAAGCTGGTTCTTAGCCACATAATCCAGCAGCCAGTGGCCTAAAGGAGATTGCGCTTGTTTGTTTGCATGTCGAGGCATAACTTGTATCCTGTTACTCTTGCCAGACAATCCAAAATGGTGTTAAATAAAAACGGCTCCCGTATCGCTTGATACGAGAGCCGCAGGCTCATTTGCCGTTATCGTTTCTTAGGTCGTCCACCCCGGTAGTGCCTCACCAGGCGTTCCGGAGATTTGATATGCGTTTCAGATTCTTCACTATCCAATTCCCGTATGATCAGAGCCAGGGACCTTTCCCTGTCGTACCCGCGCGGGATCAGAAGGATGGGTCTTCTTCCGTATGTCATTTGGTAACACGGTGGAATGCTCCCTGTCTCCCCGCCTACAGACGTAGCATAACCCCGCTTGTAACAGCGGGGTTATGTGTTTAAGGAGATTTTCTGCAATGGATATTCCACGCATCTTCAATATCACCGAAAGTGCTCATCGCATCCACAACCCGTTCACACTTGAGAAGCTCGCCATTCTCGGCGCGGCGCTGCGCCTGGAACCTGGGGCGCGCCTGCTCGACCTCGGCAGCGGTTCAGGGGAGATGCTGTGCACCTGGGCACGCCATCACGGCATCACTGGCACCGGCGTTGACATGAGTCAGTTGTTCACTGAGCAAGCCAAACGCCGCGCTGAGGAACTTGGCGTCGCCGGGCAAGTCAAGTTCCTCCATGGCGATGCCGCTGGCTACGTCTCTGAGGAGAAGGTCAGTGTGGCAGCCTGTGTGGGCGCCACGTGGATCGGCGGGGGAGTCGCCGGCACCATCGAGCTTCTGGCGCAGAGCCTCCGCCCCGGGGGGATCATCCTCATCGGCGAGCCCTACTGGCGGCAGTTGCCGCCGACGGAAGATATAGCCAGGGCGTGCCTTGCCCACTCAATCTCCGACTTTCTCCTGCTTCCAGAACTCCTCGCCTCTTTCGGTCGCCTGGGCTGCGACGTGGTAGAAATGGTTTTGGCAGACCAGGATAGCTGGGATAGGTACGAGGCGGCCAAGTGGCTCACCATGCGCCGGTGGCTTGAAGCCAATCCCACCGACGAGTTTGCCAAGGATGTTCGAACCCAATTAACCTCCGAACCCCAGCGTTACGCCGCCTATACGCGTGAATACCTGGGCTGGGGTGTGTTCGCGCTCATGCAGCGGTAGTGAAGGGATTACCGGGCGACTTGGAATGTGAGGAAAATCCAATCATGCCTGACATCTCATTAACCCGAACTCACGCTAAAGTACCCTTGAATTGACTGGAATTTTGAAAAAAGGCCTTTTATGCGTACTGCCATTGTTACCGGAGCCAATCGCGGTGTTGGTCGAGAAGTTGCCAGGCAGTTGGTTGCCCAGGGTTATCGCGTGATTCTTACCAGCCGCGACGAGCGTAAAGGGAAAGGCGCGCTTAGCGAATTAAAGCAGCAGTTAGGCGCGAGCAGCCCTGGTGATCTTCTTTATCACCAACTGGATGTGACGAATGAAGAAAGCATCCAACGCCTATATCGCTTCATCCATTCCGAATTTACTGCCATAGACGTCCTGGTCAATAATGCCGCCATATTGCTCGATCAATATGGCCGGGTCAGCCAGACCCCACTGGATATTTACCGCACGACGATGGAAACGAATGTCTATGGTCCTTTGAGGCTGTGCCAGGTATTTCTTCCCTCGATGTTGGAACGCAATTATGGGCGGATCGTCAATGTTTCATCCGGCGCAGGGTGTATCAAAGAGATGGTGGATGACATGACCGCCTACCGCCTGTCCAAAATTGCCTTGAATGGCCTGACACAGATGCTGGCAGACAGTGTCAAGGGTACGAATGTGCTGGTCAACGCCGCCTGCCCGGGTTGGGTACGCACTGAGATGGGCAGCCCAAATGCGCCCCGTTCTGCTGAAGAAGGTGCGCAGAGCGTTGTGTGGCTGGCAACTTTACCCGATGGCGGGCCGCAAGGCGGTTTCTTCCGCGATGGGCAGTTGCTTGACTGGTGATGAAGGATGCTTCCCCCTGACCACCAAACTCGACGAACGCAAACACCAACTGATCAAGGGCCTGGTACAAGCGCGCACCAAAGTGCTGCAAGCCGTTTGGGCTGTACCGCCCAGCCGGGCCGATGAAATCTTCTTGGGCATCTGGTCACTCCAAGACCTGCTCGCTCATCTGGAAGGGTGGGACTACACCAACCTGCAAGCTGTTCAAGAAATCTTAGCTGGAAAGCCCCCCACGTTTTTTCAGTATGCCGACAAAGATTGGCGCAGCTACAACCAACGACTGGTTGAACAGTACAAACGCCCCTCTCTTGAACAACTTCTGGCTGAACTCGATGCTTCCCATCGGCAGTTGATCGCCTACCTTGAATCCCTGCCTGCCAGGGATGTGGCGAATGGAAAAGTGAAACGAGAAACCGGTCGGAGTGTAACGATTCGGAATTTATTGCAGGCTGAAGCACGCGATGAGACCAAGCACGCTGAACAAGTGCGGATTTACTTTGGCCTGACGGAAAGCAGTGAGGGTGCTTGAATGACCGTGCCCAAACGAAAACAATTTAATCGGCAAAAAGCTTCAATTAGAGTAGATTATCAAGAGCGGAGGTAAAGGAATATGCAGAATCAGGATAATGCCCAAATCGTCTATTTTTCTCACGGTGGAGGCCCGCTGCCAATCCTTGGCGATGCCAGCCACCAGGCAATGGTAGATTTCATGCGCCGGCTTCCCGAGCGGCTGAGAAAGCCAGATGCCATCCTGGTCATCAGCGCCCATTGGGAAGAACGTGTGGCCACCTTGTTGGGCGCACCTGCACCTGCAATGTTCTACGACTATTACGGTTTCCCGGCTGAAGCGTATGAGATCACTTATCCGGCACCGGGTAGTCCTGAGTTGGCGCAGCGGATTGTTGCGTTGTTGAATAAACACCAAATACCGGCTGGGATTGATGCGCAGCGCGGTTATGACCACGGCCTGTTCATCCCGCTCAAGCTGATGTATCCGCAGGCCGATACTCCTGCATTACAACTATCGCTGCTGCGCGGGCTGGATCCCGCCGCGCACCTGGCGTTGGGCCGTGCCTTGCGCGAGTTAATGGCTGAGAATATCCTGGTCATTGGCTCTGGCTTTTCGTTCCATAACATGCACGCTTTTGACTGGGGGGGAAGAAAGGCATCTGATCCAGCCAATGACGCCTTCCAAAACTGGTTGATTGATGTCTGCACAGGTCCCATGCCGCAAGCCGAGCGTGAACAACGCCTGCTGGAATGGGAGCAGGCCCCATCTGCCCGCTACTGCCATCCGCGCGAGGAGCATCTGCTGCCGCTCTTTATTTGCCAGGCGATGGCCAATAAACCCGCTGCCGTGGCCTTTGATGATTACATTTTGGGCAAACGCGGGGTTGCGTTTTTGTGGTAGCAGGGAAAGCACATACAGCTAGAAGTGCAAGGCAGTAAACCCCTTAACGAAAAATGCCGCGATCAGCATCGTGATCGGCACAGTCAGGAACCAGGTAATCAACATCTCTCCGCCTATCTGCCAGCGCACCTTATTCATGCGTTCGGCTGCGCCGGTCCCCAACAGGGCCATGCTGATTACTTGCGACGTACTGACTGGAGCGCCTAAGATTGCTGAGATCAACACAACTGAGGTTGAAGCAGCCTGAGATGCGAGGGCGTTGATGGGTCGGATCAGGTAGATTTTTCTCCCCAATGTGCGCATCAAACGCCAATCACCGCGCTGGGCTCCCGCGGCAATCGCCACCGCACATAAGGCGATAATAGGAAACGGCACATCGAAGGACTGGATCTTGCCAGCCAGTAACAACCCCAGGGTGATGATACCCATTGATTTTTGCGCATCGTTAGCGCTATGCGAAAGCGCCAGGCCCATCATCGTCAGGATTTGAAGCTGTTTGAATACCACGTTGATCCGTGGGGTTGCGTTTTGCATCAAACATAAAATGATTTTCATCACAATATAACCAACACCCAATCCGATCACTGGGGCGAGAAAAAGCGGCAGCAATACCTTGTACAAGCCACTGGAAATGATCGAGCGCGGTCCGCCAATGGTCAATGCCGCCCCCAAGATACCCCCGACCAGGGCATGTGAAGAAGATGATGGAATGCCTCGCAACCATGCGAGCACGGTCCAGGCCAATGCAGCGGCAATTGCTGCAGTGATCGAGCTGAGTGATACGACCCTAGAATCGACCAGGCCGGTGGTCAAAGTTTTCGCAACTTCTATTCCGAACAAGAACGGTGCAATCAATTCGGCGAGTCCACATAGATTCCTGGCCATCCGCGGAGACAGTGAGCGAGATGAAATCACCCCTGCCATGATGCTCGATCCATCTCTTAAGCCGTTAACGAACGCAAAAATCAATGCAAAAATCACTGAAAGCCACAACATCGGTATTGGTCCTTCGTTTTGAAGTGGATTTGAGATCCACATCCGATATTCTATACCACCCCTGAAAATCGGAGAGAGCAACAATTATATCGCATAACTCAGGCCGATGCAAAAAGCTCGAGAAAGAAAAAAACACATCTGGGCGGCTGCCGGTCAGCAGAAGGCAGAACATCGAATACATGCAAGTAGTTTCGAGTAAAATAAATCAAGCTCCCGCTGCTTACCAGTTAATGCCATCTCAAAGAAAGGGACACAAAGCCCTATGAAACAGTTACTGATCCATATCGCCCTGGTTGTGCGCGATTACGATGAGGCCATTGAATTCTTCTGCCGCAAGCTTCATTTCACTTTGATCGAAGACACGTACCAACCCGAACAAGATAAGCGTTGGGTGCTTGTCGCACCTCCCGGATCAACAGGCACCAACATCCTCTTGGCTCGGGCCTCAACTCCTGAGCAAGAACCCTTCATTGACAACCAGACGGGGGGGCGGGTTTTCTTATTCTTAAGCACAGATAATTTCTGGCGTGACTATAACGAAATGTGCTCGGTTGGCATCAATTTCGTGCGCCCCCCAAAAGCTGCCCCTTACGGAACGGTGGCTGTCTTTGAAGATCTATACGGCAACCGGTGGGATCTGGTTGGTCCCAATCAAGAAGACAGCCCACCGGCTCCTCACCTGCTTGCATGAGAAGGCAGCCATCAAAGCCAAGAAGCAAACCGAGCGCGAAACGCCCGAAGGCAAGATCGAGCTGTATACGCATGGCAACGGGCGGATCGGCGTGATGGTAGAGA
>Ga0209605_1003895_pt1 | contig 12661 bp, 12 predicted proteins | sample AD_UKC035_MetaG_FD_184408 | JGI IMG/M metagenome (GOLD analysis project Ga0209605, IMG submission 184408) | Active sludge microbial communities of municipal wastewater-treating anaerobic digesters from USA - AD_UKC035_MetaG (SPAdes) (version 2) | ecosystem: Engineered > Bioreactor > Anaerobic >...
GGCCTCATCCTCACCACTATCATCAATATCAGGCAATGAAGAAAAGAGAATGGCTATCGAAAGCAATACCAATATGCCTGCAATAATCATATAGGGGACAATTACCCGGCTGGCCAGTTCGTCAAGGGTAGCGTTTTTTGTTACCTCATCCATGGTAGTTAAACTGGCCTCAAGCGCATCGGCATCGTTTAATGCGATGTATCCAAAAATTAAACCGGCAAGAATACCCGCCACCTTATTACAAATACCCATTATACTAATGCGTGTCGCAGCACTTTCAATGGGCCCAATGATGGTTGCATAAGGATTGGAAGCAGTTTGAAGCAGCGCCAAACCAGTGCCTATAATAAATAAACCAACCAGAAACATATCAAAATTGCGGGCTTGCGCTGCAGGCACGAACAAGATGGCTCCAATGGCCATTATAAATAGTCCTACCGACATACCTTTTTTATACCCCGTTTTCTTTAACACATACGAGGCCGGAATAGCCATTACGGTGTAAGCAATAAAAAACGCAGTAGCAACCAGGTACGATTGAAAGTCCGTTTTTAATTCACACGCAATTTTCAGATAAGGAATCAGTGTGCCGTTAATCCAGGTAACAAAACCGAAAATAAAAAACAGAATCCCGATAATGGTAATGGACATCAGATAACTGGATGGACGTGCCTGGGTCATAGGTACAGGGGTTAGACTTTGATTAGTAAACTTCTATTTTTGCATCTTGTAAAACAATAGCTAACCTTTTTAATTCTTTAAAAATCTTGAAACAACAACAGCTTACGTTACTGGTAATGGCTGCCGGCATGGGTAGCCGCTATGGAGGAATAAAACAAATTGATGGCTTTGGGCCTAATGGCGAGACTATTATGGACTACTCGCTGTACGATGCGGTGCGGGCAGGCTTTGGCCGGATTGTGTTTGTGGTGCGCGATGAAATAGAAGAAACCGTAAAAGAGATTTTTCTGCCCAAACTTCAAGGAAAAGCAGAGGTGGATTTTGTGGTACAAACACTTGATAAATTTGTTCCTGCCCGGTTTCAACCGGTAAGCCGGAAAAAGCCGTGGGGGACCACACACGCCATGTTGTGTGGCAAAGAGGTAATTGATGGCCCATTTGCCGTTATCAATGCCGATGATTTTTATGGAAGGGAGGCATTTGACTCGCTGGCTGCATTTTTTAAAACCGCCCCGGCCAATCACCACGCCATGGTTGGCTATACGTTAAAAAATGTATTGAGCGATTATGGCAGCGTGTCGCGTGGGGTGGCTACAGCCGATGCAAACGGATTCTTAACGGGTATGCGCGAGTTGACAACCATAGTGCGCCAGGGCGACAAGATTTTTTCAAAAGGAAAAGAAAGTGATGAAGAATTAAACCCGATGGCTCCTGTATCGATGAATTGCTGGGGCTTTCAACCAGGCGCATTCGACTTAACCGAAAAAATGTTTACTGAGTTTGTAGAAAAAAATATTCAAAATCCTTCGGCCGAGTTTTACATCGCGTTGATGGTAACCGAATTGATTAACCGCGGCCTGGGCAAAGTACAGGTGTTGCCCGGAGGCAAAACCTGGTTTGGTGTTACCTACAAAGAAGATAAAGAAACGGTATCGAAAAAAATAAAAGATCTGGTGCAACAAGGTGAGTATCCTGAAAAATTGTGGTAGTGTATGCGTAGCATGGTTATACCGGTTTCTGTTTCCAACGCTTTTGCCATTTCAGCAAAGGCAACCATAAGCCCCATTGGCTCGGGCCATATCCATCAAACATTTCTGGTTGAAAACGCACAAAAGTTTGTATTGCAACGCATTAATAAAAATGTGTTTACCAGGCCGGAAGCAATTGCCCGTAACAACCGGTTGGCTGCCGACTTTCTGAAGGCTCATCATCCACACTATTTCTTTCTTACCGCTTTGCGCGATAAGCAAGGCAATGAATTGATTTATGCCGAAGATGGATTTCCGTGGCGCGCGTATCCTCTTGTTGAAAATACCCTTACGGTAGATTTTGTGACATCAGCCAAACAAGCATGGGAAGCCGCAAAAGGGTTTGGCTTGCTAACCCGAAATTTAAATGGCATTGACAGTACCCGGTTTGAACCAACCTTAGACAGGTTTCATGATCTGCAATGGCGATACGAACAGTTCGAAACAGAATTGGCCCGGGCGGCACCGTCAGTAATTGAACAGGCACAGGAAGAAATAAACCTGGCCAAACAATTTCAGCCGCTGGTTCAGCAATACAATAAGTTAATCCGTGGAGGCTCGTTGGTTACGCGGGTTACCCACAACGACACCAAGATCAACAATATATTATTTGACAAACTTACCGGAAAGGCAGTTTGTGTGATTGATCTGGATACCCTGATGCCCGGCTATTTTATTTACGATTTGGGCGATATGGTGCGTACCTGTGTAAGTCCGGTAAGTGAAGAAGAACAAGACATTACCCGCATTGCTTTTCGTAAAGAAATTTATGATGCGCTGCTCGATGGTTATTTATCGCAGATGAAGGAGTACATGTCTGATGCGGAGTTAGTAGCTGTGCCTTTTGCAGGTAAAATGATGACGTACATTATGGCCTTGCGCTTTCTGGCCGATTTTCTGCGGGGCAATACCTATTACACCATTCACTACCCCGAACAAAACCTGGTGCGTGCAAGAAATCAGTTTCAGTTGTTGAAATTGCTGGAGGCCAACACATAAGGTTCAGGCTGGTATAATTATTTAACCAGACAGATCAATTCACGTTTAAAAGAAAGAAAAACCGGTTATATTTCGAGCATCCTGTTTGTGATGCAACAGTTCAAAATCAAATTTTAATATAAAATGAAAAAGATTTTATTTCTGGGTCTTTGGGCCACCTGTGTTTTTGCGTTTGCGCAACAAAACCCTACAGCCGTTAAGTATGCGGCAACGATTACCGAAAAAAACCTGAAAGAGGATTTAACCATTATAGCATCGGATGCGCTGGAAGGACGGGAAACCGGAAAGCGGGGCCAGAAGATGGCAGCCGCATTTATAGCCGCTTATTTTCAGGAGCTTGGTTTAAAAGCACCCGTAAACGGAAGTAACTACCAACCCGTTCCATTGTATGGTACCTCGGCCCCGGTGGTTGTGTTGAAAACCGCCACCGCAGAACTTAAACCGGAGGAATATATTTCTTTTGGAGGTAGCGATACCGGTGGCCCTGTAACATTACCACTAGTATATGCCGGTGCCGGAACAGCCGATGAACTGGCAAAGATTGATGTGAAAGACAAAGCGGTACTGGTTGCGTTAGACCCAACAACTTCTATGATGCGCAACCCAACATTAGCCACTTTGCGCGAAAAAGGTGCAAAAGCAGTTATTGCGGTTATTGAAAAGGCCGAAGACTTTCAACGCTTTTCAAGTATGGCCCGAAACTTTCGCGGAGGCGGATTGAGCCTGAATAAACCATCAAGTGGTGGTCCTAATTCGTTTTTTGTTTCCACAGAAACTGCGGGCAAACTATTTAATACCTCCTATGAAAAATTAAAAAAATCGGCAGGAGCAAAGGTAGCCAAAGTAAAACCTACATCAGTATCGTATTCGGTTTCAGTAACATCCTACGAAGTAAAATCAGAAAATGTGTTGGGCTTTTTGGAAGGAACCGATAAGAAGGATGAAGTAGTGGTCATTACAGCACACTATGATCATATCGGTATTTCGCCACGCGCAGAAGGAGATAAAATTAACAACGGGGCTGATGATGATGGATCGGGTACCGTAGCGGTATTGGCATTGGCCAAAGCATTTGCACAGGCAAAACAGGAAGGCAACGGACCGCGCAGAAGTATTTTGTTTATGACCGTTACCGGGGAAGAAAAGGGTTTGCTCGGCTCGGAATACTATTCTGAAAATCCAATTTACGCATTGGATAAAACCGTTGTGAATCTGAACATCGATATGATCGGCCGCAGAGATCCACAACATAAAGACAGCCCACCGTATGTATATATAATTGGTTCAGACAAACTGTCGTCTGAGTTGCATACACTCAGCGAGGCAACCAATAAAACCTATACCAACCTGGTATTTGATTATACCTACAATGCAGAAGATCACCCCGATCGCATATACTACCGTTCTGACCACTGGAACTTCGCCAAGAAAAATATTCCCATCATATTCTACTTTGATGGTATCCACGAAGATTACCACAAACCCAGCGATGAGGTTGATAAAATTGAATTCGACCTGCTGACCAAGCGTACACAAACTGTTTTTTATACAGCTTGGGAGATCGCCAATCGTAACAATAGACTGGTGGTGGACAAAAAGTAGGTGATATACTTTATCTCGAGCGGTTTAAGTAGGTAAATCAGGAGCAAAAAGAACAAAATCATCTTCGTGTACCCTTTCAAAAAATATCTGTTTGTAATTGGGTTGTTTCTGGCTATTTCTGCACAGGCCCAGGAAAAACCATATGTAGTTCTTGTTTCTTTTGATGGCTTCCGGCATGACTATGTAGCAAAATACAACCCACCAAACTTTAAGAAATTTATTGCAAAAGGAGCGCAGGCACAAGGCATCATTCCATCGTTTCCCAGCAAAACATTTCCCAATCATTACTCCATCGTTACCGGATTGAACCCCGGCAATCATGGGTTAGTGGATAATTCGTTTTATGATCGCACGCGCAACGAATTTTATGGTATGCGCAATAAAGACCGTGTGGTTAACCCGATTTATTATGGCGGTGTGCCTCTTTGGACATTGGCCAGACAAAACAACATGAAGTCGGCTTCTTTTTTTTGGGTGGGTTCAGAAGTCAGCGATCAGGCCCACAGGCCCGACTATTATTTTCCATTCGATGACACCATCGATCCGCGCAAGCGTGTGCAGCAGGTTCTGGATTGGCTCAAGCTTCCAGCAGCAGAACGACCTCATTTAATTACGCTTTACTTTTCTTTTCCTGATCATGAAGGCCATGAGTTTGGACCAAATGCACCTGAAACGCAACAGGCTGTGCTTCGTGCCGACTCGATGTTGAACGAATTAATGACTGGCATTGAAGCTACCAAACTGCCGGTAAATGTGATTCTTGTTTCTGATCATGGCATGAAAGAACTTTCGGTGGTAGAGGAGATCTTTATTTTTGTAGATGAATTGGTTGACCGGAAAAACCGAAGCATTAAGTTGGTAAATGGCGGTACACAAACGCATTTGTACGTGGATTCAAAGGCGAAGAAAGATTCATTGTTTGCCGTGCTGAAAAGAAACGAAAAGAATTTTACAGTATTGAAGAAAGAAGATTACCCGGCAACCTGGCAATATACGCACGAACGTGTGGGCGATGTGATGATCATGGCCCACGAAGGTTATTATATCCGCGAAGGTTCGCGCGAACGGTTTTTAAGTTCAGCCAAGGTGGGAACCAAAATGGGTGTGCATGGCTATGACCCGGCAACGGTGCGCGATATGTATGGAGTTTTTTATGCGCAAGGACCCAATATTAAAAGAGGAGTAACGGTGGCACCCTTTCAAAACATACATGTGTATCCGCTAATAGCCAAAATACTTGGGCTACCGTTACCGGCTATTGATGGTAAAGAAGAAGTGTTGATTGGGATTTACCGGAAGTGAAAATTGTGAGGTTGAGTGACCTTACGGAAAAAAAGGGCAGCAAATAAGTCAGGAGAAAAAAACAGACAATCGAATTTACACCTGCGCACCGTTTTTCTCATTCCAATAATAACTGTCAGGATAGGCGCGCTGGCCAAAAATGGCCGTACCAACCCGCACCATGGTTGAACCTTCGGCAATAGCCGTTTCAAGGTCACCGCTCATACCCATAGATAATTCATGAACAGGAATATCTTTTTGCAGCAGTTGGTCTTGTATGTGTTTTAGCAACCGAAAGCATTTACGTACTTGCTCAGGTTCTGCAGAGAAAAGCCCAATGGTCATGAGCCCCTTTATATTAAGCCGGTCGAGCGGTTTTACTTGTAACGCAAAGGCTATTGCTGCTTCCGGAGAGATACCAAATTTACTTGCCTCGTATGATGTGTTTACTTGTAAAAAGACATCCATGGTTTTGCGCTCAAACTCTAAGCGCTTTTGTAATTTTTCTGCCAATTCAATTCGGTCAAGCGATTGAATACAATCGGCATACCTGATTACTTCCTTAATTTTGTTGGTTTGTAAATGCCCGATGAAGTGTGCTTGATGCGGAATGGTTTTGAGAAAATCAGCCTTTTCAACAAGCTCCTGCACTTTGTTTTCACCAATCAAGGTTTCGCCCGCTTCAAAGGCTATCTTAATGTTTTCTGCTGAAACGGTTTTAGTGGCCAGCAGGAGTTTTACTTCATTTGCATTTCGCCCCGAATCTGCGGCAGCCTTTTTTATTCTGTTTTTAATTTGCGCTATATGCCCGGTAATTGAACTCATGCCTGTAATTCATGGTCAGGGCAATCCACTCGCAATTCATGGGCGGCCAGCCGGCTTTTCAAAAGGTTGCAGTAATGAACGCCCTTGTCAACCTGGTAGTTTGAACAGGTAAAACACATGCGTTGAATGGTAATGATGCCGGATTTATTCAGATCATGAATCAATCGTAGTAACCCGTTAAGCATGATGGTTTTCTGTTCGGTGGTTAGTTTTTCAAGCGGCTGCTCAATGGACGAGGCAAAAAGCGAAGTTTTTTTTGCAATGGCTTTTCCGGCCGAAGTCAACGCAAGCGAATAACTTCTTGTATCCGCGGGGTCTGTTTCTTTTGTAATTAAATCTTTGGATAGTAAGACCCTTACGCTGTCGCTGATGGTGGCTTTTGTCATGTTGAATTCATCAGCCAAATATCCAACCTTACATTTTTCTGAAGTGTGGAAGTAGATGAAGATCAATACCTGAATTTGAATTGGGCTAAGCGAATATTCTTTACTTTCATTCCAAAGCAATACCCGAAAGGCTTCCGAAACACGTTCCAAAGCCACCACAATCCGACTCTCCACCTTCTGGTTTTGTTCGGTTAAATTAAAGGAAGACGGTTTCATTTAATTGCAATTTTCCATTTCAAAAATGAAATAACCATTTTGCTTAATTTGAGCTTCCCAGTGTGGCTTAATAGTTTCAATGTGGCAAAAGCTGCATTCCCTGGCTGTCAGGTTTTGTCCTTCCTGGCCTTTGCTTTTCAAATACGCTTTTCCGTAGCCGTAAATTACGGTTGCGTCCTCTACCTCTTCGGGGGCTATAATGTCGAAATGCATGGTGCTGCCATCCTTTTTAGTTACGTATGTATCCCAAACAGCTACTTTCATTGTATTGGTTGTTTATTGTTTTTGATTAATACCGGTTTCTGCCTGATAAGGCAATGCCCTGTAAAGATAGGATTCCTAACTTTACAGGGCAAATAAAATTACTTAACACGGTAGGGCAGCGATAAATTGCCACTGGCAACGGAATACACCTTGTAAACACCCAGCATGGGTTTGTTTCCGCCACCATGTCCACCGTCATCGCCTGTGCTTACTTGCATGTATGCAGTAACTCCATCGTAAGCAAAATCAGTTTTGTTGTTTATCCGATAATCGGGAACAACAACACGTATTGTATTGGCAATTGTGATAACCTGATAGCCCGGTGAATCCATGAACATAGGCATACCCGGAGCAGTTTTTGGAAGAACAACACTTTTGTCATCGGCCTTAAATTCTTTTACAGATAATCCTCCCTCTACGCGTTTGTCTTCTGTTAGAATAACCCAGTGAGGATGCCAAACAATTCCATCGTTATCAAATTTTCCATCGCTGTTTTCGTCCCATAGCGGGCTATCGTCAAAATCGGGGTGCGAAGTCAGCGCCAGGGCAACTATACCTTGTGTGTTGCTAAAGCCAACGTCTGTTGGGGTTAGCGATGTTGGAAATACATAGCCCAAAACAGGAGCTCCATTAAGCTGCCCTGCAGGTTTAGGTGTTGTTTTACCTGCTGTTCCTTTAACTGTAATTTCCCAAATGGTGGCACCAATTTCTGCAGCATGGGTTACGCTTACTTTTTTAATTTGAAAATCGTCATTGTTATAGTTGCCACATTTTTCGCAGGCAAAAACCTGAAGCGAAAGCATAACAAAACTCAAAGAGAATAATAGCTTTTTCATGTTTTAAGAATTTAAGGATGGGATAATGAATTTTCCTAAATTGGTAGGAATCCTAACTTTTAGGGTTAAATTTTTAACCTTTTACATCAGCCAAGGATGCTCCAAAATTGATGTGAAGCACATGGCCGTTTGGAGTAAGCAATGCCGGAACAGATTTTACCCCGGCCTTTTCTGCTTCTGCTATCCGGCTGCGATCATTGCCAATGTGAACGATCTCTACATGAGCAGCTCCGATAAGATTTACGATGTCGTGCTCTGCACTGATGCATACAGGGCAACCTGCGTGATAGAAAATTGATTTTGTCATTTTTTTGAAGATTTAAGTGAGTAAATATTAATATGGATGCAAATATAGTTAGGAATCCTAACTAAACCAACTAACGCTTAAAAAATTTCAAAATCATTTTCCACCGCATTGATCTTCAATGAAATAAAAGTAGCCCGAAGGGATCTCAAGGATGTGCCTGCATCGCCAGGTAAACACCATTTGTCCAGCCAAAGCCATCCTGGTTTGGATATTCGCCACCACCCCCCTCGGCCTGAGGGTTATACACATTATACTTCTCCGTCATTTTGCCGGTTTCGGAATAAACGGTGTCATTGGTATGTAACCATCGGGTTTTTATTTCAGCGGCTAATTCCTCAAAACCATAATTCAGCAATCCTTTGTATCCCATCCATTGCAAAGGCGCCCACCCATTGGGGGCATCCCATTGCTGGCCACTGTTAAAAACCGTTGTGGTAAGTCCACCGGCCTTTAAAAACTGTGTGCGCAAAACATTTTCTACACCCAACGCTTGTTCTGGTGTGGCCAGCTCAAAGAAAAGCGGAAACACAGCCGCCAGTGTAAGGGATTGCTTTTGCCGTTGCGATACAAAATCATAATCGAAGAAAAATTGATCAGACGCATTCCAGCAGAATTTTCGAATGGCGGCTTTGCGGGTATTCGCCAGTTGGATGTAATGGGCCGCCTGGGTTTGGTTGCCGCTTTCCTGATGTGCCTCGGCCAGTATTTTCTCAAGATGGAAGAGCAAACAATTCAAATCTACCGGAATGATTTCGGTAGTGTGTATGGTGGCGAAGAGGTTCTCATCTTTAAACCAGCGGCTGCTAAAATCCCAACCCGATTCAGCGGCAGCCCGCAGGTGCCGGTACAAAATTTCAGGTTGTTGAATCGCATGGCGGGCAAGTTCTACATCTTCTTTATAAGATTCCGGGCGCGGAGTGTTGTGTTCATCCCAATAGCGGTTAAGAATACTTCCATCGGGCAACCGCACCACGCGGTGCAGGGCGGGTTGGGTTGCAGTAACCTCGGTTGAACCGCGCATCCAGAATTGGTATTCTTTTTCCAATTGTGGTAAGTAGGTTGGAAGGGTGTTCTTCTTTAAATCTGCCAGCACATTTACCATCAGTGAAAAAAACGGGGGTTGCGAACGACCGAGGTAATAGGTGCGGTTTCCGTTTGGAATATAGCCGACTGTATTGATCAGGTAGGCAAAGTTTTTTACCATGTGTTGAACCAGGTCGGTGCGACCGGAAATTTTTAACCCCAGCAGCGTGAAGAAACTATCCCAATAATAAATTTCGCGAAAGCGACCACCGGGCACAATGTAAGGGTGGGGCAGTGGAATAAGCGAACCAGCCACTGCATCGGGTTGGCGCGTGAGTTCATTCCATAAATTGTGAATGTGTTGTGAGGTGGTATTTCCAGGATGGCTTCTGTAGGTGGATGCCGGTGTTGATGGCAATGTAAAATGCTGGTGCACAAATTTTTTTAGATCGAAGTTGGCAATTTCTTTTTGTGCTTCGTACGCGCGAACGATTTCATCTACGTTGCCTTTGGGTAAACAATCCGGAAATGTTTTGCCGTCTTCAAAAATTCCTTGAAGTTGAACAGCTTCAAAGAGGGCTCCTGTATTGTAAATTTGATTTTCCATCTCAATGGCTTCCAGAAGAACCAAACCCAATCACCGCCTCTGATTTTTTCTGCAACCTGTTAAAGAAGAACAAACAAATTGCCAACATTGTAATGGGAACCAACGAAAAGTAAAAAGCGGTTTCCCCACCATAGGCTTCAAAAATATGACCGGTAATCATGGAGCCGGTGGTTCCGCCCAGGGCAGAAAAGATTACAATCAAACCCGACATGGGGCCGTGTTGCCGTGCAGGGAGCGTACTTAAAATTACCGAATTGATGGCCGGGTAAATAGGCGCAATGAACAAACCAATGAGTGGAAACACAAAAGCGCCTATTGGTGCGGTGCTCCAGCCGGTAACTTCATGCCCGCTTCCGGCTTTGGCCAGCGGAATGGCCACTACCACCAGGGTAGCGGCTGCCATCAGGCAAGCAATTAACACAAGAAACCAATGAACTTTTCGAAGGACAATGCCCGCAGAAAATCTGCCCAATGCGGTGGAGGCAGCCAGGATGCTGGCCATTTGGATGCTGAGAGTGGTGGGAAGCTGGAGTACCTTGCTGTTGAAGGTCGGCAACCAACTCATAATACTTTGTTCAATCAACACATAGGTAAACGCACTGATGATGAAAACCAGCACCAGGGGTTTGATGGCCAGTTTGATCATATCTGCAAATTCCTGCACAAACGGTTTGGCTCCGGTGGATTGAATGGCGGATTCATCCAACCGGGTAAGAAATAACAAAACAAACGCTACGGCCGAGATAGCCGCCAGCAGGTAATACACGTTTAGCCAGGCATCTGATTGTGTGGCCGATTCATCAACAAATGCACTGAAAATGAAATAACCGGTAAGAATCCCTACCATAAAAAAAGACTCGATGAAATTCATGAAACTGGCATGCTCTTTCTTATCGGCAGTAATAATTCCAATAGTGGCATACACGGAAACTTTGATCAAGGCAAAGGAGGTACCGGTAACAGCAAATAATACTTTGGTCATAGCAAAGCTGCCAAGCGATGGCATGAGCAAACACGCCCCGGTAACAAGAGCCAGCGCCATGAGCATCGCGTTTTTATAGCCAATGCGGGTAATGTAACTGGCCACCAAAAACGAAACCGCTGCAATGCTTAAATCCTTAAAAGCCTCCAGGATGCTTGCCGAGGATTCGGAAACTCCATAATTGCTCTGTACTTGCAGAATAACGGTGCCAACACTATTCAGCAGAATGGCAAAAACAAAATAGTTAAGAAAGAGCGAGAGCTTGATTTTCCAGTGCGACATGCGGTAGTGATTTACTACCTCTAAGCTACTACTTTCAATTTAATTCCCTACCACAAAATGGTACCCCACGCCTTTAATCGTAATGATCTCAATGGCAGAATCATCCTTCAGGTAGTCGCGAAGTTTAGTAATGTACACATCGAGGTTGCGTGAGTTAAAAAAAGAATCATCGCCCCACACGCGCAGCAGCATGGTTTTCCGGTCGATGTTCTTGTTTTGATTTTCTGCCAGAATCTGCAACAGCAAAACTTCGCGGTGCGAAAGTTTTTTAACGTTTCCGTTTTTTCGAAGCTCATACCGCTGGGGTACAAATTCATATTGGCCCAGCTGTATATTTTCTTTTGGACTGGCTGCCAGCTTTTGTGTAAGCTGTAAAAGATTGTTTACGCGTACAATCAACTCCTCCATGCTAAAGGGTTTGCGCAGGTAATCGTTGCCGCCTACTTCAAATCCTTTCAGCAAATCTTCGGTTTGGGTTTTGGCTGTTACGAAGATGATAGGGATGGTCGCATTGATTTTCCGGATATCCTGTGCAATGCTATAACCATCTTTGTTGGGCAGCATTATATCCAACACACAAATATCGGGTTTAAATTCTTCGAATACGCTTAATACCAGCTTGCCATCGGCAACCATGCGCACCTCGAAATTGCGCACCTCCAGGCTTTCCTTTACAATACGCCCCAAAAAGGGTTCGTCTTCAACGTAAAGAATTTTTACTTTACTCATTTCGTATTCAGCAGTCCTGTTTTACTTACTTCATTTTATTTGGGCACCAGATGTTTAAAAGCACCCCGATGCCTGGATTTAGTTTTTAGGTAACCGGATAATAAACGTACTGCCCTTGCCGGGTTCACTTTCTACTTCAATGGTTCCCTTGTGGCTTTTAATCACGCTATCCACATAACTTAACCCCAAACCGTATCCTTTAATGTTGTGGACATCGCCTGTAGGCACGCGAAAAAATTTTTCAAATACTTTCGTTTTGTATTCGGAAGCGATTCCAATGCCATTGTCTTGAATGCGAATTGTAAGAGTTTCTTTGTTCTCTTGCAAATGGATATTGATGTTGGGATTAACCAGGCTATATTTCAGGGCATTATCAAGCAAATTATAAATTACACTGGTTAAGTGTGATGCCCCACCCAACAGGCTAAAGTCCCTTCCTTCTGTGCTAAAGTTTACAATGGCATTCTGTTTTTTGAACACCAATTTCATAGAATCAATAACCTGGTTTATTACCTGATGCAAATCAACCGGCTCTGCTGTATAGGTAACCCCTTTGTCTTCGAAGATGGCTGTCTTTAAAATTTTATCGGTAAGAATATTTAACCGGTTCAAT
>Ga0209605_1003899_pt1 | contig 12651 bp, 10 predicted proteins | sample AD_UKC035_MetaG_FD_184408 | JGI IMG/M metagenome (GOLD analysis project Ga0209605, IMG submission 184408) | Active sludge microbial communities of municipal wastewater-treating anaerobic digesters from USA - AD_UKC035_MetaG (SPAdes) (version 2) | ecosystem: Engineered > Bioreactor > Anaerobic >...
CCTCGAAGGCGTTGTCGGCAAAGGGCAACCCCAGGCCCATCAGGGCCGCAGAGACGTCGTCGCGGATCATGATGCCGCCCATCACGGTACCGATGATGATTGCCCCCACTGTGAGCCCCTCGATCCATCCGTTGGCGACCACCAGCAGGCGGTGAGGGAGGTACTCGGTGAGGATGCCGTACTTGGCGGGCGAGTAAGCGGCCGCACCGAGTCCTATCACGGCGTAGGCCAGCAACGGGTGGCTGCCCAGAAACAGCATCAGGCAGCCGCCGATCTTGATCGTGTTGCTGATCAGCATCACCCGCCACTTGGGCATCGAGTCGGCGAAGGCGCCGACGAATGCGGCCAAACCGACGTAGGACAGGGTGAAGAACAGCTTGAGCAGCGGCTCGAACTCGGACGGTGCGGCCATGTCCCGGAGCATTGCGATCGAGATGATGAGCAAGGCATTGTCGGCGAGCGCAGAGAAGAACTGCGCAGCCATGATGATGTAGAAGCCGAGCGGCATCGTGCGGTAGCAGGCTCACGGTAGCAGGAGCGCGGTTTATATCACGAAGGCGTGTGCATGGTGATGACGCCGATCAATGCCCGAAATCAGCGCCAGCTTTGGCACCAAACCCCGGCGTCTGTGGGATCGCCGAACGCCTGCATTTGTGCTTTAATTCGAGTTGATAAACCATCCTTATCCGGATCATGGCAGATCGCAGACTTCAGGTTTTCCACGCGGTAGCGAAGCACGGCTCGTTCACGCGCGCGGCAGAACACCTTCACATGACGCAGCCAGCCGTCACCTTCCAGATCAAGCAGCTGGAAGAGCACTTCGACACCCGGTTGCTCGATCGCGGGCATGGCAAGATCTCCCTGACACCTGCGGGCGAACTTGTGCTGGCCTACGCCGAGCGGATTCTCGGACTCTCCGCCGAGCTGGACTCGCGCGTGTCCGAGCTTACCGACGAGCTTGCGGGCCAGATCAAGATCGGCACCAGCACAACGATCGCCGCTTACTGGCTACCGCACATCCTTGAAGGCTTCAAGCGCCGCTACCCACGCGTGTTGCCGCGTGTGGTGGTCGGCAACTCGAAACTGACCGAAGATGCCGTTGCTGCGCGTGATCTGGACATCGGCCTCATCGAGATCGTTACCGAGCAACACGCCATTGAGCGCCGCAGTGCTGCACGCGACGAGCTGTTCGTGATCTGCAGTCCCGACAACCCGCTTGCGGCGTTCAAGAGTCTGCGAGCGAAGGACCTGGTCGGCCACCCCTTCATTGATCGTGACCCGGGTAACGGCATCCGTCAGATTGCCGACGAGTTCTTCGAGGCTGCCGGCATTGCCGGTAGTGAGATCACCCTGTGCGCTGAGATCGGCAGTCTGGCGACGATCAAGCACCTTGCGGCTGCGGGGCTGGGCTTTGCCATCGCGTCCAAACGCGCGATCCAGCGAGACCTGGAGGATGGCCGTCTGGTTGCGATTGCCCTCGAGCCGAGGATCTACACCCCGCTCGAAGTCATCCTGCCCCGTGACAAGTTCCGCTCGCGACTGATCACCGCCTTTGCAGACTTTGCCTGCGAGGAATTCGCGCGGATGGCCGATCGCGACAGCGCGGCCTGACCCGATGTCAGACGGCCAATTTCCGACTGCCCGCACCGTAACTGACTGATGGCACGCGCGAAGACTGCGTTCGTGTGCACCGAGTGCGGTGCACAGGCGGTGCGCTGGCAGGGTCAGTGCCCGCAGTGTCAGGCCTGGAACACGCTGGTCGAAACCGTCCTTGAGCCGGCAACGTCATCGGCCGGCAACCGCTTTGCGGCCCTGGCCGGCGATACCGCGCGACTGCGCCCCCTGTCTGCGCTGCAGCCCAAGGAGGAACCCCGCCAGCCAACCGGACTGGACGAATTCGACCGTGTGCTCGGCGGCGGACTGGTGAGCGGCGGTGTCGTGCTGATCGGTGGCGATCCGGGGATCGGCAAGTCGACGCTGCTGTTGCAGGCCCTGTCCAACCTTGCGACGCTGCAGCAGGGGGCAGGCGCGGGCGCAGAGGATGTGCGCACGACCGCAGTTTATGTGAGCGGCGAGGAGTCGGGCGAACAGGTCGCGCTGCGTGCCCAGCGCCTGCAGCTGCCTGCGACGCCCTTGCAGATGCTGGCCGAGATCAACCTTGAGCGCATCCTGCACACACTGCGTGAGGCGAGGCCGCGGGTGGCGGTCATCGACTCGATCCAGACCGTCTATTCCGAAACCCTGCAGTCGGCCCCGGGTTCGGTGGCGCAGGTGCGCGAATGCGCGGCCCAGCTCACGCGCTTTGCCAAGCAGAGCGGCACCTGCCTGATCCTCGTCGGCCATGTCACCAAGGACGGGGCGCTCGCCGGTCCGCGGGTGCTCGAACACATCGTCGATACCGTGCTGTACTTCGAGGGCGACACGCATTCGAGCTTCCGTCTCATCCGTGCTTTCAAGAACCGCTTCGGTGCGGTCAATGAGCTCGGCGTGTTCGCGATGACCGAGCGTGGGCTGCGCGGCGTGTCCAACCCGTCGGCGATCTTCCTGTCGCAGCACTCCCAGCAGGTGCCGGGCAGCTGCGTGCTGATCACCCAGGAGGGAACGCGTCCGCTGCTGGTCGAGGTGCAGGCGCTTGTCGATGCGTCGCAGAGCCCCAACCCGCGCCGGCTTTCGGTCGGCCTCGAGCAGACGCGGCTGGCCATGCTGCTGGCGGTGATGCATCGCCACGCCGGCATTGTGTGCTTCGACCAGGACGTGTTCGTGAATGCGGTGGGCGGGGTGAAGATCACCGAGCCGGCTGCCGATCTCGCGATCCTGTTCGCGATCGTGTCCTCGCTGCGCGATCGCCCCTTGCGTCGTGGCCTGGCCGTGTTCGGCGAGGTCGGCCTTGCCGGTGAGATCCGCCCCGCGCCGCGCGGCCAGGAGCGCCTGAAGGAAGCAGCCAAACTCGGCTTCGACGCCGCCATCGTGCCGCGCGCGAATGCGCCCAAGCAGGCCATCGACGGATTGCGGGTGATCGCCGTGGAGCGCGTCGACGAGGCGCTGGAGGCCTTGCGCGAACTCGAGTGAGGCCGCGCTCAGCCGCCTTCGGGCGCCGGCGGGCTGGTTGTGCACCACGCCTGCGCCCAGTCCAGGGCCGCTGCGAGCCGGGCCATTGCCTGCGGCGACGGCTCGGTACCCAGCGCCCACTGCTCACCGCGGATGGCGAGGAGCGTTGAAGGGGGCGGCGGGCATCGCTCCAGGTCCTCGAACACACTCAGCACCACCTGCGGCGACACCGCATGCGTGGTGAAGCTGGTGTCGCGCGCCGGCAGGACTGTGCTGACCTCGAAAGGGTGCCCGGCGTCGACCGAAGCATCGACGAAGAGCACGCGCTGCCGGTCGCGCAGGTCGAGTGCATGTTCGACCTGGAGCTGGAAGTCGGTCAGGCACTCGACACCGGGCAGCGCGCGACCAGCGAGGGCGTCGATGAAAAGGGGGCCGAGTGCGTCGTCACCGCGGCTGGGGTTGCCCCAGCCGAACACGAGAATCGGCGGCGGCGTCCGTATGCTCATGTCAGCATGCGCTGTGCCCGGGCTCACTGACGGCAGCGGCGGTCGAGCTCCTCACCCGCGGCGTCGACCAGCCGTACCTCGAGCGGCATCCTGCCCAGGGCGTGGGTCGCGCACGACAGGCAGGGGTCGTAAGCGCGAATGGCAACCTCGATGTGATTGAGCAGCCCTTCGGTGAGCTCGCGGCCGTCCAGGTAGCGCCTGGCCACCTCGCGCACCGCGGCATTCATCGCCTGATTGTTGTTGGTGGTCGACACAATGAGGTTGGCCATGGTGACGAGGTCGTCGTCGCCGACCTGGTAGTGGTGGAACAGGGTGCCGCGCGGCGCCTCGATGACACCGACGCCCTCGCGCCGGCGGGCCCCGCTCACCATCAGCTCGTCACCCTCGATATCGTCGTCGTGGAGGAGATCCTTGATCGTCTCCGCGGCAAACAGCATCTCGATCATGCGCGCCCAGTGATAGCCCAGCGTGGCGTGCATCGGGCGCTCACCGGCGTAGGCAAGCAGGGTCCGCCGCTCATGGTCGGCAAACGGCGTGGGGATGCTGTCGCAGTTCTGCACTCGCGCCAGCGGTCCGACCCGGTACCAGCCGCGCTCGGGGCCGAGTGCGGCGAGGTAGGGGAACTTCATGTAGGTCCAGGGTTTGACCTCTTCCATGATCAGGCTGTCGTAAGTCTGGTAGTCGACCTGGTCGAAGAGGATGCGCCCGTCTGCGTCACGAGCACGCAGCGCGCCGTCGTAGAGGTCGAGGCTGCCGTCGGGGGCGACCATGCCCATGAAGTTCGACTCGAAGCTGCCGAAACTGTCGTAGAGCGTGGGGTCCTGTTCATGGATGCGGCGGACGATCTCGACCGCCTCCCGGCTCCAGGCGATCATCTGGTAGGCGTCTCTGAGCAGCAACTGGCGCTCGGCGCTGCTCAGCGAGCGATTGACGCCACCTGGCACAGCACCGGTGCCATGGACGCGCTTGCCTGCGGTGAGCCGGATCACCTCCTGTCCGTATTTGCGCAGCAGGATGCCCTTGCGGGCAATGTCGGGAAACTGCTCCGCCACGCCCACGATGTTGCGGCGACCGGGCTCGGACTCGAAGCCGAACAGCAGGTCGGGCGAGGACAGATGGAAGAAGTGAAGCGCATGCGACTGCAGGATCTGGCCATAGTGCATGAGCCGGCGCATTCTGTCGGCCGTCGGCGTCAGGGTCGTGGCGCCGACGATCAGGTCGAGCGCCTTGCTCGCCGCGAGATGATGGGACACCGGGCAGATACCGCACAGACGCTGCACCATCACCGGTACTTCCCAGTAAGGTCGGCCCTGGATGAAGCGCTCGAAGCCGCGGAACTCGACGATGTGCAGGCGCACCTGATGCACCTTGTTGTCCTCGTCGAGCAGGATGGTGACCTTGCCGTGGCCCTCCACGCGCGTGACCGGGTCGATGGCGACGCGGCGTAGTCTGTCGCGTGCAACGGTTGCGGTTTCGAGATCCAAGCTCATGGCGTCTGTCCTTTGCGGCATATCCGTGTTGAGCGCATGGTGCCCATGTACCGTCTCAGTCGTACTGCAGCAGGCCGTGGCCGAGCCTGGGCGCACGACCTTCGATGAGATCGTTCAGGAATGACCAGATCGCATCGGCCGAGGGCGGGCAGCCAGGCAGGAAGTAGTCGATCCGCACCACCTCGTGCACCGGATGCACCTGGTTCAGCGGCAGTGGCAGTTCGGGGTCGTCGGGTACGGCGCTGCCCGGCGCCAGCCCGTGCCCGGTGCGATACACCATCTGCAGGATCTCGCCGACGTCGAGCGCATTGCGCTGCGCCGGCAGGCCGCCATTGACCGCGCAGGCGCCGAGTGCGACCAGCACCTTGCAGTTGGCGCGGAACTCGCGCAGCACGTGCACGTTCTCGGCATTGCACACGCCACCTTCGATCAGTCCGATGTCGCAGGGGCCGCAGTGCTTGATGTCGGTAATCGGTGAGCGGTCGAACTCCACCCTTTCCAGTAACGTCAGCAGGCGTTCGTCGATATCCAGCAAAGACATGTGGCAACCGAAGCAACCTGCCAGCGACACGGTCGAGACCTTGAGCTTGCCCGCCATCAGCCTGGCTCCTTGTCGGTGTGCACGGTGTCTGCCCGGACGGCCCCGATCGGTTCGCGATCATAGGTGCGCTTGCCGATCGGCACGGCGAAGCCCACGCGCTTGCGCAGGATCACGCCCACCGGACAGATCGTGGCCGCACGATCGCTGGCGGCAAAGCGCGTTTCCGCCAGCTGGCCGGAGACGCTGTTGACGATGAGATGCGAACGCGTGCCGCGCCCGGACAGGGCAAACACGTCCTTGCCATCAACGTCGCGGCTGGCCTGTACGCACAGCTCGCACATGATGCAGCGGTTGAAGTCGAGGAGTACGTCCGGATGCGAGGCATCGACGGCCCGGTTGGGATAGAAGTGGTCGAAGTGGGGGCTGAGCATGCCCAGCCTGTAAGCCGTGGCCTGCAGCACGCAATCGCCGCTCTTCTCGCAGGATGGGCAGAAGTGGTTGCCCTCGACGAACAGCAACTGCAGCAGGGTACGGCGCTTGTCTGCCAGTTCCTCGGTTTCGCTTTCCACTGATTGGCCCGCCGCCGCACGCACGGTACAGGCGGTCGCCAGCCGGCCGTCGATCCTCACCGTACACAGCTTGCAGGATCCGTGCGCAGCAAAGTCCGGATGCCAGCACAGGTGCGGGATGTACTTGCCAGCAGCAGTTGCTGCCTGCATCACCGTCTGGCCCGGCGTGAAGGCCACTTCTTCGCCATCGAGCAGGAAGGTGTCCTTCATGGCTGTTCATCCTTCGCAGGGCTTGGCGTAGCGGGGAAGGGCGCGTATGCCGCATCACCCCAATCGGGCGGATGCCGATGGGTGTCGATAGCGCTAAGGTTGCTGCCCAGGTGAGCGCCCGGATCGTCCCGGCCGGTCATCTGGCGCGCCCGCGACAATGCGGCATCCAGATCGAAGGCGGGCTCGTATTCGCTTGACTGTAGCCGGCTCTCGAATACCGAACGGAAGCGGGAGAGCATGTCGTTGACTGCGATGGTCGCGGTATTGCCAAGTCCGCAATGGCTCGCCCCTTGCATGAGAACGTGCATCTTCGCCATCTCCTCAAGGTCGTAGGGCGAGCCACGCCCGGCAGCCAACTTATCAATCAGGCGGGCAACCACCGCGGTGCCGACCCGGCACGGTGTGCAGAAACCGCAGCTCTCATGGGCGAAGAAGTGAGCGAAGTTGCGCGCGACCTCAAGCATGTCGCGGCTGCGGTCGAACACCATGATCGAGCCGCCCGTGGCCACGTCCTCGAAGGCAATCCGGCGCCCGAACTCGTGCTCATCCAGACAATGACCTGCCGCGCCCGCACTGGTGACGGCCAGGGTGTCGCGGGCGCCCGCGGCCTGCAGCACGTCGGCCACGGTAACCCCGAAAGGAAACTCGTAGATCCCCGGACGGGCGACGTCGCCCGACACCGACAGCAATTTGGTGCCGGTGGAGGCGGGCGTGCCGATGGCGCGAAACCACTCGCCGCCACGGACGGCAATGAGGGCTGCGAGGGCGAGCGTCTCAACGTTATTCACCGTGGTGGGCTGGCCCCGGTAGCCGTTGGTGACAGGGAAGGGCGGTCGGATGCGCGGCTTACCCGGTTTGCCCTCGAGCGATTCGATGAGTGCCGACTCCTCGCCGCAGATATAGGCGCCGGCACCAAGGTGAATATCGATGTCGAAGCTGAAGCCGCGGCCCAGGATGTTGCGCCCCAGCAGGCCTTGTTCGCGGCGTTGCGCCAGGCGTGCCTGGAGGCGGTCGAGCAGGTAGCGGTATTCGCCGCGCAGGTAGATGAAACCCTTGCTCGAGCCAATCGCGAGGCCGGCGATGCACATGCCATCGACGACGAGGTCGAAGTAGCTGTTGAGCAGGACACGATCCTTGAAAGTACCTGGCTCGCCTTCGTCGGCATTGCAGATAACGTAGTGCGCGTCGCCCCAGGCGTCGCGGCACGAGCGCCATTTGATGTCGCTGCCGAAGCCTGCGCCCCCCCGACCACGCAGGGACGACCGCTCGATCTCGGCAAGCAGCCCGGCTGCGCCACGGTCGAGCGCCGCTGCGAGCGCTTCGCCCGGGCTCAACCGATGATCGAGCAGGACGTCACGACGCTGGATGTTGTCGGCCACCTCGAACCATTCGGGTGGCCAATCGCCGATGGGTACGCGGCTGCGAACGAGGTGCGCCATCTCGTTGATCCGGTCGACAGTCAGGCGGGTGATCGCACGGCCGTTCGCGAGCAGGGCTGGCCCCTGGTCGCACATGCCGGTGCACGATGTCGTGTCCACGCGCACCAATCCATCCTCGGAAAGCCGGCCTGGTTCGAGCCAGAGTTGCTCGCACAGGGCGCTCATCAGCCCGGTGTTGCCGAGCATACGGTCAGTGATGTTGTCCGAGAACAGCAGCCGGTATTCGCCTGCAGGCTGGGTGTGGAGAAAACTGTAGAAGCTCGCCGTGCTCTCGACCCGCACACGCGGCACGGCTAGCGCGGACGCAATGGCGCTGATGACGTCCGGCGGCAACCATCCCGCCTGTTCCTGCACATCGATAAGGATCTGCAGAAGTTGAGAGGGCTCTCGGCGATGTTGCACGAGAATGCGATCGAGCTCCGATGCGTCCACAGCGTACTCCCGGCCATTGCGTGCTCTTGCTCCTGCATTATGGCGGGAAGCGTGGCGTATCAGTTATCAAGTTTCCAATGGCGTGATCAACTCGTTAAGTTTACATAACGCAGATTATCGTGTTTTTGTGATCGCAGAGGGTGGGGGAAAGAGTCACTCTGCAGGCTGTCTCGCGCTTCGGCAGTTTGGGCACCACTGCACCAATACTGCCCACACGCATCCGCGAATGCGGTCAGGCCACGTCGCGGCCTGGCTTAAAAGGCCTTTTAAAACAATGTGGTGCGGGGAAAGAGACTCGAACTCTCACGCCTTGCGGCGCTGGAACCTAAATCCAGTGCGTCTACCAATTCCGCCATCCCCGCGGGTGTCACGTCTGAAGCGGAGCGCATTATACACAGCACCTGCCCGATCGGCCGTCAGGTGCCGTGCCATGCGTCCCGTCAGCTGGCGGTGCGGCCGTAGTTGTCCTCGAAACGCACGATGTCATCCTCGCCAAGATAGCTGCCAGATTGCACCTCGATGATCTCCAGCGGCAGCTTGCCCGGGTTGGCGAGGCGATGCGTGTGTCCCAGCGGGATGTAGGTGGATTCGTTCTCGCCGAGCAGGAAGGTCCGGTCGCCATTGGTGACCTCGGCCGTACCCTTCACCACGATCCAGTGTTCGGCGCGGTGATGATGCATCTGCAGGCTGAGCTTGGCGCCGGGATTGACGACGATGCGCTTGACCTGAAAACGCTCGCCGGCGTCGATCGAGTCGTACCAGCCCCAGGGCCGGTACACCTTGCGATGGCTCTGCGTCAGGCTGCGGCCTTCGGCCTTCAGGCGCGCCACGACCTTCTTGACGTCCTGCGTTCGCTCCTTGTGCGCGACCATCACCGCATCCGGCGTCTCGACCACGATCATGTCCTCGCAGCCGATCGCGGCGACCAAACGGCTGCCGGCATGTACCAGAGTGTTCCGGCTCGATTCGAACAGCACCTCGCCGCGCGCGGCGTTACCGTCTGCATCCTTGTCCGAGACGGCCCATAGCGCATCCCAGGCACCAACGTCCGACCAGCCGGCGGATAAGGGTACGACCACCCCCTGCCCCAGCTCCGGCGCTTCGGCGATGCGTTCCATGACCGCGTAGTCGATCGAATCGCTCGGGCTGGCCTCGAAGGCGGGGGCGTCAAGGCGGATGAAGTCCGCATCCGTGCTGCGGGCGGTAAAAGCGCGCGCGCAGGCGGCTTCCATGTCGGGATTGAAACGCGCGATCGCCTGACGCCACACCGAGGCCTTCATCATGAAGATGCCGCTGTTCCAGAAGTAGGCCCCGCTCGCGACATAGCGCTCGGCAGTGGCGCGGTCCGGCTTCTCGACGAACTCGGCCAGGCCACGTGCCGTGCCGGTGTCGGCAACCGGGGCCCCGGCTCGGATGTAGCCGTAGCCGGTCTCAGGCCGGTCCGGCACGATGCCGAAGGTCACCAGCGCACCTCCTGCGGCGGCTCGCGCGCCTTCTGCGATCGCCTGCTGGAAGGCCGTGACATCGCTGATCACGTGGTCGGCTGGCATCACCAGCAGCACCGGATCACCCTCCTCCAGTGCAGCCAATGCCGCCAGCGTGAGCGCTGGCGCCGTATTGCGACCGATCGGCTCGAGCACGATCTGCGGGGCTCGTACGCCGATCTGGCGCAATTGCTCGGCGATGATGAAGCGGTATTCCTCGTTGGTAACGACCAGCGGCCGAGGATCGACCTCGGCGCCAGCAAAGCCCTTCAGGCGGACCGCGGTCTCCTGCAGCAGGGACAGTTCGCCGGTCAGCGGCAGCAACTGCTTGGGGTAACTTTCACGCGAGGCAGGCCACAGGCGGGTGCCTGAGCCGCCGGAAAGGATCACGCTCTTGATGGTCATGGTCGGGAGTGTCCTTGGTCAGGTCTGCAGTTCGCGCAACATGCGCGCGACGCCGTCGCGCCAGTCTGGCAGGTGGAGCCCGAAGGCATGGCGCAGCTTGGTGGTGTCGAGGCGGGAATTGAGCGGACGCACGGCCGCGGTGGGATAGTCGGCGCTACCGATCCTGGCGATCTCGCGTACCTTGAGCGCGCGCCCGAGGTTGCGCGCTTCGTCAATGACGAACTGTGCATACCCGTGCCAACTCGTCACGCCGGCCGCGGCGAGGTGGTAGGTGCCATCAAGCTCCGGCCGGCTCAGGCAGGCGCGCAGGGCGTGGGCGCTGACGTCTGCAATGAGATCTGCGCCGGTGGGGGCGCCGAACTGATCGGCGATCACGCTCAGCACCTCGCGTTCGGCCGCCAGCCGCAGCATGGTGCGCGCAAAGTTTCCGCCGCGTGCAGCATGGACCCAGGATGTACGCAGGATCAGATGCCGGCAAGCACTTTCGCGGATCGCCTGCTCGCCCTCAAGCTTGGTACGCCCATACACCGACAGCGGTCCGGTTGCATCGGCCTCCGTCCAGGCTCGCTCGCCACTGCCGTCGAAGACATAGTCAGTCGAGTAATGCACCAGCAGGGCGCCCGCATCGCGGGCTGCACCGGCGAGTGCCCCCACCGCCTCGGCGTTGATGAGACGAGCCTGGGCGGCTTCGGTCTCCGCCTTGTCCACCGCGGTGTAGGCCGCGGCATTGACGATCACCGTTGGTGCCACACGGCCTATGGTGCTGGTCAGTTCATCCGGGCGAGAGAGGTCTCCGCACAGGCCTGCGTCTGCATGGCGATCGAGCGCGACCAGCTCGCCGAGCGGCGCGAGTGCGCGCTGCAACTCCCAGCCCACCTGGCCGTTGCGGCCCAGCAGCAGTATCCTCATGCGCCCTGCCCTGCGTCACTGCCGCCATACTGGGTCGCCACCCAGTCACGGTAAGCGCCGCTCTGCACATTGGCTATCCAGCCGGGGTTGTCGAGATACCAGCGCACTGTCTTGCGGATACCGGTTTCGAAGGTCTCCGCCGGCTTCCAGCCCAGTTCGCGCTCGATCTTGCGCGCATCGATGGCGTAACGGCGGTCGTGGCCGGGGCGATCTTTGACATAGCTGATCAGGCGCTCGTGCGGCCCGGCCGGGTCGGGACGCATCTCGTCGAGCAGACGGCACAAGGTGCGCACGATGTCGATGTTGGCGATCTCGTTCCAGCCGCCGATGTTGTAGGTCTCGCCAGGGCGTCCGCGCGCCAGCACCTCACGGATCGCGCTGCAATGGTCACCGACGTAGAGCCAGTCACGTACATTGAGTCCATCGCCGTACACCGGCAGCGGCTTGCCTGCCAGCGCGTTGACGATCATGAGCGGGATGAGCTTTTCCGGAAACTGGTAGGGGCCGTAATTGTTCGAACAGTTCGTGGTCAGCACCGGCAAGCCATAGGTGTGGTGCCAGGCGCGCACGAGATGGTCGCTCGCCGCCTTGCTTGCCGAATACGGGCTGTTGGGCTCGTAAGTCTTGGTTTCGGCAAACGGCGGATCCTGTGGCCCGAGCGAGCCATAGACCTCATCGGTGCTGACGTGGAGGAAGCGAAACGCCTCGCGATCGTCGGCCGGTAGTCCGGACCAATACGTGCGCGCGGCTTCGAGCAGTGTGAACGTGCCTTCGACGTTGGTACGCACAAAGGTGCCCGGCCCGTGGATGGACCGGTCGACATGGCTCTCGGCAGCGAAGTGGATGATCGCGCGCGGCCTGTGCTCGGCCAGCAGGCCATCGACCAGTGCACGATCGCAGATGTCGCCGTGGATGAAGCGGTGCGCCGCGTTGCGCTCCAGACTGGCCAAGGTCTCGAGATTGCCCGCATAGGTGAGCGCATCGAGGTTGAGCACGGCCTCATCGCCGCCAGCAAGCCAGTCGAGCACGAAATTTGCGCCGATGAAGCCGGCGCCGCCCGTGACAAGGATCAAGATACGGCTCCCGTCCTGATTGCAAAGGCTGGATTATGGCATCGGGAAGCGGCCGGGCACAGTCCGGATGTGGCAGCTGGCACCTGCGGCACCGTGGTCGGGCCCTGGCGGGTCTTTCGAGGTGGGGCCCGGGGCGCCAAGAGACATGATTGCGTCGCTCCAGCGGCTGTTCCCGTGGCGCCTCGCGTTACATCGCGAGGCGTTCGGCGTAGCCCGTCATCTCGAGATAGCCTTCACCGATCGCACGCGCCTCGTCTGCCGCACCCAGTTCGAACAGGCGAACCGCGCCCTCCCAGTAGATCGCCCCGGTCGACGCGCGGCTGTCCAGTTCCTGGTCATCGATCAACGGTCGCAGGCGCAGGCGGCGCCCGGCGAGCTCGATCTCCCACTCCACCGGGTAGCGGATGCCGGTGCGCGGTGATTGCCAGTGGCGCAGCGGGGTAAAACGCAGCTCGTCGGGGCCATGGATGCGCGAGGCACCGTCCTCTTCGCTCAGCGTGCCTGCATGCCAGAGCGCCCTGCCCTCGCCATCGCGCATCTGAAAG
>Ga0209605_1003902_pt1 | contig 12645 bp, 9 predicted proteins | sample AD_UKC035_MetaG_FD_184408 | JGI IMG/M metagenome (GOLD analysis project Ga0209605, IMG submission 184408) | Active sludge microbial communities of municipal wastewater-treating anaerobic digesters from USA - AD_UKC035_MetaG (SPAdes) (version 2) | ecosystem: Engineered > Bioreactor > Anaerobic >...
CACCCCCCCAGGCAATACACCGCCCGCCGGTGCCGGTAAGACCCCCCGACTCTGCTCCATCGGCAACTCGTCGGTCCTGCCCCTCCCCGGCAACCCCGGTGCGGGTCCGACCGGCAGGGGGGAAACCGGCGACGCCAACGCCACCGCGGAAGCCCCCCCCTCCACCGGCCCCGACAATCCCCCGGGGAAAGACGCCGCCAGACCGGAACCGCCCTCGCCCGAAAGGGCCGACACCGACCCCGGCCGGTGAAATGCCAGCAGCGCCCCGCGAACCGTGGCGGTCACAAACCCTCGAACCGCTCGCTCCTCCCGGAATCGGACTTCCCGCTTGGCAGGATGGATGTTGACGTCCACACGCCCCGGATCGAGCTCGAGAAACAGACAGCAGACCGGATAACGGCCCTTCATCAGGGCGGTGTGATACCCTTCCAACAGTGCGAAATTAAGGGCGCGATTCTCAACCGGCCGACGGTTCACAAACAAATGCTGCTCCTCGCGCGTGGCCCGCGATACCCCCGGTGCCCCGATGTACCCCCAAAGACGCACCTCCCCGGAGGACGCGTCCGCCGGCTCCCCGCTCACAGCCGCACCCTCCTCAGTCTCCACCAAGCCCGGCCTCCCCGATGAAGCCTCCCACTCGGGGAGAATCCTGCCGGCATCCACCGCCAACAAGCGCGATGCATCCGGCATCAAGCCCCGAAGCCGCTCCTTCAAGGCCGCCAGCTTCTCCCCAGGCGCCCCCTCCCCACCCACCGGCGACAATCGCCAGATCACCCGTTGCTCATGCTCCAGCGTGAATCCAACGTGCGGATGCGCCAACGCCGCCAACAACACCCAATGCTGGATGTGCGCCCATTCCGTCTCCTGGCTCTTCAGAAACTTCCGCCGGGCAGGTAGATTGAAAAAGAGAGCCCGCACCTCGACCGACGTCCCGGGGGGACCGCTGGCCGTCCGCACCTCGACCAGGCGGCCGCCATTGAAAACCACCTGCGTCGCCTCCGAACCCGTCTCCTCCCGCTCCCGCGTGGTCAGGGTCAGCCGGCTGACGCTCGCAATGCTCGGAAGCGCCTCCCCGCGAAAGCCCAGGGTGGTGACCCCTGCCAGATCCTCCGCGCGCCGTATTTTGCTGGTCGCATGCCGCTCGAAGCAGAGCAACGCGTCGTCCCGGCTCATCCCCACCCCGTCGTCAGTCACACGTATCAAGCTGCGGCCCCCAGCCTGAATCTCGACCAGAACCCGGCGCGCCCCGGCATCGAGAGCGTTCTCGACCAGTTCCTTGACAACGCTGGCCGGACGCTCGATCACCTCGCCGGCGGCAATCTGGTTGGCAACCTGCTCGGACAGCAGGCGGATGCGGTTCATGTAGCGCTTACTATAACCGAGCCGGACGCCGGAGGAAACCGACTTTCCACGAATCGAGGACTCTAGGCCCGGCGATCCACCCGACGCGTCCAGACCAGATACACTCCCATCAACGCCAACGACACCACCCCGACGCCCGCAAACGCATACCAGAGGTAGTGAGCGTGGGCGTAGACCGACGGCATCGCCGCCTGCCCCGCCAACCACTGCGCATGCTGCGCCTGAATCGCCGGCGAAAGCGTCCGCGGGTCCGGACAGAAGGCCTTGAGCATGTAGCCGGCAAAGATGAACCCGAACAGCCACGCGAAGAACGTGTTCAGATGCGCAAACCCGAGATACAAACCCTCCCGGCCAGGCGGCGCTTGCTTCGAGGCAAACTCGAGGTACTTCGGCGACAGGAAACACTCCGCAAAGCCCTGGATGGCAATCCCCACGATCATCGTCACCGTGATCGGGTGCAGACTCAAACCCAACACCTGCACGGTTCCCGTCCATCGATGAGACATCGCCATCGCCAACGACGACAGCGGAATCAGCGCCATCGCCACCGTGATCGCCCGCGCCGGTGGCCAACGGCGAATCCATTGCGTCACCCATAACACGCACCCCACAACCACCAGCGGATTCACGTTCGCGTACCACTCGGGCTTGTACGTCTCCCCCGCCATCCGAATCACGTAGTCAGGCATCGACGCATACAGTTGACCCTGGATCGCCCAGAAGCCGGCGGTGATCAGAATCAAGGCGAAAAACCGCAGGTTCCCCAGCACCATCACCAACCCCCTCCACGTCTCCGCAAGACTCCGCGGCCGTTCGCTTCCGCCCTCCCCCGGCCAATAGAACAGCGCCGTGATCACCAGCGCCGCCAGCGCCGCCCCCGCCGAAAACCAAGGCACATGCTGCACCCCCCAATCGATCCGAATCGGCGCCACCACGGTCTTGCCCGTGAAGGACCCGATGTTCACCATCATGTAGAAAATCGAAAACGCCCGCGCCCGGTTCGCCTCCGTTGAACACCGCGCCGCAGTGCCCGTAATCACCGGCTTCACAAAGGACCCGCCCAGTACCACCAGAAACAAACCCGCCCCCACCGGCGCCATCGTGTGGAACATCCCCAGCACGCTGTAGCCCGCCGCCAAGAGGCCGAAGGCCATCAGCAGCGACCGACGAAATCCCAGCCGGTCCGCGATCGCACCGCTGAAAAACGGGAACAGGTAGATCAAGGCCCCAAACAACCCGGCCACAAACCCCGCCTCCACATCGTCAAGCCCAACAACCCGGATCAAATACGTCCGCGCCGCAATGAAGGTCCCATAGTACGCCGCCCGCTCGAACAACTCCGTGACATTCGCCACCCAGAACGTCTTCGGAAACCGCCATGAACCCTGCGACGCCGCTTCAGCATTGGCCATGCCCTCGTGATACCAGTTCACACCGCCGATGAAAACCCCGACAAAAAAAAGTTCTTGCATTGGGTATTGCATGGTACTATGCACTGCATAGTACTATGCAGTCGAAAGTCGGCCAATGCTTGATCTTCCGTTTCCTCTGTCCCGACGCCCGTTTCCTCTGGACGTCCTGGATCGCTCTCCCCTTCGCCGCTTTCCTCCTCGCACGCCTCGAATCCGCCTACCTGACCCCGCATACCCCCGTCAACCTGCTCCCCGGTCTCCCTTGGCTCGCCGGCACCGCCCACACCCACGGCGTATTCTGGCTTGGCTTGATTCTCGGCAGCTTCAATGCCTGCTGGGTCGCCGCCTGGCTCTCCTTCGCGCTCCTCGTCAGGCACTACCCCTCCCTCCATTCGCCTCATGCCAGCCTCGCAGCCGCCGGCCCCCTCGCCGCCGCCCTCCTCGGCGCCATCTGGGCCGCTTCGCTCGCCTCCCGCAAAGGCGCCGATGAAGTCATGGGCTTCTTCCTCGTGCTGCACCTCCCGGTCCAGGCCATGGCCTTCGGCCTGCTCTGGCTCGGCTTGCGGCGAACGCAGCGGATCGCACTCCCCATTCTTATCCTCATCGCCTTCGCTGCTTTGAGCCTCGCGTTTCAGCTTCGCTATACGGAGATCGAGAGAGCCGAGCCCCCGGAGGTGTCGGTGAACTACGGGTCCACGCTGCTTGCGCTGGCCCTGGCCGTCTGCCTCTGGCGCCACTTCGGACGGTCCGCCGATTACTTCGTACCCAAACCCTCCCCACGCCCGCAGGAGGTGCCTAACCCATGAGCGACTACTTCGACAACTGGACGGTCCAAGTCCGAAAGGGCCTGCTCGACCTCTGCATCTTGAGCGTCCTGGCGGAACGCGAGCAGTACGGCTACGAGTTGGTACGACATCTCGTCGCCCTGCCGGGATTGGGCATCACCGAAGGCACCCTCTATCCGCTGCTCTCCCGGCTCCGACTCCAGGGGTTGGTCAGCACCCGGCTCGAAGAGTCGCCCGAAGGCCCCGCCCGCAAGTACTACGCGCTGACTGCCGAAGGACGAACCGTGCTGGATCTGATGATCGACTACATGGACCGAGTAAACCAGGACGCCGCGTTGCTGCGGAAGAAAGGAACCGCTGTATGATCGCTTGGACCCAAGGCGCCAGGGAGGAACTCGAGCGCTATTTCGATCGGATCCGACCGTCCCTGGCGGCATCCGGCGCCGATCCCGCGGAGGTCACCGACGACCTCCGCCGCCACCTGGAACGGGAAGCCGCCGCCGCCGGCCTGCGCGTGGTCACTGCCGATGACCTGCGCCGCTTGCTCCAACGCATCGGCGCACCCGAACCGCCCCCTGACTCCCCGTCGCCCCCGCCCGCCACACCCGCTACCCCCGCGCCCGGATCCGCCAACCCCAAGACGCCCCAGGCAACACCGCCCAGCGTCGGATGGTGGTTCCCAGGGGTCATCCTCCCCCTCGCCACCCTCCTCATCGAGTGGAGCACCGGGATGTGCGCCGCGGAGTTCTTTGACCCCATCCCCACGCTCTGGCACATCCTGCTCGTCGGCCTCGTCCCTGCCGCAAACGCCCTGGTCCTGCTGCGCCTCGACCGGACCGCGCCCGGCTCCCTCCGCTGGCTGGCCTGGAGCAACGGCATCGCCATCGGCGTCTCGCTCTTCTACGCCATCCGCTACATCCCCCTCTTGCTCCCAGGGGTGTTCGGCCTCATCGCCATGGGCATCGGCCTCCTGCCCTGGGCACCGATGCTGGCGTTCATCACCGCCCTCTCCCTGCGCCGGCACCTGCAGCGACGGGCCGGAGATCTTCGGTGCGCAGCGTGGCCCGGATTCGCACTCGCCCTCATGGCGCTGTTGATCATCGATTCCCGGGGGTGGATCACGCGCTGGGCCCTCCAACAGGCGGCCGCGGAAGACGCCCCAAGCCGGCAGCGCGGCCTCCGCTGGCTCCGGGCCGTGGGAGACGAACAGGTCATGCTCCGCGATTGCTACGGCCGAACCCCCCGCGCACAAAGCATGGACCTCGTGACCTGGTTGCTCGCCAGCCAGCGCCCCGTCTGGCCCGAACAAGCCCGCCAGATCTACTATCGAGTCACCGGTAACCCCTTCAATGCCGTCCCCGCCCCGCCCGTGCGAACCGCACGCGGCCGATGGTCAGGGCTCGACGATTGGACCTGGGACACCGACCAGGGCGGCGAACGCGTCGGCGGCCGCATCAAGGGCCTCCAGCTCCTGAGTTCGCGATTGGATGCGGTCATCGAACCCGGACCCGCCCTCGCTTACACGGAATGGACGCTCGAATTCAAGAACGACTCCGCCCGCCAGCGAGAGGCGCGAGCCCAAATCCAACTCCCCCCGGGAGGCGTCGTCTCACGGCTCACCCTCTGGGTGAACGGCGAACCCCGCGAAGCCGCCTTCTCGACCCGCAGCGCCGTGCGCCAGGCCTACCAGCAGATCGCCATCCAGCAGCGACGCGATCCCGTCCTCGTCACAACCTGCGGACCCGACCGCGTCCTGGTGCAGTGCTTCCCCATCCCGGCCGAAGGCGGCACCATGCGCATCCGCCTGGGCATCACCTCCCCGCTCCTGCTCGACTCGATGACCGACGCCCTCTTCCAATGGCCGTGCTTCGTCGAAAGAAACTTCACCGTCCCCCCAGAACTCCGGCACACCGCGTGGGCCGAATCCACGTCGCCGATCGCCGCGCACGGTGAGTCCCCGCCACCCGGCGCCCATCCCTCGCCTCAAAACACCGTGCGCGCCCTCCTGAGCGAAACCGACCTCGCCTCCCCCTCGAGCCTGATTCGCGTTCCACGCCCGGCCGGGACCGCTTCCGCCTGGGCCAGAAACCCCCGCGACCCCGAACACCCCGTTCTGCATCAAACCCTCCTGCTCAAACCGGCCACCAAGCCGTCGCGGATCGCCCTCGTCATCGATGGTTCCGCCGGCATGGCGCCCCGTCGCGAGGAGCTCGCCGCCTGGATCCACTCGCTCCCACCCGGCCTCGAACTCGCGGCCTTGGTCGCCGGTGACGCCGTCGTCGAGATGGCATCCCCGTTCGCGACTTCCGACCCGGACGCCCGTTCAAGGCTGGCGGCGGCCATCCGTGACTACGACTTCCACGGGGGAAACGACAACCTCGCCGGCCTCGTCCAAGGCTGGCATCGCGCCGCGGAAAAACCGGACGCACTCGTCCTCTGGATCCACGCACCCCAACCCGTCCAGCTCGGGTCCGTCGATGCCATCCGCCAGGTCTTCGACCGCTCCTCCGAAGGCCCGATGATCCTCGCTTGCGCCGTCACGCAGGGACCCAATCGGGTGTTTGAACAACTGGAGCGTTACCCCGAGCTGCAGGCCGTCCCTCGCCTCGGATCGCTTCGCGAAGACCTCGACCGGCTCGCACGCGCCTGGACCGCCTCCTCCCCGTCCCCGACGCGGCACTTCACCCCCGGCAAAGCTCCGGACACCGCAGGCTCCTCCAACAGCGTCGAGGGCTCGCTTCACTTGGTGCGCCTTTGGGCCGCAGAAGAAATCGGCCGACTCCACCGCGCCCGCCACCTCAATGAAGCCATGGCCCTCGCCACCCGCTACCAACTGGTGACACCCCTCAGCGGGGCCGTCGTCCTCGAGACCGACGCTCAGTACCATCAAACCGGCCTGACCCCGGCCGATCCCGACACCGTGCCGTCCATTCCCGAACCGGGCACGTGGGCCCTGTTCCTCATGGGATGCGCAGCGCTGTGGCGAATGCGGCGGCATACCGCCCCCCCACGACGCTGTCCAGACGACGGCACCCTGCGCACGTAAGGTCACCTGCCCCCGTCTCCCTCTCCCCAATTCAGAGAAACGAAGCAATCGAGAGGAGTTCGGGCAGAGAAAGATCGGGGTGAGCCGTGTCAGCGCCGCCCCCAATCTCAAATCTCAAATCTCACGGGCCCACGCCACGACGGTTTTCTCCTGTCGATCTCTTCCTGTTCGTGTATTGTCACCGGCAAACGGAATGAACACGCTGACCCGTCTTGTCTTGGCTTGCATGCTCCCGAGTGTTCCATGGTTGCCCCATGCGGCAGGGGACACGCTGCCCCCCGCCGAGGCCGCCGCCGGCTGGATTCAACTGTTCGACGGAGAGACACTGTTCGGATGGAAACCGCGCGGACCGGCCGTCTGGGAAGTCGTCGACGGCGCCATCGTCCATCGCCCGGACAGCGGCCGCGGCATGCTGGGGACCACCACCGAGTTTGCCGATTTCGAGTTGTCCGTCGAGTTCTGGGTCGATGCCGCAGCCGATAGCGGCGTGTTCCTGCGCTGCCCCGCCGAAGGCGAAGTCACCCACGAGAACGCCTCCGAAGTCAGTATCGGCGATCAGCATCCCCAGTGGCCCACCGGAAGCCTCAGCGGCCGGAAGCGGATCGCCAGCCAGCAAACCACCGCAGGCCGCTGGAGCCGGTTCGACGTCCGCGCGCTCGGACCGGACGTCGAGATCAAACTCAACGGAGCCGTCGCGGTCGAGACTCGCGACGCCCGGTTTGCCCGCGGTCCGATCTGCCTCCAGTACTGGTCCGGCCCCGGCCCCGTCAAGTTCCGCAATGTCAAACTCCGCCCCCTCGGGCTGAAGAGCCTGTTCAACGGCAAGGACCTCGCCGGCTGGAAGGAGATCCCGGGCCGAAAGTCCGTCTACTCGGTCACACCCCAAGGATGGCTCAACGTCAGGAACGGCAACGGCGACTTGCAGTCCGTCGAGACCTTCGCCGATTTCGTGTTCCAGTTGGACATCATCTCGAATGGCCAGCACCTCAACAGCGGCGTCTTCTTCAGGGCGCTGCCCGGTCAGTTCTGGAGCGGGTACGAGAGCCAGATTCGAAATCAATGGGAAGGCGACGATCGCGCCAGGCCGGTCGATTTCGGCACGGGCGGCATCTACAACCGACAGCCTGCCCGCCGGGTCGTATCGACCGACGGCCAGTGGTTCACGAAGACGATCATCGCCCACGGCCGCCACATGGCCGTCTGGATCGACGGCTACCTCGTGAGCGATTTCCAGGACAACCGGCCGCCTCAGGAAAGCGCCCGGCAGGGCTACCGCGCCCAGGCCGGCGTCCTCAGCCTGCAAGGCCACGATCCCACCACCGATCTCTCCTTCCGGAACCTGCGGATCGCCGAGTTGCCCGCCGCTTCGCGCTAGCGAGGCGCGCCTCAGACCAATGAAACATGCAGTCCACAGGAACCGTGGGGGGCAGCGGGGCACCCTGCCTCCGCGCCTCGCTAATCTAGCCCGCAGGGCCCGAGACCATTCACGCCATGGACCTTCAACACCTCACATGGCTCGCCAACCGGCTGATGCCCACGCGCATCCGGAGACCCATCTCCTCCTCCTTCATGCGCCTCCTTAACTGGCGCCGCCACGGCGACCCTTACTTCTTCCGGGCCGTCTCGGTGGAAATCAGCCGCTGGTGCAACCGCGCTTGCGTCTACTGCCCCAACCATCTCTTCGAAACCCCCAGGGAATTTATGACCCAGGAGGTCTTCGACCTCGCCCTCCAACGCATGGCCGAGATCGGCTGGCGCGGCTTCGTGGATTACGTCTTCTATAACGAACCGCTCGCTGATCCACGCCTGGTCTCGCTCGTTCAACAGACCAAACGCGCCCTGCCCCGCGCGCTCCCGCGCATCATCTCAAACGGCGATCTCCTCACCCGGGAACTGGCAGCCCGCCTGATCGAAGCGGGCGTCACCCACTTCATCCTTACCCGGCACCTCCCCGAACGCCCCGGCTGGCGGGACCGCGTTCAGTCGCTCGTGCGCGAATGGCCCCGCTACTTCACCGTACTCGAGAGTCCCGGCCAAGTGCGCTGGACCAACCGCGGCGGCCTCGTCACCCCCGAAGGCTTCGTGCCCTTCACCTCCTGCGACGCCCCGGAAAACTCCCTCGTCATCACCCTTAACGGCGACGTCGTCCTCTGCTGCAATGACTACCACCGCGAACACGCCGTCGGCAACATCCGGGAACAGTCGCTCCTCGAAATCTGGCAAACGCCCTGGTTCGCCCGCCTCCGCAAGGAAGTCCGCCAGGGCGTCGCCAAACTCCCCATCTGCAAATCCTGCTTCGGCCTCCCCACCCCCCAGCGACCCCCGCCCAAGAGCGCCGTCTTCCGACGCGCCCCGGACAGCGAACCGGCCAGCGCGGCAGGGACGCCCTCCCAGGCGTAGCCGCCGGTGTCAGCCGGCGCTGACTCGACCGCGGCTACCGCCCCCCCCTCGGCCGCCATCCCGCTCACCGGAACCGGCGATACATGCCGATGATCAACACCGCCATCGCCGCCAGGTTGGCGCCCACGATGACCAAGGGCCAGGAACCCAGATCCCGCTCCGGCCCCAGGTTCACCCGCAGCGTCAAGTGATGGAGCAGCGCCATCGTCACCCACATCGCCACCCCAAGCCAGAAAACCCACGCCGACATCGCCTCTCGCGTGGCCGCCTCGCGCTCCGGCGCCAGCCAGTAGTGCCGGCGCGGCATGTTGATGAACCGCGCCGGGATCACCTTCATCAACCACTGCAACACCGGTATCAACACCGCCACCAATCCCAGCGACCAGAGCCACGTCGCCAGATACTCCGAACGCGTACACCACCCGTCCGCTTGCCCCGCCGCATTGAAGTGACTCGCCACCCGCTCCGGCAGCCGCGGATAGTGCCAGACCAGATCGCCCACCGCCCCGAGGATCAGCACCGCCCAAACCACCGCCTGAACCAGAAGTCGATTCATGGCTTCGCATTCTCCCAAGACCCGCCCGGACGCGCCCGGCTCGATCCCGCCCCCTCCCCTTCCTCCGCACCCCCAGCCCGCCGGCGCTGAAGCGCCTGCCGCAGCACATACTCAACCTGACCGTTCACACTCCGCAACTCGTCCTGAGCCCAAGCCTCGAGCTCGCGCCATAGCTCGGCGTTGATTCGCAACAGGAATGTCTTGCGCGGCTCCATGGGATCGCGGGCTTTGTTAGGTCTGAGGTGCGCCTCGCTAGCTGTACAGCGTCCCGGTGTTCACCACCGGATGCACCTCCGACTCGCCGCAAAGCACCACCATCAGATTGCTCACCATCGCCGCCTTCCGCTCGTCGTCGAGCTGCAACACATGGCGGTCAGCCAGGTCCTTCAAGGCCATCTCCACCATGCTCACCGCGCCCTGCACAATCTTCTGTCGAGCGGCAATGACCGCTTCCGCCTGCTGGCGCCGCAGCATCGCCTGGGCAATCTCGGGCGCATACGCCAGATGCGTCAGCCGGGCTTCCTCAACCACCACACCCGCCTTGCTCAGCCGCTCCTGCAACTCCCGCGTCAACGCCACCGAGACCTCCTCAAACCCGCTGCGCAAGGTCACTTCGTTCTCTTCACCGTGATCGTACGCGTACTGGCTCGCCAAATGCCGCACCGCCGACTCGCTCTGCACCGTCACGTAGTGCTCGTAGTCGTCCACGTCGAACATCGCCTGCGCCGTGTCCTGGACACGCCAGACCACCACCGCCGCTATCTCGATCGGGTTGCCACGCTTGTCGTTCACCTTCAGCCGCTCCCCATTCAGGTTCCGCGCCCGCAGGGAGATCTTGTTCCGCGGGTTCTTCTTCGGAGCCGTCAACGCCCCGGTCTCCCCCGCCTTCGCCGCCGCCGCCGATACCGCCCGGCTTTGAATGCTCACCGACGGCCCGTTCGTGTAAAACGGGTTGCCCCAGTGAAAGCCGCTCTCCCGAACCGTCCCCCGATACTCCCCAAACAACACCAACACGCGGGCCTCTTTCGGCTGCAGCGTGAAAAACCCGCACAACATGATGACCCCCCCAATCAACATCAGAATCCCTGTCACAAACCCAGCCCAGTACGGGTGGTTCTGCTGCTGCACTCCCGCCGCAATCGAGTAGATGAACAGGGCCGGCCCCGCGAGCAATACCAGGATGTTGATCGGCAGGAACGACCAGCCGCTGTGGACACGAACCTCACGCTCTTTGTTCGGCGCTTCAACCGGTGCATTCATCGTTTTCCTTTCGTCATTGATCTATATCTTGGTGATATCATAATGAAATCGACCGGGAGGGCAAGGAAAAAGTTGCGGCTTCCTGATCCGCCTGCCTGACTGCTGTTATGCAGGTGCTCATCCAGCCAATCATCAGCCGCTTCAGCTCGCTCGTTCTTGCTCTCTCCTTCCTCGCCGCCACTCTCGACGCCGGAGATTGGCTCTGGGTCGAGGGCGAGTCCGCCCTCACCCGATCCGTGACATCGAACCGCTGGTACCAGGAGGTCCCGGCCGCGGCCTTCTCCGACCAGGCCGCACTCCAGCACTTCAGCGAGAACCAACCTGGTCAAGCCACCTTCAGGATCACTGCCCCCGTCCCGGGCCACTACACCCTCTGGCTCCGGGCCAATCCTCACGACACCTCGATCCGTCTGCGGCTGAACGACGCCCCCTGGATCGATCTTCCCACCACCAACGCCCACCAGGTCTTCCCGCTGGCCGGTTGGGACCTCCGCTTCCTCGCCTGGCTCGACGCCGGCGAGGTGGTGCTGCGTCCCGGCAAGAACTCCCTCGAGTTCGAGCTCTCCGGCAAACCCAAGCCCCACGGGATCCTCGATTGCTTCGTGCTCACACGATCGGAGTTTGTGCCCTTCGGAACGGCCAAGCCGGACGCGGCACCAGCTCTCCGTGCCGCCCTCGCTGCCGACGCGACCCACTGGTTCAACTTCCGTCCGCCCGACGACGCCTCCCTCGCCGGCGGTCCCTTGGACCTCCGACACTTGAACGAACCCCGCGCCGGCGCCAATGGCCGCATCCTGGCCCGCGACGGCCAGTTCATCCACGAGAAGTCCGGTCAACCCGTCCGCTTCTGGGCCGTCAACGGCCCTCCTCACGACCTCGACCGCGACGCGCTCAAGGCCTGCGCCCGAAACCTCGCCGCCCATGGCGTCAACCTCGTTCGCGCCCATGGCGCCGTGTTCGACGAAAAGACCGGCGCCCTCATCCCCGCCAAGGTCCGACGCCTCGCCGACGTTGTCGATGCCATGAAGAGCGAAGGGATCTACACCCATCTCTCGATCTACTTCCCCCTCTGGATGCGTCCCCAATCGGGTTTGCCCTGGCTCGAAGGCTACGACGGCACCCGGCACCCCTTCGCCGCCCTCATGTTCAACGAGGAGTTCCAGTCGCATTATGAAGGCTGGTGGCGCGCCGTCCTCGCCACGCCGCTCGCCGATGGCACCCTCCTCGCCGCCGAACCCGCCCTCCTGGGCGTCGAGATCCAGAACGAAGACTCGTTCTTCTTCTGGACTTTCACCGAAGCCAACCTCCCCGATCCCCAACTCCGCCGACTCGAGCGCCAATTCGGCAACTGGCTGTCGATCAAGTACGGTTCGCTCGCCGCCGCCTTCACCGCCTGGGATAGTCCCCCGCTCCCCCGTGACCGCGCATCCGAGGGACGCGCCGCATTCCGGCCTCTCTGGGAAATCTTCAACCGCAAAACTCCGCGTGATCGCGATACCGCGGCGTTCCTCCTCGACACCCAGACCCGGTTCTACCAGCGCATCGTCCGCTTCCTGCGCAACCAGGGCTACGCCGGGCTCGTGACCTGCTCCAACTGGGCCACCGCCAGCCCCGAGGTGTTCGGCCCTCTCGAGAAACTAAGCTACGCCACCGGCGATTTTATCGATCGCCACGGCTATTTCGGCTGTCGTCATGGCGGGCTCTTCTCCGAATGGTCTCTCCGCGACCAACACACGTTCGTCAACCGCAGCGCCCTTCGCTTCGACCCCGAGAATCCCGGCGACCCCAAGGCCTTCAATCACCCGGTCATCGACATCGAGTACA